>Ga0070685_10000083_pt1 | contig 57462 bp, 98 predicted proteins | sample KBSS13LmetaG_FD_65651 | JGI IMG/M metagenome (GOLD analysis project Ga0070685, IMG submission 65651) | Switchgrass rhizosphere microbial communities from Kellogg Biological Station, Michigan, USA - KBS S1-3L metaG | ecosystem: Host-associated > Plants > Roots > Rhizosphere ...
GATGCTCAGTGCAAGACAACAAGCAAATACTTGAAGAACTCCACACGCTTCGTAAGCTGCAACAAGCCACAGAAGAACGTATCAATCAGCTAGAAAGGCAACTGAGGTATAAGACTACAATGAAGGTAGCTAAGAACGGAAACATCTATAGAGGCGTTCTCTGCTCAGACCTGCGACCCTACGTTCAGGAGTGGGTAGACATGGGACGAACGCTAGGTGCGCTAGCCGACAACGCAGGACTATCCGAGGGTGCTATCGTTCGCATCCTGAATAACAAGCAGGACATGGTTAGAACCGATACAGCAGACAAGCTGCTTACTGCGCTAGGTCTGCCGCACATCTTCAACGAGCTGGTACCCGAGCCACCGGAGAGTCAATACTATGAAGAGTAAAAAGAGCGTTCCGCAGAAGTTCATGCAAAGACCCACAGTGCAGGCTTTTCAGCGCATGGTTAAAGAGAGCCTTCCCGGTGAAGGCCGCGCTAAGAAGGCTAGTCGTATTCACAAGCGTAAGACCAACAAACACGGAAGGCAGCATCCATAATGGCTAGGGACGAACAACAGTTTGAGCGTAAGCCAGCACTCGTTACAAGCTCTAGGCACGAAGTCTACCTGAAGATTCCGCTCGACGCACCTAACTGGCGTATCGACTGGAATAGCGAACAGGCGTGTTGGACGTTTTACGGCTATTCGCAGGAAAGTATCGAAGACGCGAAGGGTAAGCTCATGGGCCTCGCAACTACGATCATTCAGGAATTGAACAAGTGATCCGTAAGCTGTTTAAGTACCAAATTTGGTACGTAGTGTTTAGCGTATACTTCGTGTTTATGTCGTACTATAACCACAGTGTTACGTTCGGGATTCTAACAGGCGGTTATCTATCTATGGTTGGGCACCACGCTTGGATGACTTATAAGGAAAGGAAAGTCAATGCCGCAAACGATGTTTGAAATGGTTAAAGAGTTCCATGAGAAGTTCGGGCTAGCGGTCGGACATGGGCCTATCCCGTTTCTGCACGAAGACCTCGATAACGAAGAACTGTACACGCTTAGAGATCGTCTACACAAAGAAGAATGGAAAGAGCTGCAAGACGCATGGGAAGACGAGAACCTCGTAGAGTACGCCGATGCGCTTTGTGACCTTATCTACGTGCTGTGTGGTACAGCAGTGTCGTTCGGTATTGACCTCGACAAGTGCTTCCGCGAGGTTCACCTTAGCAACATGAGCAAGCTAGACGAGGACGGTACCGTTCACAAGGACGAGTACGGTAAGGTCATTAAGGGCGACGGTTTCTTCCAGCCCAACCTACGCGATATCATCTACCCACAGCCTGCACCGTGATTGTCAAGATCATACATAGGCCCGAAGCACTACGTTACGACGTTTACCTTTACAACGACGACCATAGCTATTCCGGTTACGTTAACACGGATGGTATAGTCATTTGGGAACGCTATGAACCTGGCACTGCTCCAAAGGCTTTCAACGTGTTTGACGAACAAGTGTTCAACGCTCTCAGACAGGCCATGATCGGTGAAGCTATTGATAAGGACGATGCTCTCCATGATGCACGTAACATTCGTGATCGGTTGCTAACGATGGTCGAGAAAGAATGGGATGCGAAGGTGCAACATGGCTGAGACAGTAGAAGCCGTACAGTGCTACCTAGAAGGTGTAGGGTGGGTACTGTGGCCTACGCCAACAGGCAGACCTGCACCGCGAATTACCGATTACGAGGTTCAGGATCTTAAGCCGCGTATCTTCGAGAAGCCAAACGCGAAAGGCCAGAAGTTTTGGTACAAGCGAAATCCGTCTATGTACTGTTGGGACGTGACGTATGAAGAAGCACCCTTTAGCTGATTGTGACGGTTGCCCGTTGCAGAAACGGGACGCCGCTTACACCACCGGCCCGGAGAACGCTTCGGTTGTGCTGGTTAGCCGTAGTCCAGGGCGTAAGGATGCCGAGAAAGGTAAGCCCTTTGCTGGCATGAGCGGCAAGGTTGTTGACTACCTACTGGAAGAGAACGGCTACAAGCGTGAACAGATCAAAACGACAAACATCGTCCTCTGCGAAACGGAAGACCCGCCGAAAGAAGCGATCCGACGGTGTAAGGCACGGTTGGATGCCGACATGGATAGCGCCGATACGATCATTGCTGCGGGTGCGGAACCGGCGCGAGAGATAGCGAAGACAAGTCTGCAAAAAGGACGGGGTATCGTACATGAGCGTGTTAGCTCTGATTTCAGGATTCAGCGAGTCATCGTCACCAACAATCCTGCTGCTGTCATTCGTGATAGCGACAACTTCCCTAACTTGGTCAGTGATTTTCGTCTTGCACTCAATCCTCCTGCGAATCCAGTCCTCCCTACTGTTGACGTTTGTGATAGTCGAAAGTCTGTACTGGCTGCTATCCGTGATATTGGTAGTAGAGGGTTTGTTGCTGCTGACCTTGAAGGTCACAGGCCACACATAGAGTGTGCTGGTTTCTCGTTTAACGAAGACCACGCTTACGTCTTCACGCGCAAGGGTATTGAGTCTACATGGCAGGAGTTCAACGATCTACTAGTTAGACGAGATATCGAATGGCTGTGGCACAACGGCATCTACGATGTTAAGCTGCTTAAGGACAATGATATCAATGGGCACATCGACCACGACACCTTTGCTATGTCGTACGTTCTCGATGAAAGACCAGGTACACATTCTTTGGGCTACTTACTTAGGCTTCATTGTGGTTGGCCGAATTATGAGCCTGAAGCGGTTGAAAAGTACAAGGAAACAGGAGTGCTACCTGATGATCCTTACGAACTTTACACGTACAACGGTAAAGACACAGGAGGAACGTTCCAGCTATATAATCTGCTGAAGTCGCGGGTAGTCGAAGAAGAAATGGATGACCTCGTTAAGAAGCACTACATTCCGTTCTTCAACAAACTGACGGATATCGAGCGACGGGGATTCGTTTACGATATCGAACGTGCTTGTGATCTTAACGAGGAAGTAGTCATTCCGCTGATTCGTGACCTTACAGATGAGCTAGGGAGTATCGCCGGTGCAGAACTATACAACCCTATGTCCACTAAGCAGACAAGAGCTATTGTCTACGATACGTGGGGACTTAAACACAAACTTCGTGATAGTGGTAAGAAGAAACGGCAGACCGGTTTCGATAAAGATGTGCGGCGCGAGATTAGAGAAGGACGATTTGACAGCAATCCACGCGCGAGAGATAAGCTCGTTGAGTTCGCTACCGTATATGATCGTTTCAGAACTATTGAGACACAGCGGGGCACCTTTATCGAGGGACTCATTAAACGAGTTCAAACCGATGGAAGACTGTACTGTGAGTTTAACCCTTGTGGTACCGTCACAGGACGGACTTCATCCCGTAACCCAAACTTTCAGAATATCACCCGAGAAGCGCGGGACGTGGTTCCGGGGATTAGAACTCTATTCCTTCCTACCCCTGGAAACGTACTAGTTTCGGCAGACTTTTCTCAGGCAGAGCTACGAGCCATTGCAGTGCTGTCTGACTGTTCACCTCTTAAGAGCATATATACTGATAGCAGCCGTTCTCTGCACAAAGAGACAGCAGCACGGTTCTACGGTGAGAACTACACCAAAGAGGAATACGTCAAGTCTAAGAACATTAACTTCGGTGTCTGCTATCTACAGTCGGCGGAAGCGTTCTCACAGATGTACACGATGCCAGTGCAGGAAGCGAGGGATTACATTGGAACGTGGTTTAACACTTTTCCTGAGATTGCTGAATGGATTGCTGAGGTTTCTGATCGGGTAGAGAAGGAGAACGAGCTAAGGAGTCCATTCGGTGCTAAGCGACGGTTCCACCTAATCACGCCTGAGAACCTTAAGGAGTGCATCCGTGAAGGTGTCAACTTCCTACCGCAGAATACAGCCGGTCTGCTCACTATGGCGGCTATCATCGAAATCGAGGACGCCGGTATCCCGGTCATTAACTCGGTTCACGATTCTATTGTGGTTGACGTACCTGAAGACGAGGTAAACGACGTTGCCGCCACCATGAAGACTATCATGGAACGACAGGCTTACGACAAGCTAGGGTGGGAACTGCCCTTTAAGGTCGATATCAGCGTTGGCGAGAATTGGGGCGAACTTGAAGAAATGGAGGTTATCCCTCTTGCCGCGTGAAACTGCGATACGCGGGAGGCTGATCCTGGGTAGGCTGTGGGGGTCTTGGGAACGGTACTGCGCTCACACCGCGATTCCCTGCACTGGTGGCTACGTGCGAGGCAGAGCCGGTCTACCCTTACCGACGACATGGCCGAAACCGCAGATCGCCGCACAGCGCCTCGATACTTCACTTTGTAAAGTAATGCTAAGCACGAAAAGGAGGTAAGACAGGTATGGCCGACGAAAAGACCTTTAAGCCCAAGCAGCCGCCTACCAGCTTTTCGGCGTCTGCACTCGACAACGCGGTTAGGGATCTCTACGTCAAGGTGTTCGGTAAGCAGCCTCCGACCGGTGTGTCCATTGCCGATTGGAAGCGGTACGTGGAGTCTAGTGGTCGTTGGGATGGTGCCGAAGCTGGCGGTCTTAGGGACACCTTCAACGCTGACATGTACTTTGTGGATCAGGTGAAGGAACACCTCGATAACGTCGATGGACGCGAGAAGATTCATTACGAGGAACTTACGGACGAAATCGCTGTGCTGAGGTCGCAGATCACCACAGCCCCTTTCCCCACGCAATGACCGCTTGGGGCTTTAGTAACGGTAGCCTCGGTGGAGTCGCTACATTCGCTACTAGAGCCGCCGCTCGCGGTTATAAGTGCGCGAGCCTAGAGTACGACGATTACGGCAATGACGCTCGTTGGCCTGCCTTCCGCGATGCTTGCCATCAACAGCAGCTTTGGGCAGGTGTTTGGTTCACTAACTCGATGAACCTGCAAGCGTGTCCTTTCGACGCCGACTTCGTTGTAGCAGAGCTAGAGGATGAAGACGACTATCGGGGTATCATTCAACACACCGATACCCTGCCTAGTGTGTCAAGGGCGGTTATTACCAACTTCGTTCCGCTCGTTGACAGTACGGGCTATAGGCCGGATAAGGCCAAGCCGATCATCGACATGGGCTACGCATGTCTGACCGAATGTTACATGGGAGTGAGTGAAAACTTCTCTCCCCCGCGTATGGACTTTACCGCCAGAGTACAGCTCGGTTGGCCTCATACGCAGCCTGTCTTCGGTACATACGGTAAGCCACTAGCTGAATACGCTCAGTGGCAGAAAGGTGGATGGGGGGTTTATCTTGCAGAGTACGAGTATTGATAAGCGCGACCAGCGTGATCCTGAAAAACTGTATCAGCGCATTAAGCAGGTGCAGGAGAACAACAAGGACATGACGTTCTTGCAAGCCTGCGATGCAGTGCAAGAGATGTATAACGCTCATACAAAGGGTAATGGTCATGCCACTCACTGAAGGGCAGTTTCCGTACACAGGGCCATATGGTTTGGCCGACGGGCCTCTTAAGTCCAAAGGCCCCACAGCAGAGGCACTCAAGCGTTACTTCGGTAGAGTAGGTCTACTCGATTGGGCAGACTACGACCAGCATTACAACAAGAAACTGTGGGAGCTGGTTGCCGACCTTAAGATCGCTCACAAGATCAGAAGCAAGAGCGATCCGCGAGATGGAAGTTACGGAAAAGAAGTGTGGGAAGTCGTTAGGAACCGTAGAGTTCCTGAAGGCCCGCATAAGGGTGAATGGGCACTAGACGAGTACAGCCGAAAGATCGTGCAGGACGAGGCTAAGCTAACTGCAACATCGCAGGAAGTACAGAAGGTTCAGTTCTATATCCGCGAGTTCTGGATTAAGGCCATTAACGTGAACTATGCGTGGCACTACTCACAGAACCGTCCGTTCGATCCGACTGTTAACCCGAGTAGCGGAGGATTCAGCGATTGCTCCGCTATGGTCGTACAGTCGTTCAAGTACGCTGCCGACAAGTCCGGCTTCGCAGTACCCGATCCTGCTAAGTGGCTATATCGTGGTTACGGCAACACCGACTACTACGAGGACGACTGGCATCATATCGGCGCTCCGTTCCGTATCGGTGATCTTGCACACTTCCACAGTGAAAGGCATGTGGTGGTCTGCATCAAGCCCGGTAACTTCAATACGGCGCAGTGGGGTTCTAACGGGTCTGAACGGGCACCTGAGCTTATTAACCCAATGAGCAGTTACTACCGGTTCCCGAACGAGTACATGTTCACAGTGCGACCCCCGCTAACCGCACAGGAGTTGAAGGATGGAGTGTAACATCGTATTGCACGAAGGCAGAGATGTGGTCGATGTGTTCGTTAAGAACGAAGCAGAGCATTGGTTGCTTCCCGATGGTTTCTGGAATTTAGAGCCTAGACCCCTTCTTAGTGTTCCTAGAGAGATATGGGAACTCATGGTCGGTAGTGCGATAGAGCTTTCCTTCGACGAAAGGAAGGAATAGTGGGATTTGAGAAGCGAGATACCACAGAGATTGATAACATGCTTCAGCGCGAATTGCCTGACGAAGAGGGTGGTATTGTAGTGGGGTGGGTTATCGCGTATGAAGTTGCTGGCGTCGATGGTCAGCGAGCAGCGGGGTTCCTCCGCGAAGGTAGCGCGTCAACGCCGTGGCAGGCTGTAGGGCTGCTACAGTGGGCCGGTGCCGCTATCATGTCTAACGCTATGGGTAGGGGCGAATGAAAGACGATAACGATTACTACTACAGGCAGACCATGCGTAGAGATGAAAACGACATAATCTTTAACACTCGCAACATGGTACCTAAGTGGACAAGATTGTGTTGGTGGTTGTCGCGTAAGCTAGGTGGAATCAAAGTGTTCGGTAAGCAGGACTTGACGTAATGACGACCGTTGCATGCTTTGACCCTGGAATCACCACAGGGCATGCTGTCGGCGTAATGGAAGACGGTCTAATGAAGGTTAGGTGTGGTCAGACCGCTTTCGACCATATCATGCTGTACGACCAGCTACAGCTACTTAAGCCGGACATGATCGTAGCAGAGGAATTCGAGTTTAGAGGCAGAGCGCGGAAAGGGCTAGAGCTATACCCGCGTGAGCTATTAGGCGTGTTAGAGCTGTACTGCCAGCAAAACAAGATACGGCTGTTCAGACAAAAAGCCGCTACTGGCATGGCGTACTACTCTAACGAGAAGTTGCAGCGTGACGGGCTGTACATTCGCGGTAAGCCTCACGCGATGGATGCTCTACGTCACCTGCTCCACTGGTACACCTACGGTTATGGGTTCCAGTTCAATACTAGTGGTTACGAAGCTGAGAACAGGAGGAAGAAGTGATTATCGAGATTGTCGCACAAGAGGGTCTGTTTGCTGTTAAGCTTCCCGACGGTTGGGAAAACAACGACATGCCGGATACGTTTGATACGCGAGGCGACGCGATTAACTGGGTTCTCGCCAACTACCCCGACGCAGTGATTGAGCACGTTCACGCTGACTACGAGCTAGAGTAAGTTAGGAGGTGATGCCTTGTCTACTCCTGATACGGAGAACTCATAGCTAAGCCCCCTGCCTTACGGTAGGGGGCTTAACAAGGTAGAAGGGCCGGTAACGCCCGCAGGAGAGGTAACGGTACCGGCCCTTCTTTTGTGCCCTAGACCCTGTAGCTAGGGCACAGGTGTTGGCACGACAACAGGTGGTTCAGTCGTCGGCGGGTCTGGAATCTGATAGACCAGGGCCAACGCCGCGAAGAACGCACCAATTGCCGTAACCAATTCAAGCTGTGAAACAACGCGATCATCGAATGCTGGCACAAGCGCCGCAATGAACGCTCCTGCCGCTCCGATCAGTGACTTGATTGCTCCACCGTAAACACCCGGAACGTTGTCAACAAACGCTGTCAACGCGCCCGATGCAAGTACGGCCCCTAGAGCGATAAGCCACGTCTGCGTGTCAATATCGCCGAAGTCCGTATGACCGGTGAGAGCAGTAGTCAACGCTGCAATGACCGCCATGATGAGAGCGATCAGTGCTTTGACGTTACCACTAGCTGTCAACTCTAACCTCCTTGTAGGGTGGATAACAGACTAACCCTGCGGTTGTCAGTCTGTACTGGTAGCCGCCTTTACGACCTCGCGGCAATTCTGTAGCGGAGCTAGCTTGTCAATGAACACGTAAACGTCGGGTCTTGCGTCCGGCGGAATACCTTGCTTTCGCAGGAAACGTGCAAGGTTCAGATGACGCTCGTTTTGTGATCTACAGGTAGTGTAGATTGTTTCGCGTCTTTGCTGCTGAATCTCCATGCTCAGCTTTAGACTCTGTGCAGCGAGTACTTGTGTTTGCTCAGCGACTTTCTGTGTATCATCGGCCTGTTGTTTATACAGGAAAAGCAGTACTCCAATCGCTAGCGCCATAGCGAAGACGATTACGATGTACGCACCGGCAAGGTGGTTACCAATGTACCTCGGTATTCTCTGCGGCATTAGTTACGATCCTCCGTTTCCGTTCTTTTTGAAACCGAACAAGAAGCCTGCGACAATCACCATCACCGGTGTAACTATCGTCAATCCGGTATAGTCCTTAAGAAACAAACTAACCAGTGACACGATTGCCCACACCCCGGCGACGACGAGGGCAATGATGTAAACTAGCTCATCTCTGTTCACGACGCTTATGGTATCCATTTCTTTTATGACAGGACGCATACCCTAAACTATATCCGACAGCAAACAGCAACACACACGTTAGTACGAACGAAATAGTCAAACCAACTCACCGGCTTTCAATGAAGGCAACCATCGGTAGAACTGTGTCCGTCTGATTACTTGCGCTCCAAAACAAGTCCAACCAACTTCATTGACTCCCCCTTGTTCTTCGGTTTCAAGACCGATATAGAACGTACCCCTGATAGAAGTGTCATTGGAGTATTGGACGAGATGCCAGTCTTCGGTTGTGTCTCCGACAGCGGTATAGAAACCCCACTGCTCGACTGTTGAAGGTGTAATCCTGATACCGAGTTTAGAAGGTCTTTGAGGATCAAAGTCAACAATCACATCACCAGCTATATCATCCCACGTACCAGTCGAGCCACTGTACTTGCGAAAGAAGTATGACTCAGTGATACCGCCACCAAAGCCTGACGAGTAGCCAACGTAGCTAACCGGATCGGTCAGTGCAACGATCCTGTGGGATTCTAGCGCGGCACCTAGTCCCGACTCAGGCCGACAACCGTAAGCTTCGATAATGTTGCCATTGAACGTTTCAGCGACATACATGCTGCCATTGACGGCAAACTCCACAGTACCGATAATCGCTGACCCGTCGCCTTTACTCTGCAATGGGAACCTCGCCCACGAATACCACTTGCCTCCATCGCTAAGAGGGTTCTCGCCAGGAGGGAAGTCATTATCCGGGTAAATCTCGGTAGTGTTGTCGAAAGCAGCCATTACCAGATAAGGTCGATATCTACTTCTTCACGAATGTTAGAGATAGCAACTTCGACTGGCATCTGAGTGACTCTCAGCTTGCCGTCAATCTTACGAGCAACGTCAATAGGCTCTTGCGTGACACGCAGCTTAGGGAACGTTTCGTGGAAAGCAGCATCGACAGGCAGTTGAGTGAGCCTAAAGTTCGGAGCGCCCTTGTAACCAACGTCAGCGGTTTCTGAGGTAATTCTCGCTGCTGGCGCACCACTGTAAGCGGTGTCAACCGGTACTTGTGTGACACGGTATGGATTGATGGATACATCGGTTAGAACGAGTGTCCATGAGATAGTGGCAAACACGCTCCCTGTGAAAGAGAACGCTGGCGGGTCTTCGGACGTAACCGCGCTGATCTGCTTGGTAGCACCCATGACAGTACAGCTAGTACCATCTGTGGTGTTACCTGGCGTGATCGCGCTAACAGCGTTGGAATAGCCACTAGGCCCGGACGTGAGGGTGAGAGCGTTAGAACCACCCACAGCACTGAAAGCAAGAATGTCCCTGGTTCCTGTCCAAGATAGGTTAGGGCTGTCGAGGGCTGTAGTGCTGATAGCGTCCGTAGATATGACATAGCTACCGGCACCAGTGACACGCCAGCAGATAGCGGCAAGCCGTCTTGACGCCGCCATAGTGAAAGTGACGGTTGAACCCTCAGAACCTGTGGCGGTCTTAAGCCACATTTCCTGATGATCGTCGTCAGCGTCGGCCTGACTGGTAATGATCTTAGACCAGCCAGCAGGCATAGACGTAGTGCCCATGTTGTTAGGCGCACGTACCAAAAGCACAAGTAGATCGTCAGCCGCAATCGAACCCGGCAACGTGATGTTGTGAGGGTTAGTTGATGCTGAAGCATAAGTGGCTCTGCCTGCGTCTACTGGTGAGGACATATTACGTGGTTAGCTTAGCTCCGGCTTCCATCGCGTTCACAGAACTGATATCCCACGGATTACCGCTAGGATCAGCTTCACGGATATCGTAGAAGTTCTGATACGAAAGCGAGAGAATCTTCTCAGGGCCAGTTTCGATTTCAGTACCGCTGAACCTACTCAGCAGTTTAAACTTGCGAGTACCTGCATCCGTCTTACGCGCTCTAGCGTTGATCTGGATGCCGTAGACAAGTCCCGTACCAGCAGAGAGCGAACCGTAGTTATAGGTGTCCTTGTTGCCGACGGTGAGAGTCTCGACGTAATCGGTATCGTCGTTCGGAGTAGCTTCGTCAACCAGCAGATAGTTGCTGGTGCTGTTACCGTCAGAACCAACCATCTGACTCGTAGTACCGTCAGCATTCGGGTAGAGCGCCTGAACGCGGATATCGCCGATGAAATCGTTGTTCGGGAAACCAGTGACACCCGAGTCAACGCCGTCCATAAGGATAAAGTCGGTGATTCGCACGTCCCTGGTTCCACCGGCGTTATGCCCGAGTCGGAACATATTGGCGGTAGCGTTAGAAGTGTTCTTGGTATCGAGGCCAGAGAGGTTCAGATCGGTCACGCCGTCAATCCGTGTAACAGCAATACCTGTGGAATCGTGGATCGTTACCTTGAATTCGACGTAATACCAAATAGCCGTAGTCATTACGATAGAACCGGTACCGAGCGTCGTGCCGTTCCTAGTGACATACAGCTTGATAGTCGAACCAACGATCACAGGCCGTATATCTACCTGCGACGATGCTCCGTCGAATAGTGAGAACAACGGTGCATCACCGCTGTACGAGTTAAACTTCATACGACAGCCCATGATGAAGGTAGGCCCGTAACTGGTAGGAAGGTTCTTCTGTGCGTTGTGGTCGGTATTGGTAAGAGCCAGCGCGCTATCACCGAAAGGCCCATCAGTGGTGATAGACGTGTTGAAGTTGAAATCGTACTTCTGCGCCATAGTTGAGATAGCGTCAAAAGAGTCCATCCACAGGATCATGTCCGGTCAACCTCCAAACTGACTGTAATACGGCTAATGATGTTGACACTGTTCAACTTGAAGATCAGGTAGTCGTCTTTAGCGAATCCTGTAGTCCAGCCAGTAAGAGTGCTGTTGGTAGTCTTGATAGCACCGGAAAGCGTAAGAGGGTTACTACCGACTATACTCGTCATCGTAGGCCATGTCGAGTATGTAGACTTAAGGATTTCAACTTCGATATCGCCTGCGAAGTCTGCTACCAGCTCAGCCGATGTTATCTCGCCTGCGAAGGGCATTTTCTTTGCGCCCTTTATGCCTGGTATCAACGCATAACTGCCTGCATGAAGTGTCATGCTGACACTGCCAGTTTTGGTGTTACCTGCGATGAGCTGGTAAACTGCCTCCCAACCGGGATCGACGCCAGGTTCGACGTTAGTGACATTGGTGATGACGATGTAAGACGAGCCACCATTGGTAACGATCTGTCCAGGCTCATAAGTCGTCCCAGGAGTGTAGTTACCGACAGGAACGCCTACAGGCCCAGGATCACCCTTATAGCCCTGAAGCAGTACACCACCGACACCGGCACCGACAGCAAGCACCCACACTCCTAGACCCATACCGCTAGCAGCAATGGTATTGATGCTAAGCTGGTCACCACCCCAAGCCATTTCATGCTCAGCTTGTGGCGTTCTTCCGGCCCTGGACGATTTCTCACCGGCAGGGATGGTAATGGTATTATCGAGGATTGATCCACCACCATCCACAGCAATGTCAATCTCCTGATCGCCGCCAGCGGTCGTAACGAAAGCACCGGCCTTCATAACGACAGCGCCGTCAAGGTCTTCAGGAAACTCCCACACGAAAGCACGGTCTTTGACGATGTTCTCTTCGTCATCCTCAAAAACCTTGATTTCGTAGACAGCAGCGTTAGAGCCTAGAGCGCGCCACTTCTGATCGTGGAAGTAAACAGCAGGATCGTACCGTCTAGCCTCACGATGTACACCAGGCCAGTTAACGTTAACGTCACCGATATTGATGTTTGCGGGATCATCCTCGTAATCTTCAATGTCGATGAGTTGGAGCGAAACAGGGCCAGTCTTCTCTAGGGATGCTAGCCGAGCTTCGGCTGCCTCAAGCCGTCGTAGCAGCGCACTATCGGTAGTCTGCGGTTGTGGTCGTCTATCGCGCCAAGACATTACGCCAACCTCGGTGGGATCATTTCAAGCTCAAACTCTATTTCTTCGTTACCGCTGTTGTCGATGTTGAAGTTGAGAGCTTGCACAAGGAAGTAAGCATCGACGTGCCGGTACTCAAAGTCGTACTCAGCGTGGATACGGTCACCGATCATACCGCGTGGGCCAGCGCCCGAATAGAAGTTAGGCACCTGAAACTGTGGATTGAGTACAGCGAGGCTAAGCGAGCGTTCCGGCCCAAGGTTCGTAGACCCCTGAAAGTCCGTCATCGCGTCAAGCGCCTTCTGATCCTGTACTGATCCAAAATCCTCCACAGTGTCCAAGCGGCTGAACTGCGCTTTGTTGTCAACGTCGGTCTTAGTGGCTCCCATCTTCTTACCGTTCAACTGACTGGTACCGAGGCCAAGTGTCCATGTACCCTTCGGGCCGATGTTATTCCAGTCAAAGTCGATTAGAGCGCCACCAGCTTCAGTCCAACGCGGAGCGTAGTCATACGGTGTAAAGCCAGAGTCCCTGCCGCCGGGGTACATAAAGAACTCAAGCGTGACAGGAGAGATAGCGAACTCAAAGCCGTCGTCCGGCCCCATCTCGCTAAGCGCCTTGATATGGTCGTAGATGGTAGTCGGGTCAGCAGGGTAAATCTTGTAGCTAGTGTGAAAGCCTGTGCCAACACCGCTATGAGGGAAGATAGGCCAGCTATACGCGGGATCGGCGTCGTACATCTTATTGATGAGCCGACGTGCAATCTCGCACGTATCGAGGTTGCGGTACCTAATAGGCCAATCTACCCAACCACCGTTAACGTACAGCTTAGGATCGAAAGGATATATACGGCGCTTAAGGTAATGAAGAAAGTCAGCACCACCAACAAGCAGACTATCCCTATCCTTGTTAAGGTTGATTGAGTTGACAATCCCACCAGTAATGATAGTACCATTACGATATATAGTGTAACTGGTACGATAAGGCCCGATAAGGTTCGGAGTGAGGTCAGGATGCCCAAGCGGGATTTCACAGCTCATCGGCCCTTCGTCGCTATTGACGAGTGAGAACGTTAGATCATTAACGCGGAAAAACCCCGTAGGGTTTACCATGCTCTCTACAAAGGCAACTTGCCAATCTGCCATTAGGCCAGGTAGTACCGAGTGCTTCCGTTCACGAAGTACGGGATCGGAAACTTCAGGGTTATATGGAACGAACTGACGCTAACGAAATCGGTTGTCATAGGAATGCTCTTAGACGTGACAACGTAATCCTGCGTAGCGACAGCAGCCCATCCGGTCAACTGCAAGGCGAGAGTACCGTGGTTGCGATTGACAGGCTTATCGTCTATGTCGTACAGAGGGGTAAGCGCCAACGTGAGAGCGTCGCGCTTACTAGTGTAATCGGCCCCCAGGTTCCCAACCACGTCGCCATTGATAGTGACGTACAGCGCACCTTCAGGATGGTACGCAGGCCACTCGCCCATAACAATGGCTTTCTTGTACTTATGCTCTTCAATCTCGATTTCAGGTTCAAACGAGTCAACGATAGGATAGCTCAGAGTATTGAGTTCCAGTGTCGATCGTCCGAACGGTCTTAGCTCGATAAAGTCGATCATACCCGTTTACTCTTCTGCGCGATGATCCACGCTGCTTGACGAGCCTGCACGACAGTAGGCTCTCCCTTGCTATACAGGTTAACCTGAATCTGCTGTGGGCTAGAAGGCGTATTCTGATAACTGCTCATTCCGGTGTTCTGAGTGGTGGTAGAAGTGCCCGAGTTAGCAGTAGCCGTAAGCTTCTTACGACGCCTACGCTCACGACGCACCCTACGCTCAAGCAGAGTACGCTTACGCATAAGTTCGCGGATATGCGCCTTTTCAGCGTCGGTCTGTCTAGTACCACCCGCGCTTTGTGGATTCGTCGTATAGGCAGCGTACGAAATCAGTTCGCTGTTAGCATCACGCAGGCGAGGAACGTCACGCTTGAGTGCCTTATTGACCTGAGCTAGCGTCATCTGGCTGATAGGCGTCGCAGTGCGTCTTGTGGTGGTTGTACCGCCTGTACGTGTACCAGTAGGACGTTCAGGTAGATCGTTGTTAGCCTTGAAATCGCGGATAGCCTCGGCTACGATCTGACTCAGCAGATCACCGTTAAAGCTATTCTTGAGGATTTTCCGCATTGTATTCTCAAGAGCGCCGCCTTCCGACTCAAGACCGGCAATGATCTTAAGACCCATGTTCTTACCGTGGCTCTGCCATATCTTGAGTTGGTCGTTAAAGTCGCGCTTAGTCTCGCGCTCGATAGCAGCGTTCTTCTGCTTCCACAGACGGATGAAGTTGTTGAACATCTTAGGCGAAGCTTTGCGGAGAACCTCGATCTTATCGGCGGCATCAGGGCCAAGATCGGTAAGCTCCTGAACGAGCTTCTTCGGAGCGCCACGACCGGCGATAGCGCGCAGATCACCTTGCCACTTGTTAAAGGCGTTGATCTGCTGCGACAGGTCTTTATTGATGATACCGATGGTAGGCGTGACACCCCATTCTTCAGCGGTCTGGAAGGATTCACCGGTAAGCAGTGGCCCTTGGAACAGACTACCGAAAGCAGCAGTATTGGCGTCACGAAGCTCGTTATACTTGGCGATCATGTTATCGACGGCCTGATCGACAATCTGCTCGTACTGAGTATGGGCGTTTTTAACCGCATCCATCATACCCTTGTTGTACTGCTTCATGTCTTCGTTGTACTGCTTCAGCTTAGCATCTGTACCGTCAAGCTGAGCGCCATACTTCTTCATAATGTCAGACATGAGGGTATTGGCCTTCAGGTTCTTAATGTAGGCTTGCGTGGCTTCGTTGACCTTCTTCGTTAGCGGGTCAACCTTGCGAGCGTTGGCATTTTTACTTTGGGTGCCATGCTCGTCAGGATCGCCACCGATACCAATGCTGTGGAGAAGGTCACGACCGCTAAAGCCAAGAACCTTCACAAGCCCACCGCCACCAGGAATATTCTTCTTCATCCAGTTACGGAGGTCTTCCAACTGCGAACTGTCCACAACTACTTTGACAGCAAGTAGGATCGTACCGAGTGCTGTAAGTCTACCGAGGATACCGAGTAGAAGTCCTAGACGACCAATAACACCAGCAGTGCCGGTAGTACCGAGCGTGATACTCAGAAGCTTGAGCATTCCGATCAGGCTCAAAAGCGAGCCAGTGATGATACCGATGGGAGCGGCCAGAAGTGCGATGACGCCAGTGATTGCGGTAAAGTAAACAATGCTGTGACGTAGCTCAGGCGAGAGGCTATGCCACCTATCGACCAACCCTTTGATAAACGCCTGAAGCCGGATGATCGCGGGTAGAGCGTCTTTACCGATTTCTAGTGCAAGCACTCTCATCTGATTGATGAAGATAGCCCACTGAGTACCAGGGCTTTTCAGCATAGCCTGGAAACGCTGGTTAAATTCGCCTTGCGAGTCGTTCACGTCAAGCTGCGCTCTATGCAACATCTGATAATGCCTGACAAGCTGCACAAGCGCGCGACGTGCGTTAGCCTGACCAGTAATGCCCTGACCACGGCCACGGCCACTAGCGGTCATAATCTGAATGAAGTTCTGAAGCCCCTGACCCTCTGGATGCAGGCTAGCGATGCGACGGATGATTTCCTCAAAGCCAAGCAGATTACCCGAAACATCGGTGATAGAGACACCAGCCTTAGCCATACCCTTCTGGAAGTCTCTATTGCCGAAGATATCAATAAGGCGAGCAAGCCCTGTGGCGGCTCTTTCCTGAGAAGGAATCAAACGGGTGATAACAGCCATTGCTCCACCCATCTGCTTAAGGTTGTAACCAGCGGCACCCGCAGCAGGAGCCACAGAGTTCATCATGGAGTCGAAGTCGCTAAGCTCCAATCTACCAATACGCACGATAGCCGCCAAGTCGTCAAGCGTTTGGTTAACACCACCAGCAGACGCTCCAAAGTTATTGAGCGTAGTGATAAGAACATTGGTAGCTGTAGGTAGATCGCTACCAAACGCGACAGACACCTTGTTGGTAGTAGCGAGCAGTTTAACACCCTGCTGCTCCGTAAGATCCATAGACGAATAAAGCTGATAGAGGGCATCAGCCATTTCGTTCTGCGACGCAGGAAATATCTTCATCTGACGCTGGATAGCCGGTTCAAGCCTGTTTACAGACGCAAGGATAGCGTCGATGCCTTTACCGGCGTTATTAGCGATCTGCGTCGAAGCCTTGGTAACAAGGGTGCTGAAGTCTGCATAGTCCTTGCTAACGGCGGCGAAGCCTGCTGTGGCTAGCAAGCCTCCGAAGCCTGCCGCTCGGCTTACTTGCGATACTCCCCTGCCGACAGTAGTAAACCGATTCGCTCGCTGCATAGCAGCCATGAGCTTCTGTTCCTCAACCATACGAGCTAGTATGGCTTCCTGCCCTTTCATGGCAGCGGTATGTTCGGCAGTAGCCGCTACCATACCTTGCTCTAGCTTAAGTCCTCTCTGACGGAGGATATCGTCTTCCATCAGCGACTCGTTAATAGCCCGCTGAAGCATCAATCGCCGCGTAGGATCGGCAGTACGGTTTAATCGCTGATACAGACCGATACGCTTAGTAAGCTGTGCGCTGGTCTGCTTGTCGATCTGCGACATGTTAATCGCATGCTGACGCCTACGCTGATCGAACTGGTTTAGAAGGCGAGCGGAGCGAAGTCGCTGCGTATCCATAGCAGCACTCATTTCGGCCATACGGTTAGCAGCTTTCGCTGCACCACCCATAGCCATGATATCGCGTGAGAGGCGTCGAGCCTGACCCGAAGCCTGGTTCGACAACCTAACCGCGATAATGATTTCAGACCCGCGAATCACGTCTAGCTCTCTGCTCTCTCTGCTCTCTCGCTTGCGGTGTCCTTAACTGTTCGCGCTCGTCCTTAAGCCTTTGTACTTCCGCCTCAGCTTCTAGCACGGCTTTTATGCGAGAAACGTATTGTCCCGGTTGTTGAAACAACCCGCCTGAAACCGGTAACACATGAAACTCTCGGCACAGGCGGGTCGTATCAATCCACTTGACAACTTCGGTTATTAAGTCTCTACCGAATGCCTTTATAGCTCGTTTGTGGTATCCGGATCGCTGAGCGGGGTACTCGCTTCCAAGGAGGACAAGGACGGCGCAGGAGTAAAATCCTCGCTTTCCTCAGCTTCCCCGTTAAGCTCGTCAATGAGCATTTCGATTTCATGCCCAATAGACGGATTGAGCTTACGAAGTGTCTCAGGCTTAGTGAAGTCAAGAGGCGTACCATCCTTGTCGGTAAGGTTATGACCGACAATACACTTCTTAAACTCAAAAGCGCGAGAGTGCTGTTGCATGGACTCCATGAACAGCTTACCGTCAGTTTCGCCGTCTTCAGTAGCCTGAGCGTAAAGACGCGAAGCACCGTCACGACGTTCAAGCATGTCGTAGTACGGCAGTTGGAGCAAAAGCACGTAACCGTCAGGGGGAGCACTTTTAAGCTCCCTCCTGACGGGTTCGTGACTAACTGTTGCGTCGGGCATCTTAGCCTCTCCTTTCCCGACTTAGACGTTAACTGATGCTGGTCGGAGACTTGACGGAAATCGCGTAAGCATCGCCACCGACGATATTGAGTCCGTGACCCGTAAAGCCTGCGGCCACGATATCGCCGATACCAGGGAGCGTAACGTCGTATGCGTCGTATGCTACGCGGTTAGCGTCAATCTGAACACCCTCTGTAGCGGCTGCAAGCGTCGAGCCACCATTGAGGGAAGTAAGGCGGAACGCCTTGGTAGTAGCGGCCTTGAAGTTATCGTGTTCCGTCTTGTCAACGAAGTCAAGCTCGGACTCGATTTCAAAGTCGGTCTTACCGAACTTAACGTAGCTAGCAGACCTCTGCGGCCTAATGCGGTTCTGAGCCTCAGCATTGTGGTTGGCTCGGAACGTGTAGCCGTTGAAGTCGTTAACTGGGGTAGCGAACGTCGGAGCCGTACCAGCGGTATCGACGTAGATGGTATGAGCATCTGCACCGAGAAGGCTAGGTGCGACCCAGGCAGGAGTACCGCTACCAGTCTGCTCACCAAGACCGATGATGTTAAGCGTAACCATGAGAACACCGTTGTCGATGGTGAACTCATAACCACCCACAGTGCATCCTGTGTAGCCGAACGTGCCAGTGCCCGGATTACGGATAACACTGAGAGACATGGTACGCTGCACAGCACCGCTAGCTGCCGTGGAGGTTCCCCCGACAGCGGTAGGCGTGTACTTATAGACGTACGGGCCAGCACCCGTCTTAGTGATAGCGTGACGGGAGCAGTACATGAAGTACGGAAGGAAGCGACAGTCAACCTCCATCCGAATGTCACCCTCGATATGGTAGTAAGAGGGCTTAACGTCTGAGTCAGTGGCCTGCTGCCTTAGCTGCTGCGAGTAGTATTTATCCTCGGTATAGGCCAAAGACTCCTCAAGGATGGGAACCCACGTAGTCGGAGCGACATAGGTGCCCATCGTGCTTTCAAGTGCAAGACCCAATGCACCGGAAGCACCAATAGCAAAGGTACTCAACTATCGTCCTCCGTTTCTGCGATAGGCACGTCAACCTGTTCAGGGTCTTCCTGAACAGCGGGTTCTTCGCTAACCTTCGTGCCACTGTGGGCTTCCATCTGAGCCTTAGACAGTTCCGACTTGCCGCTGACCTTAACAAGCTTATCATCGGCAAAGAAGTCACTAACGCTCATCTGCTTCTTGGCGAAGAAGTCCAGTTCGGCCTCTTCGTCTAGATCGACGCTATCCCCGTTAGGAATAGCAATACCGCCAACATCAAAGATGATCCCATCTTCCATGTCAGGGTTGTGGTACGCAACGGTCTTAGCCATTCATCAACCTCCTAGACGTTCCTACCCATCGCATGAGCGTTCCGGCGATGATATCCTGGTTCTGGCTGCCACCGTGGAAACGACCGGGAGCATGCTCTGTGATGAATCCGAACACAACTTGGTTACCGAAAGTGTAGTCGGACTCTAGCAATGCTTCGATCTTATCTACGAGTAGCAGGTCTTCCCTGTTTCTCATGGCATGAGGAATTGTCATGTCGCCGTGGTACACGTAGATATCTACGAGAAAGTCGATAGCGAAGTAGCTAACGCCTGGTAGTGCTTTCGTGCGCGGCCCAGGTACAACCACCACAGCGGGGTATTGCGGCAAACGCTTCTCATCGTAGCTGCCAACGAACTGAAGACCTAACTCACCCTTAACCTCCTGTAGCTTCTCTACGATGATATCTGTTACTTCGACGATCTTAGAAGCGTAAGCCATTATGCCCTCGGAAACAGTCTAGCACCAAACTTGCCACCGACCCGGCTCTGAGCGACACCGGTGCGAGGATGGATAAAGAGGTCAACACCCTCATCGTACCAAGCATCGAAGACTTCTACGACTTCAAGCTCAGCTTCGGCGTCAAGACCGATAAAGGCTCTTTGGGGCGTAGACTTGCCTCGCCCCTCTACATCGGCAAAGGTAGCTTTGCGGCCTGTATCTACAACCTCACCGTGTTCGTTGGCAGCGTGGATAGCCACGGAAGTACGAGTACCACTCCCGTACTGGTGGACTCCCCAATAAGAAGGCATGAACTCGCTAGACCACAAAAGCTGGTCACCAACGATAGTGAACGATTCGTCAGCAGTAGCCCTCTTTTCCATCGTACCACTCAGAGTGAGAATATCCTCTGGAAAGGTACGAAGCCTGGGATCGCGCGCTTTCCTCTGAACGGTAGTATCGGCTAGATCAAGCCAAGGCTCTCCATCAGGAGCGTCGTGATCCCTAAACCGTCTATGGATACTAGCCTTCGCAATCTCTTCAGACGCCTTAAGAGGCGGAGCAGAGTTTTCTAGGTAACCGGCTAGTTTGACGAAACCTAGTGCAAGCTCGTCGTCACCAAGAACATTGATATGTAGAATACCGCCGCGAGCGCCGTAAGCGCCAGCGCCACGACCTTCAAAGGTCATCGGAGATGGAATCGCCACTAAGCAAATTCCTTCCCCATTGTGAAGACAGGCGGTACAGTATCGTTCGGATAAAAGTCATCGCTGCTAAGTGAACTAGTGTCAACAAGCGGTTCGCCGGTATCGTCCGTAATCACGATGAGTCCCGCAGCAATCTGATTTAGCAAGTCCATCGCTTGCAGATACAGGTTGTTGGCAAAGGTCGCATCCGCGTCACTGTCTTCGGCATAAAGCTCGGCATACCACTTAGCAGCGATCACCATACCCGCAACGGTACGGATGATATCAGGTGTACTGTCTGGATCAGCCCACGTATTGAGAGTGGTAGTGGCGAACGTTGTTGACAACTTAGCACGAATAAGACGCCAAGCCTCGACTTGAAGCAGGTCGTCATCAGCGTCACTGATAGCTGCCTTATTCTCAGGCAGATGTGCGTTGATATCGTCTACAGTTGCAAACAGTTCGTTCGCCACTACCAGTTATCTCCCTACTACTTGACTTCCTCGACGGTAGCCTTGGGAGCCATGTCAGGCGACATAGCGAAGTCAGTCACGGCCTGATCGGTACCGGCCATAGCTTCCTCCATCTGCAACCTAAGCTCCCTAAGCCTGAAATCGACGGGAGAGTCAGGAGAACCGAGAGGCGCGGGATACTCCGAAGAACGGATAACACCCTCAGCCTTCAAACGCTCCAACTCATCCTTCCCACCAACGTCAGCGGCAGTAACCGTATCGCCGAGCTTGATGACCTTACCCTCGTCACCGAGGATTTCAGTCCATGCGTAGTTAGCCATTTGCTTCTATCCTCCCTTCTTAGACGAGAGCGTTAACAGCGGTCTTGATGATGTAACCGGCAGCAGCCGAAACGATCTTCACGTCGTAGCGGTAGCTGGTACGGACAACATCGGCCTTGCGCGGTTCCTCGCGCCACTTCTCCGTCGGACGCATGCCACCGGCGTAAGCCTTCGCAAACGTCTTAGCGAACGTCTTAGTGCGCTGACCAGGCTGAGGATCGACAATACCGATCCACACGTCCTGACCCCAAAACGACGTAATTGCTTCCGTCGCGTTGATGTTCTGTGCAGCGTTATACACAGAGTCAACGATAAAGAAGTTCTCGGGAGCCGGAACGTTCAAGAGCTGCTTCCACGCCTCCGGGTTGGTAAGCGCGAAGTTCTTGAAACGATCCACAACACGCGGATGACCCTCAACAACGCCAAGGGCGTCCATCGGGAAGATCACCGTGTTGGGCCAACGACCGGTATCGAGGCGAACCCGCATAACAGCGGTCTTGATATTCGCAACGGGATCGGACGTAGAAGAGGTACCACCGGTGTAGTCGTCCCACCGTGAAGCACCCGACAGCGTGACCGCGTGGTTACCGGCGTAGTTCGCCGTATTGCGGAACGTGTCGGCAACGAGCTTCTCATGCTTAAGGAGAATCGACCGGGTGATAAGCTCGGTAGCGTCACGCTCCGGGCTAATGTCCAGATCGCCTGCATTCTCGTCAGCGGTGAGAGCACCGTCAGAGGCGAGAACTTCCCTTTCCTCGTCAAAGATCGGAGACTGGAGAGCATGCTCGGCAACCTTGTAGGTGTCCTCACTCCACTTCCGACCAACGACCTCGTTAGCAACCGTTCCCGGTGCGCGAGTGTCGGGGAAGATCAGCCAGTTACTTCTATCGAACACCCGGTAACGACCACTAAGGGCGCTAACGGGAGTCTCAGGCGCAAGCCTGTGTCCGTACAACTGCTGGTCTTGATAACCGACGCTGAACCCTGAGAGGATAGGGTCAACGTATAGACCACTAGGATCATACATCTATCTACCCTCCTTAGACGATCTGCGCGTTACGCATGAGTTCAACACCGATTACGTCACCGCTTGCTCCGGCGGCGTAAAGGGCACGACCATGAACACGCTTACCAGTCGTCGCAGCGATACAACGACCGCTAGCGTCGATAGTGAGAAGCGCGCCCTTTGTAACAGCCGCGCCAGCTTCCCAGGGGGTGATACCCTCCATACGGACGCTAGCGCGCTTACCCTTCGTCAACTCACCTGCGGAAACGCCAAACTGCACGACGCCTTCAAGCAGGTCAGTATCAGCCGTAACAGCGGTAACACTTTCCTCAGCGGTACCGGCCTTCACTGCACGATAGATCGTAAGTGCAGACTCGGGAACACGGCCCTTATCGAGAACATAGTTACCGACGGACATGCTCTGCTAACCCTCCTTTCCGCTTCTATCACGATACAGCTTCGCAAGCTCGGGATTCTGATTAGAAGCCTGAGCAAGCGCATCGCCCCAACTCAGCTTATCGGGGCCACCAGCCTCGTTCTGAAGCTTGGTAGCAATCTCGCTAAGCTTGATTGCGGCCTCCTGCGGGTTAGCAGCCTGAGTCTCGTCCGTATCCTCCGTACGAGAACCACGCTCGCCATACTCCACGATGCCGTCACCGGCAACGATCTTCTCAAGGATGGGCTTAAGATCGTCAGGGGTAGCCACACCCTCCGAGAACTTCTTATGAAGCTCAGTGAGCTGATCGCACACAAGCGCCGAAAAGCCCTTACGAACTTCAACCTCGTCGCCACCGTCGTCACCGTCATCGCCGTCAGTCTCGCCCTTGACCTTGATAACGAACTCGGAGAACGACTTACCGAACAACTCGGCATCCCGCTCAGCATCCTTCTTACGAAGCCTCTCAAGCTCAGTGGCCTGTTCGGTCATAATGCGGTGCTGCTCGGGGAAACGCTCGCTAAATAGCTTAGCTGCTTCCTCGTCGGCCTGAGTGGAGGTAAGCGCCGCAGCCGCCGTAGTAATGGCAGCCTCGACCTGCTCTTCCGTAGCATCTTCAGGCAAACCGAGTGCAGTAAGCATAGCAGCGGTAATCTCCACGCTAGCCTCCTGTTCTTCGTCTGCTTCCTTCTGCACCGGAAGGGGGTTAGGATGGAAACGATCATCCCCTCCTTGTGGGTCTTCCGGCTTAGGCTGCTGGTCAGGGTCTTGGTCAGGATCGTGGTGTTCCTGCCAAGCAACCTCACCAGTCTGTTCGTCCCTGTTAAGCACCCCCTTATCCACAAGCACTTCTGACAGGTTAATGGGCATCATGCCCTTGATCCACGGTTTATTGGTAAGAGCGCCGCCAGTAGCAACGTCGGCGTGAATCTCACCATTCATGTGGTTCTCGTAGACTTCGTAGTATTCGGGACTAAAGTAGTTCCACTCACCATCCTCGATTTCCTTGGTAGCGGTAGGAGTGAACTCAACGAGCCACCACATACCATCTTCCCTAACGTCCATATCGAGAATGTTACCCGAAGACTTCGTACCCTTCGAGATATCCATACCATGCTCAAAGTCAGTAGTAAGGATATCTTTACCGTGAACCCGCTCACTGAAGTTCATCTTCATGGTTTCCGCGTTATGCTTACTAAAGTAGGTCATGCCCCAAATGGGGTGATCCCACTGTCCGTACGGAAACGCCTGAATCCACTTGACTAGCTTATCGCCCTTAACCTCAGCTTCCGAAAAGCGGAGAGGACGAAGCATAGTAAGCAGACCTTCAGCAACTTCAGAGAATTCTTTGCTGTTAGCGTACAAAGCACGCATCTGCTGCGTAGCTTCCTTGCGCGTCTTATGGCAGGCGACTTTGCCGCCACCCTTCTTAAACACGCAATACTCGCTACCTTCCTTTTTAACGATCCAGGGCATTAAGTCGCTCCTGACGTATCGGACTTGCCCACGTTGCCACTAGTCTCTCCGCTGCCAGGGATATTACCTGTACCCTGGGTGATCGACAGTTCTTCGGCGCTAACGGGGCTAAGGCGAGCAGGCATGTCAGCCACACCGCGCACGTATTGCTCGGTTTCGTGGCTGTACGTGATAATGCCAGCATCCACGAGATTGCGGATACCAGCACTCCACATCTGGAAGTCTTTAGTCTCGCCGATGTTCTTAACGGACAACTTCGGGAACTTATCGGTCTGGAAGTTATACGCGATAAGGCGAGGAATGAGATAAAGGTTGAGAGCCTGACACCAACTGTTCGCAATGTACGACATGGCCTTAAGGAAGATATCCGCCGCTGTGGCGCTTGTGGCTCTACCGCCTCCACCGCCGCCGAGTCCCATGTTGAGGAACTGAACGAGGATATTCTTCATAATCATGTCGTCGTGGTGTGAGACTGATTCCAGGGCGTTAACCAGGTTTCCTTCGGGCTTAGCGAATCCGACCTTAAGAGAAGGTGGACGCACAATGTAGCTGTACTCGTTGGTGCGGAGGTTACGCGCCATTTCATGTGCGAGCTTCTTATCGGTCGTACTGGCTCCTGCCTGGATTTCAACGTCGGGGATACCGATACCGTGACGTTCTTTCTGAATAGCGTCAATCTTATAGAGAGTGGTCTTATAGAACCAGTTTTGGTAAGCAGAGCGAAGAATGCTCTCGCCCTCCAAACCAGTATCCTCACCGTCGAACGTAAAGATGACAAGCTTCTCAATTGGGATCTTAACCTCTTTGACGTTACCAGTCTTGTTAATCGCATTCTGTGTGATACCAACTGGCCCACCATTGTCGTCATAGTCAAACGACTTGATGGTACTCGCTGGACGGAAACCGAGCTTACGAAGCATCGTGAACTTCTTGCGGTTAGCTGTGGGCTGTGTCTGCTTAGGTGCCCATTCCCGCAATTCGTACACAGGCTCGAAAACACTGGCTCCGTATTCCAACGCTGTCAAAGCATTAGCGAGGTTAACGAGCCACGGAACTGTCGGAGCTTCAAACAGGTTAAACGCTGCGAACTCCGAAGCGATCATTGCTTCCGGCGATTCATCGAACGGTTGGATAAAGAACTCGGCACCGAGGACAGGTGCCTTACCCGCTCTAAGAGATGAACGCACTGAAGCGTCGCTACGCTTCATCTTCTTGTAAGTCTGAGTACGCTGAGTAGCGGTCGCTAGCTCAGGTACGATCTCTCTAATCGCTGAGGCGGTCTGCGATCCTATCTCGCTATACGAATTAGGCGCAGGAGGAACAGCAGGCTTGCTTTCGTAGGAAGTACCCGTAACCTGCTTACGGGGTTCTTTTGAAAGTGTAGGTGTAAGCGCCACTAAAAGCCTATCCTGTTCCCGAGAGAGATACCGGTGTTATACGTGAAGAAGCCTGCGGCCTCTGTCTTCGCATACTCGCCAGAATATACGGACTCTAGTGTCATACCTTGGCCCATCACGACAAAGTGGTTAAAGAAGTAACGCAGTGCATCAGGGCCGTGGTCGTCATAGTCGTGTTGACCCGGACGCTCGTTACGACCCTCGATCATTTCCTTAGCGCGAAGAGTGGTCATCTGCCGGATAAGGTGGATACAGCTCGGATCAATGAACAGTTTAGGCAATCCGCCGTCTTGTGGCTTAAGCCAACGCTTGATCGCTTCGACGCCTGCGCTCCATCCTCCCTCTACGTCCTGAGCGTAAAGATGACCGAGAACGAGCTTAAGCGTTTCGATCTGATCCTTACCGCGAGGATCGGCAAACATGGCGTTAATGTGGTAGCCGTCAGGATTCTCTCTATTCTTGATAATCCAGCCATGCTCCCATGTACTCTTACCGCTGACTTGGTACTCACGCCACACGTACACGTTATCGGCAGGATCGACCATGATATCGAGTACGACTGTGGGGTCGTTGTATCCGAAGTCCCATGCCTGGTAGTTGCGCCAAGCTGGATTAAACTCGATAGGCCGGACATGCACCATTTCGTTGAATTCGGGGTAAATCTGTCCAGCAAACGTAGTGAACTCAGCAGCGTACTCTTGCAGCCAATACTGCTCAGAGACTTGCGAGTGAATACGGACGATTTCAGGGTCTTCCAGTCCGTCAGGGAAGACAGCCTTGTTAGACCAAGTAGGAAAGCGCCACGACTGATACATCGGAAAGTCGGGATGCTGCCCCATGTCGTAAAGACCCTTGTACCAGTTGAACCCCTGTGGAGTACTTGGGAAGTCAGCACTGCCGCGCTTGTCTGCCAGCGCAGGCTCAATGTACATCTGCCAAGTACTCATCTTGTGCTTAGCAGCCTCAGACATGATTACGTGGGCCAGACCCTCACCAACCAGTGACTCCTGCTTCTCAGCAGATACGACCTCAAGCAGTGCGTTCCACGGAGTCCGAATGTACATGTTGCCTTGGACTTTGTTGTATGCCTTCTTGCACTTGTCAAGCAGCTTGAGCTTTTTAAAGTCGTCCCACACGACACGGAACTCTTTTTCTCCTAGTTTGTAGGTTGGCCCAACAATCCAGTTAACGGTATCAGGCACAAACATCTTCTGAGTCATCTTATGACCAGCAGACTGGCTTTTACCCCAACGGCGTCCACAGCAGGGGATACAGAACCTAGCGGTAGTAGTGTGGATTTCCCACTGACCTTCGCTATGGGGTTCGTACCCGATACGCTCGAAAAGAACGTCCTGCTGGATTCCTGCGTCAAGAATGCTCATGGGTTGACCGAGAACTCAAACGGGCCGACGATCGGCGTGTCGAGGTTAGAGGTAAAACGCAAGCGAATCTCGTATCGACCTGTAGCCCAGTTACCAGGCATACTAGTATCAACAAGGCAACCAGCTCTCATAGGCTTGTCAAGATAGGTCTGGATCGCAGACCAGTTCTGCATGAGAGTACCGGTGCGCTTCGCGTTCACTTTGAATTCAGCGCCAGCCAAACTAAGATCAGAGAGATTATTAAGAGCATCGTCCAGGTCAATTAGCAGTGTCTCCTTACTGCCGACGAGAACGTCGATGACCATTCCGGTGTTAACTGTCATACGTGCATCAACTCCTCGTAAGGCATTGTGATGACACCTTCGTACCTGCCAAAGACACTAGCATACCAGCGGCGCGTCATACTAACCGTAGTCCACCGTTTGAACATAACGCCTGTGACCGAGAACAGGATGACCACTCGGATATCGACGTACACGGTAGCTGCGTCCTGTTGAAGCGAAGTTTGGTACTCGTCACCACTAGGAATGATACCGAAGTTAACTGTACTTGCATCAGTCCAAACGGCGTTCTCGTTGCTAGTCGGCGTTAGAACAATACCAACTGTTCCAGTGTCTCCGACGGCTGTTTGGATTTCTGTACCTGAAGGTACGATATCGACGTAGGCTGTGTCGCTGTCAACACTCGTTCTAGCCTCTGTAGCACTTGGGGCGATGAGAACGCTAACAGTGTCGCTGTCGGTATACGCTGCGATATCCGTTGTTGTCGGAGTGATTCGTAGAACAACGGTAGCTGCATCAACTGCCTCCTGAACTTCTATGGTGGTGATCGGAGTGATAAGGACACGTACCGTGTCGGAGTCGGTGTACCCGACAGCCGGAATATACACGTCACTTCCGCTTGGCTGGATATCGACGTAGATGCTGTCGCTATCGTCACTTGTCCGTTGCTCAGTACCGCTAGGTGAGAGCGAGACTGTGACCGTAGCACTATCAACGAAGATAGCAACATCGGTTGCGCTAGGCGTAATAAGTACGTAGACTGTATTACTATCGACCCATTGCGCCGTGTCAGTTGCTGACGGAGTAAGAAGGATATAGACCTCTGCGTTGTCACCTGGCTGAGCCTGACTCTCCTGCGCCGATGCATCAATATCGACGTAAACAGTTGCAGAGTCAACAAACACCGCAACATCGCTGCTAGACGGTGTAATCAGTACGTACACGGTATTGCTGTCAACGTACTGAGCCGTGTCTGTACTAGATACAGTGATAAGCACAGGGACGGTCGCGCTCTCAGTGAAAGCTGCGATATCGCTGGTAGACGGGGAAATCCCAACGATAACCGTCCCTGTGTCTGTGTACTGAGCAATGTCTGACGTAGCCACACTGATATCGACATACACCGTGTTTGCGTCAGTATGCTCAATGAACTCTGTACCGCTAGGGATGATATCAACGTAGACTGTCGCGCTCTCAACGGCGACGATGATATCGCTGCCGGAAGGCGTAATCAGCACGTACACCGTATTGGCTTCAACAGCTTGGATTGTGTCGGAGCCGGAAGGCGTGATATCGACGTAGGGTGTGTTGGCGTCAGTAAACTGTGCGGTGTCGCTGCCAGAAGGTGTAAGGGTAACCAGTACGGTAGCGGCGTCAACGAACTGAGCAATGTCGGAGCCGCTTGGTGTAATCAAAACCGCCACAGTGTTGCTATCTGTGATTTCGCGGTGTTCGTCGGTAGTGATCGGTTGAATGTCTACATACACCGTAGCACTCTCTACCGCCTGTATCGTGTCAGTAGCAGAGGGGGTCACCACGACCGTCACAGTGCCGCTATCCGTGAATATCGCAACATCAGTGGATGACGTGGTGATATCCACATAGACGCTATTCGTATCGGATGACTCCCTCTGCTCTGTTCCAGACGGCGTAATCAACACAGGCACCGTAGCACTGTCAACGAACTGTGCTGTGTCAGTCGCCGAAGCAAGGATTAGCACTGTAATGGTTGCAGCGTCGAAACTCTCTCTAATGTCACTACCACTAACGTCGAGGTCAACGTACACAGTCGCGCTGTCTACAAACTGCGCGATATCTGTGCCGCTGGCCTGCAAGTCCACCAAAACGGTGTCAGCGTCCGAAGACTCTCTATTCTCGGTACCGGAAGCCTGAAGATCGACATACACAGTATTACTGTCTACGAAGTCAGCAACGTCAGTACCACTAGGTGTGATATCGACGATTACTGTGGCGCTCTCGACCGCCTGGATGGTATCTGAGCCGCTTGGCTGGATATCGACGTAAACGGTACTACTGTCTACAAACTGTGCAATGTCGCTACCGCTCGGAGTGATATCAACAGTCACAGTGTCGCTATCGACGAACTGTGCGATATCACTGCTACTGACCTGAATATCAATATATACAGTAGCACTGTCAGTGCTCTCACGCTGCTCAGTACCACTACCTTGCAAATCGACCAGCACTGTGGCTGAGTCGGTATAAGCGATACCACCAGCGGTGTAGGTGTCAGAGCCAGATGGAGTGATGAGAACATAGGGCGTATTACTGTCAACGAATTCCGCAGATTCGGTAAGCTCATCTATACGGAAGTTGTCGATTAGAGCAGAAAAGCCCTTATTCTCGATACCTGCATATCCTCCTGCATAGGTGCTATCTACAACGGTGCCTAGCAACGTAGGTGTGCCACTACGTACTCTCCATATTTGGAAAGTATTATCGTGGGCTACGACCCTAACAGTATCGCCAGAGGTATAGTCACCAGCACCACCACTGATAAGTGTATTAATGACGCTGTTGGTAACAGACCCGAATAGCCAACTACCGCCAGGACTGACTCTTAATCCGTAACCGTCCCATGAACCTGTGGGTGGGCCGCTACCACCTGTAGCTCTAGCTCTGACGTTAAGCCATGATTCATCAGTACCTGTTGGAACAGCGAAAAGAAGAAACTCAGAACTGTAGTCGTAGAGAAAACCAGGCGTATCCCAATAACCGCCTTCGTAACCAGAGATAGCACCAGCAATCTGTCCTGACGTGATAGAAAGCTGTGGATCACCAAAAGCTGCGGGCCACGTAGTACCAATCGGGTTACGGTTGAAATCGTCCGTGTATACGACCGTAGGTGTGACAACCGTAATGTCGATGGTAACCGTCGCAGCGTCGGTACTCTCTGCACCAGCAGGTGTCGGCGCGATTTCAAAGTACGGAAGGAGTCGGTAGTCATCGCTGATAAACCGCAAACGCGGCTGTTCACGAGACAGACCAGTAAAACCACCACGAGGAAAGTCGCGGCGTTCTTCCGTTAGGACTAACCCTACTGGCATTAGTTAAGCGATTCCAACCTGTACATATGGCACTGAATGGAATACGCCGTAGCGAGCGACCACTGTGCTGTAAACTGGAAGTACTGGTCAACAGTCATATCCCAGGTAACAGCGGCAGGAGTGGCTGAGCCTGCTGACCCTGCAAATGCAAGAGCGACGTTCGCAGCGGTAAACGCTGAATGCCACGCAAGCCCCGCACGACCCATACCGAACACTGTACCAGCAGAACCGAAAGTACGGCTGTTAATACCCGAATCCCACTCCCACATCGTAGCGGTCTGAGCGGTAGCATCAGCAGCCATTGCACCAGTAGCCATGATCGCGGTACCAGTGATAACATCGGTCGTAGCGATCCTGTGGCGGAAGACCATCGTAGCACCGGTAGTGAGTGTAGTGCCACGGCCTCTGGCCTTAGCGGTAATGAACCTTGAGTTACCGTAAGGCTGCATGTAGTTCGCAGGGATTAGAATGGCAGGCTGCAAACGTGTTTCTGACGACGAAGACGCGATAGCCGAACCATCGGTGATAGTCGCTGAAAGCAGCTCTTCAAAACCGAGTCCTGCCTTCATCATCTGAATCTTGCCTTCACGCGCAAGACGAGCCTTCTCCAAGTTATTGACGATCTTGTCGGGAAGGATCTTAAGCAGCTCTGCGTAGCGAACCGTCTCGATCATAGGATCAGGACTGTTAGCCGTCGTATCGTCACCGTCACGCACAAAGTTGGCAAGCACTCTAGGAGTGCCAATCGGATCAACTTCGTCCCTAGCAAGCTTAGGCGTGAACCACCGCTTGTCTTTCCAATCAACGGCAAGCATGTCGTTGATCCTAATAGTGCTTTTACGTGTACGTGCTGTAATCACTACACTTCCTCCTTAATACGGGCCAATCCGTCTACGTGTCTCAAAGCGCGCGTCTGCCGGTACTAGCCCGCTAGAGTAGTTCGGAGTACTCCACGATATACCAGCTTGGTAGTGAGCGAGGATACGTGCATCAGATAGCAACCCGTCGTATACTGCTACCTCGTCTATCCATCCTGCAAAGTTGTCTCCACCTGGCGAAGCCCTCGCAATCCTCAAGTTCGCAGAGAATGACACTATCGCTGTTGTATCTGCAAGAGCTGGCATTGCTTCCAAACCATTTAGAAAGAGGCGAAGCTGAGTCCCGTCGTACTTGCCTACCAAGTGGTACGTCGTGTTGTAGCGTGGGGCAGGCACAAGGTGCTGAAGCTGGAAAGCACCGCTCCTAAGCCTGCCAAAACCTATCCCGTCTGTAATCTGCGCGTAGAGCAACCATCCGTCTGTGGCTGATTCGTGCGATAGCAACCTAACGAAGTCGGTATCGCTGTACACCATACGAAACCACAATTCTGCGGTAAACGATGCTGTGCCTGTGTAGTTGAAATCGTCTGCTGCACCCGCACCCGCTGCTAACGTATAGAAGTTGGTTGAACCCGCTACCTGTGGATCAATGAATTGAACCGATGGATCGGTGTCTTCCACGATCAACGGCATTGCGTTGGTGACAGGACTACCGCTTACAGTGAGCGTGTACCCGTTACCTGACGAATCAACAGTAGGCGATGCCCCTAGACGCCAGTAACCTCTAGGGGCATCCGCCAGTACTTCAGAGCTATACGACACTAATGCCGATCCAGCTCAGTATGACTAGTAGTATCAGACCTGTCTCCACTACCAGCGTACATAGCAATACGATGATAGTTCTCGATGTATGCGCTCTACGCATAGCATACTAGGCGTAGCCAGGACTCACATAACTAAGGCCGGGATTGTTTGCTGCACCGACGTAAGGCGGAACATCGGCCAGAGAGTTGTAAAGCCAGATACCACCATCGCCCCGAACACCACAGTCACCTGCTGCCTGACCGCTATACACGCCAGTCGGGATAACATCGCTCGGCGTAGAGAACTTGACGAACTGGTACGTCTTACCGTTGTAAGGATGCACCTTGTTGATAAGGTAGTTACCCTGCTTGATGTTGCTTCCGTCCCAACCCTTCCAGCTTGCAGACGGGAACACCTTGTACTGCGGAGCAACAGCAGCAGGCATCCAAACGTCGTACATGTCCACTTGACCGATAAGCTGCGCTGTCGGCCTTGGCGGGAACGCCTTGAAGAAGTACGTGGCCGGAGCACCGTGAGCGCCTGGAAGGAACAGAACGCGCTTAATGATTACGTGGCTGACTCTGCTGTCTTCCGGGCCTTGATTACGAGGTTCGTTGCTAAGGAAGATACCCTGATAGTCGGTCTTGATCGTACACTTATCGAACCGAAGCTCGTCGTGGATAGCTTCCTGCGTTTGGTAACCGTCAGAGTGGTGAGTCGTTCCAGCGGTCGTAACCTCGATGTAGCAGTTCTGAAGCTGAAGGATTTTAGTGCGCCAGCGAGCAGTGAAGGCGTCAGCAGCGCCATTAAGCTGAACCTTCCAACCTTCGATATGGACGGTAGCGCCAACGTTCTCTCTCGGAATGATGTGACCCTCGTTCTGCTCACTTGAGACAATCTCACCAGCGATAGCAACGAGGCCACCGTTGTAACCCTTCCATTCGCCGCTTCCTCCAGTAAGGCGCTCACCGCACTTAACGATGACAGAGCCACCATTACCAGTAGGCAGTGCACGTGACGAGTTAACCAGCGTTCGTGTGGCAGGCGCGCTTAGCGTTGGCGGTGCCCACGAAAGCTTGTCACCGGACGAAGGCGGCGGAGGTGTTCCACCACCGGGATCGGTCGGATTGGTCTTATCCTTACCATTGACTCTAACGCGCATGCGACTCCCTACGTCAGCAGCCTTAAGCTGATAGGTCTTCTGTGTCTCGCCAGTGATATCCACGCAAGCGCCCCCACCAGCGTTACAACGCATCCACTGGTACTCGTACTCGATGTAATCCTCCGTACCAGTCCATGCACCAGGGCTAGCGGTAAGAACGTCGCCTTCCTTAGTGATACCACCGATTGTCGGTCTACTAGTGTTAGTTGCCATTACGCAACCACCCCCGTTGCAGCAGAGATACCGACACTCTCGGGATAACGTCCGATATCGGTATCGAACTTAGAGTACTTCACGCACACGACTTCGTAAGGTTCAGCACCCTTACTGAAGGTAATGCTCTTCTTCACTACACCGTTCTTATCCACCGCCGGCGCGTTACTGACCCTAACACCCTCTGCGTAGAAGATATAGTAATCGGCGTCTGCGGGTGGAGTCCAGCTAATCTCGATGTTCGTGCCAAGGTCTTTTGCTGTCAGTTGCACTTTACACCACCTTATACCAGTGTGGGCCTCTCCTGACGTTCTGCGACCCATCTTGGAACCAAACGTACAGAGCGTACATACCAGGCGTAAACCCGGCATGGTCGATTAGTGCTGCAATGACCATACCGCTAGCTGTGGCGGCTTCCGCGTTAGCGTAAGTACCATCGCCCAAGATGTAGTTAGCCGGTTCAGCGTCGTCGGTCAGATCGAACTTAGGGCCGTTGCCTGACAGATCGGTAAGCTGACCACGGTAGTCCGTTATCTCTACGAGCAGTTCTTCGTTGCTTCCGACCGGAACAGCAATCATTGGTGAGTCACCAACCTACTACTGAACCTACTGGTCAGAAGCGTGTTAATTCGCAAAAAGGCTTCTGAGCTTGCTTTGTTCTTTCTCAACAGTCCTTCTCCAATGAAGTTAGCCCTGTAGACCGTATTGACGTTCTCATCGGGCGGGGGAGGACTTTCAGGATCGCTAGGTGCCGAAGCGTCAGCAGCGACGATAATGGCAGTAGCGTCTGATATGGCAAAGTCTCCCTCGTAGCCATACGGTACGAGGGAGACTCTGACCGTTGCTGCATCTACGCCAGAACCGGTTTTACTGTCTACGCCTGACGGCGTGATTTTGATTCTGACTACAGCATTATCTTCATATACAGCCACTAACCAGCCTTGATCGTGGCCGTGACCTTCTCCGTGTCACCCACAGCGAACGTGCGCGTAGCAGCCGTATCTGCTGCGACGTACAACTGACCGGCGTTAAGCGTAGTACCGTCAGTGATGACCCAAGAGTTAGCACCGTTGGGCGACGGGCCGGAACCAGTGAAGGCACCGAACGTGACCTGATCCGCCGTAGAGGACTGACCACCGGTAGAGAACGTAGAGTCGAAAGTGCTCGTACCCCAGTCAATACCGGCCTGGTTGATCGACTTGGCGATATCCTGCCTAGCGTAACCAGCAGCCGTAGTCGAGCCAATCTCGTTAACGTTGGAACCGGACACGGTTGCCGACCAAACGGAACCGCGAGCCATGTTGGAACCCGTACCAACAACCGTGGTGCTTAGTGCGACTTTCCACGTTGCAGGCGGGGTAATCGAACCTGACGCACCAAGCACGTAGTCCGTGACAAGCTGCGACATGCGCTGGAACACGATAACTGCGTTGCACTCCCTGAGCGGGTCTTCGTTATCAAACAGCCCCACAGGGGTATCATCGGCGAAATGCAGGTGGCCGAATTCAACTCCGAAGTCGTCAATCACGCCGCCCACTCCTTTTCATCCAGTTCTCCGTCAGCTTCCATCTGATACTTAGACTCATGCGGAGCAGGGTTATCGACTGTTGCACTGGAAAGGCTACGAGTCATCTCAACCATCAAGCGACTGTCAACCCGACCATTCTTGCTGAGCGCCTTAACTGCTTCGGAAAGCTCCTTGTCACTAACCATGAAGTCTTCTCCGAACGAGCCAGGATGCTCCTTGTACTTGAGAACTCGCTTAACACGAACAGCAGGCGGAGAAGCAGGATCAGCCTGCAAAGACTTCTCGCCAGCCGTAGCGCGCCTGTGAGCCTCTCGGATGCCGCTAAGGGCTTCCTCGTCCGAGTCGGCGCACATAACGCTACTGTCGCCGTTCTCGTAGATCAGCTCGTAATACATCAAGCCTCCTTTTTGACACCTACGACGAACTCTGTATCAGTACACGAGATAGCGACGTTGAACGGGCCTTCGCCGAATTTGCCCCTTAACATCGTTTCGTATGTTAGATACATGAGTTCCTTTACTTGCCGCTTATGGTTTTTAGCAACCGTGGCAAGTTCTTCGCGGAACATACGCTCTGCCTGATCGACAAAGACCCGTTCCAGTTCTACGACTGTTACTGCGTTTTCTTCACGTACCTTCGGCATCGTCCGTAGGCGCGCGTGAAGCAGCGAGAAGGGCACTATTAACCTCTTCGTGCTTCACGGTGTCAGTCAGTGGGATAATACCGAAGGCGGCGAGTTTCTCGGTAGCCTCCGGCAAGGCGAATAAACCACTCTCCTGCAACTGACGGTGCTGAGCTTCGCTATGCGTTCTAGCATGCCTCAGCCGCCAATCAGTACGCATACGCAGTGCTTCAACCTGTTGATAGGGTTCAGGGTGTAGAACCCGGTCAAGATCAGACTGAAACACTTTACCACAGATACCGCATCCAGCGTAGTTACATGTCGGATCGAACTGAAGGTTCGTAAGGTCGTCCCGACCCGGCATGTTCGTTACCAGCACTAGGTGCGGTCTAGTCACTAACAGCGCCCTCGGTCTTAATCAGGTCACGAAGGAGCCTATCCATGTCATCGCTTTCCTTCGTGGTCTTGAGGACGTTGTTGTCGTGGACGTACTTCGCAACGTTAAAGCGGATCGCATCGGTATCAGCATGCTCCATGAGATACGCGAGCGTTTCGACCGCTGCGGCTTCTAGCTGCTGAAACCGCTTCTTAGCGTTGTCGAGGATCGTCTGCGTTTGTGCGTCGGTCAAAGAGAACTCAGCACGCCTAGCGGAGTAATACTCCTTAGCCGCCTCTTCAAGCGTAAGAGTCTTCTCGCCGTCGCCGGTGTCTTCCGGTGCGTTGTTCATAGTGGGGAGAGTACACGGCCTGTACCGGCTTGTCGGTTAAAGTGGATATGGTACCTAAGATGGATAAGAAACTCCAAAATCCCCCTGGATAGATAGTTGGGGCTAAAACCACATGTACGCTCTTGACGGGCATATAGTTCCTCTTGTTGGTTGAGTGTTAGTTAGTAGATAGGAGGTAGGTTGATGGATGGGAAGGGACATAGGATCGACACGGACGCCAGGGGCATCCCCGCTGTAACGGCGACGCGCACCCTAGTCACCCAATCGTGGACTAGCAGCCGAACTAAGGCTAGGCGCGAGCGAGCCGCAAAGCAGGCGATCATGGATAAGGTCGGCCTAACGTCCGATATCGTCTACATGGCTAAGCCGATGGTGCCGAAGGCTAACCCGCGACCACGAATGAAGACTAACGCGGTCAAGGTCTACATCGACCCTAACATCGTCAAGCGGGATATCGCCCAATCCGGCTCCGACACCTTCCGACACGATTACACGCAGGGCTAACGTCACCCACCCACAGGAGGCATAGCGACCATGAGCGCGACAACCATCGTACACGCGATCCTCGGGCTACTCGCGGTAGCATCGGCAATCTACCTGTACACGTAGGCGCTGGTTGGCCTACTAAGCGGATCGACCCACTGCGGCTGGCACGTAGGTACATAGCCCCGGCAACGCAGGCATACAGCGCGATCCGCTTAGTTGACCAACCAGGCAACTGGAAATGTAAGGCGACCCTTACAGGAGGTGCAAGGCATACCTCAAAGCTAGGAACTTAGAGTAACTAGGGAATATATCTGTAATCCCAATCCCTTAGAACTACATATCTACTCCCTAGCTCTACTAGTACTAGCTAAGTGTTAACATGCTTAACGAAGTTAGCCAATGTAACGTGATTGCGAGCAATACCACTCCAAACGGTAGGAGGGCTGCTAATGCCTAGTTGGGAAATCCACCACGAGACATACCACCCTAACGAGGGTATCCCCATCATCGACGCAGAGACAGCCCACGCAGCAGCGTGTCAGTACGCCGCGCGTTACGCTCCCTGCAAGATTCGCCGAGTGGAACCCGATAAGCCAGGTGACACGTTCGTTATCACGTCAACCGATGGTCACGGAACTGGCCTGGTAGTGGAAGTCTACGAGTACGAGGGGGAACAGTGCTAAACACGCAACCACGCGAGGTCTACGCAACCACCGAACAGCTACAGCGCCTAGCCGCGCTAAGCCTGGACGCGCTGGTAGGTATTCAGTTCGCTACTAGCGTAGCCGACAACGATAACGTAACCGGATGCTATGTCCCTATTGACAATCCTAACGGGGCTATGGTATTCTTCGAGATAGAACCAGACGGCAGCTACAGGAAGGAAACGTAACATGGTCACGGAGCCTAACGTACACTTCGCACTTGACGAGACAACCTACAACCGAATCGTCAAGCACCTTGCATCCATCGGCGCGGAAGTCAAGACGCAGCGCCATAACGGAGAAGTGCTGTACACCACGGTTACCGCAACACTCTTCCTTAGCCCTAGCAAGGATCGACCCTTTGAGTCAGTCGCAATCCACGATAAGACATACAGCAAGGGTGTGTTCCGCATCGAGCGCGACACCAAGAACGACGATCCCTACCAGATTTAGGAGGCAGACATGGAGATGATGCCAAGCTACGTTTACAACGACAGCCCTGACAATCCGCACAAGGTGCAAGCGCCTAAGCCGGTTCCCGAGGGTATGGAGAAGTGCGACGGCTGTAACGGCAGCGGTACCTACTACGGACGCGGAGCCGTGGTAAACGGTAAGTGGGTAGGGTTCTCCGGTAAGTGCTACCGATGCCAGGGTAAGGGGCATCAGACTCCCGCCGATCGTAAGCGCAACGCCTACTACGACAACCACGTCAGGAGGTACACGCTATGAGCCTAACGCTTGAAGAGGCTAAGCAGCTAGAGTACGGTGACTACCTGATCGCCGACAACGGTAAGCGTTGGAAGGTGAACGGTAAAGTCCAGCGTTGGAAGCGTAGCCCTGATCGTATCCGTGTCCCTCTTAAGCACGGACTCTACGCTTACGACGCTATCACCGAAACAGACTTCCCCCTCGGTACCTGTCATCTTCTCACTAAGGAGGCATAACCCATGAACCCCGATAGCCCACGCGGAACACGCCGTATCGGTAAGCAGACAGTGCGACGCCGCTACCGCGTCACCTTCCTGTCAGGTCTGGAAGGGTTGAAGGCTGAGTTTACCGTCCTCGCGGTTAGCGAGGGTAACGCAGCTATCGCATGCGCGGGTATGCTCGCTAAGCCTGACCAGTGGAACTGCGTTAGCATCGAGAACGCACGATGATCCACGTAGACGTGAGACAACCGAACGAAGAACAGATCACAGTGCAAACCAGTGTTGACGGTAGCGACTGGTTCACACACTACACACTGGAGGTAGCAGCGTTTAACAACCTACAGCATGCGAAGGACGAAGCCATGTATACAGCGCGAGTGTTCGTTAACGGATGCCGATTCGCTGGTGCTTCGGTTAGGTCAACCGCATTCGGCTACAACAACTAAGGAGGGAACGTGGTCACGCATAGCTACGAAGTCTGCGAGACAGGGTGGGAACACGGTACTCCGCATACCAAGTTTGAACCCTTCATCATGGAGGTTCCCGCTCCTGACCACACTACGGTTAGTGAAGCGCGTAGCGCGAGGCGAGCGTACTTCTCCGCTATGTCGCTGCTCCGTAACTTGGAACCTGAAGAGTGGCAACTGTTCGACTGGACTGAAAGCTTTGGTAGGGGTGCTGAACGTGACATGAGCGGTAAGGTCAAGGTACCCGCTATCTAACCACAGTGCAGCTAGCGAATCCTGTTACTACACACCGCGCAATGCAGAGCGCCAGGGCTAAGAGTGTGTAGCTAGCTGCCGAATGTAAGTAGTGTGAGCGTATCGGACGAAGGTAGGCAGATACTAGATTAGCCGACACCGGGTGGCTGATACGCTCACAGTGCTAACGACTGAAAGGAGGTGAACACAATGACAGCACTCACACCCGATAAGATCGCCGAGCTGCTTAGCAAGGGTCGCGCTCGCGGAGCGTATGATCCCGTCATGGAGTCTTTCCTCACTTCCGGTGAGGCAGGCATTCAGGTCGAGGCTACCGGCGCGTTGGCTGGTAAGACTGGTAAGCAGATCAAGTCCGGTCTTGAGGCCGCTAAGAAGCGCACCAACGATAACGGCGTCCTCGTCCATGAGGGAGCGCAGAACGTCCGTGTCATCGAAGCCGACGATAACGTGTACCTCATCAACACGGCAGCGGTTACCGACGACAGCGAGTAGCAAGACTAGATACACTTGACAAACCCCGGCAAGTGTGCTAGACTTCTCAAGTGTGGGGGATACGCACTAAGCCCTAGTGAGCTAGCTAGCCTGGACACACGGTTAGCGTGAACACACCGCTATGCAAGCCAGTAACAGACATAGGTGGCTACAGTAGCTAGGCAGCGTATCCCTCACTAACCCCGGCAAGGAGGTTAACGTGGCAAGTACACACCAACTTCTCGCACAGACTTTTGGTGTCGATCCCTACCGAGCGGAAGCTTTCGAGCGTTTGCTTAGTAGCGCGACTGAACACCGTACCGACAGACAACGTGCTGTCATTGCTTTTCAGGCTACGCAGAATCGCGGCGAGTGGCTGTTCGTACGCCGCCTGTGGCTGTTGAAGCGTGAAGCCTGGGTTAACGGGCTTTGCAGTAACCAGCGCCGTTGGCAAGTTAGGGTGTCTAAGAACCCTCGCAAGGGTAACCACCACGATTCATGGGCACTGCGTGAACAGTACATGCGATGCCAGGGTAGCTACCGTGACTACATGCCATACGCGCAGGAGGTACGCAATGAAGGCTAAATGGTACGTCAAGATCGGTAACAAGTTCGTGCCTCTTAAGCACAAGCCGAAGGGATGGAAACATGGGTAAGCGCAGATTCGCAGTGACGGGTTCCGGCGACCTGAGTGTTACCGATGTATCCCGTTACGACAGTAAGGGTGTCGAGTCACACACCCGAGGTTGGGACTTGGGTATCAAGGTAGTGGCCGACGTAGACGAGAACAACCGCGACCGATTCACTATCACCGTTACTGGTGGTAGCCACGATCCCGGTAGTAAGGAAGGTTTGCTGATCGTGACTGACTTCGGCGACGGTGACTACACGGTGCAGCATGCCTAACCACCCTAACATCTACTGGATCGACATTCGCACCGGTACGTGGGGTCACACCGATGACCTGCGTATCGTAGACCTAGACCGTATCGTCAACAACAGCACTAGTGAACCACCGCCTGTTGCCAGTGATTACGTCAAGTACTGGCAGGAGTACGCTACCGACGCTGAGATTGCAGTGTTCGGAGAACAACACGGTAAGAAGGTAGACGAGTGAAGCAGCTAGCAGTAGTAAAGCACCTGAAGTCTGGTTGGGTAATCATCAAGCCGCCAGTGAAGAAGGAGGAAAAGAAGTAATGGAACTTCAAGCCCCGGCAGGAACCATTGCTGTCACGCATATGCGTAACGGCATAGCTAAGGTTCTTAGGGAGAACTGGCCTGCTCACCATGAGAACAACGCTCAGGTTAGAGCGGCTACCACAGTGCATGTCCGTATCGCACTGGACTTTGCTAAGTGGTTCGTGAAGCATAACCCAGATTGGGAGCCTTACCAGTGGCTCGACGCTTGTACACCCTACCCCGAAGTCTACCCGCTATCGGAACTTTGGGACGCAGAGAAGGAGGTAAGTGGCGATGTACGTTAGCGCGACTGAAGGTGACAACCACGGTACTTACAGTAACGGACTTGGTGATGATTGCGAAGTCCTCGTCAGGTGGGATAGGTACAAGACTTCCACGCTTGGCGGTACTACGTGGCCCATCGACGTTGAAGTGAACGGTAACAAGGCTGAGGTTCATATGGCCTTTACGCTACGTGAGGCCGAAGAGATTGCTAGGGGTATCCTAGCCCTACTGGAACAGGAGGCAACGGAGCATGTCGCTTAGCCCGCAACAGATCGCTGACCTGACCCGTAAGGATGATATCCGGCTTGGGTCGCATAAGAGCAGGTGGCTGTCGCCTAGCGATGCCGAGCATTTGCTTGGTGCGATGGACGCCGGTAAGAAGCAAGTGATCCTCGCCGGAAAGAAGTTCACGGTTAAGTACGAAACGCGCGATAAGGTGTTTGTCAAGCCAGCCACAGGGCCGATGGTTCCTTGCGGTTGGTACACGACCCCGCTCCTGCGTTCCATTGCAGCCAACGATTAACATAGCGGAACGCATAAGAGAGTTAGTCGGGGATACAACCTTAGACTTGACAACAGCCGTCGTATCCTATACACTGACGGGAGGATATGAACGGTTGAACGTGATAGACGGGAACGGAACAGAGATACGACATGAGACAGTTATCCACCCTAACGGAGAGTGCGAGGGTATGGGTATCTGCCGCTACTGTGGAAAGGAGGTGAAGCATGGCTAACGAGGCACTACATGAGAAGATTCGTGGTTTGCTCCGTAAGGCTGAGCAGACACCGTTTGAAGAGGAAGCAGCACTGTTCTTCCAGAAGGCGCAAGAGCTGGTAGTGAAGTACGCGATTGACGAGGAAGCTCTGTGGGCTAACGATCCTAGCCGACGTGAGCAGATTCACACCGAACACGTTGAGATTAAGGATAAGCAGGCTGGCTCGCATTACCGCCGCATGATCCTTAGTCAGATCGCTGTCAACAACAACTGCCGTATGTGGTACACGCCTGGTAAGGATGAGTCCACTGTGGCGGGGTATCCTAGTGACACCGTGTTCGTCATCATGCTTTACAGCAGCGTTATCTCGCATATGAACTTTAGCATGGCTAAGGCTATGGCGAGGTACACCGCCGAAGGTCGGTCAACCCGTACCTTCCGTAAGGACTTTACGGCTGGCTACTCCGATAGAATCGTTCAGCGGCTAGTCGAGATGCGACGTGAGCAACTGGCTTACCTCCGCATGCAGGTTACGGATACCGGCAAGTCTACTGACCTCGTACTGCGGGATCGCTCGGCTAAGGTTGACGATTGGGTCAACGACAACTTCCACCTTAGCACCGGTAGCTACCGAGATAGCGGTACCCGCGATCACACAGCTAGAGGCGCAGGCAACCTCGCTGGTGCTACCGCCGATCTTTCAGGTGGTAGGGGTCAGGGTGTCTCCGATGGTAGAAAGGCTATCGGGCGATGATCGGTGATGAGTCTTATCTAGTCATCATGGAGACAACCGAGAAGACACACGTTGTCAAGCCACAGCCAGCTATGGATGGTGGCATGGTTGAAATGTACGACTTGGTTACAGGGGTGTTCGTCGGTTCATGCGGTATTAACTGGTTCCGCGTAAACGCTGTTCGTTTCGATCCACTCGGTAATCAGGATTTACCGAAGTGGCCGACGGTGAAGCCATGAAGCTCGACCCTGAAACTATCAAGGCTCTACTTGCTAAGCCCGAACGACAGCCGAGTACGCGAACACGCAAGACTACCGACTACAACAGTGAAAGGACTATCGACAACTGGTTCGATATGAACCGTAAACTTGGTTCAGACATTAGCGGCGAGTGTACGGTTGAGGACTGTGTGAACCTTGAGGTTAAAGGGACACGCCACGCTGTCACGGTTGACGTGCCTATCAGTCCTATCCTCACTGTCAAGATGTGCCGAAGATGTTACTGCGCTGGCCGAAGGAGGGATGGCTAGCATGGATAGCGGTCTTAACGATAAAAGTGTTAAAATCGCTCTCCATGATAATCGCGGTTTTACGATAGTGGATTCTGACGTGGAGTTTTTTGTCTCGCAGTATAGTTGGACGTTAGCTAAGGGTCGTAAAACTTTCTACGCTAGAGCTTACGTTCACGGCGGTAGTACACCTACATACCTGCATCACTTTATTCTCGGCACTGTACCGCCTAGAGGATACGTCGTTGACCACATTAACGGTGACGGCCTAGATAACCGCAGAGAGAATCTCAGAGTCGTTAAGAACGGTGAGAACATACGACGTGCCGCTCGCAGGGGATCAGGTGTTTACTACATTAAGCGGCTTAAGTCGAAGCCGTGGCGAGCAGAAGCTAAAGTGGATGACGTGGCTTACTTCATCGGCTACTTCGCAACAGAGGAAGAAGCGATAGAAGCACGAAGAGTCTTCCTCATCAATAAGGGGGTTAGTGGCCTTGACAAGTGACTCGGAATCTGCTAGAGTTCCGTCTACTTCACCGCACGAAGGAGCCGCACGTAAGTACTACGAAGTCCTCTTAACGGGTGCTAACGAAGAAGACATAGCTGGCACTCGTCTACAGGTTTTCAGGGGGTACTACGGAGAACAGTTCAAGCTAACGGGTCTACCGCAATCACAGTATCATCCCGCTAAGCAGCTTCTTGAGTATAACGGGGTTATCGAAGTGATAGAGCGGTCGTGGCGTCGGACTCCGGGTGCAGTGGTCTTGCATCCAATGGCAGCAATGTTAAGGCCAGTCCCGAAACGAGCGAGAGACTTGACAGCTACGGAAGAGTTTGCTACTCTTCAGGAACGGATAGAGAGACTTGAAAATTTGGTAGGTGGCGTTCATCTGCCAAGTGTGCTACAAGAGATAGCACACCGCCTAGACGAGAGGGAGGCACCCAATGGCTAGGCAACGTAAGTCCACTACAACTACTACTGAGCCAAACAACGGAAGGGAGGGAAACAAAATGGCAGGAGTTCTCGACGCTGCAAAGATTCAGGAGCTGCTTCAGGCTGGTCGTACGCGGGGTGCGTACGGTACGGTGCTTAGCGACTTCCTGAGTTCGGGTGAGGCTGGTATCGAGGTCGATCTTACTAGTGGCCCTATCGCTGGTAAGTCGTCCAAGCAGGCGAAGACCGGTCTTGACTCTGCGCGCAAGCGCACGGACGAGAAGGGGAAGCTCGTCTACGACGGTTCGCAGAACGTTCGGGTTATTGAGCAGGACGGACACGTCTACCTCATTAACACCGGCGCTGCAACGGAAGACGAGGAGTAACACAGTTAAGGGGTAGTCTTCGGGCTACCCCTTACTGTTGTGCTTACGGTAGTAGGCCAAGGTACAGGCGCTAGTTGCTGTAAGCACAACAGTAGGGAGAACCTTGACAAGACACGTAGAGAGCGGGGCTGTGAGCGGGAGGCTCTAACTAACCTAGTCCGGTTAGCAGCGTCACTACTAAAGGGGGCAACGGTAGCGCCCGACACGTCGTAACCGACCCCCGGCTAAGGTAAACACTACATCGCTCAACCTTAGCCAATACAACGCAGTTGAATGCAGTAACGTGAGGAACACTATATGAGGCCAAGGAGCGCATCGTTTAGGCCCGATGGTCAAGCTCGCCAATCGTTACTGCATTGAGCTACGTTATCTAACCGTATTCTGCCCCAACGTCCGTTAAGGACGAGAGCAACGTGCCGCACGTTGTCAGGGATACGGACGGTAGCGTAGCTCAATAGTCTCCGTACCAGCCATATCTCAGGGGTGAGCTGGTCAAGCCGGGTGTCGGCGTTTAAGGCGGTTCGACAGAACGGAACCGACTGGCGACGAAAAATAGGCACGGATGCCCTGACGCCACATAGGGATGGTAGTCATGCTGACTCCGGTACCTAACCTATGGGTGATAACGCAAACCCGGACGCGCAGGGGGGCATGGCGACAAAGATGCCCCATAACCAACGCAGGAGGTAACAGTGGACAAACTCTTTCCGCTGGTATGGGAAGGCAGTATCGACCACAAGCTAGGCTGGCTTATCGAGCTTGGCATCGTTGTGTTCGCTAACTGTCTCATCCTAGCAATGTACGTGTTTACCGCTTGTTTCATCGTATGGCTGTGGTTCGGTGGTGTACTGTGAGAGCCGCCAAGATAACCGCCGTCATCCTAGCAGCACTCTTGTACGTGCAAGCCTGGTTCAACGTGGCAACCGAGAACTACGCACAAGCAGTGGTAGCAGGTCTTCTCATGTTTACCCTGCTTATCGGTGCTAGTCACCTTGACAGCGAGTGAGGTTTGTGCTAGCTTGAGTAGGCGTCCCTTGCCGGGGGTGCCTGCGAGAATAGGGCTTATCCGACGAAACGATCTGTGCGGGTCGTATACCGGGTAAGCCCTTTTCTCTTTTTTGTCAGCTAACAGGAGGTAACAGTCCTGATTGTCCTAGCTGCCATACTAGCGGCGCTGGTGCTAATACCATCAGCGAGCGCGGAGCAACAGACGAAGACGCAGGAGCAAGTGAAGAAAGTAGATACAGTTAAAAAGGTAGCATGTCCAAGCCTTAGAACTGCTATCAGCTTTTACAGAGGTAGAGTGTGGTTCTATCAGACGAAGCTCGGTTACCACAGAAGTCCTACCTACTACCCTGAACGTAAGAAGTACGCTTGTGCCTATAAGCGATTCGTAATGACTAGCTGGCGAGGCCAAGCGAAAGAGTACCGTAACGAGTACAAGAAGTACCAGCGTGAACATCGCCACCCTAAGTGGATTGCGCTTGATCTACTTAACGGTAACAGGGAAGAGTGGAGTTGTCTCATGTACATCGTTAGCAAGGAAAACGCTACGATGGATCCAACGCTCGATTTCGGGCATGGGCACGGTAACGTGTATGAGGCGTATGGTATCCCTCAAGCCTATCCAGGCACTAAGATGGCTAGTGCTGGCCCTGACTGGCGTACCAACCCTAAGACCCAGTTGCGCTGGATGATCGGTTACTGCCGTGGTAGGTATGGCTCGCTTTGCGGTGCCGCCTACAATCGGCGAGTGTACGGAACGTACTAAAGGAGTTCTCCCCATGTTTGGCAGGCTGTTATGTACAGTCGGTTTGCACAGACTAGAGTGGCGCAGCAAACTAACGCACGATGCCCACGATAACTCGGTCGTACTAGACCAGTACCGTTGTCGTCGTAGTGAGTGTGACCTGCATAAGCACTGGATCAGTGCAAACAAGGAGAGGGTGCGGCAGCCCTGGTAGAGTTCTGCCCATCGTGCGGTGACGAGGTTGAGCGACTTAACCCGTTTACCGGGTGGTGTGCAGCATGCTCCGCGTTAGAAGGTTACGACGATGACCAACCTAACAGCAGAACAGCTTGGTTAGAGCGTAACGCAGATAAGATCGAAGAGTACATGCTTCGTGGTATACCGCTCTCGGATGCCATGAAGATGGTTAGGCAAGATAACCGGCCTGTCTGCCTGTGCTGTGGGGACGTTATTCTCTACGGCACAGGCGGCAGGCATCTTTTTTGCAATAAGCGGGTTGAGTGTCGTAAGATGCGTAGGCGCTACAAGTACCTAGTGTACGATAAGGGCTTGGACAAAGATACCGCCCTTAACGTCGTGCTTGACAAAGCCGCCTGAACCTGCTACTCTGCCCCAACAATGAGGGCACCAGTTCTCTTTACCCGGCAAAGGGGTTAACATGTTTACGCGCAATACCGCCATTATCTACACTGTGGACTATGACTTCCGCAGGCGCGAGTGCGAAGTTACGGCGAGTGGTCACGCTACGGAGGTTATGCAGGCTGTGCATGATCTTTGCACCCATATCTTCCGAGGCCACGTTCGCTGGTGGTTTCAAGAGGTCAAAGGTGAATTGTCAGCTACCGACGCTGAGCAGGTTAGCGACATGGACTGGCAGTTCGTGATCGGCCTGGGTGATTAACATGCCAAAAACATCAGACGGTATAAACTATCTTACCGTGGGTGAGTTGATCGAAGAACTCAGTAAGCACGATAAGAACCTTCCAGTGATGACTGAGGGTTGTGACTGTTACGGCGAAGCCGACCACGTTTCGACTTTCGAGCGGTATCACGGTAACGGCGAGTACGAAACATTCGTGCTGATTAACCGGCAGGAAGCCGTAAGCCTCGCCGCCGATCCGAAACCACTGCTTAGCGAGGACATGCTGTGACCAAGACCGTTGACAAGCTTACACCTGCCGACTGGCAGCGTATGGACATTGCGGAGCTTATCGACCGCAACGAGTCTGCGAACTGGTCGGACATGGGTTGCTACAAAACCTCCACAGCACTGTGGACGCATGACTACAAGGTGAAGCGCGATAAGATCGCAACCCCTAGCATACTGGTTATCACGAACAGATCAGGTAAGGGTGCGTTCTTCCGCGATATCCCTAAGACCACTGACGGCTACACGATCCTGAACGTTGACACCAATAAGGTGTCTATGGTTATCGGCGGTCGTAGCCTGAAGATCGGCAAGGATTACCCCGCCGAAGTGAAGGTGCCGCATATCACAGTTACGCACTACCACGTCTTCCAGAAGTGTAACACCGGTAAGACTCAGGAGTGCCCGGACTGTAAGGGTATCGGCCTACAGGAGTTTAGGTGGGTACGCAACAAAGAGGGCAAGATGGACAAAGTGGGTATCCCCTGCGATACCTGCAATATGAAGGGTAACCTGCCTCTGCCCGATACTCAGGGTGATCGCCTGCTTAAGAAGCATTGGGACGTTGTTATCGTAGACGAAGCCCACAGGATGAAGAACCCTGATACCCACTGGACTAAGAACATCAAGAAACTGAAGTGTACCTATAAGCACATTATGACAGGAACGGGCTTTATTAACCGTCCTGACGAAATCTTCAGTCTGTTGCAGTTTCTCGATCCTCAGAAGTATACATCGTTTTGGGACTTCCGAGGGTACTTCTGCGAGATTGACGATTGGAGCGGTTGGGCCGTCGTTAAGGGTGTCTTGCCTCACCGCAAGGACGAGTTCCGTAAGCTCGTTAGAGAGTTTGGCCCTCGGCGCGAGAAGACTGAGGTACTTAAGCACCTTACCGAACCTGTCTACGAAGAGAAGGTTGTGGCGCTTTCACCGACACAGCGCCGCATGTACAACGATATCAAGCACGAACTGGAAACGCTCGACCAACAGGGTTATCCGATTACCAGCCCGAACGTGTTGTCTCAGCTTAACAGGCTCAGGCAGGTCTGTGTGGCTACGCCGGAAGTCGTAAGCGAGTATTACGACGAGAAGGAAGAACGGCGCGTTATCGAGATTAGGCTGGTAGAACCGTCATCTAAGCTCGACGCCTTTATGGAGGTCTTGGACGGTTTGCGGTGGGACGACGAATCTCGCCAACAGATCGTTGTCTTCTCTAACTTCAACGATCCGCTGGAACTGCTGACTAAGAGACTTGAGACAGCTAAGGTACCGTACATCTGGATGCAGGCTAAGGACAACGACGATACCCGCTTCCGCAAGTGGTATCAGGATTGGCCGACGAAGGAACATCAGGTCTTCCTTAGTACTGTTAGCCTGGGTGGTGAGTCTATCGACCTTACCTCCGCTCAGTACGTTTGCTTCCTTGACCAGTCTTGGAGTCCGAAGGACAACAACCAGGCGCGTGACCGTATCTGGCGTCCGGGGCAGGTTAACACTCCGGTCGTTATCAACCTCTTCGCCGAAGACACGGTTGACTACTACGTGCTGGATAAGCTCAAGACGAAGCAGAACTGGTTTAACGAAATCTTCGGTCGTGATGAAAGCGCAATCCCGCCCGAACTGCTGAAAGGTCTAGCAGCATGAAGCGTGATTACCCTCACCTGTTTACGGAGGAAGAGGAAGAAGCGTTGCTCTACGGTTTAGACGAGTTACTCGCGGTAGATCAGACGATACTGGAACGGAAGTTTAAAGACCTCGATACTCTCATGGGTATCCTTAAGGATGAATGGGAGAACGACATGCTTATCGGTGACGCAGGCGACTTGCTCAAGAAACTAGGTGTAGTCACGTGAGTACACTGGCTATCGGTGATTGGGCGGTTCTTCCACTTTCGGTGGCTCTGCGCGATCTTAAGGATGCCGACCATCTAACCATTACACGCCGACGTAACGGGCCGCGTGTAGAGATGCTTCTTATAGAGGCGGTCATGCCTGACGGGTCTACTAAAGAAATCGGAGTCTACGAACCGGAAGTCGAGGTATCGCAATGAGAACGATACAAACGGTAGTTGAGGATGATCGCAGTAACTTCCAGAAGGCGGAAGAGTGCCTCATTAAGCTAGACGAGGCAGGTCTACCGGAACGTCAGCTAGCTAACCTCCGTACAGCGGCTATCACGTTTGCAGTGCTCGCTGTGGTAGAACAGTTGCAAGACCTGCGAGGCTGGCCGGTACCACGAACATGACCCTTCTTGCCATTTTTTGGGTTGTGTGTGTTATCATCATGGTTTGCCAGTTTATATGGTGGGTAACCCGTGGCCGACACTGACCGCCATAAGGAAGAGCGTAGGGTTCGTAGGAACACTGCCATGCATAAGCTGATTAAGACCCAGACCGAGCGTGGACACACCTGTTGCCTGGATAAGCCCGATGTACCGGATAACTTCCGTAGGTGCATCGACTGTACTAAGCCACTTGACAACAGCGAAGATTCATGCTAAGGTGCTGTCTTCCCCCCTCCCCCTGTCGCACAGGGACGCACAGGCGGGCCAAGCGTTATCAGCGGCCCGAGCTACATAAACCGCACTAGACCGCTAAGACGGTCAGGCCAAGGTCAGGAGCAGAACCATTGGCTAGCACGACAACAGCAGAGCCTCTCGCACCGCCGGTAGTCCCTAGTAAGTGGGATATCATCCCCATTCACACTAGCGACCGTGGTGCCTTTAAGGAGTGTCGGCGCAGGTGGGCTTGGTCTTCACCGAGTCGCCGCAACCTTTATCCTCGCATCGCTGCTATGGGTGTCTACATGCCGTTTTGGTTCGGTACGGGCATCCACAAGGGTATTCAGCATTACTACAGTAAGCTGAGTGAGAACCCGGCAGACGTGTTTCTCGCGTGGTTCGATCTTGAGTGGAACGGTGGGCTTGTCCACGAAACCGAGCTTCCTAGTGGTTACGCCGATAGGAACCCTGTTCCGCAAGAGAACGGTTACTACCACGTCGCAGGCATTAAAGACCTGATGCCTTCCGCCGATGAGCGTTACGACGAGTTCATGGAGCATAAGGAGCTTGGCGTCGGTATGCTCAACTACTTCGTTGAGTACGCCGAAAGGCACGACGACTTCCGTATAGTCGCTAACGAGCATCTGTTCTCTGTGCCTATTCTCGGTGAGAACGGCAGGCCCATGTACGCGGAGGATAACCGCGTTATGCCGGAAGATTGGGAACCTTCGGAAGAAGAGAACATCTACGGCAGGATTAACATGGGTAAGAGAGGTCGTATCTTTAAGCAGGTTCACGCTCGCGGTCGCATGGATCAGATCGTCCAGATGAACGAGAGTGGACGTTACAAGATTCGTGACTACAAGACCGCTGGTAAGCTCGATGACGATTACTTCGCGCATCTTGAGCTAGACGAGCAATGCACCACTTATCTGTGGGCAGGGCCGTTGGAAGCACAGATGTACGGTTTGGAGTATACGGACATTACGACGATTGACTACGTTGCAATCCGTAAAGCGTTTCCAAGGCCGCCTACTCCGCTAAAGAATAGTATGCCGAGTATGGACAGGCAGAAGGAAAGCACCACAGCAGAAATGTTTGCTCAGTACATTAAGGATAACAACCTTAAGGTCGTGTACGACGGCAGCGTGAAGATGCAGGAATACTACGCTTATCTGCTAGAGCGTGGAGAGAAGCAGTTTGTATGGGTTGAGTCTACGCACCGTAATTCAGCGCAGATCGCTAACGCAGGTTTGCGGCTTTACTACGAGGCCAAGGACATGCTCGACCCCGACCTCATTCTGTATCCTAATCCCTCTAAGAACTATAGCTGCACTCGTTGTCGGTTCCGCTCTCCCTGCATCGCAGCAGAAGACGGTTCCGATTGGGAAGCTATGCTTAGGGGCAACTACATCGAGAACCATGATAGATAACGTAATCACAGGTGGCAGGCAATCAGGCCGTACTACGAGGCTGATTGAGCTTTGCGCCGAAGCTGAGGCTAAAGGTGAAGTGTCCTACATCGTGTGCCAGTCCCATAGCGAGTGTTATCGCATTGCTAAGCTCGCTGAGACTATGGAACTGAGGATTGCGTTTCCTATCTCTTACGACGAGTTTCGCAGCATTGGGCAGGGTCACTTCATTAAGAACTTCTACATCGACAACGCGGATACGTTGCTTGAATGGCTCGCTGGCCCTGTTAGCGTTAAGGCCATAACGGTGCAAACGTAATGGACGTTATCATCGTAACAGACCCGAGCCAGCTTCCGGCTCCGCTTCGGGAGCTTATGGGCGATCTAATGGAAGACGAGATTAGTCGCCTTAAGTCCGAAGACGACCTTAACTACGAAGGCTGGTACTGCATCAACGTTCAGCCTCGTAAGTGTCAGCACTGCGGTACGATGATGACGTACGTTGAGCCGCCGAACCTTCACCTTATCATCGTTTGGGAAGAGAAGGATGATCCCCACATGCTTGAAATGGCTCAGAGACTTAAGGATGGTAGACCGGAGATTGATCCTGATATCCGTGAGTATCATCCTATGATGGGTCACTGCATTTCGTGGGAAGACGTGATTAGTTTCCTTGACGACATTCCCGACGAAGATGACTAAGCTCGACTCCGCTACAATCGCAGCATTGCTTAAGAAGGCCGACGAGCCTAAGTCGGTTAACCAGGCACCTTCACGCGAAGGTCTTGTATGGTGTGAGTTCTGCAAGGGCTACTACAACGAACACCATTACGGACGGGAGGTAGACGAGTAATGCTAGGTAAACTCGTAGGCAAGGTTCTCGGAGAAGTCATCGCTGCTCCGCTTACTATCCCTGCTGAAGCTATCAAGCAGGCTGAGAAGGCAATGGACGAAGCCTTCTCCGACGAGGACGATAAGAAGGAAAAGAAGTAATGGCTACGGTATATCGTTGTGACGGGTGCGATAAGGAGTCCAAGAACTACAACCCCTTTACTGGTGTTACTGTCAGTTACGACAGTAGAGTTCCTGACCATGAGGAACCTAAGACATACGACTTCTGCACTACTTGTCTCGGCAGCTTCAGAAGGAGCATTGAAGTGCTTACGACGGTTAGAGCAGACAAAGCAGCCTGAAAGGAGGTGAATCATAGCTACTGCCGTTAAGACCAAGCCGACTGTTAACTCGGCTTTGCGAGATACGCTTGGTGTGAAGCCTCCTGCTGAAAGCGTCGAGTTCCTTAATCTGCTCATCTACGGTGAGCCTGGTGTTGGGAAGACTCGTCTTGCTGGAAGTGCTGCTGACCACGAAGATACTTCTCCTGTGCTTATCCTCGATATTGAAGGTGGGGTTATCTCTTTGCGCGAAAGCCCTACCATCGACGTTATTCAGCTACGAGATATCGACAAGCTTGTTGACGTGTATAACAAGCTGGAAGAGCATAAGGGTGGAGGCTACAAGACCGTCGTTATCGACTCTCTTAGCGAGCTTCAGAAGCTAGACATGAAGACAGTGATGGAGCAAGAGTACAACGCTAATCCACAGAGAGTTGACAAGGACGTTCCCACACAGCGAGCATGGGGTAAGTCGCAGGAACGTCTACGCCGCATCATTCGCGGGTTCAAGGACTTGCCTGTGCATACCATTATGACCGCTAAGGTTACGTCCGTGACCGACGAGCAGACCAACGTTACGCACTACTACCCGGCATTTCCTGGTAAGATGCGTGGCGATGCTCCGGGGTTCTTCGACGTTGTGGGATACATGCGTATCAGGGAGGAACAGAATGGCAAAGTAAGGAACCGCGTGTTGCAGATCGCAGCTAGCAGTAAGGTAGTTGCGAAGGATCGTACGGATAGTCTCGGTATCGTGGACGGGGAACATACCGGCGTTGTTATCAATCCGACTATCCCCGACATGTGGCAAGTCATCAACAGTACCAACAAGTAAAAGGAGAGGAATAGTGGGTCTTAACCTGAATATGTCCGAGGCGGATCTTAAGGGCTTTGAGCCTCTTCCCGCTGGTACCTACGACGCTACGGTCTACGAGGTTACGATGCGTCAGACCAAGGGTGGCGAGGGTGCGAAGCTTCCCGCCGGTACGGACATGCTCAACGTGCAGTTCAAGATCGACGGTGGCGAGTACGATAACCGCCGTGTCTTCCGTAGCTTCATCATCGCCCCTGCTAAGGTCGATGGGAAGAAGTACGAGAAGAAGGCCATGTTCGACGGTATGCTCGCTAAGTTCTTCATGGCTATCGGCTATGAAGAGAGCGAGGTTATCTCGGACAGCTTCGAGCCAGAGTTCGATGAGCTGGCTGGTCGTGAGTGCCGCGTTACTCTCAGTGTCGTCCCTGGTGACGATGAGAAGGGTTACGAGCCTCGCAACGATGTTAAGGCAGTTCGTCCTCGGGCAGAGGCAACGGCTGGTTCGGCACTGATCTAAGGATCGGTAGATGCGCTAAAGGGGTTGTCTTACGGCAGCCCCTTTGGTGCGTCAATCGCTCATGCCGACCGCTAAGTCAGAAATCCGTAGCACGTTCTTTGACTACCTCTTTGGGGATAGTCCAGGCTACCTTTGTATCGGTCTGATCGACCCGAAGAAGGCTGAGCGGAAACTGAAGCAGCGATTCTTCTCATGGCCCACCGAAAAGGAATTCGTGCTGGACTATATCGAGAAGAACTATAGCGGTAATAACGTTTACTTCTGTACTTCGCTGTTGGACGGTAAGCAGCGTCGTAAAGAGAACTGTCTACCTGGCCGCTTGGTCTGGGCAGACTTGGATACTTGCAAGCCTGAAGAGGTTAGCCCGTATCCGTCCGTTGTTATCGAGTCTAGCCCTTCGCGGTACCAAGCACTGTGGAGGTTGGTAGAGTCAGTACCGCCCGACGTAGCTGAGGACTACAGTAAGCGCATTGCGTACGCTTACAACAGTAACGGGGCTGATCCGTCGGGTTGGGACTTGACACAGCTTCTCCGTGTTCCGCTCACGTACAACTACAACCACGGTGATCCTGCTGAAGTGTTGCTCGTATCGGCCAAGGAGGATATGGTCGATATCAACACGTTTGAGCAGATGGAGCTTGACGCGCTCAGAGAAGAGAGTGGTGATCCGGCTCTAGACGAACCACTGCCTACCGATCTACCCGACGTTTCGCAGGTTATCTACAAGTATTCGCAGGAACTCGGTAAGACAGCTTTTCAGGGTTTGTACACTAGACCGCCTGATCCTGACGAGAACTGGTCAGGGTTGCTATGGCGGCTTATCTCAATTTGCGTTGAGAGCGGTATGACCAACGTAGAGGCTTACGCTATCGCTAGCACCGCCGCTTGCAATAAGTACGCTAGGGATCGTAGGCATCCTGCCCACCTGTGGCGCGACGTTCTCAAGTGTGACCTTGAGCATCGTAAGCTCGTTACGATCATGGAGGTCAAGAATGCTCTCAACATGCCACAGTTGGTTAGCGAAGATGCAGGTACGGAATGCTTCATCGACACGTACCGAGAGTGGGCTAGTAACAGTACGGACGCACCGCCACAGTACCACGAACTCGGTGCTGCAATCCTGCTTAGCTCCATCCTGGCAGACACCATCAAGATACCGACTAACTCAGCTACGCTGGTTCCTAACCTGTGGGGGCTTATCCTAGGTGACTCAAGCCTAGCCCGTAAGTCCACCAGCATGCGTATGGTTACTGACATCATTCACGATGTAGACGAGGACAGCATGCTTGCGACAGGTGGTACGGCTGAAGGTATTATGAGTGGTCTGGCGGCTAGACCTTACAAGGTCAGTCTCATGTATATGGATGAAGTCTCACGTTTGTTCGATGAGATCAATAGGAAGGATTACCTTGCAGGCTTTCCTGAAACGCTTACTCTGCTGTATGACAGTCCGGCGTTTCTTGCACGTATGTTGCGTAAGGACACGATCACTGTCACGCATCCTGTGTTCCTCTTCTTCGGAGGTGGTATCCGCGATAGGGTGTACGAACTCGTTAATGAGTCGTACGTCCTAAGCGGATTCTTACCACGTTTCCTCGTAGTGTCAGGTGAAGCCGACCTGTCACGTATGAGGCTTACAGGCCCACCGACCACAGAGAACCTCGCAGGAAGGAATGACATAGTAGAGAAGCTAACGGAACTGCACAACGAGTACGTCAAGTACGGCAACATGCTTGGTAACACGTTGACTGTTCCGATTAAGCAGGAAGCTCACCTAACGACGAAAGCCTGGGAACTCTTCAACATGATCGAGACAACGCTTACGCATGAAGCCAACAACTCAGCTATTAAAGAGCTGGCCGTGCCTACCTTCATTCGTATGGCGTTTAGCTGTCTCAAGCTCGGGGTACTGCTCGCAGCAGTTCGCCAGGTGCCGTCGAAGGATAACACGATTAAGGTGGAAGCCGATGACTTGGCTAACGCGGCACGTTATGTCCAACAGTGGGGTCACTACTCCGTAGAACTGCTCCACAATGCTGGCCGCACTCAGAGCGAACATCAGCTTCAGCGCATCTTGCGTGCTATCAAGTCTAAGCCTGGTATCAGCAAGTCCGAAATCATGCAGAACTACAAGCTGTGGGCTAGGGACGTAGACCCGATACTTGAGACTTTGATGCAACGCGGGGAAGTCCACGTTAAAAAGGAAGGAAGGGGTATTAGAGTATGGCCGGTGTAGACAAGGTGCCTGGTATGCGTAAGAACGGCCCACCTGTTATCGAAGAAGACGAGATTGAGAAGCTTTCAGGCCAAGAACTGATCGACGCTCTTAACGCTGAGATTGGTAACTGGAACCAGTCGGGCATGCATCCTCAAGCCGTCGATCACGATTTCTTCGCTATGGACGTTCAGCTCGGTACGGTGGTTCAGACGATGATCGACCTTGAATTGATCGACGTGGACGACTTCAACGATCGCTACCGGCGTAGGTTCCTTCGCAAGCTTACCACCATTCGTAGTGATACTGTCAAGCAGCGCATTACGGCTGGTGTGCCTGGTGTCGGCGACAGCGGTATTGTCATTGCGCGTTAGGCTAACACCCAATCAGGAGGCATTCACTATGCGTATCGAGATTCGCAGAAACAAGAGCTTGAATCCGTTTAACAGGTACTACTACGTTATCGTTGCTGCCAACGAGGAAGACCTATCAGTGAGCGAGCCTTACTTCAGCAAGTCTAATGCCATGCGCGCTGCTAACAGGGTTGCTAACGAACTTGGCATGCGAGTGAAGGATACCACCAAGAAGGAATACACTAAGCACGGTGGGTTCAAGTAGTGAGACACTGGCAAATTGCGCTTGGTCGTATCCGTCTTCGTGGCCCTGACGAGCCTCATTTCAACAAGGACGTTAAGTACGTGTACAACCATATAGCTCAGCTAGAGGCGAAACTGCGGGAAATCAGACAGGCATGTCGTGAGGGTCACGGCGACGATCTGATTGCAGAGAAGACTGTGGCCGCATTACAGGAAGAAGGCGATTAATGTCTAAAAGCTACGATAGAGATAGTTGGCAGGGTATCCTGCTCATTACCGTACGTGACTTGATCTTCGCAATTCTGATCGGTGCTGCTGTTTTTGCAATTCTCTACTTCGGAGACTTGTAATGGTCATCGGATTTACAGGTCGTAAAGGCACAGGCAAGGACACCGCCGCTCAGTACTTCGTAGGCAAGTACGGGTTTACTAAGGTTGCCTACGCCGACGTGCTTAAGGAAGCTGCTGCTGAGTTGTTCGACGTTCCTGTGGAATACATGGATAAGTACAAGAACAACGTTAATGCTCGCGTTAAGTTCCTTGTCGGTTATGAAGCGATCATGGGCGCATACCACGTTCACGAAGATATGTCTCTCAGAGAGTTTCTACAGCGTTTCGGCACTGAAATGGGTAGAGAAGTCTTCGGGCCTAGCTTCTGGGTTGACCAGCTTAAGCGTCGGATGGACGAAGGCACCATGCGTGACAACTACGTCATTTCGGACGTTCGTTTCAACAACGAGGTTACGCTGTGTGACTACGTTATTGAGATTGTACGCGACACAGTTCAAGGGCCAGATGTACATGTCAGCGAGCAAGGACTAGACGAGGAACTCATCCATTTCATCGTCGTTAACAACAGTACAGTCGCAGAACTCCACAAGCGTTTGGAAGCATGCTTTACGGAGATGCTCAGTGCAAGACAACAAGCAAATACTTGAAGAACTCCACACGCTTCGTAAGCTGCAACAAGCCACAGAAGAACGTATCAATCAGCTAGAAAGGCA
>Ga0070685_10000084_pt1 | contig 57271 bp, 24 predicted proteins | sample KBSS13LmetaG_FD_65651 | JGI IMG/M metagenome (GOLD analysis project Ga0070685, IMG submission 65651) | Switchgrass rhizosphere microbial communities from Kellogg Biological Station, Michigan, USA - KBS S1-3L metaG | ecosystem: Host-associated > Plants > Roots > Rhizosphere ...
GCCTAGCAGAGCCTAGCAGAGCCTAGCAGAGCCTAGCAGAGCCTAGCAGAGCCTAGCAGAGCCTAGCAGAGCCTAGCAGAGCCTAGCAGAGCCTAGCAGAGCCTAGCAGAGCCTAGCAGACAAGCTGTCCTTTAGTTTTTAGAGGAGCTGCAAAGCTAGCCCTAACCTGCAGTTGCTTAAAGAGGGGGCGATCTTGCTATAAATAAGGGGCGCGGAGCGAAAGACTACACCGTTTAAACTGCAACAGCTCCTAGAGCTATAGCATAGTTTATTCTGCACTTTAATTAAAAGGCTAAAAAGCAGAGACGCATAATATTAACCCCTATGAAAAAAATAAAATTGCAGGACCTCTAGGAAATTGATAAAAGTATGACATTCTCTTTATCCTTATTTTTAATCGGAATTTTAGGTTTTATTTTAAATAGAAAAAATATAATCTTATTATTAATTTCTTTAGAAATAATGCTATTGGCTATTACATTATTATTTCTAATTACGAGTTATAGTTTTGATGATAATATAGGTCAAACTTTTGGAATATATATTATAGCAATTGCAGGTGCAGAATCGGTAATTGGATTAAGTATTTTAATTGCTTATTATAGATTAAAAGGAAGTATTTCTCTTAGAAATTAAATAAACAATGTATCTTTCTATTATTATCTTACCTTTTTTAGGTTCTATCATTTCTGGATTTTTAGGTAGAAAAATTGGGATTAAAGGGTCTCAATTTATAAGTTGTTTATGTTTATTTTTATCTGCTATATTATCTACATTTGCTTTTTATGAAGTTGGTATTTGTGCAAGCCCTGTGTCTATCCTTGTAGGTAATTGAATAGACTCTGAAATTATGCAAGTAAGTTGAGAATTTTTATTCGATCAATTATCAGTAGTATTTTGTATTATGATCACTTATATAACATTTTTAATTTTAGTGTATACTGTCTACTATATGGAAGGTCAACCTCAGAGCGTTTTGGGAAAACGTGATAATGGGGATAAACTATCAAATTCCGGGGACGTCCTAAAGGTTAAGGTACCAAGCCATAGTCGAAAGATTATGAGTGGCTGAATTAATTATTCAGGTATGGTAACAAGCCTTAATATGAGTGAAAACAAAATGGATAATCGCGGATCTAAATCAATATCTCTTCCAGAAGAACAGAATATTGTAAAAGAGCAACGAGCAGACGGTAGTTGATGTATTAAAAAGGGGTATATACCTTTAATGCATTTAAGATGTGCTCTAATGGGCTGCGAAAGTAGTTATATAGTCAAAATCCCTTCTAAACAACTAAATAGTAGAAGTAATTCTACCTTAAGTAATACCAATGCTATAAATCCTTGATTTTGGACTGGTCTTATTGATGCTGAAGGTTCATTTTCTGTAATAATAGATAAAAATAAAGTTCGAAATTTAGGTTGAAGAGTTCAATCTAAATTTCAAATGGGTTTACATATGCGAGATTTTGAACTATTACTCAAATTACAACAATATTTTAATGGCATTGGATCCATTTATATGGATAATAGTCGGAACAGGGCAATGTACTCAGTGGATTCGAATAAAGACTTAAAAATTTTAATTGACCATTTTGAAAAATATCCTTTGTTAACTCAAAAGGCAGGTGATTGAATTTTATTTAGGCAAGTAGTTGAACTTATGAACAATAAACTCCATCTTACTATTGAAGGATTACACCAAATAGTGAATATAAAGGCATCAATGAATTTAGGTTTATCAGATATGTTAAAATCGGAGTTTAATTTAATAACACCGGTTAATAGACCGGTGACTAAAACTGAAAAAATACCAGATCCTAATTGAATTGCAGGATTCGTTAATGGGGAAGGTAATTTTGATGTTAAAATTTACCAGGCACGAAGCGATCAAAACAAAACTGGATATCTAGTTCAATTAAGGTTTAGAATTACTCAACATATAAGAGATTTAAATTTAATGGAACTAATAATCTCAGAATTAGGGACAGGTTGAATATACAAATATCCTAATGGTAATGCAGTTACTATTACAGTATCTAATTTTGCAGATATTACTAATATTATTGTGCCTTTTTTTGAAAGATATCCAATTATTGGTGTAAAATTATATGATTATCTTGATTGATGTCAAGTTCAGAAATTAATTCATGATCGCTTACATTTAACAACGGAAGGTTTAAATCTTATTCGAAAAATAAAATCTGGTATGAATACAGGTAGAGTTTACAATAATATTTAGTTGCATGATAAATTTGATGATATGCATGTGCAAAGATTTTTTTCTTATTTGTCTGCTTTTGCAGGTTTCATGTTGGTTTTAGTAACAGGAGGTAATTATTTTGTATTATTTGTAGGATGAGAAGGTATAGGTATAGTTTCTTATTTATTGATTAGTTATTTTTTTACTAGAATACAAGCAACTAAAGCAGCATTATTAGCTTTAACTATGAATAGATTAGGAGATATGGGATTATCTATTGGGTTTTTTGCTCTTTTTGCTTTATTTGGGACAATAGATTATTCAATAATATTTACTATTACACCTTATTTTAACGAAAATGCGATAACTATTATATCTTTATTATTATTTAGTGGTGCTATGGCTAAATCAGCACAAATACCTTTAAGTACTTGATTACCTGGGTCAATGGAGGCTCCAACACCCGTATCTGCCTTACTTCATGCTGCAACATTAGTAACTGCAGGTATCTTTTTATTATTAAGATCTAGTCCTATTCTAAGTTATAGTAGTGATGCATTATTAGTTATTACTCTAATTGGTTCCATTACTGCTTTTGTAGCAGGTACTACCGCATTAGTTCAAAATGATTTAAAAAGAATTATAGCCTTTTCTACTATAAGTCAATTAGGTTATATGATGATCGCAATAGGATTGGCTCAATGAAATATTGCTCTTCTACATACAGTACTTCATGCCTTTTTTAAAGCATTATTATTTTTATCCGCTGGTGTAATAATACACTCTTTAAATGATGAACAAGACATAAGAAAAATGGGTGGTTTAATACAATTTATGCCTTTTACTTATACCGTAATGTTAATTGGTACAATAGCTTTATTAGGTTTACCTTGATTAAGTGGGTTTTATTCTAAAGATTTAATTTTAGAATTAGCTTATGGTAATTATCAATTTTCAAGCTTATTTGCTTTTATTTTAGGAACTTTAACTGCATTTTTAACTGCATTTTATAGTACTAGATTAATTAACTTGGTTTATTTAACAAAACCGAATGCGAATAAAAATTCTTATTTAAATATCCATTCCGAAAATTCTATAGTTATTTTTCCTTTATCTATATTAGCCTTATTTGCTATTTTTTTAGGTTTTATTGGTTCTGATTTTGTAGGTTTAGGTTCAGATTTTTTTGGTAATAGTCTATTTTCCCACCCTTCTCACCTTAACATCATAGAAGCTGAGTTTAGTTTACCTTTATATATTAAACTAATGCCTACTGTATTATCTTTATTAGGTGGATGTATAGCCTTTTATATTTACCATTATGGTTATAATATTTTAACAGGTTTAACTTTCCCTTTTTACGATGCAAGTATAATTGCAGGTGCTTATAGCTCTTCCCAGTACGGATACAATAAGCAAGGGGCCGAAACTGATGTTTCAAAACTTAATAGCGTATCAGTAGCGGTTGGAGGTAATGGCTTTAGCACTATACTGCCCCTACAGGAAAATAAAATTAAAGTAAAATTTAATACAGGTTTTAGCTCTTTATTTATTAATTGCTATGCCTTTTTAAATGGGAAATATTTATTAGATAATCTATTTAATAATTATTTAATATCTGGAGGTTTAAAAATTGGCTTTACTATTTCTAAGTTATTAGATAAGGGTATTATTGAATTGATAGGACCATTTGGTTTAACAGAGGGTTCTTACTCCGCGAGTCATTCCCTAAATAAATTAGATACGGGAGTAATTACTACTTATGCTCTTTATATCACTTTAGGGTTAATTAGTATATTATTTATATTATTTTCACCTGTATTTTCAATACATGATTTAAACAATGGACACGAAAATTTAATAGATGGAGTAATTACGAGTGGAAATCTAGGTAGCGAAACAGCTACTATTAGTGTAGAAGAATTGAAAAATAATTATACTTATAGTATTAAAATTTTACTTTTAAGTATTTTTTCTACTTATATGATTTTATCTCTTTAAATTTATATTTTTAATATAACCCCTTAGCCTGCCCCTACTAAAGCTAAAGTAAGGCCCACCTAGGCTAATATATTTACTTTAGCTAGTAAAAGGATACGCCCTAACGTAGGATTAGCGTAGGCTATCTATGTACTAAAATAGAGTATAAGGTCATTTATTTTTAGCGCCCCTTTCCTAGCTGCAAAAAGAGGGAGGTAAAGGAAATAATAAAACTTATTCAAGCTTTCATTTATTAAGCCTAGTTTTAATTACTATATACTTAAGTAAAGGTAAAACTGGATAAATACTACGGATATAATTATTGAATGCTGTATAGGCTACACCTGCCTTTTTTATTAAAAACTTCATCTCTACTTGCAATAAATTGCAAGTGCAAAGCGCATGCTCTCGCTCCTTACCCCAGCAAATGCAGGGCCCGCGCGTAAAATGGCTGCAAAGCAAGTGCAGTGCACTGCAAAGAAAAGGAGGGGTGCTATAGTAAGGAGGGATAGCATAACCCCTTACTTAGGGATATGATAGATATGTCTATATAAGTTTAAAAGTGTTATTAGATTTAGCTCCAGCACCCCTTTCGCTAAAAATAAAAGAGTGTAGTATAATCGGTTAGTATAGAGATCTCCAAAATCTTTGATAGGTGTTCGAGTCACCTCATTCTTGGAATAATTATATAATTATAGAGATAATGGCCTATTAAATATAGGTGGCCCTGCATTTAAAGTGGGTAAGGAGCGAGAGCAATAGGTTCATACATAGTTTTATTAAGAGTGTAGTATAATCGGTTAGTATAGGGATCTTCAAAATCTTTGATAGGTGTTCGAGTCACCTCATTCTTGGAATAAAATAAACTAATTTATTACATAATCTTATTCATTTAAATATTATTCTTATATAAAAGAGTATTTAAATTTATTTTTTATGAAGAACCTTTATAATATCTCCCCAGCAAATGGGCGCGGAGCGATAAAAGCTAGCACCGCTCCAAATAGGATTTGCTCCGCTCCCTCCTGCCTTAGGGGCGCGGAGCGAAAGGGGCACTAAAAACAATAGTAGTAGGATATACCAAAACCCACTTTTATAGTTGCCCCATAACCAGGGCAGGCCAGCCAAAGGCCAGCCTGCTCTCCGTAAAAGCCCCTGCATTTGCTGGGGATAAAGGCCAGCCTGCTCTCGCTCCGCGCCCCATAGCTAAGATAAACCAGCTTAACTCCTAAGCTATACCTTTCCTTCTTATTTTTTAATCCAAATAAGTAAGTGCAGTCTTGTAACCACACTGGGTAAAATAAGAGAGGGTTTGCTCCAATAATATTAGGGCAGAAGACAAAATGGTGCGTTACTCCTTTTGGGAAGGAGAGATAGCGTGTTCGATTCACGCCTGCCCTAAATAAAGGCATTATAGCAAAGTGGTTATGCGAGGTACTGTTAATACTTTTTACAGAGGTTCGAATCCTCTTAATGCCTTTCCTTATTAAACGAGCTCAAAATAAGTAAAAGGAGAGATACGTGAACTACTAGTACCAAGTGTGTTTCCAGTTACTGTGAAGGTTAGTAGGTACTATTGGCAGGTATTATCGTTATAAGGAGATAGTCACTGCTTCTAGTTTTTTCTATGTCCCTTCTTTTTAATAGGGACGGAGAGTAGCTGCAAAGCTAGGGATTCTAACTAGGAAGATTTTATATATGGCCCTCCTCCTCAATCACCTTGCTTAAAAAAAGCTTAGCAGCCCTGGGAAAAGGATAAATAAAGTTGTAAGTAGCGATCTATTTATATATTGCTATAACTATGCTGTAATCCTGTAACTAAAAAAAATAAAGGAGGGATCATTAATTAAAGGTGTCTCGCTCCTTCTACGCGCAAGTGCGGGTGTTCCTGCAGTCATTGAGACTAAATACTATTTGAAAAAACCCTTGAGGACATTCCTCCTTTATACGCTCCAGGTCAAGGGAATTAAGCGAGTAACCATTAAATCTTGGCTCTATTCTGGCGCGGAGCGATAGATTTAATCATGCCGACTCCTACAAAGTACAGCTGTCCTTTGCTTTGCAGTTCTAGTCCTTTGCTTTACATTATCTGCCCCTTGTTTATTCTCGCTTGCTCCTTTTAAAAATAATAAGCAGAGCAAGGGAAGAGGCAAGCACTAAAAATTTTACGGTTTTGCCGATTAATTACATAATTAATTTTATACTACCTAAATTTGATAAATAAAAATTATACTTATCAAACTATATTTGAATAGTAGGTACTTTCGTTAACCTCCTCTTGTAATAGGCGCTTTAATTATCTAGTTTTATACGCTTAATTAAATTATTAGCCTTATTTTAATCCTTCTACGCCGAAGGCACGCGCTCGCTTTAAATGCAGGGCCCGCAGAGCACTTGCAGAACCCTTTAAATGCAGGGCCTGGCGCTCGCTCCTTTTACGCGCAATAATATATAAGAAGAGAATATAACGTAATTATTTATTAATACATTAATTTCTACATGCCTTTTTATTTAACTATATATAGTCTCTCGCTCCTTCTACGCCGGAGGCACGCGCTCGCTTTAAATGCAGGGCCCGCAGAGCACTTGCTTTGCAGCCGGTGGCTCGCGCTACAAAAGCAGTATCCGCAGTTAGCAGTCCCTACATATTTATAGGAAAATAAACCCTTGTTCTACTTAAACCGCTTATGCTCTGCAAGTGAAAAGATTTAAAGGGAATGGTCAAATTTTATTTGCCCTTTAGCACTTATACTCTATCGCTCCGCGCCATAATAGTAGTTTGGACTTCGTATTTTAATCGCAGAGCAGTAGCCCCTAAAATAGAAATATGAATGCCTCTTCTTAGTAGACGTCAGCTTCTCTTACTACGCCGGGGGCACGCACTATAAATAATCTATAAGTTTATTGCTCCGCTCCCTCCTGCCTTAGGGGCGCGGAGCGAAAGGGGACCAAACTCGCTGCGATTGCAGAGCTTGCATAGGCAAGGGTTCGTCTCGCTCCTTACCCCAGCAAATGCAGGGGCACGTGGTCAAATGTTTAATATAATAAAGTCTAAATTTTATAAAAAATGAATATATTAATGTATTTAAATGTAAAAAGTTTGTTAATTGAACTATTAATTATAAGTGCTGTTTCTTCTGCTATTTTAGTAATAATATCTAAAAATCCCGTAATTTCTGTAATATTTTTAATTTCCTTAGTTTTAAATTCAGCATTGTTTTTAATGGTAAAAGGCATGCCTTTTTTAGGAATCTCTTATATATTGATTTACCTTGGAGCAATAATAGTATTATTTTTATTTGTAATAATGATGATAAACATTAAATTAACTGATATATTAGAAACAGGGTATCAATACACTAAAAATATACCCTTAGCTTTAATTGTATCTGGTTTATTTTTGTATGAATTTTTCAATGTTTTACCTTCATATATAAATAGCCCTGCTATGCCAATAGATAATTCAATCATAGTATCTATAATTAAAGAAATAGTTTTAAATTTAAATTCTTTCTTTAATAGTTTTATAACTAGTGATTCTTTACGGGAAATGGTTCAAGTATCTACTAATATGAGTAATAAGGTACTAATTGAAAATGGTACTAATATTATCCCTTTAATGAGTGGTCATACAGTAGCGAATAATTGACCCGAAACATTAATTAGTAATTCTAGCTCCGCACAACAAATTGTATCTGTAGCTTACAGTCTTTATACTTATGGTGCTTTTTGATTTTTATTACTAAGTTTAATATTACTATTAGCAATGATAGCTCCAATTTATCTATCTAGAAAATAGTTAAAGTTTTAAGAGAGGTATTAACAATAATTAAAGCGTATAGTGTATTAAGCCTAATTAATACTATGCATAGTACTTTATATTATAGTCTATCGCTCCCCCTATGCCCCAGGCTAGGGGTCCCTTCAGGGAAGAAATAGCTCTTGCCGGAGGCACGCGCGTCAATAGTAATTGAGAGCTAAAAGTATTTAAGAATAACCCCCTTTTTTTAAATGTCCCTCGCTCCCTAAAAAGCACAAAAATGGTATTTCTGCAGCCGCTGCCTGCTCTCGCTCCGCGCCCCCAAGGCAAGGGTTTGCACACACGCCGCCAAGTGCACTTGCAATAGTAGCAATAAGTAGCTACAATAAAAAGTTATAAATTAAAGTAAATTATTGATTAAGAATAATAGCTGTTTAAGGGCTAGCTCCCTGCATCGACTTATTGGGGTGTAAATAAAAAAGAAATACCCTAATTTAAAATTAGACCAGTGCAAATAAAGCCTCGCCGCCCTAACCTGCACTGGCTTAAAGAAGGTATAGACGCACCTACTGCAACAAAAATAATCAAATATATAAAAGAAGTTACAAAAATTATATATAATTTTGGGTTTTAAATCCAAAAGGGATATATTTATAATAAAATAATATGAAAATATACAATAAACTTGGTGCTAGGGCAATTACGCGCGACCCCTTACCTGCAAATCCTAAGGTAGGAGGGATAGTAACACCTTTAAATAGTAAACCTCTGGCTCAGACTTCCGACCTGATTGTAAATCAAGTCAAGGCTCGCCTAGGTTCAGGGAGCAATTCTACTGGTCTGCAAGCAAATCTACTGCAGTTCAAGTATAATAGAAGAAAATATCTAAAAGGGTTTTTAGGCCAAGGATATAGTCCAGCTTTAAATTCTAATGCTTTCCCTACGGGCTTGCATCAAAATACAAAAGCAGTAGTGTATAGCTTTAATAAAGTTAACAACTTATCTCCTTTATTGACTAAAACAGAATATCTATTAAAATCAGTTTTTAGATCTATATTTTCTTTAATAAGTAGACCTATTTATTTAATCAAACATGATAAAGTTATTATTCGGCTTTTTGTTTATTTATCGCCTAAAATAGATAAATATTTAGATACTTCAACTATAGGAACTAGAAAAGTGTCTGACAATTTAGGGGACAGTACTACTTCTAATCTTTATATAGGTAGATCAGTCGCAGGCTTTGCAGCTAATATAAACAGATTTAAGATAGGTAAATTTTTAAAATTTAAAAGTTTGAGGCCTAATGTGATAGATATTTTAAAATCTCAAATACATCATGAAGGAATTAACCAGTCCTTGCAGAACCTCCTGCCCAGCAACTGCTGGGCACAGGGCTGCAGCATCAATAAATATCCATATATTTCATTGGTTTCTAATTTTAAATTTAAATTAGAAAAATTATGCTTACTTTTTGAACAAAATTTTAACCAAAAAGTAGAGTTTGAAATTATAAAAGCACAATTACCTTTTCAAGATAGTAATATTTTAGCTCAAGTTTTAGGTTACAATGCCAACAATTATAAATTCAGACGAATGCTAAAAATATTGATTCCTAGAGCAGTTATTAAAAATCCATCTAAAGTATATTTACGGAGTCCCGCGGCCTCTATTAAGGGAGAGCTACTTCCAGCCCTGGGCACGGGGCAAGAAGAATTACTTGCTTCTTTGCAGAAATGCTCCGCTCCCTCCGGGACACAAAAAGAGCAGAGTATTTCTTATCTATCAGGTATGAATATAAAATTAGCCGGACGTTTAATGACTCAAAGTATTAGACCTAGATTTACAGTGCAAAGTTTACAAGAAGGTAGTTTAGCTAGAGTTAAGGTGCATTATATTGAAAAATCCAGATTTACAGGTAAAAATAAACGAGGTGCTTTTAGTTTCACAGTCACAATAAGCCATGTATTTAATTAGCATGAGGACTCCTTTCTTCTGCTCCTTCTACGCGACTCAAATTAAAGGCAAGGTAACCAGTGAGGCCTTCCCTAACTGCGCTCCCTCTCTCCTTTGCAGCTCCAAGTAGAAAAAACTAGGCGCAAAGGCACTTGCTTCTCTAGCAGAAATAGTGCTCTTAAAAGTTTGCCTAAGCAAAGTAAGGCAGGGCAGGCGAGTAAAGGTATTTATAATCTATAAAGCAGTACTACTTGTAGGAGCTTTAGCAGATTTAAGATAATTGTTCTACTCCTAATTTTATATATTTTTACCTTGTGCCTTTTAAATATATACTCATTATACTAGCTTGCGTATGCTAGATTCCTATAACCCCCTTTGGTTGGTAGAGGTCGCCTGCTTAATAACTTTAAAGATTTTTAATATATATGAATTGGGTACTATATAAGGCTGCCCTGCCTTCTCCAGCAGAAATCGTGCACTTAATGTTTCGCTCTTTCATTAAAAATAAGATAAAATAAGATAAAAGAAAGATAAAATAGTATTTGTATTACGAGTATAGTTAAATCGGTATAACCTCTACCTTCCAAGTAGATTTTATCAGTTCGAGTCTGATTACTCGTAAATAACATATTTAACATCTTTGGCTAGAAAAACGGCTCGCTCCTTTGCATAACCTTCTTTAAGCCAGTGCAGGTTAAGGGCGCAGCGCTAGAGAGTAAACATTTGCTTTTATTACCTAAAAACCCGACTGCAAAAGTAGGGGGAGGCACTGGTAAGAAGGATAGTATATAATAGCTATATTATCTTAATAATAAAAACCAAAAGGTAGCTTATTCTTTGCCTGCTAACCTTAAAAAAGGGAATGCACAGTAAATAGGGGCTAGATATAGTAACCAAATAAATAGAGTAAGCCTTTGTAAGTTGCTTCTTTTTTTAATAAAAAAAAATATAAAGGCATATTTAAATAACTGTGCCTTGCCTGCGGAGCCTTCTTTGGTCTCAGCAGTGTTTAAAATAAAAGGGTGAGCGTTAAAATGACTCTATACCATAAACAATCTTTTTTTAACTCCTATTAGCAGATAAAAACTATTAGCCTGATTAATACGACTAGTAAACACAGGTTCTTAACCTAAAAGCAACAACCTTCCTTTCGCTCCGCGCCCCTTATTGGCGTGAGCTATGGACTAATAAAATCACTTGCCTATACAACAAATTAGGAGCAAGGGGATAAACGAATAATATATAATATATAACTTGGTTTTAGGTAGGAATACTTAGCAAAAGGATAATAGATTTAAGTGTTTTAAAATTTATATTTTATTTGCTTTGCAAATCATTAATATAACTAATATAATTAGTTTTCTTTATTTTTTCTAGTATTTATTCTTAGTTACAAGGTCTGCATATAGTCTTGCGGACTAAAACAGCTGATAGCATTAGTTTAATTGATTAGTTATACTGATCATACTAGTCTTTTAGGAACTAAGTAGCATAGCTATTCCTCTCCCTCGCTCCGCGCCCCTTTGGCGGGGCTACAGATAAAGCCTTTCGCTCTTTCTACGCGCCCTTTTGGATTTGCAGGCTGGCCTGGTCACGGCTCTGCTGGAAAGGATAAAAAAAATATGGACCTTAACAATAGTAAATTAAAGTTTTAAGTAAAGATAATCTGGTTATCTATATAATTTACCATTTATATTTTAGTTTATAGTTTACTCCTATTTTAGCCTAATTAATGTTTAAATAAGGAATATAAGAGTGCACTCTTTCTGCTGGAGCTAGATAAAAAAAAAATAGGGTGTAAATCATGTCCTTTGGGTTTAATATCTCTACTTACGTTCTTGCTCTGCTTTAAAGCTGCCTTCCTACAGTTTTCTACTGCTTATAGGCTCTTATATGGGGAGAGTTCTAAACTAATAATAATATGTTATAAATATTGCTCTTTGCTATTAATAGTACGGGGCAGTTACTAAATATATTTGATGAATAGCACTTTATTATATGGAAATAGTAGCGCGACTTTAACTGAAAATGTTATTCAAAATTTATTAAATTTTAGTAATATCTTAAGTGTGGTTGTCCCTATTTTATTATCTGTAGCCTTTATGACTATTATAGAAAGAAAAATGTTAGCAGCAATGCAGCGTAGACTAGGTCCTACTGATGTAGGATATTTTGGAGTTTTACAACCTTTTAGTGATGCTCTAAAATTAATTTTAAAGGAGTCCGTAGTACCTGCCCAATCTAATAAAATCTTATTTTATTTAGCTCCAGTTGTAACTTTAGTATTTAGTTTATTGGGTTGAGCTATAATTCCTTTTGGTCAAGGTTTAGTTATATCAGATTGATCTATGGGTATATTATACACTTTAGCTTTATCTTCTTTGGCTGTGTATGGTGTTTTATTTGCTGGTTGGTCTGCTAATTCTAAATATGCCTTCTTAGGTTCCCTAAGAAGTACAGCCGCAATGATAAGTTATGAATTAGTGTTAAGTTCCGCAATATTAATAGTAGTAATTTTATCAGGTACTCTAAATTTTACTGCAATTATTGAAACTCAACAAGCTATATGATTTGTAGTGCCACTATTGCCTGTATTTATCTTTTATTTTATATCTGTCTTAGCTGAAACATCACGTACACCCTTTGATTTACAAGAGGCTGAATCTGAATTAGTAGCTGGTTTCTTTACAGAACATTCTTCTGTACCTTTTGTATTTTTTTTTTTAGCTGAATATAGTTCAATAGTTTTATTTAGTAGTATAAGCTCAATATTATTTTTAGGCGGTTATAATTTTCCTGAGATATTTATTAATAATAGTATATTTAATATACAATCTATTATATTAGGTATAAAAACCTGTCTATTTTGTTTTATTTTTGTATGGTTTAGAGCGACGTTACCTCGTTTAAGATTTGATCAGTTATCTACATTTTGTTGAGAAAATCTTTTACCTTTTGCAATAGCATTTATAATTTTTATACCTTGTATATTAGTCGCATTTGATGTATACTAAGCCGCAAGTACCTTTATACTTAGTTTAGAATAGATTAAAGGCTTTTGAATGTTAAGCTAAAACCAGGTTTTAAGCTATATACTATTATCGGCTGGTAAATTGCAAAGCATTCCTTAGTTCCCTGGAATTAAGTGGGTTATATACAGCAGGACTGAATTATATACTTAGTTTTTATAAGATTATTGTAATGCTAATTATATCTCTTGTGTGCCCTTGCCTTTAATTGCTAGTTTACCAAGTGCAAAGCGCATGCTCTCGCTCCTTACCCCAGCAAATGCAGGGCCCGCGCGGGCCCTTACCTGCAAATCCTAAGGTAGGAGGGAGAGTACAAGTATCCGCAGGCGAAAAAAAAAAATAAAAAAATAATTTGATACTAACCCCTTATAAATTTATAATCCTGACTGCTCTGCATAAACGCGTACAAAAAGGCTGATGCTTACAGCTTATTGTTTTCAACCCTTCCTTTATATACCGGCGTTATTAAACCAGCTATTTAGATTGATAATTCTTTAGATTTAAACTTAGTTTTATTAATAAAAGAGAATAAAAATAATCATCACTATCCTAAAAATAGGAAGTAGTGTATATAATACATTAAATAAAATAATTTAATTAAAATTAAAAATAAAGAATTTAATTTTGGTTCTTATTGAACGTTGTTCAGTAGTTTCAAGGCATGCAAATTTTTAAGTAATAACTGAAAGTAGTTACTTTATATAAAGTATCTAAATCTATGTTTTAATAGGTAAAATTTAAGTTTTAATTACTTGAAAGTGTAGGGGTGAGTATAGTAAATTAGCTACCCTTTAATTTTCTTAATTGGAGAATAAGCTTAATTTCTTTAGTTGTATACTTACCCGAGCCATAGGCGCTTGCTACCTTAAAAAGTAAGTAAAGTCTGTTGCCCTGGTAAAGCAGGACAAGGGTAGGTTTGGCTAAAGATTAGGGATAAAGAAAATATTTTTTTGTTAAAAGGATGCGATTTAAAATGATTAGGTAGTTGGTAGAGTAAAAGCCTACCAAGCCAGCGATCAATAGTCATAGCTCGATAGAGCCAATGGCCACATTGGGAATGAAATATCCCGAGTAGCAACAGCTATCAGCAGTCGAGAATATTAGTCAATGCTCGTAAGAGTGAACTAGCTAACTGAAATCCTTACTTGTGTCAAGTTGAGGATAAAGGATTGGAAAATAATGATAGTACTTTCCTAATAGTGTTGTCAAAATACTGGTGCCAGAAGACTCGGTAAGGCCAGAAACGCAAACGTTAGTAGTCTTAATCAGGCGTAAAGGGTTCGTAGACTGCTTTGCATTTACTTTATATGATGCACTCACTAGTTTTCAATTAACTTTAAATTGTTTATATAAGCAGTTATAGAGGTAAATTAGTATATATCTTAATATATATGAGGCTAAAGTAATATACGCAAAGATAGAATCTTATGCGAGGTACTAAAACAAATGCTTTAAGTAAGGATGAAATCTTTAGAACTAAAGTGGAAGACTAAGGGCGAAAGCTTTTTACCTAGTAAAGATTGACGTTGAGGAACGTAGGTTAGGATCGAAAAAAGGATGTGCGACCAGATAAGTCTTTTTAAGTAGTGTCACAATACTAAGTGACCTTATAATTCATCTTATATGAGTTTTATTTGATATGCATAATTGGTAACGATTTTGTGTAAAGCTCAAATTAAAACTGTCTTCTATGGTTAGATAAATCGAATCTATGTAATTAAAGTATAATAAATTAGGGTTTTAGCGTGTCCTTGGTTAAAATCAGATGAACATAGGATTTATTATGCAAAGTAGGAACCTAAGGAAGAATATACATACTTAAAAAGAAACTGGGGAACTCCTATAACTGGCTATTAGATTAATAGCGAGAGGTATAGCAATGTGCCTTATAGGTTAGAGGAAATACGACAACGATAAAAGCGAATGTCTATATGTAACGTATAGAATAGGTTCTAGCTTTCAATTCTTAAACAAGAATAAGAATTAAAGAGTTAGTAATAACCAACCTGAAAGGGTGCAGACTATCGTATGGGTGATTATATAGTTTATGCTATAATTTATTCTGATGGACATGGTAAAGAATAACTGAAATAAAAATATAATGTGATTATCTTGATTTGTAGGGTTTTTTGAAGGTGATGGTAATTTTCAAATTCATTATAAGTATAAGAATGTACAATCAACGGATATGTTAATAGATAAGGAGTACAAAGATGAAGATCTTCCCACTAAAGATAAGGAAAAACCTCTAGACTCTAAAACTCGTCTAGGATATAGCATGAATATTAGTCTAAGCCTAATAGATTTAGAATTGTTGGAAAACATAAAAAAATTTTTAAATGATATTGGGACTATATATGTTTATCCTCAAAGGAAAGAAGCAAGGTTAGCTATTTGAAAAAAGGATGAAGTCAGATTACTAATTGAAAATGTATTTGATATATATCCTTTAATAACTAACCATCAAAAAGATAGATATGCTAAATTGAGATACGGTTTCCTAAATAATATCACTTTATTTAATAATCTACAAGAACTTGAAGAGTTTAAGAATAAAAATAATCTTTTTGTTGCTCCTACCTTTTGCAGTCCACAGTATTTAGATAATTGAATATTAGGGATTATTAACAGTGAGGGTTGTTTTTATACTAGACCTAAAAAAGATGGTAGTTATTTATTGGTTTTTCAAATAGAACATACTGATAAAAAAGTTCTAGAAATAATAAAGTCTAGATTTAAATTTAGACCTGCTATTTTTGAGAGGGCTGAAAGATCTATTAATCAAAAAAAAACTTATTCATTATACATTTCTTCTAAATTGGACATCACTACTATAATAGAATTTTGTGAAAATCCTACTTTAAATGGTCTATTAGGTAATAAAAAGATTCAATTTTTAAATTGAAAAGAAAAAAGAAAAACTATATAATTGCTTGAGCCGTATGCGATGAAAGTTGCACGTACGGTTCTGAGGGGGGGAAAGTTTGAAAGAACCTACCTATCCCAAGTAGATACCCAAGTATTCCTATCTGTTAACGATGAATGGTTAGTTATTCCAAAATTTAATAGGGGTAGCGTAGCTAACGCAATTACCATTCCGCCTTGTAAGTACGACTGCAAAGTTGAAAACAAAAAAATTAGTCGGTTTCGGAGCAAACGAAGTGAAGCATGTTATTTAATACGATAATCCGCGTAAAATCTTACCAGAGCTTGTATAAAAACTTGGATATAAAATTTTACTTTGTGTTCTACCTTTTAGGCCTGCAGAGCAAGTTTGTTAAGTTTACTTAGCGTAGGGTCCGCATAAAAGGGTAAAACTGGAGTGAATTAATATATTTAAGGAAAACTGTTTTAAATTCTTTCTATTGCTTTGCCCGCTTCTGTTTTTTTATTGCTATCCCTCCTTTTGCACTTTGCAGCTAGGACAAGGGGCCGCAGAAAAAAGACCTAAGCATATGTTTGCGGAGGGGACAAAGCTTTATTGCTTTGGAAGAGGAGTCTAAACAGATTTTAATACAGGTGTTGCATGGCTGTCTTTAGTTCGTATTGTTAAAAATTAGGTTAATTCCACAAACGGACGCAATCCCTATTGTTAATTTATACTTAACAATTGATGAAGTTGATATAATTTCATATTGGGGCTAAGACAAGCCGTTATGGCCCTAATGCTCTGGGCTATCGATGTGCCACAAAAACTTTAACAAAGTGATGCAATATCCAAAAGTAATAGTTTATATTTTTGTTTATTTCTAATATTTAATTTACTTACGCACTAAAAATAAATTTAGATCCAAATAAATTATAAGCCCGTAAGAATTTTTATTCGAAATAGTTTTAGGCTTGTTTTTATTATATTTAGTGTAAATATATAGAACGTTAATTACCTGTCTTTTAACTTGTGATTGACGGCCTATCTCTGATTTCCGTTACTTTAAAAAGGAGGAGCTAATCATAAAAAGAAGTTACTATAAAAAGGATTTGGACGGATTGACCACTGAAATTCGTGGGCATGAAGAAGGAATTTCGAGTAATCGTTGATCACTAGGCGCAACGGTGAAGATTGCATTCGTGATGAACTAACTGTCTGTCGCTGGGAAGAAGTTTAAAATGGGGAAAAAAGGAGTCTATATAGCCATGTAGTCTTAAAATAATTTTAATATATTCTACAAGCGCCTATGGCGAGAATATAGGGTTGTTTTTATAAGTCATGGTCAGGTTTCTTTTCAGCTATATAAATAACATCTCAAAAGTCATAGCAAGGTAGCCGTACTGGAAAGTGCTGCTGGATAATAAAATTATTAAACCCCTTTTTATGATACCTTGCTTTTCTAAAAATAAGAAGCTCCAGCACCCCTTTCGCTCCGCGCCCCAAAGGCATAAGGGAGAGCAACCGCTCCCTCCGGGGCACTAAGTATAAGCTATGCCAACTTTATCTTATCTAGTTTATCTATGATCTACAGAAGGCTGTCATGTATAGTATCTTTACCTTGCTACAAGTAAAATAGGTAAGTGTCATGCAGCTACTCTCCCTCCTTTTCAAAAGCACCAAAACGGTATTTCTAAAAAAAAAATTTACACCAAAAAGAAGAAGCGAGTACCAAAATGCGGCTTGCCAGCATCTGTCAGGTAGGGTAAGTTGCAAAGCAGTTCAAATATACTTAAGTAAAAATAATAATTGGTTAAGCGGTTTATTACTGCTTTAGAATAAGGAGTTAGCTGAGTGGTTTAGCAGTAAATTTACACTTTACAGACAGAGTTTCGATTACTCTACTCCTTATATATATATTATTAAGCCCCCTTACTCCTTCTACGCACATTGCTTCTTTTTTTTAACCAAGCGCTTAGGCACTAGCTTTCCTTTTTAAACTACTGCTTATCGCAAAAAAAAACAAAAACGAATGTCTTTAAATAAAGTAAAGTAAGGTAATGGATAGGCCCTGCTATACCTAACCTTGCATAAGCAGAGCAAATCCGGCCCTCGCTAGCCATTTTATAAAAAATTTTAGGGTCGCCCTTTACCCTAGCAAATGCAGGGCCCGCAAAATAAAATAAAAGCAGTGAAAGTGATGTATGATTTCAAGGGCACGTAAAGCGAGTATGTCGAAATTGGTAGCCGAGTGATTCTTAGGAAATCGTGATCTTTTGATTGTAAGAGTTCAAATCTCTTTACTCGTAATAATAAAAATTTCAGCAAATTAATCATTTAAGTGACCTGCGGATGCTGCTGCACTTATAATATAAGTAAGTTAGCTTATCTGACCCGGATTTGCCTTCTTTTCAAAAGCAACAAGCTCCTCCCCAGCAAATGCAGGGGCTTGCTTTGTAGCGCTAAATAGGAGAATGCGAATTTAATAAAGTAAATTCTAAATTAGTGTCTATATTTAGTTAGCCTCGCTTCGCGCCTATGGCGGCTCTAACCCTATTTTTAGTCAAACTAAAATAGAAAAAAAAATTAAGGACTATAAAATAAATATATGAATAAGTAGCTTTAAGAGCTGCTTGTCTTGTTTTGCTCCCTCTTGCCCTGGTTAGGGGCAGTAGCTTCTATTAGTTGGTTTAACATTTTATTTTAATTAATTAATAAATGAAGCCTATGATTTAATTGGTTAGAATAGTTTCTTGATGAGAAATCTGTAGAAGTTCAAATCTTCTTGGGCTTAAACTTCTTTGGCTTCTTTGGATAAAATGGCTCTAAAACGGTCTTTCTCCTCCCCAGCAAATGCAGGGGCTTGCTTTGTAGCGCTAGATAGCAGACACTTGCTTTTATAATCTAAGCAGATTTTATCTATTGCACCCTTTATTTTTAATTAAAGGCCAGCAATACTTATTTATAATTTCCGTTCTAAAAAACAAGAAGAGCAATGAATATATATTCAAATTTAAGTAGATGAATGTAAAAATAACCCGCTAAAAAAAGGATTGGTAAATTTAAACATTAGGTACTTAGGACTAATATAAACTTGGTTCTTATAATATGCTCAGACCTAGCAATTTACTGCAAAATACTACTGCCTACTAAGTTGGATACTTTGCTTTACCCAGCAAATGCAGGGGGCGCTAAGCCCTCCCCAGCTTCTACTAATTGCTTTCCTTCTGGTAAAAGCAGAAGGAAAGTAGGGGTAGCGTAGCAAGCGTAGCAAGCGTAGCAAGCGTAGCAAGCGTAGCAAGCGTAGCAAGCGTAGCAAGCGTAGCAAGCGTAGCAAGCGTAGCAAGCGTAGCAAGCGTAGCAAGCGTCTATGGCGGGGTAAAGTTCAATAACTTGCAGTTAAATTTACTCTAGACTGCTTTTTTTTTAATAGCTACTGCGTCCCGTTTTGTGCTTAGCAAAATAAGGGATAGCAAGTGCACCAAAAATAAGCCAAAGCGTTATAAATTCATATGTCTTTGATTATAACCATATTTAATTAATACACTTGCAAAGCACTAGGTCCTTATAATTTAAAATATTAAAACCAAAAAGGGGCAGTTGCGTAGAAGGAGCAGGTGTACATTTCATATTAATTCACTTTACTTTCATTAGATATGAGCTGCTCCGCTGAAATAGTATAAAGAAAGGATAGTACTGCTTTGCACACCCTCTCCCTCCTTTAAAAAAAGCACTTGCTTTGCCGCTAGTCTTTTTATAGATAATTGCTCTTGGGACTTAGGATCGTTTAGCGCGTGGGATAAAAGGCCATATTAAAAGTGGGGATTAACTGTTTCTCCCTTTAAATTTGGCCTTACCCTCTATTTTACCCAAAAAGTACTTGCGGCAAAGGCAGAGCGAGACTTGGTATTTATGAATACTAGTAGAGTGTGAATATAAAAATATAACTAAAAATAAATGAGATTTTTAAAATCTAATCCTATTTTTAGTTTATTAAATAGTTATTTAATAGATTCACCTCAACCTGCAAATATATCATACATGTGAAATTTTGGAAGTTTATTGGGTATTTGTTTATTAATACAAATATTAACTGGTGTTTTTTTAGCCATGCATTATACACCTAATGTAGATTTAGCTTTTATTAGTGTAGAACATATCATGAGGGATGTAAACTCAGGTTGATTCTTAAGATATACGCACGCTAATGTAGCTTCATTTTTCTTTTTATTTTTATACTTCCATACAGCAAGAGGATTGTATTATAGTAGCTATAAAACACCTCGAGTATTACTATGGTCTATAGGTGTAATAATATTAATCCTTACAATGGCTATAGCATTCCTGGGTTATGTTTTACCGTATGGTCAAATGTCACTGTGGGGCGCTACAGTAATTACTAACTTATTATCCGCAATACCAGTATTTGGACAAGATTTAGTAGAACTGATTTGAGGGGGCTTTTCCGTTTCAAATGCAACATTAAATAGATTTTTTTCTTTACATTTCTTATTACCTTTTGTATTAGCTGCTTTAGTAGTTGCTCATTTTATAGCTCTTCATACACATGGTTCAAACAACCCTAATGGTGTAACAGGTAATGGGGATAGAATAGCAATGCATCCTTATTTTGTATTTAAAGACGGAGTGACAATAATCGCATTTTTATTAGTAGTAATTGTGATTGTTTGTTGATATCCTAATCTATTGGGACATTCCGATAATTATATACCTGCTAATCCTATGCAAACTCCACCTTCTATTGTACCTGAGTGATATCTTTTACCTTTTTATGCTATTTTAAGATCTATACCTAATAAACTATTAGGTGTATTAGCAATGTTCGGTTCATTATTAATTTTATTATTACTGCCTATTTTAGATTTATCTAGAATTAGAGGGAGCCAATTTAGACCTGCGATGAGAATAGGTCTTTGAGCTTTTTATGTTAATTTTTTAATTTTAATGTTTATAGGAGCTCAACATCCTGAACCGCCTTTTATAATGGTAGGACAAATTTCTACACTTTTTTATTTTGCATGGTTTTTAGTAATAGTACCTGTAGTAGGTATAATTGAAAATACTTTAATGGATGTAGCCCTAGCGCGAAGCGAAGTAGCGAGCGTTAGTAAATAAATATTTTTATAAGTAAGCAGCTAAAGAAATATCACTAAAATTAAATAATAAGCAGATTTCTTCGCTCTTTAGCGCTTGTATAGTAGAAAAAATATATTTAATAACCCCTGCATAAAAAAGACTAAAAAAATTAATTAATTGACTATAAATAAGATATATTAATAACTTTACAATAATAGCGACTCATTGTTTAAATTAGCAAAAGATATCCCTGCTTTTTTTGGTTTTTAAAAGGAGCAGACACTAAATATAATAAAAAAATAAGCTACAGCCTTATCTGCCTTAGCTCGTTACGATTGGAGCCAGGTGCTGCAAACCCTCCCCCCTCTCGCTCCGCGCCCCTTTGGCGGGCCCTTACCTGCAAATCCTAAGGTAGGAGCGAGAGCAATAGCAGGCCCTTAGGGTGGTATTCCTATGGTATAGGGACGCACGTATTAGCTCTAGGTTATTATTCTAGAGCTTACCCTAGTCATTTAAGGTCTTTGTTCTTCAGCTAAAAAGTAAAGCCTTTAACATAAAAGAGTATTAGTATTATACTTTCCAAATTTTATAGTAGTTATTATTTATTCTGCTCCTTTGAAGCCAGATAAAAGGATAATAAAAAAATAATAATTAAATATAAAAAATAGCGAGCGCATACCTTACATTAATAACCTAAGGGCTTAGTTTTAGGTAATGTAAACCAAGTATAAATTAGGCCTAGGGAATTGCTTCTTCTGATCCACCCTTGCTGGTGCGGAGCAAGTGCTCCGCAAGGCAAAGAGGGTCACCACTCGCTCTTCTACGCGCCCCTTTATAAAGAAAAAGAGGATCTTTTCTTTTGGACATGGGGAAATCGGATAACGGTAGTCCTTTGTGTTTGCATCACAACTGTAAGAGTTCAAATCTCTTTTTCTCCATTGCTGTTGCTTTTTATTGGTAAAATCATAGTAGTCATAAGGTGGGGTTAAGGTTAGATATTTACAGATTGGTTTTAACCTTCTAGATATCTGCTCCACTTGCTCTAGCTCCACACTAAAAAGGGCCTAAAATATAGTCAGTAAAGCAAGCGTAAAATAAAACTATCGCTTTTATTTTTATAATAGTAGTGCTAAAGTAAATATATATTTATTTTTATTAAAAAAAGTAGAACCTACCTTTTGCTACCTAGCACTTCAAAGGTAATAAGCTTAAAATCTAAAATCCTGCCTCCTAGCTTTGCAGCTATTAGCTAGTTATAATATAGCAGCTATAGTTATTAAAGACTCGCTCCCTGCCTTATCCCCAGCAAATGCAGGGGCTTTTACGGAGAGCAGGCTGGCCTTTGGCTGGCCTGCCCCTAGGCTAGGAATTACTGCATTTGCATGACCTTCTTTAAGCCAGTGCAGGTTAGGGGCGCGCGAGGGACAGGGCAAAGGATTAGTTTACATTGGTAAGTTAAGACAATTGCTAATTGTTCGGGGAGACCCTTAGGTGTTCGAATCACCTCTAGTCCGACTTTTCTTTTTTTAGATAAATTTAGCTATAGGCGCTTAAATTTACTGCCTTATCTAGGTCCGCACAAAAAGACCGAGTAAGAATATTACCTGCGGATGCTGCTGCAACCCTTGCGACTATAATAGTAAATAAAGAATAAAGCCTTGCCTTATCCCCAGCAAATGCAGGGGCTTTTACGGAGAGCAGGCTGGCCTTTGGCTGGCCTGCCCCTAGGCTAGGAATTACTGCATTTGCATGACCTTTTTTAAGCCAGTGCAGGTTAGGTATAAATAATAAGGTAAAATTAGTTTAATTGGTAAAACAACGTCTTGTGGCGACGTATTTCAGGGTTCAACTCCCTAATTTTACCCCTCTAAATTAATCCCCATTCAAATGAATAATCGCTATTTGCTTAAGTCTAGTGAAGGTCAAGCTATAGGTAAAGCCTAATAAAATATAAAACTTAAAAATTAGGAATAAGTATTTATGGTGCGGAGCAAGTAAAACTTGTACCATTTAGTTCTAAATAGAATAGCGGAGTGAAAAGATTTGTTGTATGTATACATAAAAAAATTACAAATGAATATAATTAGTCCTTTAACTTTATTGATCGTTCCTTTGATAGGTTCTTTAATCATTCTATCTTGACCTTTAGCTGCTAATTACGCGAGCTCAACAGCCAGCTCTGCCCAGCTAAATCTGCTGCAGAGCAACCGTGCTCTGGGCAAGGGGGAGTTACAGCAGCAACCGCAGGCAATAGTTTTAAGTACATTAAAAAAAGAAACAGCATTAGAAAAAAGAAATAGTAACTTAAAAAAAATAGCTATTTTAACTTCACTTGTAAATTTTATCCTTTCTATAGTATTATGAATACAATTTGATTCTACTTATATAGGTTATCAATTTATAACAGATATCTCAGGTTTAGAAGGCGCTAGCGCGACACTAGGTGTAGATGGAATTTCTCTTTTTTTTGTACTATTAACTACATTTATAACACCGATTGCTTTATTATCTTCTCATAATGATATAGAAAAAAATTTAAAATTTTATCTGGTATCAATACTATTATTAGAAACATTACAAATCGCTGTTTTTGTAGTTTTAGATTTATTATTATTCTATATTTTTTTTGAAAGTGTATTGATTCCTTTATTTTTCATTGTAGGTGTATGGGGGGCTAGTTCTGCAAAGGTTAGAGCCGCTTTTTTACTTTTCTTATACACATTGAAGAGTCAGTGTTAAAGAGCCAAACTCCGGGGACGTCCTAAAGATTAAGGTACCAAGCCATAGTCGAAAGATTATGAGTGGCTGAATTAATTATTCAGGTATGGTAACAAGCCTTAATATGAGTGAAAACGAAATGGATAATCGCGGATCTAAATCAATATTAAGGACTGCAGTTGTCTGAATATTGTAAAAGAGCAACGAGTAGACGGTTCTTCAGTTATTTTAATAATAATTGTAAGGTGTATTCTAGTCGCCGGTGAAAATCGGTTTTTAGTACAAATTCTTTTTTGCCTTAGTGCTAGTGAGTTCTTCTATTATAAATAACTCCGCTTCCTTGCGCTTTTATCGTATAAAAAGGGTAATTTATAATATGATTAAATGACAAATAAGATTTATACACAGTAAATCTGTTGCCACCTTTCCATCCCTCTTTCCCTTAAGCGCTAAACCTAGTGCGGACAGTATAAAGGGAAAAAGAAGGCAGCATTTAAATCCTTGATTTGTGACGGGATTAATAGATGCTGAAGGATGTTTTAGCTTGGGATTGTCTGCAAATGAAAAATATAAATATAATTATAAAGTAGCTTTACATTTTTCTATGAGTTTACATGAAAAAGATAAAGATTTATTAGTTAGATTAAAAGATTTTTTTGGCGTAGGGACTGTAATCAAACATGGCCCTGCTTCATTACAATATAAAATATCATCTGTTAAAGATTTATCTATTTTAATTTTGCATTGTAATAATTACCCATTAATAACCAAGAAAAGAATAGATTTTGAATTATTTAAAAAAGCATTTGATATTTTCAAAACTAAATTACATTTAACTGATGCTGGATTTAATGAAATATTAAGTATTAGAGCTAGTATAAACTTAGGTCTAGGCCAAAATTTAATATTAGCTTTCCCTAATATATTGGCTATTGAAAAACCTAATATAGAAGATTGAAAAATACAAGATCCTAATTGAATTTCTGGATTTACAAGTGGTGATGGATGTTTTCATGTTTCTTTAGTCAAAACTTCTTTTACTAAAACAGGTTATAGTGTAGGTCTAAGATTTCAATTAACACAACATAATAGAGACTATGAACTTTTTAAAAGTTTAATAGATTATTTAAGATGTGGGAGAGTGGAAGATAATTTAAAATTATCTATATGTAATTATGTAGTATATAACTTTAATGATATTACGAACATTATAATACCATTCTTTGATAAATATCCTATTCAAGGTGTAAAATCCTTAGATTTTATAGATTTTAAAAAAATAGCTACTTTAATGAAAGAAAAAGACCATTTAGATATAGAAGGCATAGAAAAAATTATTAAAATTAAATCAAATATGAATAAACTCAGACGATAAAGGGCGTGGAAAGCCGATATAATTTATATTAAAAGCAAGAGCCGAATAAGGGAAAATAAAGTCCCTTTGCAAAGCCTTGTAAAACTCGAAAAAAAAAGATAAATATTAAAATTAAAGATAAACGTGTTTGGATCTCTTTTTATGTTATTAGCTATCATTCAAGTATATAGTTATTTGGGAGCTACAGATTTTGCACTATTAAGTGTATCTGAAATTAGTTTAGAATCACAAAAAATTATATGGTTAGCCTTTTTTTTAGCTTTTGCAATTAAAACTCCTTTATGACCTTTTACTGGTTGATTATTTAGAGCCCACGTAGAAGCGCCGCTAAGTGGGTCTGTAATCTTAGCAGCCGTAATACTTAAATTAGCTACATACGCCTATTTAAGAATAATGATATCATTCTTACCTGACGCGACTCATTTTTTTAGTCCTCTATTACAAGGTATTTGTATCATAACTTTAATTTATGCTTCTTTATCTGCTTTAAGAAGTCACGATTCTAAAGCATTGGTAGCCCTATCTTCTATTAGTCATTGTGCATTAATAGTATTAGGTTTATTTTCTAATACAATAATAGGGATAGAAGGGGGTGTATTAGTTTCTTTAGCTCATGGATTCGTATCGCCCGCATTATTTATAATAGTTGGAGGTGTAATTTATTGTAGAACACACAGTAGAACTATCCAATACATTAGAGGTTTAACCACTTATATGCCTATATTAGCTATATTCTTTTTAATATTTATTCTAGCTAATGCAAGTATACCTTTAACTGCGGGATGAATTGGAGAACAAATGGCTTTAATTGGTTTATTTGAAAGATCACCTGTAATAGGAATACTAGGAGCATCAAGTATTTTTTTAACTGCTTGTTATTCAGTCTTTTTATATAATCGGTTAATGTTTGGAACTTATTCAGAACATTTAAAACCATTAAAAGATCTAGATAGAAGAGAATATATAACTTTATTCTCTTTACTGATTCCTACTTTACTATTTGGAATCTGACCTAATTTAATATTAGATTCTTTACATATAGCTACTTCTGATTTAATTTATAACATCCCTACATCATAATTCAATAAATTATACTTATTGCGGAGCAGCTATATCTTTGCTCTCTTTACTTCTTTCTATTTTTTTAATAGAACCCCTTATTGCCTGCAGAGCCTGCTCTCGCTCCGCGCCCCATGAGGAAGTAAGTATTAACCAGTGTCTGCATATCCCTACGATTCTACTATTTAAAGGCTAGTAAGTCCATCGGATCTACCTCTTTTTTTTTTAATCAAAAAGGCACTTGTAATTAAAAGACATGATATAATCAGTTGCTTCGCTCCCTCCTGCCTTAGGGGCGCGGAGCGAAAGGGTACCTAACAGTACACATGATGTAAATTACAAAGTTAAACAATACAAAACTATCAATTACTGCTGCACCATCCGCAGGCGCTATCGATACTATAAAATAAGCAGTCGCGTGCCTCCGGCAAGAGCGCCAGAGTATTAAGTCAAATAACTTTTATCCACCCCTCGCATAAAACAAGCTAAATATCAGGTAAATTAAAGGATCTAAACCTGTGTATTAGTAATAGGGAATCTTTCTACTTGCATCCAGTTTATAAAGTTAAAACTTAAAAGAGTAGATAATTTTATACTAATAAAATAAAAAGGGGGCCCTTAGCTTAATTGGTAGAGTACCTGATTGTCGATTAGGATTGTTCCAGATCATACCTGGAAGGGCTCGTATAATTAGATACGCGGAAAGCAAGACCTTGCACTTGCTCCGCTCCCTCCTTTCGCTCCGCGCCCCTTAAGCAAGGGGCACTAAACCTAAAAAGGCTAGCTCCTTACCCCTGCATTTAAAGGGGGTAAGGAGCGAGAGCGTGCGCTTTGCACTTGCAAGTAAGGACTAAAAGTGGTGTTTATGCCTCGCCGCCCTAACCTGCATTGGCTTAAAGAAGGTATAGGCGCACCTACTGTAATAAAATAAGAGCCGAAATAGTTTAATTGGTAAAACAGTTTCCTTGTAAGATACTGTTATTGGTTCGAGTCCAGTTTTTGGTATTTATATTTAGATAAGCTTCCCTCTTTTATAACCCAAAATATTCCTTAATTATTAACTTACTGCTTTTTTAAAAGAAACTAGGCGCAGGAGCAAGAGATACTATACTAAATTTCTCACTTTACTTTTTAACTAAAAGCGAGCCTTTAAATTAATAAAACCAGGCTGCAAAACAAGCAAGTTAAAATCACCTTTCTTTAAGCCAGTGCAGATTAGGGAGAGCAGGCTATGCTATATATATAACTAGGACTAAGGGCAGGTGCTCCGAATGGTAAAGGTGGTTCTCTGTAAAAGAATTTGTCGTTTAGACTAGGATAGGTTCGATTCCTGTACTGCTCAATATAGGCTAGATATTACTAATCTTAGTCATAGCCACTCCCTTTTAAAAGCACAAAAGAGGGGTCAGGGTATAGGTATAAGTGCGAAAGCTGTAGCGTCCCTATAAGGCAGCAGTTGCAAAGTAGGGGAGGGTCATTCTGCAAAGAGAAACGGACAAAAAAAAAAAAATAAATAGATAAAATGCCTCGCTTAAATTTAAGTTTAAGCTGATTGGAAACTGCAATAGGGCTGGGTTTAAGGAAATAAAATATCTAGTTACAAAGCCAGCCTGAGGCGCCAGCGCTAGTATATCCCTTCTTTTAGCAATTATAATAAGCGCCTCGGTGTAAAGATATATATTTACTATATTTAAATTTAATTTAGTTAGATTAACCCTTTTTTCAGCTACTATTAAATTAGATTAAATAAGGACTACCTCTTGGCGCTGCATTTGCATAAATACCTAGCCTAGGGCAGGAGTTAAAGCTAGCCCTAACCTGCACTGGCTTAAAGAAGGGATACTTATACTCGCTCCTGCCGTTTTTCACGCGCTAAAAAGATTAGAGGAACTATTAAAGGTAAGCCTCGTACATAGTTCCTTTTAACCATCAATTTAAAAAGCCTAATCAAAAATAAGGATCTGTGGCAGAGCGGTTTAATGCACTCGTCTTGAAAACGAGCACTTCAAAAGAGTCGTGAGTTCAAATCTTACCAGATCCGGGTATTTTTTTTTTTTAATTAAAAGAGGATAGTACGTTACAAATTATATCCCGTATAAGGAGCAGCTCCTTATAAATTGAATAGCTGCTGGACCCCGAAGGGGCACTTGAATAAAATAAGAGGCGAGAGCATGCTCTAGGACATAGGTTTTGGCCCTTTAGAGTCCTTATGTTAAAAGGAAGCAGAACTCGGGTGGTTGAGTGCCCCTCTTTTAAAGGGGAAGAAGTTGTTCGACTCAACTTGCTTTCACTAACTACCCTAAATACGCAGTAGTAGGTGTATGCTTTATAGCAATAGCAGATTTTTATATCAAAAATAAGCTTAAGTAGATCTCCTTTCGCTCCGCGCCCAAACAGCAAAGGATCTGCTAGACGTGGATATAACCTAATTGCACTTAAATCTTAAAAATTTATTCCCCTTATATATAGGTATATCCTACTTTATTCAATTTTACCTCTTAATTTACCTTAATAAGGGTGTACTGACAATAAAATAAACCTGGCGCTAGGTAGCTGCTAAGCAAAATTAAGCCTTAAAATAAAGTAGCACTGGTTCTATTAGTCTTTAGTATTAAATATACTTTAATACTCGGAATATATTTACTTTTACAATATTTATGCATGTAGCACTAAGTAGCAGCTGCTGAATAAGTAAATATTATTAGAAAAACTTAACCTGTAAACTTTGAATACTAATAATTAATATATGTCCTTTAATAAAGAACTAAATTGTAGTATGCTTATAAAAATGAATCTTTTTTATAATTCCCTGCTTTGCTCCTTATGATTATAGATTTAAAATCACAGGCTTAAAAAACAATAAGCCGAGCCGAGGTCCAATTATGGCATTGCTCTCTTTTGGCCTCTTAAAATAAGACCCGCGCTTTGCGCGCCAGAGGAAAGGAGCTAAATAACATTACAAGTGTTTTACTATAAGGTAAATATTAAATCAATTTATTGCCTATATAAATAATCTAGCCCTAATAGATAATAAAATTATATTACCTTTTATTTGCAAAGCAAACCTTATACCCTAAAATATCAAATATAAGGACGTATTGTTTAATAATCTAAGGCTCTTATTTTGCAGAAACCTACACTTTTTTTAATTAAGCATTCTTAGTACTGCTTTGCACCCCCTGTCTCGTCCTATAGGGCTCTACTAAAATGAGAGCAGTCCTTTGGATGCTTTTATCCAATAAAAATAAAGCTAGCGCTTAGGACTGCAAATCAAGCCCTTGCCTTTGGCATTTAATTGCAAAAGTAGGGCTTGAGGGGCGGAATTGCAGGATAGAATTAACTTAATTTATATTTAATGACTGAAATAAATCATAAATTTTCAATTCTGGCTTTCGCTCTTTCTACGCCGGAGGCACGCGCCCCTTTGGCAGGAGGTAATGCATGATATATTAATAAATAAAATAGGTTTTATATCTTAGTACTTTCAAAGTCAGTTTTTCTATTTACTACAGCGCAGTGCCTCACTTGCACCAGCAGGGCAGGGCTGAATGGTCAAAAGGAACGGAGGGTCGCTCTCGCTCCTTACCCCAGCAAATGCAGGGGGCCGCGGTAAAGTCAAACCCTATTGATCCTATTGTTTTAGGGGTACACAGTTTTATTTATTGTACCGCTAAGTAACCCTAGGAACGGGGCCGTAATAAATAGAAAAACTATTGCAAAGCATAAATGCAAAACTTTTTAATAAATTCTCCTTTAGAACAATTTGAAGTTCTAAATTTAATTTCAGTTAATGCACCTATCTTAGGTCATCTTAACTTAGCTTTAACAAATTTATCTTTATACACTCTATTAGTTTTAAGTACTTTAATCGGATTCCATATCTTAGGTAATAACGATGTAAAATTAATTCCATCTAAGTGATCCATCGCACTTGAAAGTACATATGCAAGTATTTTATCTATGGTTAGAGAACAAATAGGTTCTCATAGCGAAGAATATTTTCCTTTAGTTTACTCTATTTTTTTCTTTATCATTATTGCTAATTTAACAGGTAATGTGCCTTATAATTTTACAATAGGTACATCTATTATTGTCTCATTAGGTATAAGTATTACCGTATTTATTGCAGTAACTGTAATAGGTTTAACAAAACATAAATTAACTTTCTTTTCCTTTTTTATACCTGCAGGTACACCTTTACTTCTAACACCTATATTAACACTTATAGAACTAGTTAGTTATTTCGCTAGAGCTTTCTCATTAGGAGTTCGATTATTAGCAAATTTATGTGCTGGGCACGCTCTATTAAAAATTCTATCCACTTTCCTTGCTCAAATGTTTACTAGTAGTATTATAGTGGCTGTTTTAGCTTTAATACCTTTTACTATATTTATTGCTATAATAGGCTTAGAACTAGCAGTATCCGTGATACAGGCTTATGTATTTAGCTTATTATTATGTAGCTACTTAAAAGATGCGATAGAATTACATTAGAATAACGCAAAAAAGAAAGACAAAATAATTTAACCCCTTTTTTCAACCTTTTTCTTTAAGAACTGCAGATACTTAACCCCCGCGTTTGATACTCTTGTTTTGCTTTTTTAAGAGAGCCTCGCCGCCCCTAACCTGCACTGGCTTAAAGGATGTATAGGCTCTCCTTTTGCAGAGCCAGTTAGGGCAAGGGGCCGCGGTATAAGGAGATATACGGAACCACAGTAGTAAGGTATAAAAGAGGCTCATTTTATATAGAGCAGGTACTTATTTTTTCAGTTGTTTAAAAGTATGAGCTGCTCCGCTGAAGTAACTAGCGCTTCGGCCTTTGTTTAATTAAATAGTAAGTGCTCTGCAAAGCAAGGTTAGAGAAATGAGCTGCTCCGCTGAAATATTAATACTTAACTTTTAGCAGTAAATCTATTTATATATCTTTTGTCTGCTCTGTCACCTTATATGTACAGTATAGTTTGCAAAGCCCTATTAAATAGTTAAATAAGCATCAAAGGGATAAGGCTTATATAGTGTATTTATACATGAGTTGTAGTTTAATTTGGGAAAACACCATTTTTTGGTAGTGGCTATTCCAGTTCAAGTCTGGGCGACTCAGCTATATACAAATAAAAAAAAGGACTGCCGGGTTTCAAAAAGAAGGAACGGGGCTAGAAGGATAGATCTCTTAAAAGTATTGCATATTTCTTATGACTTTCAAATCTTAAGAAAAAGAAAGGGATATTGATAATATTTAGTATAATGCCTTTGATTAGCTTAATCTCTCTTGCTATGCGGCAGCATCAGCAGGCGTCAGAATAATATGACTTAACGCAAACTTAGTAAAAATAAGTGAAAAGTACTTAAATGACTAATCAAATTAGATATAATAAAAATGAGAGTTTTTTTAAACTATACAATTTACAATGATAGCCCTGAACCTTGAGCAATAGGGTTTCAAGACGGGGTGTCTCCCGGATTTACAGGAATAGTCGAATTACATGATAATATATTCTTTTACTTAGTTGTAATAGCTATATTAGTTTTTTGAATGTTAGGTTCTACAATTTACTATTTTAATTATGATAAAACAAAAATAGTACATAAATATTTAGTACACGGCACTTTAATTGAAATATTATGAACAATATTTCCTGCTATAGTTTTACTTGCAATAGCAATACCTAGTTTCAGATTATTATATATTTTAGATGAAGTGACTTTACCTACAATTACAGTAAAAGTAACGGGTCATCAATGATATTGAAGTTACGAATATTCAGATTATGAAACAGAGTCTGGAGATCCGATAGAGTTTGACAGTTATATGGTACCTGATTCAGATCTTGAAATAGGTCAAACTAGATTGTTAGAAGTGGATAATCCTATAGTATTACCTGAAAATACACATGTTAGATTTATAGTGACGTCAACCGATGTTTTACATGATTTTGCTATACCTGCCGCTGGTATAAAAATTGATGCTACACCTGGACGATTAAATCAATCATCTTTCTTTTCTGAAAGAACAGGAGAATTATTTGGACAATGTTCTGAATTATGTGGAACATATCATGGATTTATGCCTATCCAAGTAGAAGTAGGTTCAGTAGAAGATTACTTAAGTTGAATTTCTTCTTTAATACTCTCTTTTTTTATTAGTAATAGTAATTTATTAAAAAGTGGCGCGGAGCGATAGAATCAATCTTTTTCTACTAACCCTTATGACCCAACTAGCTTTAATTGGGGCGCGTGCCTCCGGCAAGAGCGAGAGACCAAAAATCAAGAAATATAATGGTTCCGGGGCAGTTAAGAGTTTTTTAGTTTCCCTATCTATTTTCATACACCTATCTTTAGGTAGTTACCTGCTCCGCTGCTATTTAGCTGCTCAGCACTTGAATGGTGATTGATTAGCTTGGACTAGTTTAATTCTTACAGCAATATTTAATTTTTATTTTTTCAGTAGTAAACATTTATCTTCTAATACTTTTTTAGGGTAGTTCAAATCACTATTTTTAATACAATGATTGTAATTTTTTTTTTCTTTTCTTATGAGTGGGAGAAATCAAGATGGAAAACTAACTCTGAAAATAGTAATAATGGTAGTTCTAACATCGATAGTAATAGCGGGGAACAGAAATATTATATATTGATTTTAAGCTGCTCCACACTTGAAACAGCTAATTAAGCTATAACTTAGGGTTTGCAGGACTGATATATAAATCTTTAGCTTAAAATGTAGGACCTTATTTATGTGCGGCTCGAGCTGGTGGAAGTGCAGCACCTATTGCATTTAAACCTACTCAAGGTATACCTATGTTTAAACGTTTAGCTATAGTAGGAGTAGCTTTTGTTACTATTTTATACAATAAATCCGCTTAAAATGTAAGATAAGCTAAGGTAAATTAGATCGAAATTATGAATACTATAAAAAATTATTCGCATAGTAAAACGAATCTAGATAAAGTACCTGGTCCGGGGCCAGATGGTTTTATATACAAGAAGTATTGGTATTTATAATGTAGTCCCTGATAAACAATATTATCCTCTATATTCTTACTTCTGTTTTCTTATTAATTCTGATTTTATTAAATTTAATCTTATAAATATATACTTTCTTCTAATAAGGATTTAATACTGCGCCCCTTTCCATCCTGCCTTAGGGGCGCGTAGAAAGAGCGAAAACCATAGGCGCTTTAATAAAATAGGAAATATGCGCGTTTATTAAGTACTGAATAAAGTGGTATAATTTAAAGATAAATTAGGATTAGATGTAGGTAATTAGAATTAGGTTTTAATTTAATTAGTTATGGGTTATTATTAAGAGCTTTTAATAAATTTGTTTATAATCGACCATGCCTGCTGGTTTATCCGCTCAAGATATAGTTGTAGCGCGTCAGGTTAGGTCTATAGGTAGAGTCTGATTTGCTGGTGTAGTAGCCCCTTTGATGTTTTTTGGTTTTCATAGTTTAAATCAAATAAATAGTATGTTAGATCTAAAAATAGAGTTAAATAATAAAGAAAATAGTTCTATGTTTATAATTGCTCCTAAAAAAATATGGTTAAAAAAGTAAAATGTTTCTAATTTTTATTTTAATAATTATATTATTGTTTTTATATTGAAATGGAGTAATATACTATAATATTTTAAATTATGATCTAATTTAGATCAGTTTAAGGATATTTTATTAATTTCTATTATTTTACCTATATTTATTAATCAGCGGAGCAGCTAATTTTATGATTTTTGTTTTAAATATCTATTTATAAGGAACTAAAAAATAGGAGGGAAGTCCTCTCTTATATTTTTATAATAATATTATATAAAAGTATCGATGACAATATAGATTTAACATCAAAGAAATTTAAAGGAGTTATTAAGGATAAATAGCAAATTTATTAAAAAGGAAGTTTTTTTCTTAAAGCTATAATCAGGTAAAAATTTATAGCAATCCTAGGTAAAAACCTTTATTATTACTTCCCGAAGTAAATCATTTCAGTAAGGAAAGGAAAGGAAATCAACCGAGACTCCGAGAGTAATGGCGAGTGAAATCGGATTAGCATATGTATAATATTATTATACAATAATATTTAATCTTTTTGAATAATATATTTATTTATACCTAATATTATATCCACGTCTTGCAAAGGACAGTAGTATGGGACTAAATAAATATCTATAAAAGGTGTAAGTCCTGTAGAAACTTTATTAAAAAAAAAATAAGGAATATAAGATTGTAATATTATAAAAATTAAGTACATCGAGAGTAAACTTGATGGAAGATAGGGGAACCATCCTCTAATGCTAAGTATAATAAATTTAGCGATAGCGAATAGTACTGTGAAGGAAATTTGAAAAGAAAGTAAAAATTACTAGTGAAATAGATCTTGAATTAGTATACTCTATAAGCATTCAGAGGCCTTATGGCTAATGGAGTACCTTTTGCATAATGGGTCAGCAAGTTAATATAAGTAGCAAGGTTAAAAGCCCTAGTGAAAGCGACTACATTGTTTTGTAATAATAAATTAATTTATTAGTATTTTTAAAGACAGAATCCCCTTTATGGGTATTTAGCCTTTAAAGATAAGATTAATCCATTTATATAATGATATATCTAAGTCTATAATAATTAAGGTTAGATATAAAAAAATAAATGCTTCTAATCTTTTATAGACGATGGTGGATGAGTTACTTATATTAGACCCGAAGCCAGGTGAGCTTACTATGCCCAGATTATAATGGATCGAACGGTTGTCTGTTGCAGAAGGCTCCGAAGAGGCATGGTAAGAGGTGAAATGCTAATCTAACCTGGATAGCTGGTTTTATACGAAAACCTTCTTAGAGGACAGTCTAAATTAGTTAATAAAAAAAATATAACAAATAGATTTATGGAGGTACAATACGGGCCATTCCAAACAAGTTTAGTATTAGTGAAAATATTCACTATCTATTAAAGGATGTTTAGGTTGAGGGGATGTGAAAGTCTTACCTTTGGAATTGAGATTCGGAATTACATAAATTGATTTTAGATATTCAGACTACTCATGATAAGGTGGGTAGTCAAGACGAAAACAGTCGAGAACACTAATTAAGGTCCCACAACAATATTTAAGTGAAATTGAGGCCGTGATTTATGAATACAGCTGTGAAATGTGCTCGGTAGTGGCAATTTTTTAAAGAGTGTGTAACAACTCAGCAGTTAATATTTGATTAAAATATCAAATAAAGTTATTTGTGCGCCGTAAATTTAGCGGGTCTAAAAATATTTACCGATATAGTGTTGATTTATTATGGCTTTAGGAGATCATAATAAATTCAGGTAGTATAACATTCAGAAAAGGTAGAAATAAAGTGTTTCATTTTATGGACTATCTGAAGAGAGAATGCTGACATGAGTAACGTAAAAAGAAGTAAATAATACTTCTCGCCGAATACGAAAGGGATTACAAGCAATATTAAAATAACTTGAAAATTAAACGGCCTCTAAGGGTATAGCTGCTAAAGCAGGACCTGATGAGTAAATTTAGGTTTGTGTCGTCTTTTGTTGTAATAAAACAATAGGATCAGGAAAAAGAATCTAAATATAGACTTACTTTTTTTTAAGGGTAAGTCTATTTTACCGTACTCTAAACCGACTAAGGTTCGTAGGTAGAGAATACTAAGGCGTAGAGCGAAAACTCTTTAAGGAACTCGGCAAATTGTCTACGTACGTTTGACTAGAAGTAGAGCCATAAAACTAACAAAAACTTTAATTGAGTATTGTTTAGAAAAAGGTGGTAACATAAACCCGGGGGCCCCGACTGTTTACTAAAAACACAGATTCATGCAATTATTAATTTAGTAGTATATGAGTCGAGATTTGCACAATGTCATTAATTTAAGAGAGGTAATTGAAAAATGTTACTGGTCTAATGTCTGATTAATTGCGGTCTTAACCATGAGGATCCAAAGGTAGCGTAATAACTTGGCCTGCTATGTATTTTGGGAAAATACTAATGTGGGCAAAACTATCAAACTCCGGAGACCCCCTAAAGCTTTTGATACCAAGCCACTATTGAAAAATATTGTGTGGCTGAACTAATCATTCAGGTATGGTAATAAGTCAAAAGATGAATGAAAATGAAATGGGATATCGCGGATCTAAATCAGAAATTCAATGCCCACAGCCAAAAGAATTATCTGTAAAAGAGCAACGAGTAGACGGTAGTTATTTTGGTATGTCTATATCAAAATTAAGGTGTACTCTAATGGGCCTCGAAAGAGGTTATCAAATCAAAATCCCTTCTAAACAATTGAATAGTAGATATAATTATTCTACTTTAATTACTGCAACTGAAATTAATCCCTGGTTTTTAACTGGTTTTACAGACGCTGAAGGTTGTTTTACTATAAAAACACAATACAATAAGAATTTAAAAACTAAATGAAGAATAAGACCTGTATTTTCTATAACCTTAAATCAAAAAGATCTACCTTTATTAAAATTAATACAGAATTTTCTTAGAGTAGGAAACATAAGTCAGAGTAATAATATGGTTATTTATGCTGTGGATTCTATTAGAGATATAGATGTAATTATAAATCATTTTGATAACTATTCTTTAATAACACAAAAGTTATCTGATTTTTTAATATTTAAACAATGTTTTAATTTAATAAAACAAAAGGAACATTTAACTGAGAAGGGATTATTAGAAATATTGAGTTTAAAAGGTTCTCTTAATTTAGGTTTACCTGATAATATCAAAAATGTTTTTCCTAATATTAAAATCAAAGAAAGACCAAAGTATGAATTTAAAGGAATACCTAGTTCTTTATGAATATCAGGTTTTATTAGTGGAGATGGTTCTTTTCATATAGTATTGAGAAAAACTGGATCAGTGTTTTTAAGATTTAGTGTACATTTACATATTAGAGATTTAGAAGTTTTAGAAGGGATTAGTACTTATTTAAAAGGAAAAGGTAGTTTTAATAAGAAAATTATATTATCAAAAAATAGTGCAAATCTACAAATGACTAAATATTCAGATATTGTAGATATTATTATACCTTTTTTCGACAATAATCCGATACTAGGTATGAAAAGCTTAGATTTTGAAGATTTTAAAAAAGTAAGTAAAATAATAGAAACTAAAGAATATTTGACTAATCCTATAATGTACAATAAAATAGTAAAAATTAAATCAAATATGAATCTCGCGCGTGCCAAACGCAAGATAAAATAGTAATTAACAATTGCAAGTTAAATTTGATTGCCGTGTTAAATGAGGTCTTCCTAGTATCAATAGTATCACGATGGTCCCGCTGTCTCTAAGAGTTGCTCAGTGAAATTGAATTAGTGGTGCAGATGCCATTTATCTTTAGTTGGACGGGAAGACCCTAGCAGCTTTACAGTATGTAGCTATAGGTTTAATCTACAACAGCTTTCTTTAATAGTAATTAGGGAGTTTAAATTTTATACTTGTTCCTTTACCTTTAAGTTTAGGTCAAAGTTTATTATTAAAGACGAATATTGGAAACCTTATAAGGAAAGCTGGGTTAAATCTTTAACTCACCTTATACCTATATTAATAGGAAAAATATTAGGGGGGATATGTGGCTATTTGGCTGTTTGTCTGGGGCGGAAGTCTTTAATAGAGTATCAAAGTACATCCAAGAACTATATTTTTTTATTAATTTAGTAGTTTAGCTACTATTTAATAGCTTTTATAAAGCATTTAATTTAATTCAATAAAGGCTAAGCTCCTTATACGGTACTTCCTCACTCTGGTGCAGAAAACTATGGCTATTCATATATTAGTTTTTGCTACTTAGAAGGTAGAATCAAAGGGGGGTAAAAGCACGAATTCCACGCATATTTATAAAAATATAAATATACTTTAGATAGTTGTAAATATTAACTAATTTAAATTTTTGTATTCTTGTATATTATATTATTTTGTTATATGTTATGCCCTTTAATAAAGGCTAACGGTCAAATTATCTTAAAGGGGAATACAAAAAGTCTGCAAAGCAGAAGTATAACTAAGATAGTAACCTAAAAAAAACATAAGAAATTGTCTTGACTTGTAATAGATACTAGGCAATAATTTATATTTAATTTAAATAAGGTATAGCTAGATATTGAAAGGGGATCAATCAACCAGTGAAAGGTTGCGCACAGTGTAATGGCGGTAAGCATACTTAACTGAAAGACTTAGGAGTCGCTCAGATACGTAAGTAGGGCATAGTGACCCTTCGTTATATGATGGAATAGACGGGGATCAATCGTTAAAAGTTACGCTAGGGATAGAATGTTGTCCCTCTACTAAACAAGCGAATATGCTCCTTCGAATAATACGCTATATATTAGTAGAAAACCGGGTTAATTGCAAAGAAAACTCAAGACTTTAAAAATAAATTGAGTCAATTTGCAGCGAAGCTCATTTCGGCATCACTTATTAATTATAAGGACTTTTTTAATAATAAGTGTGAAATGAGAACGTTCAACGACTAGAAAGTGAGTTTTGCTAACAATAAACTTTCCACGAACACCCGGCATCTTAAAAAAAAATAAAAGTATGGAGAAAAAAATAAATAAAGAATTATTAATAGGGATTAACCCTAATAGTAGATTAATTAAGGAATATAAACAATCTTTAATTTCTTTGTCTACTATACAATTTGAAGCTTCTATAGGTTTAATGTTAGGGGATGCTAGTTTACAGAGTCAAAATAAAGGTAAAACTTATAGACTTAAATTTGAATGAAGTGATAAAACTAAACCGTATCTAGATCATGTATTCAATTTATTTGATGAATGAGTATTATCTAACCCTCATAAAAAATCTAGATTTAGTCCTAAAGGAAATTTAGTCGTAAATTGAGGTTTTCAGACCATAAGTCATGAAGCTTTTAACTCTTTAGCGGATTTATTCTTAATTAATAATAAAAAGGGAATAACTGAATCGTTAATACAAGATCATTTAAGTTCTAGAGGATTAGCTTATTGATTTATGGATGATGGGGGAAAATTAGATTACAATAAGAATTCTAAAAATAAAAGTTTAGTTTTAAATACTCAAAGTTTTACAGATAAAGAAGTTGACATTTTATCTTATGGTTTAATAGCCAAATTTAATTTGGATTGCTCTGTACGATCAAATAAAGGAAAAAAGGTAATTGTAATAAACAATCATTCTTATCCTTTGTTTTTGGATTTAGTAAGCCCTTATATTATACCTGAAATGATGTATAAACTTCCCTAATTTATTTTTAATTATAATAGTCTTATAAAGGCGCTTATAATTATTATTAACCCTTTTATAATATTAAGAGATGATGACATAGTCTGAACAGTAGCGTGAGTTACTGAAGTAATGATTAAAGAGTCAATACGATAACATAATTTGAACAGGCTAGTAGCTGGGAAGAGTACACATTGTTCCAGCTGTTCGGCACCTCGATGTCGTTTCATCCTATCCTCCGGGTGAAAAAGCTTGGAAGGGTTCGGCTGTTCGCCGATTAAAAGGGTACGTGAAATGGGTTTAATACGACGTGAGTCAGTATGGTCCCTATCCTCTAAAGAGAAAAATAGTAAAAAGGGGGAGACCCTCTAGTACGAAAGGATCAATGGGCTGTGTTTCAATTGTGTACCAATTGTTTATATCATTTAGACTAGTTTGGTTGAGGTTTAAAAATCGCTTAACTTTAATTTAGTCTAAAATATGAAGAGCATTGTTGGGTAGCTACAAACATATTGGATAAGCGCTGAATGAATATAAGCAGGAAGCCAACCCCTAGATACTAATAGATATGAAATAGATCATTTCTTTTATTTAGGTATATAATATATTATTACTTATTATTTAGGATGCAAGTGTAAGAAAAATGAAAGAATAAATATGAATTTATTTATTTAATTTGGATGTGCAAGCATCTCAGCTTAGCATTTCTAATTTATCTTTTAACTAGATGTTAAATATATTGTCAAAAAAATAAAAAGTTTAACCTTTTACTAGTTAATTTAACTTATACTCTCTCTCGCTCCTTCTACGCGCAAGTGATAACCTAGTCAGTCTTAAAATCGGGAAAGACTGTAGCATAAATGGTTAATGCAATTCGCTCATAATGGATCTTATAAGGGTTCAATTCCCTTCGGTCTTAAGAATGTCTAATTTCTTCTATTAATCTACATAAGTAGGCAGTGCCTATGGCTTAGTACTTATTAATTAGGTTAAACCGTCACCCATACCTCTTGCCAGGTCACTTACCCCTTTTTTATTAGCTACAAAAGCAGCCAGTGCAAATAAAGCCTCGCCGCCCTAACCTGCACTGGCTTAAAGAAGGTATAGACGCACCTACTGCAACAAAAATAAGATAAAAATAGGAAAGCTATATCTGCATTCTAATCTTTTTATTCTTTTTTTGCTCTTTGTTTAAATCAGATGACTGATGGCGCAAATAAAGTCTTAGTACTTAGCAGGCTGCAAAGCTTCACCTGCCCGTCCCCTTACTGTAATCATGGTAAGGGGACAGTCTGCTTCTGCTAAAACAAGAGCTTTGTCTCGCTCCTTATACGCGCAATAAGGGTTGAGTTACAGAAGGTCTGTAGTAGACCTGCAAAGTCTCACTTTAGGGTTCAATTCCCTCTTAACCCTTTAAGCATATTAAAAATATAAGTGAGAAGTGCGTGCCTCCGGCGTAGAAGGAGCAAGCGCCTATGGCTTGCTTTGATAAGTTCCAACCTAAGATTAGACCTGCGGTATTTGGATGTGGTTCCGCGCTGTCCCAAAATAAAAACGGAGAGGCTCTTAAAAATGCGGCTTGCTTTTCAGTACGCGCTTGCTTTATGGACACCTAATTAGGAACCTGCAAAGCGAATAAAAAGCGGATTTGGTGAAATTGGTAAACACTTTCCACTTAAGATGGAATGGAATTATATCCTTAAGAGTTCAAGTCTCTTAATCCGTAAACCCTTGTTTCAACGATAGTGTTCATTAATTTTTATAAATATGTAACCCTACCTTTCTTTCGCTCTTTCTACGCCGGAGGCACGCGCCCCCTTCTCTTTGCAAAGCACAGGGGTGCAGTAGCTAGCCTAGGATGCGGGGTTTTAATCCAAAATTAAATTAAAAATACTCCTTTCAACTTCAACCATGGATGTCCAGCATAAGTACTGCGAAATAAAGTACGCACTTTATTTACTTTCTTATTTTTCTTATCGGTATTATAATCAAGCAGTCAAATAATTAAACCTAATATTAATAGAGCATATAGAGGAAAAAGAGATAAACCTATCCTTTTTCATAAGTATTAAAAGTATAAGAAGTATACTTCTTATTTAAAGGAGAGTAAGTAAAGTAAAATGGGGAATGTTTGTATTACAGTTGTAGTTTCTAATGTTATACTTTATAGTATAAGTATATGAATATTATAAGCGCCTATAGCTTGCTTTGCTTTGATAAAAATATTGCAGAGTATTATATATTATCTACCAAATCCTAAACCTCCTGTAGCTCTGCAGCAGCTTTGCTTGCATAAGCTATTCCTGCATTAATAAGAGCGGCTTCTTATTTTATATATTATTAATAAATAGTTTGACCTAGTGCACTAAAAACCAAGGTAGGGGACGGGGTAAAGTAAAAGCGAGATTGTGTAGTGGTTAGCACAACAGTCTCATGAACTGTTAGCTTAGGTTCAAATCCTAATCTCGCTAATTTATCCTTAATTACCTTATAAATATCAAAATTTATTTAATTTTCCCTTCGCTAAACTTTTTAGGCTTATCCAGGCCTGTCCTATAACTTGCCTAGGTCCTTATTTAGCACAAGTCCTAAGGGAGATTCTATACCTTAACCTCATTTCTTTAGCTATAAAAAATATACCCTTTTGATCTTTAACAAAAGGTAAAGTAGCTGCCTTTTATTTTAAACTTTTTTTTACTTGCAGAAATGCAGAGGTGCAAAAAGGCTCCGCTCCATCCGGGGGCCAAAAGAGGCACGCACTTGTAATTAATAGGTTCTTAAAAAAGGGGAGGTAAGGTACGAAGCGTTATAGTAGCTGCTTCTTTACTGGGTTTAACACCAAAAAGCATGGTTAAAAGGGAAATTTGATAGTAAAGGTAGATCTTTTTTTTTAATTTTATTTTTTATTAATTTAATTTATTTTTAGTGCTTATTATTGTAAAAAAGTAGTATTAGCTCTGTCTACACCGGTGATAGGGTAGGTATACCTCGCTCTATTTCTGCAGCCCTCCCCCTCCTTAATTTAATGCGGCTTGCTTTTATCCCCAGCAAATGCAGGGGCTTGCTTTGGCATGGGCGGGGTTACGCTGGCAGCTGAGCCTCAAACCAAGCCCGTACTTATGTTTAATTTTTCTTTGTATTTCCGAATTTTGGACTTGTTAGGTACCCTTTCGCTCCGCGCCCCTAAGGCAGGAGGGAGCGAAGCAACTGATTGCTCTCCATCTTGCCATTTAACCGCAGCAGTTTATCCCTCCTCTGACTGCTCTCCCATAGGGCTAGCTACGCACTATAAAGTACTGGTTCAAAAAATATTAATAACTACTCTGCAAAGGCACCCTAGGTTAGCATAAGTATAGGAAGGTAGGGAATATTGCTCTGCTTATGCAAGTGTATGGAGGGCTAGGGTTTGCGTCTTATTTATAATAGAGGTAATACAGGTAAGATAAAGTGGAATAAAAATTAGAGAATAAATTAATTTAGAGATCAAATTAATAATTAAATAATTTACCTTTTTAAGAGCGTTCAGTATTTACTTGCATTAGCAGAGCAAAACCTCGTATAATTTGGCCTGCGGCTGCTCTCTTGGGCCTTTAGTCCTGGCTCCACACCGAAAATAGGTCCAGGGGCGCGAAGCAAGAGGGGACTCAAGAGTCTATCTAGCAGGAAAACAGGACTGCAAGCCCTTGCTTTTTAAAAGTAGGGAGCGCGTAGAAAGAGCGAGAGGGCCTCTAATAAAAGGACGGCCTATATAAAGCCTATCCCTTTATAGCTACTGTGCAAAGGAATACACGAGTGCTTATAAACCTTTCCTTTATTTACCTACTGCCTGCAAATCCAAAGGCAAGGGCTTGCATTACAGTAATAATACATACTCCTCTCGCTCCGCGCCCCAAAAAAGTAGAAGGAGCAGTAGCAAGTAAAATAATATACATGGTTCAAAATTTTATATTAAGGTTCTTAATTATTTAATTATACTTCTAGTCTAATGCCTCAATTAATACCTTTTTTCTTTGTAAATCAAATTTCCTTTACATTTTTAACTCTTTTAATCTTGATTTACGTATTTTCTAAATATATACTACCTTCATTTACATATCAACAAGTTGTAAGATTATACATTACTAAATTAACTAAATAATTGTATTAGCACCCAGTATAATGGTTGGGTTTAAAGACTAAGCAAGTGATCCGCTCCCTCCTTTCGCTCCGCGCCCCTTAGGCAAGGGGCACTAAATTAATATATCCCTATATAACTGGCTTAAATAGGAGGGATTTGCTTCTGTCTTCATCTGTCTGCACTTAACTTCTGTCTTTACTTCACTTGTATCTGAATATGCCAATAAAACGCTGCAGTTATAATAAGTCTAAACACACAAGTTCAAGGGAGTGGCCGCGGACTGTCTTATTTAGAATAACCCCCTTTTTCTAAAAAGGGCTCGCTCCTTCTACGCCGGAGGCACGCGCTTAAATTTTAAGGTCTGCAAATATCTATAATCTTGCAATAGCACTTGCAGAACCTCATAGCCCGACTTTGCTGTTTCCTTTGGCTTTTTACTTGCTCCTTCTACTTTTTTTTTTTCCTTGTAGATCCCTACGGACTTTAGGTCTAATTTATATATATAGGAAATTATATTAATTTAGTAATCTAATTCATAGACTATTACTAAAGAATAGTGCTGAATAAAGGCTATCAAGTGATTAAATGGAAAAAATAATGCTATATTAAGCGCGTGCCTCCGGCGTAGAAGGAGCGATAACTTAAAATTTAATGTATTAACCTTTTGGTACTTAAGTGCGGTGGCCTTAACAGCTACTTAAACCTAGTACCCAAGCGCGAGCAAAGCGCGGAGAGCAGGCAGGATCTAGAGCCTTGGCTAAAGCGTTTGGTATAGAATATAGGATATAATAAGCTATATTTAATAAGTAGTGAAATAAGATAATAAGCAAAAAATCAAATAGAGCAGGTTCCGCAGGCAAGTAAAAGAGTTTAAAAATAAAACAGAAAATCTAAATGTGTATAAATAAAAATCTAAATGTGTATAAATAAAAATCTATGTACGCTTTCTTCCCCGAAGGGACCCCTTTCGCTCCGCGCCCCTAAGGCAGGAGGGAGCGGAGCAGCACCTTTAGTTTAATGGTAAAGCATTTGTCTTCGAAACAAAAGTTATTGGTTCGAGCCCATTAAGGTGTAATTATTATAAGGCGCCTAATATTTAGCCAATATATACTTTATTATAAGCGCGTGCCTCCGGCGTAGAAAGAGCGAGATATTTTCCTTTTAAAGCCCCCTAATTTTCGGGCTCTTGTATTTAATAGCTCCGATGGCTCAATGGTTTAAAGCGTTACTCTGAAGAAGTAAAAATGTTAGTTCGATTCTAGCTCGGAGCAAGCCCATTGATTAGATACTTAAATTAGGGGTTTAATCTTGCGCCCTAGATACTTAAAACACTAGGAAAATATATTAAGCGCGTGCCTCCGGCGTAGAAGGAGCGAGCCCTTTTTGGATTATCTTTATTCTTATTCCCAATAATATTTACATAAATTACGTAATTCTTTTTCCATAATTAAAAATGCGGCTTGCTTTCCCCTACTTTAGTAAATATATAATCAATATTATTTATTAATAGAGTAAAAATAAGCAGTCGCGTGCCTCCGGCAAGAGCGCTTATTTGACTGCTAAACCTCACCTGTATTAGCCCGGATAGGAAACTAAAAAGATACAAAAATTAGTAATAGCTACTGCGCCCCTGTGCTTTGCAAAAGAAGGGATTTATCCCGCATTATAGGTCCTCTTAGTATAATGGTTAATACTTCGATCTTTCGCATCGACATTGTCAGTTCGAATCTGATAGAGGATATTATCGCTAGTGCAATATATAGATTAAGAGTGCTAAGGCTAAAATTTTAGTACTATTTCATATATTTAAGGTATAGCCATAAATATATTTATAGACATATGCTTTGTTAAGTACAATAAACCCTGACGCTTGCTATCGCTCCGCGCCCCATAGGCATACACTTCTTCCTTGAACCTTTCCTGTGCCTCGCTCATGCCATCTTGTTATTCCTTTAAAGCCATTAAAGGAAGTGCTACAAGGTAGAGAGAGAGGAGCTTAAAATAAAAAGGGGTTTATCCTTTGCAAATAAGCCACCTAGGTGACTTATTTTTTTACAAAGCTTAATTTTATTTTCCTTATACCTACGGGGGAAAGGCTCTTGAGGGTCATCTAAAACCCCTTTTAAGCCCGTGGATCTAATAAATAAAGTAATGAAACAGACGCTATCTGCTCATAATTACAAATAATGTTAGCAGCTGCTAAATATATTGGAGCAGGAGTAGCTTGCTCAGGTTTAATTGGAGCTGGTGCAGGAATCGGGGTAGTATTCGGTTCATTAATTACTGCTACAGCTAGAAACCCTCAAATGAAAAATCAATTCATGCAATATGCCGTATTAGGTTTCGCTTTATGTGAAGCTACAGGTTTATTCGCTTTAATGGTTTGTTTCTTAATCTTATACTCATAATACTACGTATTATTAAAAAATAAATAAAACGTGTATATAGTATATATATTTCCTAAAAAGACTAAAATATCCACTTCTTGCAAGTAGAGGAGCAAGGATTAAGTAGTTTAATATCTGAACCCCCTGGCTCTACCTATTTTCTACCTTATATTATATTGCGCGTAGAAAGAACGAGAGCTATATTAGGCCTCCTTAATTAACATTTAATTTATCTCTTTGCGGGATTAGGTAAAGCAAGACTTAAAATTAACCTAAAGTATAGTCAAATATTCTATCGCTCCGCGCTCGGCAGATACTTCATATGTTAATTAGTACTAGAAAAATAAAAATTTAAAGTTAAGTTATTTAAAACTAATTTTTTAAGAATAATAAAAAAATGGAAAATACAGGATAAATTAAGTACTAAATAATTTAAATTATGGCAATAAAATAAAGAAAATTTAAAAATAATTAAAAATGCAAAGACAAATTAAGATCTTGCTTTTTTTAGAAATATACACCAGTATTTATTTGTTAATCTTTTTGATAAAAAAAAAATATTTACTATATTTTTTCTCCTTTTTATTAAGGTTAGACATTAGTATACCTATCTTGCAACTGCTTTGCTTATTCTTTTTTACTCTATTTCTGCAGCTCCCCCTCCTTAGCTTTGCAGTGCACTGCACTTGCTTTTATCCCCAGCAAATGCAGGGGCTTGCTTTGGCACGGGCGGGGCCGCGCTAAAGATACAAAACTCAATCTTTTTTATAAATAACTAACTTTAATACTTATTTTTAACTAGTATATAAATGACCTCTTTTATCTAATATAATAATTTTTATATTATCACCCCTTTTTTAAAAGGAGCTTGTAGTTGAATGTTGGATACTTTATAATCTTTAGCGCGGCCCCGCCCGTGCCAAAGCAAGCCCCTGCATTTGCTGGGGATAAAAGCAAGTGCAGTGCACTGCAAAGCTAAGGAGAGGACTAGGCTATTTAAGAATAAACTGTCGGTGCAGAAAAGAGAGAGCAAGCGTCTATGGCTTTCGCTCTTTCTACGCCGGAGGCACGCGCCCCTTTGGCAGGATATCAAGAAAAATTGCGAGTACATAAGTAGAATAATATACTATTCTCTTAGTTTAAGGGTAGAACAGCATTCTTCTAAAGTGTTAATTTTGGTTCAATTCCAAAAGAGAATAATAATAAAGCCTAATTAGCAGCACATCTTATCTTTAAATTCAAGAAATAGTCCTCTCCCTTATGGCTGCAAATCCAGCCCTTGCCTTTGGATTTGCAGCCAGGGCAACTTAAAATAAGTAGCTATTGTTAAAAGGCTAGTCTATTTCTCTCGCTCCTTTTTAATAAATTAAAGAAAGGATATGACTGCGTTTGCTCTCTTTTATGCGGAGCAAGTAAAAGCAAAAATAGTAAAAGTAGGCACGATACCGCGCTTTGCTCTCCCTCATGCCTTAGGGGGCGCGGAGCGAAAGGAGTGCTGGAGCTATAAGCAACAAGTAAATAGAGGTTAGGCCTGATGTATAGCGCTAGGAACAGATTAGGTAGAGGTTTTAAGGGTTTTATATAATAATTCAACATTAATGGCTAGGTGGTTATATTCTACTAATGCTAAAGATATAGGTACATTATATTTAATTTTTGCAGTATTTTCTGGAATGATAGGGACTGCTTTATCAGTAATAATAAGAATTGAATTAGCAGCACCAGGTGTTCAAATTTTACAAGGGGACCATCAACTATATAACGTAATTGTATCTAGTCATGCACTATTGATGATTTTTTTCATGGTCAAATTTGTTTGCAATATATGATTATACGCAACTAGTGAATTAATTAATAATCAAAGTAACTATATTCTATCACAGGGAAACGGTCTCTTAAAGCATAAGCAATACTCCGCTCCCTCATGCCTTAGGCTTCGCAGGCAAGGGGCACAAGTAAAATTAAATAAGTTATTTAATTTAAAAATATTACGTTCTTATTCTACTATTTCTTATTCTAAAGAACATTTACCGCTCTACGATACTATTAATATAATAAATCCTTTGGAAAATAGAAAAGAAATATTAAATGTAGCAAAAAATAAGAAAGGAGTATATATCTTTGAAATCTCAGACAAAAATCTATATTATGTAGGTTCTAGTATAAATTTATATAGTAGAGTATGTTCTTATTTTATGCCTTCTATTTTAAATAAAGCGGATAGATATGTTTTAAGGTATTTTAAAAAATATGGATTTAAGAATGTAAATTTAATTTTACATATTTGTAAAGATATAGTAACTATTCGTGAAATTTTACAACTAGAAGAAAATTTTATTGCAGAGTACTCTTCTAATAAGTTATTAAATATAGAAACTGTACCTAGATCTGGTTATCATTTACCAATGTCTGAAGAGGCAAGAGAAAAACTTCGGAAAATTAGAGGTCAAGCTTTTTATGTATATGATAATCTAAGTAAATCTTTAATTTTTATATTCGATAGTAAACAATATGCTTATAATCAAATTAAATTAGATCATCGTACTTTAGATAGCTGTTTGGATAATGGGTATTTATATTTAGATAGATTTTTATTTACTTTAGAACCTTTATTGGAATTTAGTTTTGAATCTTTAATAAGTATAGAAGAATTAAAATCTCTAATTACAGAACAAAGATACAAATTTAAAGTTAAACAACCAGCGAGTAAAATGATTTCTGTTGAAAATATTTCTAATCCTTTATTAAATAAACATTTTGATAGTATATCTGAATTTGCAAAAAGCGTAAAAGGAGATAAAAGCACGATACGTGATTATGTAAATGGTAAAAAAATAGGATTATATCGAGGACAGTGAAAGATTACATTAATTAAAAATAACACTAGTAATAACAATTAAGCGCCTATTACATAGCCTTCATCCATGCGGTAAAGGGTCTTAGTTGCGCGATAATTATAATTAAGGCATGGCCGATTGTTAAGGTGACTTAACAAAATTTATCTTGCTATATGCTGGAATATCCTTAGAGTTTCAAAAACTAGCACTACTCCGTCATTTTAAATGAACCTCGTAGAATAAAAATAGCAGTAACAATTTTGAAAATTGGACAATCAGCAGGAAACCAAAATATTGAGATATTTGAACTTAATATGAGTAGGGTCCTCAGAGACTATACGCAAGATATCTTATTTAATAGTAAGATAAAGATATAGTCCATTCTTTAAGGAAACTTAAAGATCCAAGTATGCCTGGTTTAGTAGGGGGATTCGGTAATTATTTCGTACCTATTTTATTAGGTAGTCCGGACATGGCTTTCCCTAGATTAAATAATGTAAGTTTTTGGTTACTTCCACCTTCTTTAATTTTATTACTTGTAAGTGCATTAGTTGAAAGTGGGGCAGGAACTGGATGAACGGTTTATCCTCCGCTTTCTTCGATCCAATCACACTCTGGAGGTGCTGTAGATTTAATGATATTCTCACTTCACTTAGCTGGAGTTTCATCTCTATTAGGTGCAATCAATTTTATAACTACTGTAATGAATATGAGAACACATGGAATGTCCTATCATAAAATGCCTTTATTTTGTTGGGCAATAGTGATTACAGCTGTATTACTATTACTATCTTTACCTGTATTAGCTGGTGAAATTAAATTTGTGCCAGCTCTAAATTTGGCTATATGCTGGAAACACTTTTTAAATATAGCGGTTATGAACGTAGGCTTAAAAAGTCAATCAGCAGGAAACTTAATAAATTTAAATATATTAGGAATCCTCAGAGAATATACGCCAGAAATTATCTGTTGTAATAGTGTATTATTAAATATTAAAAATTATTATACTAGTACCTGTAATAATAATTTTAGTAGTTATTTAACTGGTTTAATAGAAGGTGACGGAACAATTATTGTTCCTAAAAGTGAAAGGTCTTCTAAAGGTAAACTAAATTATCCTTCAATTCAAATTATTTTTCACTTAAAAGATTTACCTTTAGCTTTAATCATACAAAAAAATTTAGGCTTTGGTTCTTTAATACGTAAAAAAGGATTAAATGCTTATATTTTATATATAAATGATAAAAAAGGTATTTTAAATTTAGTTAATTTATTAAATGGTAAAATGAAAACACCTAAAATTTATTCTCTATACAAATTAATAGATTGGCTTAATAATAAGAATATTACAGGTTCTACTGCGCTCTTAAATAAATTACCTCTTAATACTGACAATTTAAATAAAGATGCTTGGCTAACCGGGATGATAGAGTCAGATGCTCATTTTAGTGTTAGAACAACTATGACTGGTAAATATCCTAAGATAGAATGTAAATTTGAATTAAGTCAAAGACAAAAAGATCATTTAGGTAATAGTAATGAACTTTTTTTAAAAAATATTGCTAAATTTTTAAAAGTGGATCTTAAAAATACAAGAGAAAATTCCGCTCACCCTCAATATAGACTTAGAACTACAAGTTTAGAAAGTAATTTAATATTAGTTAATTATTTAAATGAATATCCTTTATTTGGATCTAAATATTTAGATTACAATAATTGGAAAGAAATACTAAATTTATTTAATCCTAGATTTAAATACTCTGGTCCGGAGGGAAAGGATAATATAGATAAAGTTTTAAGTTTAAAAAAAGAAATGAATGATAATAGGACTATTTTTATTTGAAATCATTTAAATAACTTTTACAACTAGATAATTAAGATATATTCCCAACTTCTATGTGAATAGAAGAGTATATACTCTAAATATTATTATTTATAAGAATGCTATTAGGGCTAGCTTTGCAGCCCCTCGAAAAAAAAAAGAGCTAGCGCTTGTGGCTAGTAAGTATTCATGGGACGTAGTCTCGTATATCAAGATTTAATGGCAATTACAATGATTTTAACAGATAGAAATTTTAATACTAGTTTCTATGATCCAGCTGGAGGAGGAGATCCTGTATTATACCAACATCTTTTCTGGTTCTTTGGTCACCCGGAGGTATATATTCTAATTATACCAGGATTTGGGATTGTTAGTCATGTAATTTCAACTTTTTCAGGTAAATCAATCTTTGGTTATATTGGGATGGTATATGCTATTATCAGTATTGGTTTATTAGGATTTATTGTATGGAGTTTTTACAATCTATCTATAGATTATTCGCGCACTTATTTTTGCTTCATTTCTACTATTAAAGAAGAATGTTTTAGCCATTTTTCTGCAATTTTAAGTGGCCATTTATCGATAGATAAAGTGATGGCTCTCCTTTGTCGTGAGGCAGAGGTAATAAATTTCACTATAGGCTGGGACGTTTCAACGTTATTAACTACTTTTTATAGTACAAACGTTAATAATTACAACCAATCAGCAGGAAACCCTAGTTTAATAACAGTAAAAAGGGGATCCTCAGAGACTATACGTGAAAACAGTTTTGAACTATTTAGATATTGCTATCAAAAATTTTATAGTAAACCTTTTAATAATGATGATTATTGATTATATTGATTTATAGGTTTTATTGAAGGTGATGGTGCAATTTTAGAACACAAAGGAAGGTGTCGTTTAGTCATTACTCAAAAGGAACCTAGAGCATTAATTGAAATTAAAAATAATTTAGGTTTTGGTAAAGTAAAAAACTTTGATAAATTTTCTAGATTTATAGTAGAAGATAACAAAAATTGTTTACTACTTTATTTATTATTAAATGGAAATTTAGTATTAGAACATAGAATAAATCAATTGCATAAGTGGTATTTATCCTTAATAAAAGCACCTAAATTAAAAACGGAATCTTTTGATTTAATTGAAATTCCATTCTTGAATCATACAGCAGTAAGTCCTTCTTTAGATAATAGCTGAATATCTGGATTTACTGATGCAGAAGGTTGTTTTTCAATAGTTATTGATAAAAACAGGAAAAATGAAGAAATTGTTAAAGCTAGATTTATTTTAGATCAAAAAAATGGAGAATCTGCTTTGAATATAATTTCTAATTTATTTAGTCCTGTGACTGTAAGTTTGAGAGGGTTTCCAGTTAAAAACAGAAAAGCCACTGCAAAACAAGATATTACTACGAACGTGTTTAGACTTTCTATTAGTTGCTCTGACATTAAAAATCCTAATTCAATGCTAATTAGAAATTATTTTTCTAAGTTTAAATTAAAAACATCCAAATATAATTCTTTTTCTATTTGATGTGATATTTTAGATATGTTTTTAGGTAAACAGCCTTTAAATACCGAAGTAATTTCTGAAATAAAAAAATTAGCTAAATTAATAAATAAATTTACAATAGAAAACAATCCTATAGGTTCATCTAAATATTCAAAAGTGTAAGATATAGTCCAGGGGTATTAGTACCCCGCATCACATGTATGCAGTTGGTCTAGATGTAGATACCAGAGCTTATTTTACAGCCGCTACAATGGTTATTGCTGTACCTACAGGTATTAAAATTTTTAGTTGATTAGCTACGGCATATGGAGGTTCAATCAGATTAACTACACCTATGTTATTTACTTTTGGGTTTATTGCCTTATTTACAATCGGTGGATTAACTGGAGTAGTTCTAGCTAATGCTAGTTTAGACGTTGCTTTACACGATACATATTATGTAGTAGCCCATTTTCATTATGTATTATCTATGGGAGCAGTATTTGCATTATTTGCGGGATTTTATTATTGAGCAGGTAAAATAGTAGGTAAACAATATAATGAGGTATTAGGCCAAATTCATTTTTGAATTCTGTTCATTGGGGTTAATTTAACTTTCTTCCCTCAACACTTTTTAGGTTTACAAGGTCTACCTAGAAGAATACCTGATTACCCTGATGCTTTTGAGGGATGAAATGCTATTTCTAGTTTTGGATCTATCGTATCAGTAGTAGCTACTTTACTCTTTATATTCATTATATATGATTTATTTGTAAATGGTAAAGAAGTAGGTAAAAATCCATGATCTGTTCCAGTATTTTTTACAAGTACAAGTATAGCTAAAACACCTGCAAGTTTAAATCAACCAGCTGAAACATTAGAATGAACAGTGGATTCGCCTATACCATTCCATTCTTATGAAGAAGTACCTGCACAATCATAATAAATTATTAATCTTTTTAGAATCAACCCCCTTTTCAAAAGCACCAATGTAGGGCTAGGCACGCTCTCCCTCCTTACCCCCCCAGCAAATGAAGGGCCCGCGCGGGCCCTTACCTGCAAATCCAAAGGTAGGAGGGATAGTACAAGTAAGAATATATATATTCTTACTTAATATATCCGCTCTGGCCATTGCTGTGCACCGCTCCTACTTAGAGCGCTTGGATTAAACAAACAGTAGGAATACAAAGGGCCGCAAGCGCCTATTGCTTGCAAAGCAAAGAGAGTTATGTTAGTACTATATATTTTTATTCTTATGTTTACTAATTCAATAAATCATCTACAAAAAAACATTCATTCTACATATATAAATAGAATAACAATTATAACTTTATTATATTCTATTTTATATACATTTAATACCCTTTACTTTCAGTCAATTGGAAAAGGGATCAGTCTATATAATGGGCTTTATCAAACAACAGTTCAATCTCATTTAATAGAAATATTATTATTAATAGTAGGTATTTCTATTTTACTAAGTTGGCCTTATTTACTAGATCGCTCTTGACCAAAAAACGGTCTTTCTTCACCCCAGCAAATGCAGGGGCTTGCTTTGCAGCCGCCTAAATCCCAGAGCGTGGAACTAGGACAAATAAGTAAATCTGACCAATATTCTTTAATAGCTATTTTTAGTATTTTAGGGGGTTCACTTTTAATGTCTAGTTTAGACTTGTTAAGTATGTACTTAAGTATAGAACTTCAATCTTTTGCACTTTATATTTTAGCAAGTCTAAATAAAGATAAATTATCTGCTACAAGTGCAGGATTGAAATATTTTTTATTGGGTAGTTTATCTTCTTGTTTTATTTTATTAGGTTCAGCTATAATATATAGCTATACAGGTTTAACTCAATTTGAAGCGTTAAATACTTTATTGTCTGTACCTTTTTATAATGATATGGCATACTTAACTTTACCTTGCGATATAGGAACTATAAATAAAACTAATCTCCTTATAGAAGGCTCGCGCTTAATAGAAATGTTAGATATAAACAAAGCATTTACTATAGGTTTGATAATCATAATTATTGGTTTTTTATTTAAAATATCTGCGGCACCTTTTTATCAATGAGCTCCTGATGTTTATGATGGGACACCTACAATAGTTACTGTTTGACTTACAATAGTAGTTAAATTAACAATATTAATTTTTTTACAAGGATTAATCGAGTTCACTATTCCGGACAGCACTTCATTAATAAATAATTACGTGGTATCTCTAATAAGTCAGGAAGAAAGTTCTGTTCTATCTAATTTAGTTTCTTATTTTGGCAGCGAAGCAGCTGCTGGATTAAATGTAGGAAGCGTACAAATCAAAAACTTATTGTTAATAAGCTCTCTATTATCATTATTAGTAGGTACAATAGCAGGATTGTCACAAATTAAAGTAAAAAGATTGTTAGCTTTTAGTTCAATCTCACATGTCGGATTTTTATTACTAGCTCTAGGTATTTACACACAAAAATCTGTAGATTCCTTTATTTTTTATTTAGTACAATATTCTATCACAAGTTTAAATATTTTCTTAATATTATTAGCTTTTGGTTACTTACTCTACTCACAGGTGAGTCCCTGCTTTACCTTGGGGGCCGCGGATGAAGAGGCAATATCACAAGCGCAAGAAAAAGAAGCGTCAGCTTCTATTAGAAGTGCTGTAGACCAAGGAACTAAAGATATTAACTATTTAATAGAATTAAAGGGTCAATTACATAAAAACCCATTATTAAGTATAAGTTTAGCGATATGCTTATTTTCTATGGCTGGTATTCCTCCTTTAATAGGATTCTTTAGTAAACAATTCGTGCTATTCTCTTCTATCGAAAATGGAAATAATTTTTTATCCATTGTTGCAATATTAGTTAGTGTAATTAGTGCTTCTTATTATTTAAAATTAATTAAAATCACTTTTTTCTCTCCAGACAATAAACAAGAAGAGGATAGTTACGGATTAAGCTCCTACTATGCAGTCGCGGAGCGCTTATACTTAAGTAATATTCATAGTTATATTATTGCAATTTTAACTTTTTTAATTTTATTTTTTTTTCTTTACCCTTCTATCTTATTAAACGGTACACAGTTAATTTCTTTAACTATATTTAATTTATAATGAATTCTTTATTAATAATTTTTATTTTTATACCTATATTAGCATTAATCTTATTAATGCTTAATCTATTATTATCTCCAAATAGACCAGATTCTGAAAAAGTTTTAACTTATGAGTGTGGATTTAGTCCTATTTTAGGTCAAACTAGAAATACTTTTCATATTTCTTTTTTTTTAATTGCTTTAGCCTTTTTAATTTTAGATTTAGAAATATTATTATTTTTCCCTATTAGTGTATCTCTATCTCAAATAGGGACTTTTGGGTTAGTTATTGCTTTAATCTTCTTTATTGTTTTAACAATAGGTTATGTAATAGAAATATTAGCTGGTAATTTGAAAGTTTCAAATCATAGTTTATCTCGTAACCAGTCTACTTAAATTACTACTAGTTTCTTTGAAAAAAAGCAGTAACTTAAAAGTAGACATACCTTGCTTATACTTACAGAAATAAAGTGGCTCAAGAGGAACAACTAATCTTTATATTAAGTATATACTTAGTATAAACCTAGTACTATGACACCTCGCATTTTGTTTTAATTGGCTTGACAAAAACAATTAAATTTTAAAAGTAGAACAATAAAAAAAGGCCAGTATCCTTTTTTTTAGTGTTTACACCGTTTATCCCTTCTTCTGTCTTTTTTTTTTTAATTACTTTTTTTTTAGTAAGTAACTGATTAATTATAATTATTTACTTAATAGAGTTTAAGTAATTTAACAGTCTTATTTCAAGTAATCTGTATATAGTAATAAGTTTAATATTACTTACTTTAATCAAGTGCTCTGAAAAACGCATGTCTATAGTAACGGCCCAAAGGAGCCGAAGTAGGGCCTGCTCCACTCCCTTGCCTTTGGCTCCGCCTGCACCTCTTTATTTAAAAGAAGGCACGGGGCAAGTAAGGAGGAACCAAATAAACATATAGTTTAAGCAAAGCAGTTGACTTAGGCAGATCAGGCAGGGGCTAATACTAAATATTTTTTTATATTTAACCTCCAAACTGCCCCGTAAAAGCCCGCAGGTCTAATGTAAAATTTATATGCTCCGTATTACTAGGTTATAGTAACCTGCGATTGCTACAGCATAAATACTGCTTAAAAAAGGGGCAGGAGCTAAAAGCCTCATTAATCTATGATAATATGCTGCTTTGCTGAATAAGTTTTTTAATCCCTCGCTCCTTCTACGCCGGAGGCACGCGCTCGCTCATAATAAGTAATTGTAGAGGTGTAGAGATAATAGTTAAAGTTATCAGATATCTAAAAAAATATATATAAATATTATGACAAATAGAAAACAATTTCAATTTTTTCCTTTTCATTTAGTGGATATGTCTCCTTGGCCTATTTTAACTAGTTTTTCAGCATTTGTAATGGCAGTTTCAGCTGTAATGTGCTTTCATGGCTTTGAAAATGGAGGTAAACTTTTATTATTAGGTTTTATATTAACAGCAAGCGTAATGATAATGTGATTTAAAGATGTAGTTACAGAAGGTACTTATTTAGGGGATCATACTACTCAAGTTAGAAGAGGTTTAACTATAGGTTTTGTACTTTTTGTAGTTAGTGAAGTATTTGCCTTTTTAAGTGTATTTTGAGCTTTTTTCCATTCTAGTTTAGCACCTGATATTTCAATAGGAACTACATGGCCTCCTATGGGAATTGTAGCTTTAGATCCTTTCGCTGTACCTTTATTAAATACTGTATTATTACTAACTAGTGGGGCATTTATTACTTGAGCTCATCATGGTTTAATACAAGGGAATAGAAAAGCAGCTATTTATGGAACGATCATTACAATCATATTTGCACTTTTATTTACAGGTTTACAATACTTTGAATATAAAGAAGCAGGATTTACGATGGCTGATTCAGTATACGGAAGTGCATTTTATGCAAGTACTGGTTTACATGGAGCTCATGTAATTATAGGTACAACATTTATCTTATTCTGTTTAATTAGAATTATTTTTTATCATTTAACAGATGCTCATCATGTAGGATTTGAAGCAGCGATTTTATATTGACATTTCGTAGATGTAGTATGGTTATTCCTATTTTTATCTGTATATTATTGAGGAGGTAACTAAATTTTCTTATTTTAAGGTCACGCAACTATTTACTAACGCTTTGCTGCGGCCCCTTCCCTAGCAGAGCCTAGCAGAGCCTAGCAGAGCCTAGCAGAGCCTAGCAGAGCCTAGCAGAGCCTAGCAGAGCCTAGCAGAGCCTAGCAGAGCCTAGCAGAGCCTAGCAGAGCCTAGCAGAG
>Ga0070685_10000086_pt1 | contig 57017 bp, 54 predicted proteins | sample KBSS13LmetaG_FD_65651 | JGI IMG/M metagenome (GOLD analysis project Ga0070685, IMG submission 65651) | Switchgrass rhizosphere microbial communities from Kellogg Biological Station, Michigan, USA - KBS S1-3L metaG | ecosystem: Host-associated > Plants > Roots > Rhizosphere ...
ATCGCCCCGCTGCCCGCGATCCCCGGACTCGTGTACCCCTGATTAGCGCTCATCAGCCGGGGCTTCTATCACGCATCTACCGAGCAATGCCGCGAGGGGTGGCTTTGGCTGACTGACCAGTCAATCGGCTACTCTCAATGGAGATCTTTGAGGAGAACGGAGGCTGCGATGGACAACGGCAAGGGCAGGTTCGGCGGGCAAGAGGTCGTCATCGTCGAGGCGGTGCGGACCCCGATCGGCCGCGGCCACCCGGAGAAGGGCTATTACAAGGACCTCCATCCCTCCAACCTCCTCGCCCGCACCTATAAGGAGCTGATCGACCGCGCCGGGATCGACCCGAACGAGGTCGGCGACGTGATCGCCGGCTGCGTCCAGCAGTTCGGCGAGCAGGGGCTCAACATCGGCCGCAACGCCTGGCTCGAGGCCGGGCTGCCGCAGGAGGTGCCGGGGACGACCGTCGACCGCCAGTGCGGCTCCGCCCAGCAGGCGGTTAACTTCGCCGCCGCGCTGGTCGCCGCCGGCGTCCACGACGTCGCCATCGGCGGCGGCGTCGAGCACATGGGCCACATCTCCTTCGCCGACTCCTACTCGGTGATGGAGGAGCATGGGATGGCCTTCTCACCTGAGCTGATGGAGAAGTACGACCTGATCCCGCAGGGGCTCTCGGCGGAGATGATCGCCGACAAGTGGGAGATCAGCCGCTCCGAGCTTGACGAGCTCGGCGTTCGCTCCCAGCAGCTCGCCAAGCAGGCGACCGACGAGGGGCGCTTCGAGCGCGAGATCCTCCCGATCCAGGTCAACGGCGACACCTACGTCACCGACCAGGGCCTGCGCGAGACGACGCTGGAGGGGCTCTCGGCGCTGAAGCCGGCCTTCAAGGAGGACGGCAAGATCACCGCCGGCAACTCCTCCCAGGTTTCCGACGGCGCCGCCGCCGTGCTGCTGATGACCCGCGAGAAGGCCGACGCTCTCGGGCTGAAGCCGCGGGCGCGGATCTTCGACCAGACGACCGTCGGCGTCGACCCGGTGATCATGCTGACCGGCCCGATCCCGGCGACCCGGAAGCTGCTCGAGCGCAACGGGATGACGATGGACGACATCGACCTGGTCGAGATCAACGAGGCCTTCGCCTCCGTCGTCGGCGCCTGGCGGCGCGAGCTCGAACCGGACATGGACCGGGTCAACGTCAACGGCGGCGCGATCGCGCTCGGCCACCCGCTCGGCTCGACCGGCGCCCGCCTGATCACCACCCTGCTGCACGAGATGGAGCGCTCCGACAAGGAGATGGGCCTGGTGACGATGTGCTGCGGCGGCGGGCTCGGCACCGGAACCTTGATTCAGCGGGTGTAGCTTCCCTGCCTCGATCGAAGACCAGCCGGGCTCGTCTTCGAAGGCGAGGTGCTGAAAGAGCCGGGCAAGCCGGCCAAGGACTACGGCTTCAAGGTCTGCGGCCAGGAATGAGCTGACGCGGCGGCGACCCACTGCTTTCCTATATATGATTGCTCAAGTTTTTATTGAGCAAGAAAGGAATCAACGTGGGAGAGAGAAGGGTCGCCGTCGCTATCGCTGCTGTCTTCAGTGCCCTGGCGCTGCTTCTGGCGGCGTGCGGAAGCGGGGACGGCTCGACCGAAACGAGCGGAAGCCTGAGCAAGGCGGATTTCGTCCGCCAGGCGGAAGCGGCCTGCAAGAAGGCGAAAGACGAAATCGTCGGAAAGAACTTCGCGCAGATCCGCAAGCTGGCCAAGGATCCGAAGGCTCGCGAAGACTTCGAATACAAGCTCGTCAAAACGACGGTCATTCCCGCCCTCGAACACGAGGTGGAGCAGGTGAAGGCCCTCGGCGCGCCCCCCGGCGAGGCGGCACGGGTCGAAAAGATGCTGGTACTGACCGAAGGCGCGATCGAGGAAGCGAAGACCGAACCGGAGACCTACGTCTCGGGGGACGACTACCGGTTCGGCAGCGAACACTTCGGCGATGCCCACAAGCAGGCGCTCGCCTACGGGATCGACAACTGCCCGATGTCCGAATAACCCGCAGCCTGGCCAGCCGGCCAGGCTGCCCGTATATGCTGCCTCCTCGATGGACCTGACGCTGTCGCCATCGGAGGAGGAGTTCCGCGACGAGGTTCGCGCCTGGCTGCAGGCGAACCATCCCGGCCCCGAGCCGGAGGCGGGGCTCGACGAGGTGATGGCCTTCCGCCGCGAGTGGCAGCTGAAGCTGCACGAGGCCGGCTGGGCCGGGATCTCCTGGCCGAAGGAGTACGGCGGCCGCGGCGCGACGATGATCGAGCAGGCGATCTTCGCCGCCGAGGCTTCGCGCCAGGAAGCGCCGGCGCCCGCCAACGTGCTCGGGCTGGCGATGGGCGGTCCGGTGGTGATCGCCCACGGCACCGACGAGCAGAAGGCCCGCTACCTGGAGCCGATCCTGACCGGCGAGGAGATCTGGTGCCAGGGCTTCTCCGAGCCCGAGTCGGGCTCCGATCTCGCTTCGCTGAAGACCCGCGCGGTCAAGGACGGCGACCAATGGGTGGTGACCGGACAGAAGGTCTGGACGACGTTTGCCCAGTACGCGAAATGGTGCATGCTCGTCGCCCGCACCGACCCCGACGCGCCCAAACACCAGGGGCTCACCTACTTCCTGATGGACATGGAACAGGAGGGGGTGCAGACCCGGCCGCTGGTCCAGATCACCGGCGAGGGTGAGTTCAACGAGGTCTTCTTCGAGGAGGCGCGGGTGCCCGACGCCAACGTCGTCGGCGGCGTCGGCAACGGCTGGACGGTGGCGATTACGACGCTGATGAACGAGCGCGCCGGGCTCGCTTTCGGGGCGATCTCGCAGATCCAGAACAGCCTCGGCCGGCTCTCGAAGCTGGCCTCCGAAACGCCGGCCGACGGCGGCACCGCCGCCGACGATCCCTACTTCCGCCAGCGGATCGCCCAGCTCCACATCGAGGTCGAGACGATGCGCCTCAACGCCTACCGGGGCCTGACGAAGACGATGCAGTCCGGCATTCCCGGCCCCGAGGGGTCCCTCGGCAAGTGGCAGTGGGCCGACATCAACCAGGACCTGACCGAGCTGGCGCTGGAGATCGAGGGCGCCTACTCGGTGCTGATGCGCGGCTCCGAGCACGCCGTCTCCGGCGGCGCCTGGCAGTACTCCTTCCTCCGCTCGCGCGCCAACTCGATCGAGGGCGGGACCACCGACATCCTCAAAAACATCATCGCCGAGCGGGTCCTCGGCCTGCCGCGGCTGCGCTGAGAGACTCCATGTCAGCGCGAGCGTTTTAACCATGTACTTCGACCTCACCGACGAGCAGCAGGCGATCAAGTCGACCGCCCACGACTTCCTCGCCTCGCGCTTCAAATCGGAGCGGATCCGCGAGATTGCCGCCGGCGAGAGCGGCTTCGACGAGAGGGGCTGGAAGGAGATGGCCGAGCTCGGCTGGGCCGGACTGGCGCTGCCGGAGGAGTGGGGCGGGCAGGGCCTCGGCACCGTCGACCTCGCCGTCCTCTTCGAGGAGATGGGCTACGCGCTCGCGCCCTCGCCGCTGCTCTCGAACACGATCGCCGGCCTGGCGCTTTCGATCGGCGGCTCCGACGAGCAGAAGGAGCGCTGGCTGCGGCCGCTGGCCGAGGGGGAGCTGCGGGCGACGCCGGCGTTGATCGACGCGGACGGGCCGGCCGAGCCGATGAAGTTCTCGATGGCGGCCGGCGACACCCTCTCCGGCGAGAAGACGCTGGTGATGGATGCCGGCAGCGCCGACCTCTTCCTCGTCGCCACCGCCGACGGTGGCCGCCACGTCGTCGAGAAGGACGCCGGCGGCGTCACCGTCACCGCGGAGGAGGGAATCGACCTCACCCGACGCCTCTTCACCGTTCGCTTCGACGGCGTCACCCCGGCGGCGACCCTGCCCGGCAGCGGCGAGGACTACACCCCCGTCTTCCACCGCGCCTGCGTCGCCCTCGCCGCCGAGTCCACGGGCGTTGCCCAGCGGGCGCTGGAGATGTCGGTCGCCTACGCCAAAGACCGCCAGCAGTTCGGGCGGCCGATTGGTGCCTACCAAGCCGTCTCCCACCGCTGCGCGCAGATGTTGCTGGAGACCGAGAACTCGCGCTCGGCCGTCTACGGCGCCGCCTGGGCCGCCGACGCCGAGCCCGAGTCGCTGCCGCTGGCCGCCTCGATGGCGAAGGCATACGCCTCCGACGCCGGCTGGCGGGTCCCCGACATGGCGATCCAGGTCCACGGCGGGATCGGCTTCACCTGGGAGCACGACCTCCACTTCTTCCTCAAGCGCGGCCGCGCCAACGCGGCGATGCTCGGCGACGCCAAGTGGCACCGCGAGCGGGTCGCCGACGCCGTCCTCGCCGGCGAGACCGCGCCCGCGAGCGCCTGAGCGGCGCGGCAACGGTGGGCGCGCTCGATCGCATCTCGGTGGCCGCGATCGGCACCTCGGTCGCCGACCTCGAGGCGGAGACGCTGCGGGCGGAGGCGGCCGGCGTCGAGTGCGTCTGGGCCCCGGAGCTCTTCCGCAGCGCCGTCACCCAGGCCACCTACCTGGCGGCGAAGACCGAGCGGATCGGCGTCGCCACCGGGATCGTCTGGGCCTTCACCCGCAGCCCCTTCATCCACGCAATCAGCGCCCTCGACGTCGACGAGATGTCGGGCGGCCGCTTCCGGCTCGGGATGGGGGCGGGGGTCAAACGGCTAAACGAGACCTGGCACAACGCCGACTACGGCCGCCCGGCGCCGCACCTGCGCGAGGCGATCGAGGCGACGCGGCTGATCATGCGCCAGGCGAGCGCCGGCGAGCCGATCCGCTACGAGGGCGACTACTACGACATCGACATCAAGGGCTGGGTGCGGCCGCACCCGGCGCCGCGCGAGGCGGTGCCGATCTACACCGCCGCCGTGCAGGCGGGGATGGGGCGGATGGCCGGCGACGTCGCCGACGGCCTGATCGGCCATCCGATCCAGAGCCTGCGCTGGATCGACGAGGTGATCGTCCCCGCCTTCGAGGAGGGGCTGCGGCGCTCGGGCCGCGAGCGCTCCGACTTCGACTACCTGCCGACCGTCTGCTGCGCGATCGACGAGGACGAGGGGCGGGCGATCGAGATGGCCCGCCGCACGATCTCCTTCTACGCGACCGTGAAGACCTACATGCCGCTCTGGGAGATGCACGGCTTCGCCGACAACGCGCTCGCCGCCGGCGAGGCCTTCCGCCGCGGCGACCTCGCCGCCGTACCGGCCGCGATCAGCGACGAGATGGTCGAGGCCTACTGCGCCGCCGGCCCGATCGACAAGGTCCGCGCCCGCGTCGAGGCGACCGCCGAGCGTGCCGACGGCCTCTTCCTCACCCCGCCGACCTACTTCATCTCCCCCGAGGAGCTGAGCGAGTTCCAGAACCGCATCATCGACGCCTTCGGCCCGGAGGCGTGAGCGAGTTGGAGGTGCTGGAGCGGGTGCCGGCGATCCCCGAGGGGTTTGTGAGGACCTACGGAGATGTCTCGCCGGGGGCGCCGCGGTTCGCCGGCGCCGTCCTCTTCCACGTCGACGAGCCCGACCTGCCCTGGTGGCGCGTCGTCCGCGCCGACGGCTCCCTTGCCAAGGGGGACCGGCAGCGGGCGCTGCTGCGCGCCGAGGGCGTTCCCTTCCGCAGCGGGCGGGTCGACATGAGCCGCGCCCGCCTCGCCGAGCCCTCCTAGCCCCGCTCCATCTCCCGCTGGACGTCGGCCTCGGTGATCCGGTTGCTGGGACCGTAGGCCTTCCAGCCCTGGGCGACGGCGGCGATGCCGACCCCGAGGATCACCCAGACCGGCCAGAAGTAGCCGCCGCCCCCGAGCGCCCAGATGACGATGCAGACGAGGACCGCAAAGGCACCGCCGGCGGCGATGCCTTTGAAGTCCTGCTTCATCTTCAGGCGCTGGATCGCGAGCTCGCGCGCGTGCTCCGGCATGTCGACGCCTTCCTCAGCCATGCGTCAATCCTACGGGCAGATCACGATCAGGTGGAAGTCGGCGTCCTCGTTGTTGCCGTCTTTGCCGCGGGTGCGGACCTCGATCGCGTTCGGGTTCGCCGCCGAGCTGTTGGTCTGGGCGTAGCCGGAGTTCGGCACCGAGGTGCCGGCGTTGTTGCGGCCGGCGACGTTGGCGCAGGCGGAGACGTTGAACGGGAAGGTGACGGTGACCGCGCCGCCGCCCTCGGTGGCGGTGATGTCGGGGCCGCTGGAGCGGGCCAGCGCCGCGTTGCCGGGGTTCGCCGGGTTGTCGACGACGGCCCAGAAGGTGTGGGTCGCGACCTTCGCGAACGGCACCGTGCCGAGCTTGTTGGTGTTGATCTGGAACCCCGTCAGCGTGTCCTTCTTCAGCTTGCCGCCGCCGATCGTCTGCTTCTTGATCGCGCCGCCGTTGATCGTCTGCGCCGCGTAGGCGGTCCCCGCCAGGGCGACGATCAGAGCGATCATCGCGACGACCATCGCCGGCGACGGACGCCTCTTCGCAAGTTTGCTCATCCCGGACTCCCTTCCAGTAGTGACCGAATACCCCGAATCCAGTAACCCGCCGTACGGCGGATCGCTGCGGTAGGTCCTGTGGATTAGGTCGTTACCCGGGAAGGCTTGCGACGAAGCGCTCGAAGGCGCCGATGTCGGTCACGGCGGGGCCGTGGCCGGGGAGGATCAGCGAGGGGTTCAGGTCCGCCAGGGTGCGGATCGAGCGGCGGTTCTCGGCCGGGTCGGGGGTGAGGTCGGCGGGCGGCTCGGCGAGCTTGGTCCGCAGGGTGACGTAGGTGATGTTGCGGATCACATCGCCGCAGATCGCGACCTGGTCGGAGTCGCGGAAGAAGATCACCTCTCCCGGCGCATGGCCGGGGGCGTGGACGACGCGAAAGCCGGCGACCTCGTCGCCCTCCTGCAGCACCCGGTCGACCTTGTGGGGCGGCCCCGTCCAGAGCCTCCCGAAGAGCTGGGCCGTCGGCTTGGGGCTGGCTGCGACCGGGCGCCGGCCCTCCATCGCGTCGACGTCGTCGGCGTGACAGGCGAGCGGGACGCTGCGCGCCTCGCAGATCGCCTTCGCGCAGCCCTGGTGGTCGGGGTGCACGTGGGTCAGCGCCACCATCGAGATCTCGCGTCCCTCGAGCTCGGCGAAGATCCGCCGCTTGTCCCAGCGGCGGCCGGCGTCGATGAGGACGTCCTCGGCGAGATAGACGTTGATCAGGGGGCGGGGGACTTCCCGCAGCCGCCAGACGCCGGGGGCGAGGTACTTCAATGCGAGATCCCGAGCCCGTCGCGGGGCTCGCCGCTGTGGCGGGAGAGCTCCTCCAGGCGGGCGATCTGGCGCTCGCCTTCGACCCGGGCGGGGTGGCCCTCCGGCAGCGGCTCGATCAGGCGACGGATCCGGTTGCGGACCTGGAGGGAGAAGTGGGGCGTGACGGGGCCGGCGAGGGCGCGGATGTCCTCGGGCGTGATCTCCTTCTCGCCGCCAAGCAGCTGGGGGTTCTCGGCTTCGCTCATTCTCCGCCCCCGATCTTCGCAAGCTCGGCCAGTTCGTTGACTTCCGCCTGCTGTGCGACGCCGATCGCCTCCTGGTCGCCGACGATCCAGACGTGGTTGTAGAAGGCGCGGGTGGGGTCGGTGGTGTAGCCGGGCTTGACGTCGAGAAGGTAGCTGCGGACCGCCTCCGGGAGCTTCGTGGCGTCGTCGGTGAGGAGGAGCGGCCCCCAGGTACCCGAGGCCGAGAGCGGTGCCGCCGCGGCGGCGTCCGCCGGCGAGTCGCTGCGGGCGAGGACGAAGCCGTGGCCGGGGTCGTTGACGTTCCAGCCGAAGCTGCCGTCGCGGTAGCGGGCGAGGGCGAGGGCGTTGGCGACGGGGTCCTCGCCGGAGACGCGCTTCACCTTCGCCGAGACCCCGGCGATCTCGCGGACCACCTGCGAGGAGATCGCCGAGGAGGGGCCGAGCACGTAGACCGGCACCTTGGCGTGCTTCTTCAGCACGGTCCTGGTCGCCGCGGGGAGCTTGTCGGCTTCCGCGTAGAGGACCGGGTCGCCGGAGCGCGCCGCCCAGGCGGCGGCGGGCATCGCGAAGTCGGGACGGGAGTTGGAGGCGACGACGATGTGCTTCGGGGCGGCGCCGAAGAGGCGGTCGCGGAGGTCGGCGATGCGGGCGGCGGTGAGCGCGGGTTCGCCGGCGGCGACCGGCGCCGCCCGCCCGGGGTAGGCGACGGAGCCGATCGCGAAGAGGGGCGTTTCGCCGGTCTCGGGGCTGCTCTGCGGGTCGAGCGCGTCGAGCGCTTCTTCGCTCACGTCGGGGACCTCGTCGGCGGTCGAGAAGAGGATCGGCGCCCGCACCGGCGGCGCCATCAGCACCGCAGCGGCGATCGCCCCCGCCCAGTCTTCTTCGTTGACCACGGTTACCGCCGCGGGCCGCTGCTCGGGCGTGGTCGAGGGGAAGGCGGCCAGCGCGGCGCCGGCGGCGTTGGCCGCCGGGTCGGAGCCGCCGATCCGGGTCGTGTTGTTGGTCGCGAAGCCGGGGTAGCCGAGCGCTTCGGTCGTCTCCGCCGGCGACGCCGCCTCCTCGGCGCCCTTGCCGGCCGGCGCCGGAGCGGGCGCCGACGCCTCGTTGCCGCTGTCCTCACCGCTCGTCCCCCAGACGATCGCAACCGCGATGAAGACGAGCGCGAGGACGACGAGCGCGATCAGCGCCCTCGGCGCGCCCTGTTGCTTGGGCCCCTCGGGCGGCGCCTTCTCCACCTCTTTCTCGGCCTTCTCCTGCTCCGCGGGGACGTCGGCGTTGATCGGCCGCTTCGGGATCACGCCCCGCACGGTAACTGAGCGCCTGCCGCCGGGAGGAGTAGAGTTCCGACTGGCTGACTGACCAGTCAATCAGTCGATCAGGTAGGCGGCGGCAGAGAGAGGAAGAGATGGACTTCGCACTCAACGACGAGCAAAAAGAGTTCAAGCAGCGGTGCCGGAAGTTCGCCCGCGAGGTGATCCGGCCGGCGGCGCGCAAGCACGACCAGGAGGAGAGCATCCCCTGGGAGGTGATCAAAGAGGCTCGCAAGCAGGGCTTCGGCACGCTCGAGTCGATCCAGCGCTCCGCCGCCGATCCCGAGGGCCAGTTCCAGGTGATCTCGGCCGAAGAGTTCCACTGGGGCTGCGCCGGCACCGCGCTGGCGATCTCCGGCTCCGGCCTCGCCGCCGCGGGCATCGCCTCCTCCGGCACCCCCGAGCAGATCATGCGCTGGGTGCCCGAGTGCTTCGGAACCGCCGAGGAGATCAAACTCGGCGCCTACGCCGTCACCGAGCCGCAGGCCGGCTCCGACGTCAAGAGCCTGAAGACGACCGCCAAGCGCGACGGCGACGAGTGGGTTCTCGACGGGACCAAGGTCTTCATCACCAACGGCGGCATCGCCGACGTCCACGTCGTCGTCGCCACCGTCGATCCGGCGCTCGGCACCCGCGGCCAGGCCTCCTTCGTCGTCCCCAAGGACACCCCGGGCCTCTCCCAGGGCAAGAAGGAGTCGAAGCTCGGGATCCGCGCCTCGCACACGGCCGAGGTCGTGCTCGAGGACTGCCGCATCCCCGGCGACTGCCTGCTCGGCGGCGACGAGAAGCTGGAGAAGAAGCTGCAGCGCGGCCGCGAAGGGAAGAAATCCCGCGGCGCCGACGCCCTCGCGACCTTCGAGGTGACCCGGCCGCTGGTCGGCGCCTCGGCGCTCGGGATCGCCCAGGCCGCCTACGAGTGGACGCTCGAGTACCTCGACGGCCAGTCGTATGAAGGCGTGCCGATGCTGCAGGCGCAGCGGGTCCAGCAGACGCTGGCCGACGTCGCCACCGAGATCGAATCGGCGCGGCTGCTGGTCCAGCGGGCTGCCTGGATGGGCCGCAACGGCGTCCCCATGACCGGCGGCCAGGGCTCGATGTCGAAGCTCAAGGCCGGCGACGTGACGATGTGGGCGACGACGACGCTGATGGACCTCGTCGGCCCCTACGCGCAGAGCACCGAGTGCCCGCTCGAGAAGTGGTTCCGCGACGCCAAGATCTACCAGCTGTTCGAGGGCACGGCCGAGATCCAGCGGATGGTGATCTCGCGGATGCAGGCGCGCGAATACGCCGAGCGCCTCGGCTACGCCGCCGAAGTCGCCGCGGAGGCGACGAAGGAGCCCGTAGCTGCCTGAGCCCATCCCGTTGGCAGGCGTATCCTCGGTCCGTGCACGGACCCGGACACGGTCATAGCCATAGCCACGCGCTCGACGCGCGGCGCGCCGACAGCCGGCGGCGGATGTGGTGGGCGCTGGCGATCAACGTCGGCCTGCTGTTGGCGGAGGCGGTCGGCGGCATCATCACCGGCTCGCTGGCGGTGCTGGCCGACGCCGGCCACCTCCTCTCCGACGCCGGCTCGATCGTCCTCGCCCTGATCGCGGCGCGGCTGGCGGCGCTGCCGGCGGCCGGGCGCCGCACCTTCGGCTACCAGCGCTCCGAGGTCCTGGCCGCGCTCGTCAACGGCGTCATGCTCGTCGTCGTCAGCATCGCGGTCGCGGTCGCGGCGCTCGGCCGCTTCTCCGACCCGCCGGGGATCGACGGCTGGGGCGTCCTCGCCCTCGGCGTCTTCGGCCTGGCCGGCAACGTCGCCGCCACGATCGTGCTCGCCCGCGGCCAGCGCGAGGACATCAACCTCGAGGGGGTGCTGCGCCACTCGGCCGCGGACGCCCTCGGCTCGGTCGGCGTCGTCCTCGCCGGCGCCTTCGTCCTGCTCGGCGGCTCGCCGGTGATCGACCCGATTGTCGGCCTCCTGATCGCGGCGCTGATCCTCGCCTCGTCCTGGCGCCTGATCAAGGAGCCGGTCGACGTGCTGATGGAGGCGGCGCCGGCCGGGGTCGACGTCGAAGGGGTGGGGAAGACGATCTGCGAGGAGGAGGGAGTGCGCTCGGTCCACGACCTCCACGTCTGGACCGTCACCTCCGGCTTCGGCGCGATCGCCGCCCACGTGGTCGTCGCCCAAGGGGCCGACCGCGACCTGATCCGCCGCCGGCTCGAGCTGATCCTGCGGGACGGTTACGGGATCGAGCACACGACGCTGCAGATGGAGGAGGAGGCTTCCCAGGAGCTTTTGCACGTCGAGAACGTCGGGCCGAGATAGGTCGCTCAGGCTTCTGTCTACTTAATTTTAGTAGTTCGTGGCTACCGCCGGTGTGACTCGCCTTACCCTGGGTAGGGCGAGGTCGAATGGTCAGGCAGGCAAAGAGCTATCTGGTGGGAGCGATGTCAGGCGCAGGGCTGATCGCCGCTGCGGTCATCGCCTTCGTCCTCCTCGTCTCGGCCCTCGTCTTCGAGGACCTTCCGGTCGTCGGGTTGACCGGCGGGGGCGACGCCTCCGTCTCGAACGCCGAGCCGGCCGCTTCGGGCACGGCTGTGACCGCCGCGACGACCGCCCCCGCTGGAGCGAAAGCGGGAGGCCAGGGCGCCGCCGGGGCCGGCGGGGCCAAAGGCGGCGGAGCGGGCGGCAACGGCGGCGGCGCCCAGGGCGTCGAAGGCGGTGGGCAGCAATCTCCAGGCGCCGGCGGCGGTGGGAGTGAAACGACCGGCGGCTCAGGCAGCGGCAGCGGCGGCGGTGGCGGCTCGACTACGGCGACGGGCGGCTCCGGCGGTTCGGGTGGTGGCGGCTCGGCTACCAGCAGTAGCGGTGGCGGCAGCTCCGGCGGCGGCGGTGGTGGTGCTGAAGAAGGCGGCGGCTCCACGACCACCTCGACTTCAGGCCAGGTAACCAGCACCGTCAACGAAACCGTCAACCAGGTCGACCAGACGGTGACCGGCGGCACCCTCGAAGACACCGGCGTCACCCATGCGACCGAAGGAGTCGTCAACGGCGTCGCCGGCCCGGAATCGACCGTGGGTCAGGTCGTCGACGGGACCGTGAAGACGGTCGAAGGCGTCCTCAAACCGAAATAGGCCAGGGAGGGTCAGGCGTTCCGCCCCCTCAGCCTCTAATCGTCAAAATGCCCGTCCTATGGCGGAGCGAGGACAGGCGGGGTCGATAGCGAGCGATCCGATTGCGGGTTCCGCGGTCTTCCCGCAGGGGAGCCGCGTCGACGAGGACGGGCACCTCGAGGTCGCCGGCTGCGACGTCGTCGAGCTGGCCGAAGAGCACGGCACCCCGGCCTACTTCTATGCCGAGGACGACATGCGCGCCCGCGCCCGCGCCTACCGCGAGGCGTTCGAATCCCGCACCGATGACTTCGAGATCCTCTTCGCCAGCAAGTCGCTGCCCTGCACCGCCGCCTACCGGCTCTTCGCCGAGGAGGGGCTCTCGGTCGACGTCGCCTCCGGCGGCGAGCTGCACATGGCGCTGACCGCCGGCTTCGACCCCGACCGCATCCACATGCACGGCAACAACAAGTCCGACGAGGAGATCCTCTTCGCCGCCCGCTCCGGAATCCGCCACCTGATCCTCGACTCCTTCGACGAGATCGAGCGCTGCGAGCGGCTGCTCGACGAACCACAGCGGGTCCTGATCCGGGTCACCCCCGGGATCAAGCCCTCGACCCACGACTACATCACCACCGGCCAGCTCGACTCGAAGTTCGGGTTCGGGCTCGAGGACCGGCTGGCGGCGAAGGCGGTCGAGCGGGTGCTGGCCTCCGAGAAGCTGAAGCTGGTCGGGCTGCACGCCCACATCGGCTCGCAGATCTTCGAGCTCGAGCCCTACAAGCTGGCGATCAAGGCGCTCGGTGAGCTGGCCGGCGACTGGTGCCGGGTCGTCAACGTCGGCGGTGGCCTCGGGGTCGCCTACACCGCCGAGGACGAGCCGCCCTCGATCGACTCCTACGTCGGGGTCAAGGTCCGCGGCGTCGCCGAGGTCTTCGGCCCCGGCGTCCGCATCCTCGTCGAGCCGGGCCGCTCGCTGGTCGCCAACGCCGGCCTCACCGCCTACCGCGTCGGCACCGTCAAGGAGATCCCCGGCGTCCGCACCTACGTCGCCGTCGACGGCGGCATGTCGGACAACCTGCGGCCGATGCTCTACGGCTCCACCTACGAGGCGCTCGTCGCCGACCGCGCCGCCGCCGCGCCGGAGACGCTGGTGACGATCGCCGGTATGCATTGCGAGTCCGGCGATGTGATCGTCCGCGACGCGATGCTGGCCGAGCCCGCCGTCGGCGACGTCCTGGTGACGCCGGCGACCGGCGCCTACGGCTACGCGATGGCGAACAACTACAACGGCGTGCCGCGACCGCCGGTCGTCTTCTGCCGCGACGGCGAGTCGCGCACGGTGGTGCGGCGTGAGACCTACGAGGACCTGACGGCGAGGGACGTCTAGCGCGTGAACGCCGAGGGCTCCAAACCGGTTCGGATCGGGCTGCTGGGACGCGGCACGGTCGGCGCCGCCTTTGCCGACCTGCTCGCCGAGCGGGCCGATGCGGTCGAGGCGGCGACCGGGCGGCGGCCGCAGATCTGCGGGACGCTGACCCGCAGCGAGGGTGACGCCGAGGCGATCATCGACGGCGCCGACCTCGTCGTCGAGCTGATGGGCGGGACCGAGCCCTCGCGCGAGTACGTGCTGCGGGCGCTGCGGGCGGGCAAGCCGGTCGTCACCGCCAACAAGCAGCTGCTCGCCCAGCACGGCGACGAGCTCTTCGCGGTCGCCCGCGGGGCCGGGGTGCAGCTGCGCTTCGAGGCGGCGGTGGCGGCGGTGATCCCGATCGTGCGGACGATCCAGGAGAGCTTCGGCGTCACCGAGATCGCCAAGGTCTTCGGGATCGTCAACGGCACGACCAACTTCATCCTCAGCGAGATGGCGGCGAGTGGCGCCGGCTACGACGAGGTGCTGGCGCGGGCGCAGGAGCTCGGCTACGCCGAGGCCGACCCTTCCGACGACGTCGACGGCGCCGACGCGGCGGCGAAGATGGCGATCCTCGCCCGCCTCGCCTTCCACACGCCGGTCACCCTCTCCGAGGTCTCCTACGAGGGGATCGAGGCGATCCAGCCGGATGACCTCGCCTACGCGAAGGAGCTCGGCCTCTCGCTGAAGCTGCTCGGGGTCGCCGAACGGCGCGACGGCGGCATCAGCGTCCGCGTCTTCCCCTGCTTCCTCTATCCCGGCCACCCGCTGGCGCCGATCGAAGGCGCCTTCAACGCGGTGATGGTCGAGGCGCCGGCGATCAGCGAGGTGACGATGTCGGGGCCGGGGGCGGGTGGCGTCCAGACCGCCTCGGCGGTGCTCGGCGACGTCGTCTCGATTCTCGCCGGCGATGCGCCGGTGCACGAGACGCGGGTCGAGCTGCCGATCGTCACCGACGTCAGCTCCTCCTTCTATCTACACCTCGAGGTCGCCGATCGGCCCGGTGTGCTGGCTCGGGTCGCCGCGGTGCTCGGCGAGCACGAGATCTCGGTCAAGAGCGTCGTCCAGCGGGGGACCGGGGAGGAGGCGCGGCTGGTGATGGTGATCCACGAGTGCCTCGAGTCCCGCTTCGCCGCCGCCCTCGAGGGCCTGGGGCGGCTCGACGACCTGCGCTCGCCGCCGCGCAGCATCCGCGTGATCGAGAAGGAGTACTAGTGGCGCTGGGCTTGATCGACCGCTACCGCGAGCGGCTCTCGCTGGAGCCGGGCGACCCCGTCGTCACCCTGAACGAGGGCTCGACGCCGCTGATCGAGGCGCCGCGGCTCTCGGAGCGGATCGAAGCGAGGGCCTACCTCAAGTTCGAGGGCTTGAACCCGACCGGGTCGTTCAAGGACCGGGGAATGACGGTGGCGGTCTCGCGGGCGAAGGGGCGCGGCGCGGAGGCAATCATCTGCGCCTCGACCGGCAACACCGCCGCCAGCTGCGCCGCCTACGCCGCGCGGGCCGGGCTTCGCGGGGCGGTGATCGTCCCCGAGGGCAAGATCGCGATCGGCAAGCTCGCCCAGGCGCTGATGCACGGGGCGCGGGTGGTCGCCCTGCAGGGGAACTTCGACGACGCCCTGCGGATCGTCCGGGAGCTCTCCCAGAAGCACCCGATCGAGCTCGTCAACTCGGTCAACCCGCACCGGATCGAAGGCCAGAAGACGGCGGCCTTCGAGGTGGTCGAGGACCTGGGAGGGATGCCCGGGGCGCTGTCAATCCCCGTTGGGAATGCGGGTAATGTCACGGCTTACTGGCGGGGGTTCACCGAGCTCGCCGAGTCTTCTGGTGAGCACTTCCATGGTAAGGAAGGGGTCACGGGTCCGATCCTCTACGGCTTCCAGGCCGAGGGGGCGGCGCCGCTGGTCCGCGGCGAGCCGGTCGCCCACCCGGAGACCGTCGCCTCGGCGATCCGGATCGGCAACCCGGCGCGCTGGGAGGAGGCGATGGCCGCCTTCACCGCCTCCCGCGGCCGCGTCGCCGCCGTCTCCGACGAGCAGATCTTGAACGCCTACCGCTGGCTCGCCGACAACGAAGGCGTCTTCTGCGAGCCCGCCAGCGCCGCCTCGGTCGCCGGCCTCCTCGCCCACGGCCTGCCGGTGGTGAAGGATGCGGTCCGTCCCGAGACCGTCGTCTGCGTCCTCACCGGCCACGGCCTCAAGGACCCCGACACCGCCCTCTCCAAAGCCCCCGCGGTGATCAACTGCGACAACGACCTCGCCGCCGTCGAGCGCGCCGTCTTTGATTAGCACCGAACGGTATGAGTAGGAGCATCGTCACGAGCTCGTCCTCGTCGGTCGTTCATGCCGGTCCGCCTCGGGAGGTCTTCTGTCACTACGAACCCCATGGGGTCTTCGTCCCGCCGGAGGATCCAAACGCAACGATCTGGCGGTACCTCGACTTCACCAAGCTGGTTTCGCTGATCACCACCCGGCAGCTCTTTTTCTCTCGCGTCGATACGTTCGACGATCCCTTTGAGGGATCCATATCGGAGGCGACGCGGATTGCCCGGCGGGAGGGCTACTCAGAACTGGATGAAGACAAGCGGGAAGAAATGCTCGGCCATCTCCGGAGGCACACCGAAACCGCCCCCACCCGGATGTATGCGAATTGCTGGAACCTGAGTGAGGTCGAGAGCGCCGCTCTCTGGGGTCTATACGTGCAGCCCGCGGATGGGGTCGCCATTCGTTCCACGTATTCGCGGCTGATTGCCTCGGTCCAGGCGGGCCCACCCACCCCGGATCGTCCTGTGGCGCCGCTCTGGGTGGGCAAGGTCGCTTATATCGACTACACCGACGACTTCATCCCAGATGACAACTCGCTCTACCCCTTCGTTCACAAGCGGAAAAGCTTCGAGTTCGAGAACGAGCTACGAGCGATGACCTGGAACCAGAGTTGGAAGGGCCTCGAGAAAGTTAGCCCGATCGGACTCAGGGTTCCGGTCGACCTGACGCGGCTCGTCGAAGCCATCTACGTCGCCCCCACCGCGCCTCAATGGTTTGCCTCACTCGTGCAATCGGTCGTGGCCCATTACGGTTGTCCGGCACCCGTTTATCAATCGACCTTGGGTGATCGCCCGAGGTATTAGCGAGAGGAAAGCGACTACCCATGGCTGACCTCGTGGACTTCCGGTGATGACGACGCGTCGGCGCCTCGTCCGCGTTCCCGCCTCCTCGGCCAACCTCGGCCCCGGCTATGACGCGATGGCGGCGGCGATGGCGCTGCACCTGGAGCTGGAGGTCGAAGAGGCGGAAGAGTTCTCCTTCGACGCCGGTGGGCTCGAGGTCTCGACCGGGCGCGACAACCTGATCGTCCGCGCCTTCGAGAGCCTGCGGCCGGCCGACGGGATCGCCTTCCGGCTGCGCAGCGAGATCCCGCTGGCGCGGGGGCTGGGGTCGAGCGCGGCGGCGATCGTCGCCGGCATCTACGCCGCCGACCACCTCTACGAGCTGGCGCTCTCGAAGGAGGAGATGCTGGCGCGGGCGACCGCGATCGAGGGGCACCCCGACAACGTTGCCGCGGCGATCTACGGCGGCTTCGTCGTCTGCGGCAGCGGGGAAGAGGGGCCGACTGCGGCGCGCTTCGACCCGCCCGAGGGGCTGGAGGGGATCGTCGTCATCCCGCCCGAGGAGGTCTCGACCGAGCGGGCTCGGGAGGCGATCCCGGCTGAGGTCCCGCTCGCCGACGCCGTCGCCAACGTCTCCGCCGCGGCGATGCTGGTGCTGGGCCTGCGCAGCGCCGATCTCGACCTGCTCGCCCGCGGCCTCCGGGACAGCATCCACCAGGACCGCCGCCGCAATCTCTATCCGCGCTCGATGGAGATCGTCGACTCGGCCCGCGATCTGGGCGCGCTGGGGGCGACGATCTCCGGCGCCGGTCCGACCGTCCTCGTCTGGACCACCTGGCAGGACGCCGGCAACGTCGCCGCGGCGCTTGAGGAGCGCTGCAGCGGCTGGGCAGAGGTCAAGCGCCTGCCGTTCGACCCCCTCGGCGCCGATGTCCCCGAACTCTAGGCCTATCACTTGCCGATGGACTGGGTGATCCAGATCGGCCTTGTCGAGCTGGCGCTCGGCGGCCTGCTCGGGTGGGCGATGGTCGTTCGCGACGAGCGGCCGGAGTGGCTGCGGCGGATCGGCATCGTCGCGCCGCAGCGGATCCGCCAGGTTCACCTCGACTACGTGATGATGGGCCTGATCCTGATCGGCGTCGGCCTGGCGGTGCCGGACCTGCCGACGGCGGTCGCGGCGGCGCTCGTCTTCGGCACCTTCGTCAACCCCTTCCTCTTCGTCCCGCTCGCCTTCGATCCCGACGTGGACAAGCGGCTCTGGTACCGGGCGCTGGCGGTCGTCTCTTTCATCGGCGTCAGCGGCGGCCTCGTGGTCGCGGCCATCGTCGGCCCCGCCTGAGCGGAAGGAGCTGGCTAAGGGTTCTCGACCAGACCCATCCGCAGCGCCGCGCGGTAGCGCCGCAGCGCCGCGTCCGCCAAGGCCGGGGGCGCTTCGCAGTAGGGGCAGGGATCGTCGTAGACGGCGATCAGCCCGGCCGAGGTCGCGACGAACAGGCGCCGACCGGCGAAGGCGAGCCCCTTGGCGGCGCCGGGCAGCTCCGACCAGTCGGGCCCGGCGCCGATTTCCGCCCCGAGGCCGCGGACGATGACCTTGCCGCTCTCGAAGCCGAGCGCCATCAGCCGGTCGTCGCCCGAGAAGGCGCCCGCGACCGCCCGATAGAGCCCGCCCCTGGCGAGCAGCGAGTCCCAGCGCCAGCCGCCGCTCTCGCGGACGCCGGTAAAGAGGCTGAAGGGGGCGCCGCCGCCGAGCCCACCGAGCAGGGCGCGGTCGCCGCTCGGCGAAGCCGCGACGGCGAACATCGCCGCGCCCGGCTCGCCTTCGGCAAGCATCTCCGTGCTCCCGTCGGCGTGGACGAGAAAACCCTGCCCGCGGTAGGAGCCGACCAGTAGCTCGCCGTCCGGCAGCGAGGCCATCCGCATCGGGCCCTTCGAGATCGGGACGTCGCCCACCTGTCGCTTCGTGCGGGCGTCGAAGACCCGCACCGAAGTGTTGGCGCAACCGACGTAGAGCAGGCGCCCGTCGCGCGAGAAGGCGACGTCGGTGACGAGGCAGTCGGGTGGGCGCAGCGAGCGCTCGCTGCCGCTTCCGAGGTCGTGGACGACGATCCCCGTGTCACCGGCGAGCGCTACCTCGTCGCCGAAGAAGGCGGCCCCCCGCACTTCCCTGGCCGCGGTGGCGACGATGCGGGCGGGCCCTCGCGGGGAGAGGATCGCCAGCCGCCCCTCGGCGTCGACGCCGACGAGGCGCCGGCCGCCCCGCTCGGCTGCGAGCTTGACGAATTCGAGGTCCGGCCGGTCGAGGAGGACCCGGGCGCTGCGCCAGGGCCAGGCGCTGACCCGAGAGCTGCCCGAGAGGGCCCAGATCCGGCTCCCGTCCGCCGACCACCGCAACGCCTTCAGCACTCCGCTGCCTCCCCTCAACGACCCCATGGGAACCCCGGACCGGACCGTGTAGACAGTCGCGGTCTCGCCTTCGCCGACGGCGAGAAGGCGACCGTCGGGGGAGAAGGCAAGGGCGGTTGCCGGCGCCGACGCCCAGAGCCGGGCAACCAGCTCGCCCCCGGGACGCTTGACGTCGACTCGCCCGTCGGCGGTCCGCCCCGTGGCTTCCAGCGCCCCGTCCGCCGACAGCGCCCGCGGCGCCCCGGCCCGGGGCTCCAGACCGTGGGGGGAGCCGCCGCCGGTCACCACCCTGGAGGACTCCGGGACCCGGACGTTCATCGCCTGCTGCAGGGCGTCGGCGGCGATGAAGGCTTCCGGATTCCGGTTCACCCGCCCGGCTCCCCTGTGCAGCGCCGCATAGACGTCATCGTCGGCTTCGAGGCGGGCGAAGAGGGCGTTGGAGAAGAGCATTTCGGCGTGGTCGAGTTCCTTTGCTTCGTCGTCCCTGACCTCGGAGAGGACGCTGATCATGAGGATCGAAATCGCGATGACCGAGAGGCCGAGCGCGGCGAGGGCGCGGCGGCGACGGTTGCGGCGGCGAGCGGCGCGGAGGAACTCGGCGGTTAACGCGGGCAGCTTCCGGGGGCCGGTCTCGGCGGCATCCCGCAGCCGCCGCCACGGCCGCCGCCCTGGCAGCGCCGTACGGGGGCGGCCATGGCGGTCCCAGGTCCGCGCCCGGACCAGCAGCTCGGTCCGGTCGCCCTCCTTCCCGGCCGCGGCGCGATCGAGGGCGCCGGCGATCTCGCGGACCGCGAGCGCCGGGCTCTCGGCGCCCACCCCGACCGCGACGACCTGCTTGCCCAGCTCCTCGGCCGCTGCGGACTCGAGCGCGCAGGCCTGGGAGGCGGCTCGGTGCGGGGAGCGGAGCTCGACGAAGACGTCGGCGGCGGCGATCGCCTCGCGGACGTCGGCCAGCCAGGGGAAGGAGACGGGGATGTCGCGCCGGTCGATCCAGACCTCGCGGCCCGCCTCTTCCAGCCCCTCGACCACGCGCTCGACGAAGTCGGCGTCGCGCCGGGAATACGAGATGAAGGCGTGGTGCATGGTCAGCTCGGCTCCGGCGGCATCGTGCAGGAGGTCAGGCCGAGCGCCCGCTCCGTCTCCCCGGCCATGAAGTCGAGGGCGTCGCTCGGGTAGCAGCCCCAGAACCGGCTCCGTGCCTTGGCGATCACGACCCGGAGGTCTTGGCACTCATCGCAGGCACGGGGCCGCCACCAGAGTCCGTCGGCGGTTCCGGCCAGCAGGCGCCCCGCCTCTCGCGCCCATCCCACCTGGCGGATCGCGCCGCCGCCGGGGACCTCCCAGGCGACGGTCTTGGTCAGGCTGTGGCGGCGCAGGTCGAACTCGGCCAGCTCGCCGCGACTGGTGCCGGCGACGATCGAGTGGCCGTCGCGGGGGCTGAGGGCGACCGCCTCGACCCTGCCCGAGCCGACCGGGAGGACGTATTCGCTGATGCTGTCGCCTTTGCCGGCGACTTTGACCGTGAGCCTGCCGTCACTGCCGCCGCGGATGATCAGGCCCGGCCGCGTGAGACGGGGGCTGCCCCGCAGTCCAGCGGCCGGGGGCCGGCGGTGCAGCGGTCGTTGGTCGAGGCTCGACCACAGCTCCGTCGCCCAGCCGTTGGTGCAGGCGAGCAGGTCGCCCGAGGACGTCGCGCGGACGGAGTAGACGGCTGCGGTCGCCGCGCAGAGGGGGCCGAGGTCGATGCCGGTCACGAGGTCGGTCAGCTGGAGCGGCGTGCTCCAGCCCCCCGAGGCGACGAGGCCCCCGGGGAGGACCCGCAGGACCCCCGAGGTCGAGCCCTGTTTCCCCAAGGGAACCAGGCTGCCGTCTTCGCGGCTCGCGAGCAGGCGTTCGTCGGCGTCGACGACGACCTCGCCGGCGGGCCCCACCGCGCCCGCTTCGATCTCTCCCGCCCCGGAGAGCCGGCGGAGCACGGTCCCGGCGACGGCGTCGACGACCTCGACGGCTTCCGGTCCGGCGGCCACCAGTGCCAGTGCCCGGCCGTCGCTTCCGGTCTCGAGGTCGAGCACCTCCCCCGCGGCCGGGGTCTTCCTGGCGGAACCGGCGTCACCGGCAGGGACGCTGGCCAGACCGTGTTCGCCGGCGAAGACGAAGCGGGAGCGCTGCGGGTCGAAGGCGATCTCGTCGGCTTCGAAGGGGAGGGAGCCGAGTTCGAGCCGCCACGGCTCGACCCGCGCCACGCCGATCCGCCGTCCGTCGAGGATCGCCACAAGCCCCCCGTCCTCCGAGGCGGCGATCTTCGGGGCCGAGTCCTCGCCGAGGCCGATGTCGCGCTGCCAGCGGGCGGCGTCGCTGTCGACGTCCCAGAGCCCGAGCTCCCCGGAAGCGTCGATGGTGTAGACGGCTTCGCCGCCGCGCACCGGCACGGCGTCCATCAGCCCCGCCGTCTCTTCGACCCCGAGGACGCCGAGGGTCCACGGCGAAGAGAGGCTTTCGCGCAGGACCTGCGTCGCCATCTCGAAGGCCACCGGGCGGCCCTGGATCAGGGTCGCCGCCGCAACCATCGCCCCCCGGTCCGGCCTCCCTTCCATCTGCTTGGCGCCGTAGACCATCACCGCGAGATGGTTGTTGGCGACGTTGGCCTTGCGGTCGATGAGGACGCCGCCGAAGAGGAACAGGAACAGGGCAACGGCGGCGCCGCGGCGCGCCCAGCGCCAGCGGCGCTTGCGACGGGCGCGCCGGGTCGCGACGTCAGAGAGGGCGACGAACTGCAGCGCAGCCTCGCTCGGTTGGCTCAGCACGTCACCGCCGGCTGCCTGCAGGTGCTCTTTGGCCCGCCGCACGCGGCGCCGATTGGCGATCAGCAGCGAGTCGTCGTGACCCCCGTCCACCCAGGCCTGCGCTTCGGCCTCCAGCTCGCGGTGGAACTGGAGCAGGTCGAAGTCGGTGGTGAGGGCGGTGAAGACGGCCGTCGAGGCGAGGGCCGCGGTGGTGTCCCGGACGGCCCCGGCGGCGGGCCAGCGCACCCAGTTGAGGGAGTTGAGGGGCTCGGGCACCTCGGCGTCCGGCACCCCCTCGACCACGACCGGGACGAGGCGCGCCGAGGAGACCGCCGCCAGCGCCGTCCGCCAGACCTCGTCGTCGGCCGCCGCCGGGCCCTGGACGACGACGACCGCGCCGAAGTCGCGCGCGTCGCCAGGGGCGAGGCGCTGCAGCCGCACTCCGAGCACGGCCAAGTCGGCCTCGAGGCGCTCGGCGATCTCGCGGTCGGACGAAGAGGCCAGCAGGGCGGCGCGCGGCGGCGCGTCGCTCATCGGCGACCCCTCGATAGAAGCGGCTTTCCCGCGCCGGCGTCTCCCACGAATCGAACTGTATGCATTCCGGTACAAGTAGCTATCGCCGCCGGAGACCCTAGGATCGCGCCATGCCGAACCTCCCGAAGCCGAAGCTGATGCTGTCCGCCCTCGTCCTCGCCGCGCTGCTAGCCGTGCCCGCGAGCGCCGGGGCGACGCTGGCCTACGTCAGGAATCCGTTCAACGCGACGGTCTACGTCGCCGATGACGATGGCTCCGGCGCTCATGCGGTCGGCAAGGGCCACAGCCCCCGGGTCTCGCCCGACGGCCAGTGGGTTGCCTACCTGCAGGAAGGCCCGAAGTTCGCCCAGGAACTGAAGCTGGCCCCGGCCTCCGGCGGCGCCGGGACGACGCTGATGAAGAACTTCCGCGAAGCGTTCTACCTCGCCTGGTCGCCGGACTCGAAGACGCTCGCGGCGCTGCGCGGTCCCGAACTCGGCACGCGCACGCTGGTCGCGATCGACGTCGCCACCGGCACCCAGAGCGTCATCGCGACCGGCTTCTTCAGCGGCTATAGCTTCTCCCCTGACGGCAGCGAAATCGCCTATGCGGTGGCGCGGAGCGAAAAGTTCCCGCCGCGTAGCGACGTCTTCCGTTTCCCGGTACCGATTCCGGGCGTGGTCAACGTGCGGGCGCCGGAAGCGGTTCGGCTGACCAGGGACCACCGCTCCTCGCAGCCGCTCTGGGGGCCGCAGACGATCGTCTTCGTCAAGACGGTCGAAGAGAAGAAGCGGCGCTACGGCGGCAAGAACGAGCTCTACCTGATGAGCCCGCAGGGCAAGGGCGTCAAGCGCCTCACCCACACCAAGGTCGACCCGCTCCTCCAGGGTCTCTACCCGACCGACTGGTCGGCCGACGGCGCCCGGTTGCTGACCGAGTTCCAGGGCCAGGACACGAGCTACGCGGTCACGGTCAACCCGAAGACCGGCGCGCAGCGGCCGGTTGCCGGTACCGGCGAGAGCGGTTTCGTCGGCACCGACCTCTCCAGCGACGGCAAGCTCGTCCTCGGGTTCAACGGCGGCTTCGACCCCGGTCTCAAGAACCACAAGGTGCAAACCGTCCCCTACGCGGGTGGTAAGCCAAAGACCCTCGTCAAGGAAGCGTTCGAACCGAGCTGGAGCCGCTAATCCAGCAGGCCCACCTGGCGCAGGATCGAGACGCTGTCCGAGTAGACGTCCTTGCGCTTGACGAGGCCGTTTTCGAAGGGGATGACGTCGAGGCCGTCCCACTCGACCCGCTCGCCGGTCGGCTCGGCGACGAGGTCGCCGCGGCGCATCGTCTTCGCGTGGGTGGCGACCGCAGTCCATTCCTGGACGACCAGGCCCTGGTGCACGTAGAGCCGCCGGGTCTTGAACTCGATGTCGGGCCAGGTCTCGAAGATCGAGCCGATGTGGGCGCGCGCGGCCTCGCCTTCGGCCGACTCGCCGGCCGTGTGCTTGTCGAAAACCATGTCGGGCGCGTGCATCGCCATGATTGCGTCGAGGTCATGGTTGTTCCAGGCCTCGTTGTAGCGCTTGATCGCATCGCGCAGCGCCTCGGCTGAATCCTTGCTCTGACCGGTCATCGGGAGTTAGGGTCGAATGTAATGGCTGCCAACTACACGATCAAGCACCGCGGCGAATTCGAGCGGATGGAAGGGTCCGGCAACGCGACCTGGCTACTCGCCCGCAAGGCCTGCGAAACGACCGCCTTCGGCTACAACCTGGTCGAGCTCGCGCCCGGTGGCCAGATCCCCGAGCACGACGAGGCCGAGAGCGGGCAGGTCGAGCTCTACGTGATCCTCGAGGGCGAGGCGGTGATGCGGCTCGACGGGGAGGAGCACCCGGCGCCGGCCGGCACCTTCGCCTCGATCGAGCCGCCGGCGAAGCGCACCATCCTCAACCGCTCTGAGGGAACGGTGGTGGCGATGCTGATCGGGGTCGAGCCCGACGGCGGCTACGAACCGATGTCGTGGGCTTGACCGGCCCCTATAATCCCGTAACTCGTTAACCCGTCGCGCGCCCGCTCGAAGAAGGCGTGGAACCCGGGAGGTCAAAATTGAAGACCCAGTCCGATCGCCGCGCTCAGGTCGAGCGCTACTCGCCAGAGCGCCCCTACCGGCCGCTCGTCTCTCCGCCGAGCGTCGAGGACAAAGACGCCTGCGCTATCTACGCCTCGGTCCGCAAGGACGCGACGCCGAGCCATGAACCGATCGAACTGGCGATTCCCGCCCTGCAGAAGATGCTCCACCGCGCCGGCAACGTCGACGGCGAGGGGGACGGCTGCGGCCTCCTGGTCGACATCCCGCGCAAGATCTGGGCCGAGGAGGTCCGCTCCGGCGGCCACGACCCCTCGCTGGCGACCGACGACGCCTTCGCCGTCGCCCACGTCTTCATCGAGCGCTCCCAGGACGTCGAGAAGGTCAAGCACGACGCTCGTGAGCTGCTCGCCTCCGGCGGCTTCCGCGTCCTCGCCGAGCGCGTCGGCGTCGTCAACTCGCCCGCCCTCGGCCCGACCGCGCGCGAGGAGGAGCCGATCTTCTGGCAGCTCGGCGGCCTCGTCCCCGACGCCGGCTGCCGCGACACCGTCCTCTTCGACCTGATGATCGCGCTGGAGAAAGAGCTCGACGTCCACGTCCCCTCCTTCTCCGCCACGACCTGCGTCTACAAGGTGATGGGCGCGCCGAACGTCCTCGGCGAGTATTACCCCGACCTGCTCGACCCGCGCTTCGAGACGATCGGCTGCTTCGGCCACAACCGCTACTCGACCAACACCTGGCCCTCGTTCAAGCGGGTGCAGCCGTTCTCGGTCCTCGGCCACAACGGCGAGATCAACACGATCCAGCAACTGCGCCAGGAGGCGAAGATGCTGGCGGTGCCGATCCAGCCCGGCTCCTCGGACTCTCAAGATCTGAACCGGACGATCGACACCCTGGTCAGCCGCGAGGGCTTCAGCCTCGCCGAGGCGATGGAGATGGTGGTGCCGCCGATCGTCGAGGAGATCCGCAGCCTCCCGGAGGACCTGCACGCCTTCTACATGTACCTGCACCAGACGATGGGGCCGTTCGCGCAGGGCCCGGTGGCGCTGATCGCCCGCCAGGCCGACGAGTGCGTCTTCTCCGCCGATGCGATGGGCCTGCGGCCGCTCTGGCAGGTCGAGAGCGAGAACGACTTCGTCTTCAGCTCCGAGCCGGGCGTCGTCTCGGTCGGGAAGATGGTCTCCGAGCCGAAGCCGCTGGCCCCGGGCGAGAAAGCGATGGTGCTGATCAACCGCGCCGCCCGCAGCTCGACCCTGCACCCGCACGACGAGATGCTGCGGATCGTCCGCGACCGCTGGCTGGCGCGGAACGGCGCCGAGGCCGTCGCCGGCTACGACCGCGCGCTGGAGACCGGCGGACCGCTCGAGGGCCAGGACGTCCCCGGCTACTCCGACGCCGGCCCCGAGGAGCCGGTCAAGGTCTCCGACCGCGTCCTCGCCGGCTTCGGCTGGCAGCGCGACGACGTCAAACTCGTCCAGCAGATGGCCTCCAACGGCGCCGAGCCGGTCGGGTCGCTCGGCTACGACGGCCCGCTGGCGGCGCTCTCGCCGGAGCGGCAGAACCTCGCCGACTACTTCAAGGAGACGGTCGCCGTCGTCACCAACCCGGCGCTCGACCGCGAACGAGAGCTCGAGCACTTCTCGACCCGCACCCTCTTCGGCCGCCGGCCCTCGCCCGACAACGCCGGCGAGGACACCGGCAGCGTCGAAACCGGGTTCCCGGTCATCCTCGGCGGCCACCACGAGCTGGCGCCGCTGGCGGACAAGGCCTACCGGAAGATCGCCCGCGAGCACGACACCTACCTGCTCGAGGACCTCTGGGAGGAGTTCCGCGGCCGCGCCGCGGCCGTCGACATCTCCCTGCTGGAGTCGGAGACGACCCGGGGCGCGATCGAGCGGATCAAGCAGGAGGCCGTGAAGAAGGTCCGCAACGGCTGCGAGCTGCTGGTCCTCACCGACCGCACCGTCTACGACGCCGAGCGCCGCTACCTCGACCCGCACCTGGCGACCTCGGCGGTCGACCAGGCGCTGAAGCAGTTCAAAGTCGAGACCGGCGAAGTCAACCTGCGCCGGCGCTGCGGCCTCGTCCTCCGCTCGGCCGCGATCCGCAACGTCCACGACGTGATGCTCGCCCTCGGGCTCGGCGCCAACGGCGTTTGCCCGTACACGATGGTCGAGGTGATCTGCGTCGAGGACTACGAGTCCGACGTCTCCAACCTCTGCGCGGCGCTGCGCAAAGGGATCGAGAAAGTGATCTCGACGATCGGCATCCACGAGGTCCGCGGCTACGCCCGCCAGTTCAGCTCGATCGGGATCAAGCCGGAGCTGGCGGAGATCTTCCAGACCGAGCTCTACGCCGCCTCCGAGAAGGCGGGGACGGGCTTCGCCGAGCTCGACGAGGACACCAACGCCCGCGCCCACGCGCTCAGCGGCGACGACGCGGCGGCGAAACCGGCGAAGACGTTCCGCTTCTATCCGAAGGTCTACAAGGCGGCGATCGCGACCGCGAACGGGACCGGCACCTACGAGGACTACTCGGAGAAAGTCCGCGAGCTGGAGAAGCAGAGCCCGATCTCGATGCGCCACATCATGGCGCTGAAGGGCGACCGCCCGGCCGTCGATGCGGCGAACGTCGACGCCGGCGTCGGCCACCACGACTACCCGATCGTGATCTCCTCGATGAGCTTCGGCTCGCAGTCCGAGTCGGCCTTCCGCGCCTACGCGGATGCGGCGAAGGCGACCAACATCCTCTGCATGAACGGCGAGGGTGGCGAGATCCGCGACATGTACGGGCAGTACCGCAAATGGCGCGGCCAGCAGGTGGCCTCGGGGCGCTTCGGCGTCTCGGCCGAGATGCTGAACAGCTCCTACGTCGCCGAGATCAAGATCGGCCAGGGTGCCAAGCCCGGCGAGGGCGGCCACCTGCCCGGCAAGAAGGTCTCCGAGAAGGTCGCCGCCGCGCGTAACGCGGCGCCCGGCACCGACCTGATTTCGCCCTCCAACAACCATGACCTCTACTCGATCGAGGACCTGGCCGAGCTGATCGACGAGCTGAAGACCGTCAACCCGGACGTCCGCGTCTCGGTCAAGGTGCCGGTGGTGCCGAACATCGGCACGATCGGCCTCGGGATCGCCAAGGCGGGGGCGGACATCATCACCCTCTCGGGCTTCGAGGGCGGGACCGGCGCCGCGCGTCAGCACGCGCTGCGCCACGTCGGGCTGCCGAGCGACATCGGCACCCGCGCCGTCCATCGGGCGCTGATGGAGGCCGGGCTGCGCAACCGGGTCGAGATCTGGGCCGACGGCGGCTACCGGACCGGCCACGACATCGTCAAATTGCACTGCCTCGGCGCCAACCGCGTCGGCTTCGGCACCCTGGCGATGGTCAGCCTCGGCTGCACGATCTGCCGCGGTTGCCAGCTCGACACCTGCCACGTCGGCATCGCGACCCAGATCGAGACGCCGGAGGAAGCGCAGGCCCACGGGCTGAAGAAGTTCACCCCGCAGGAGGTCGACCGCGCCGCCGAAAGCTGCGCGCGGTTCTTCTCCTCGATGGGGGAGGAGGTCAAGCAGGTTGTCGCGTCGCTCGGCTACGAGCGTGCCCAGGACCTGGTCGGCCGCTACGACCTGCTCGAGCAGTCGGCGATGAAGGACCAGATCGACCTGACGCCGCTGATCGAACCGCTGGAGGAGCACCTCGACCTCGAACCGCTCGACCTGCCGGTGGCGGAGGAGACCGAGGCGCGGGCGGAAGCCGGCCTGGTGATGGCGCGGCCGATCCGGATGGAGGCGAAGGAGGCCTCGAGCCAGATCGCCGCCCTGGCGCCGGAAGTCTGCGGCGGCAACACCGTCAGCAGCCGCTTCCCGCGGGCGACCGACGCCAACGACCGCGTGCTCGGGACCGAGCTGGCGGGCGCGCTGGCGCGCTGGCGGATCTTCGACGGCGGCCCGGCGGGCGGCGAAGACGATTCCCTGGCGAACCTCGAGTTCGACGGCGGTTCGGTCGCCGGCCAGGGGCTCGGCGCCTTCAACTCCTACGGCGTCAACATCCGCGTCGAGGGTGGGGCGCAGGACGGCGTCGGCAAGACGATGCTGGGCGGCTCGATCTCGATCCTCAAGGGCAAGGGGGCCAAGGGCCGCCGTCTCAACGGCTCGGTCGGCAAGTCCTTCGCCTACGGGGCGCAGCGCGGCAAGCTCCACGTCCAGGGCAGCGCCGACTCCCGCTTCTGCATCCGCCTCTCCGGCGCGGACGTAGTCCTGGCGGGCGAGCCGGAGGGGCCGATCGACGACAGCCGCGGAGCGCTGGCGGACCGCGCCAATGCCAAGGGCTTCGCATTCGAGTACATGACCAGCGGCCGAGCCGTCGTCCTCGGCGACATCGGCCCCTGGGCCTGTGCGGGCATGACCGGCGGCCGCGTCTACGTCCGCCAAAACGCCTTCGGCATCGACCGGGCAGCCATCGAACGCCGCTTGGGCAAAGGCGCCAAAGTCGAACTCAAAGACCTAGACGCCGAGGCCCTAATAGACATAGACGACCTCCTCGGCGGCTACGCCAAGGAGCTCAAAGCAACGGACCAGGACGAAGAGGCCGACCGCGTCCTCAACCTGGCCGCCGACGCCACGAGCAACTTCCTGATGATCGTCCCGCTCAAGGTCCAGGCGGACCCGAGCATCAGCACCGAGTGACCCCCGGCCTGCGCAGGTAAGTCCTCCGCAGGTAAATCGCAATCATGCTCTAGCGCTAACTCACATGAGCAACTCGCGAAAACTGAGGGACGACATCATCTACAGCCTCGTTCGCTGGGCCATCTTCGCAGTCGCTCTTGCGCTGCTTCCGATTCTGATGCGTGGGCTTGGGTCGTTCACCCGTGGGGAGGGAGTTGGCTTTACCGAGCTGTTTGAAGAAGGAGAACTCTTGCTGGTGTCCGCGGCGATCGTCGGAGCCGCACTGGCTGACCTGGTAACGGAGAGTGGTTCGAAGCTCCGAATCCGACGATTGACGTCAGGAGGTTTTGCCGGCTTGGTTGGAATTACGGCTGCAGCATGGTTCGCAGATATCGCGGCCGGCCGGCGCGATGGGTCGAACCTCGATCCTCATAACATCGCCATCGGCTCCGTGGTGATCTTTGGCTTTGCAGTCGTAGCAGGCGTTTCATGCATTGTTCTGGCCGGATTGACTAGGAAGCGATGAGCGTGGACCTTGCAGTGGTGGTTGCTGGAGTCGGTGCGGCTGGTGCCGGACTCTCGGCTGCCACTGCAGTGTGGAATAGCGTTAGAGAGAGAACGGCATTCGCCAGAGGGGCGGAGTCCGCCTTCCACCGGTCCCGGGAAACCGCCTCCGAAGAACCGAGTTTCGATGTCTTCTTCTCTTACTCGGCAGCGGATTCAAAGGGATTTGCTCGCGAACTTGCTGAGGCGCTGCAACACCAGGGAGTTCGAGTATGGCTAGACGAGGATCAAGTCCGTGTGGGGGAAAATATCTACGCGAAGCTTGGTGAAGGACTCAATGCAAGTCGATATGGCCTGGTTATTCTCTCGCCGCAGTTCCTAGACGGAGATTGGGCCCAGCAGGAGCTGAAAGCGCTGTTGGAACGGGAGGGGGAACAGAAGACCTACCTGCTTCCCGTGTTGCACGGGGTGTCGCATGATGAAGTGTTCCGGTATGCGCCAGAGCTCGCGATGAAGAGGGCTCTGAGCTCTGACGTCGAGACTGTCGAGGAGATCGCGGAGGACGTTGCCAAGATCGCTCGACCATAGAGAGGGCACCCTGGCTCTCACCCTAAGTGGCCGGGGTCTCTTCCCTCCAGCCGGTCCGCGATTCCCCGCACCTCCTGAAGCAGCCCGTCGAGCATTCGCTCGGTGTCGGAGTGGATGCGCCATTCGGCCAGGCGACGCTCGGCATCGATGCTGTCGAGGCGCTTTTCGAGGACCTCGGTGCGGTCTTCCAGGCGGGTGAAGCGGCGGTCGGTGCGCTTTTGGGATTTGCGGATGCGGGTCTTGACGTAGCGGCGGAGGTCCTCCTGCATCGTCTCGAGCTCGCGGCGGATGTCGCTGTTGAGGGGAGTGTTTTGCTCGTCGAGCATCTGCTCGACTCCGCGGCGGACGCGCTCGATCTCGGCGTGGAGCTCGGCGCGGGCGCGCTCGGCGGAGACTGAGATCGCCTCCTCGCCTTCGGGCCGGCCGGGATCGTCTGGGGGCATAGTGCTCACCGAGCCGCATCGTAGGCGCGGGGGTGGCCGGAAAAGCGCGACGATGCCGAGACCGCAAAATTGGCTCCTCAAGAGCCATTTTCGCGGTCTCGCGGATTCGGTGCTTAGTTCTGCAGCAGGTAGAGGCGGTAGCGGCCTATGGTCAGCTCGTCGCCTGGCTCCAGCTCGACCACGTCTGCTTTGCGGCCGTTGACCTGAACTCCGTTGAGGCTGCGGTCGTCGAGGATCCTCGGCGGCCTTTCCGCTTCGATCGCGATCATCGCGTGGCGGCGGGAGACGCTGGGATCGTCCAGGCAGACCTCGGCTGTGGAGCAACGGCCGAGGCGGGACCAGCCCTCCTCCAGGCGGAAGCTGACGATCTGGCCTCGCTCCCTGCCGACCAGGTGGTAGCCCGGTTCCGCCAGCTTTGCCCGGGCGTCGTCGAGCCAGATCGGGGGCTCGTGCGTGGGGCTGAGCGCGAATTCGACGGTGGGGGACCCGTGCTCCTGCAGGGCCGAGAAGATCGAGTCGCGGCGGAAGCGGGAGGCGCCGCAGCGGGGGCAGCTCGGCAGCGGCTCGGGCTCGCGCAGCGAGAGCTGGGTCCCGCAGACGAGGCAGAACCACGTGCCCTCTCCGGGCACCGAGCCGGTGGCATAGGCCTCACCGGCAGGGCTGGTGCCGGCGCTGTTGAAAATGGGAAACCTCTCCTTCCTAAACTGGTCGTTTCGATACTACCCCTGCCTTAAACAGCTGTCACTCAAATTCAGCAACGCGGTCACCCGCGCAGTCGGAGCCATAGAATCGGCGCCCCGATGGGTCCGATCAGCGCCGAAATCGAAATCGACGTCCCGCGCGAGCGCGCCTTTGCCGTGCTGGCGGACCTCGCGGCGAGGCCTTCGTTCACGGACCACTTCCTCACCGATTTCCACCTCACGCGGATCGACTCCGCCGGGGTCGGCGCCGGCGCCCGGTTCCGCGCCAAGGGCCCGCTGCGCAGCGTCTGGATGGACACCTGCATCACCTCGCTCGAGGAGCCGTTCCGGATCGTCGAGGAAGGCGAGGCGGGTCGCGTCAACCGCATCCGCAATCACACCGTCTGGGAGCTGAAGGAGGTGCAGGGCGGGCTGACCGGGGTGCGGATTTCGCACTGGACCGAGCCGGGGCCGCTTGACCGCGGCCTCGAGCTGCTCAGCGCCGGCTCGGTCTGGCAGGCGCGTGGCTGGCGGCAGGCGCTGCGGCGCCTCCGCGACGAGCTCGAGTCCGACCAGGGCGCTCCCGCGCGGATCGCCGTCGCCGGAGGCAACCGCTACGCGACCGGGATCCCGTAGCGCTTCCTCCGAGGTCCAGACAGGCGTCCCCCGCGTCTATATAGACTTCCCGCCGCTGAATGTCCCCGCACCGCCGCCCATTGCTGCCGCTGCTCGCCCTCCTGGCGCTGCTCCTGCTCGCCGTCGGCGTCTCCGCCTGCGGCTACGAGAGCACCTCGAAGGAGGTCGACGAGGGGCAGTCGGTCGAGCTCGGCGAGCTCAAGTACAACGTCACCTTCTCGCGGTACCTCAACCCGAACGACAGCGAGGACGAGGCCTACCTGGTCGGCCAGCCCGAACCGCCGGAGGGCGAAACCTACTTCGGCGTCTTCTTCGAAGTCCAGAACGAAAGCGACGAGCCGCAGGTGCTGCCCTCGACGCTGACGATCACCGACATCGACGAGAACGAGTTCGAGGTGCTGCCGAGCGAAAGCATCTACGCCCTTGAGTTCGACGGCGAAGTCGAAGCCGAAGAACAGGTGCCGAAACTCGACACCACCGCTCAGCTGGGCGCGATCGAGGGTTCGCTGGCGCTCTTCCTACTGCCGGAATCCGCCTCGGAGAACCGGCCGCTCACCCTCCACATCCCCGGCGAAGAGGGCAGCGAGGACGAAGAGGGCGCCGAAGTGACGCTGGACCTCTAGAGCCCGGCCGAGAGGATTTCCGAGGCGATCGGGGCCGCGACTTCGCCGCCCGCCGCTTCCGCTTCGATCAGCAGCACCCCGACCGCCAGGCGCGGCTTTTCGGCCGGCGCGAAGGCGGTGAACCAGGCGTCCTTGATCTGCACCGGGTTGTCGGAGTTCTCTTCGCCCGGCTTCGGCCCCAGCTCGGCGGTGCCGGTCTTACCGGCCACCTGGGCCTCGGGGATCGCGCCCGCGGTGCCGGTCCCTTCGACGACGACGCCGATCATCAGTTCGGTCAGTTCGTTCGCCGTCTGCTCGGACATCACCCGCACCGGCTCGGCGTCGGGCCGCAGCTTCGGGTTGAGGACGATCGAGTTCGGCAGGCGGACGCCGTCGTTGGCGACGGTCTGCGAGACACTCGCCATCTCCAGCGGCGTCGCCAGCACTTCGCCCTGGCCGATCGCCGAGACGCCGAGGTCGATTTCTTCGCCGATCTCGGTCGGGATCGTCGATTCCTCGGGGTCGACTTCCTGGATCACCTGTGGCGCATAGAGCGTCGGCGGCGAGTTGAAGCCGAAGGCTTCGGCCGTTTCGACCAGCTTGTCGTTGCCGACCGCGGGGCCGAGCGGGGCGAAGACCGCGTTGCACGACTCGGCGAAGGATTCGCGGAAGGTGCCGCCGCAGTACTCGCCGTTGGCGTTGTTGAGGAAGCGGCCACCGACGTTGACGCCGTTGCTGATTTCGAATTCGTCGTCGAGGCTGACCGCGCCCGCTTCCAGCGCCGCGGTGGTGGTGACGACCTTGAAGGTCGAGCCGGGCGGCTGCGGGGCCGAGAAAGCCTGGCCGGCGAGCGCCCGCACGTCGCCCTTGCGCGCGTCCAGCACGGCGACGCCGCCGACCCGTCCGGCCAGGGCCGAGACCGCGGACTCCTGCAGGTCGGGGTCGATCGTCGTCTTCACCGGCGCCCCTGGCTTCGGCTTCGACTTCGCCAGCGTGCGGACCGAGGAGCCGTCTTCGGCGACCGCCAGCAGCGAGCCGCCGGGCTTGCCGGCGAGGCGGGTGTTGAAGGCGCGCTCGAGGCCGCTGACCCCGACCGGGGTTTCCGGCGGGAAGCCGTGGCGGGAGAGCGTCGCCAGATCTTCTTCGGGCGCTTCGCCGACTTCACCCGTGACGTCGATCGCGGCGCTGCCGATCGGGTGTTCGCGTTCTTCGGCCGGTCCTTCGGCGAGGGCGGTGCCGTCGCGGGCGAGGATCGGCGCTCGTTCGGCAAGTTCGACGTCGGCGGCCAGTTCCTCGCCCTTCTGCAGGCCGGGGAAGACGAGGTTCGGCGCCCATTCGATGCCGCCGTCGGCGTAGGGGATCTCGACCTCGCCCTCGACTTCGCCGAAGGCGACGGTGCCGACGGTGATCTCAACCGGCACGACCTTGCCGGCGCTGTCGTCCTCGGCGTCGCCGGCCGAGCCGGCGTCGATTTCCTGCGTCGTCGCCACCTCCTGCGCGTCCCGATAGGCCTCTTCGAATTCCCTGCGGCTGACCCGCGCTCGCGAGGCTTCGTTCAGCTCCCCGTACATCGCTTTGAAGTTCTTCGACGCCCAGGCCTCGGCGAACCGCTGCGCGGCTTCCTTCTCCGGCGATCCCCCCGAGCCGGTGCTGACGCCGACGATGAACGCGACCAGGGCGATGAGCGCCAGCGGCAGCGTGCGGGTGAGGAGGCGGCGGCGGCGCTCCGCCTCAGTGGCAAATGAACTCACGGCGGAAAGGTAAAGGAGGGGTTGGCGGCATGCTTCTATTCGGCGGGTGACCGTTTTGGATTGGGCAATTTTGGCTTTCACGATTGCCCTCGCTCTATGGGGTTATCGGCAGGGGCTGATCGTCGGCGCCCTCACCCTGATCGGGTTCGGGGTCGGCGCCTTCGCCGGCAGCCGGGTCGCGCCCCTGCTCCTGACCAAGGGCTCGCATTCGCCCTACGCGCCGCTCTGCGCCGCCCTCGGGGCGCTGCTGGTGGGGGCGCTGATGGCGGTGACGGTCGAGAGCTTCGCCCTCGGGCTGCGGGAAAGGCTCGTCAACCGCCCCTACCTGCAGGCTGCCGACGGGGCCGGCGGTGCCGCTCTGATCGCCTCGGTCGCCCTCGGCCTCGCCTGGGTCTTCGGCGCCGTCCTCCTGCACGCGCCCTCGACCACGCAGTTGCGGGCCGACATTCAGCAGTCGCTGATCCTCCGCAGCCTCAACGACGTGCTGCCGCCGAGCGGGCCGCTGCTGAACGCGCTCGACCGCGTCGACCCGGCGCCGACGGTGCTCGGGCCGGCCGCCCCGGTGGCCCGCCCGAACCAGAAGATCGCCTCCGACCCCGACGTCCTCAACGCCGGCGACTCGGTCGTCCGCGTCCTCAGCACCGCTTGCGGGCTCGGGATCGAGGGCTCGGGATGGGCGGCCGCGCCCGGGGTCGTCGCCACCAACGCCCACGTCGTCGCCGGCGCCGACGACACCACCGTCACCACCCAGGACGGGGCCGAGCTCGACGCGACGGCGATTTACTACGAACCGCGACAGGACCTGGCGCTGCTGCGGATCGGAGCGGCGCTGCCGGTGCTGCCGATCAGCGACGAGCGCCGGGTGGGGGAGGACGCGGCGGTCCTCGGCTATCCCGAGAACGGCCCCTACGCGCTCTCGCCGGCGCGGCTCGGCGAGACCCGGGCGACGATCAGCGAGGACTCCTACGGCAACGGCCCGGTCGAGCGGACGATCACGGCGATGAGCGGGACGGTGCGGAGCGGCAACTCGGGTGGACCGCTGGTCGATCCGCGGGGCGAGGTGGTCGGGACGGTTTTCGCGGCGACGACGAGTGGGCCCGCGGGGGGGTTTGCTATTCCGGCCGAGCAGGTTCGGGAGGCGCTGCGGCACACGGGCGGGGAAGTCGACACCGGCCCTTGCACCGGCTGAGGTGGATGGGGTGGGGGGTCGGGTGGACCCGCCCCAGACACATCTCGCTTATGGCTCGCTGTTGAGTGTCTGGGGAGGGTCCACCCGACCCCCTCCTATCGGACTTGCAGGCCGAGCACTTACGTTAGGTAAGCTCCGAAAGCGATGGACCGGGTTGGTGTGACGCAGAGTCAGGAGGAGAGGTCGGGGGCGGTTTGTCCGCACTTCCACCGTGCTATCGAGCTGATCGGGAAGCGGTGGACGGGGGCGATTGTCTTTGCGCTCACCGATGGTGGGATGCGGTACGCGGAGCTTGGGAAGGCTATTCCCGGGCTCTCGGACCGGTTGCTTTCGCAGCGGTTGCGGGAGCTGGAGGAAGAGGGCCTGGTCGAGCGGCAGGTCGAAGCCGGCACGCCCGTCCGGGTCACCTATTCGCTCACCGTCGTTGGGCAGGAACTCAACCCTGCGCTACGCGAGTTGAAGTCGTGGGCAAAGCGCTGGCAGCAGGTCATCTGACCCACCCGGGCTGCTCTCTAGCCTTATCTCTATGAGCCTTCCCGGTCCGTTCGCCGTCGGCGCCTACGCGCGCAAGCTGCAGGAGGAGATGCGCAAGCGGGCGCGGGTGCAGCTGATCGGCGAGGTGACCGGGATCGGCCGCAGCAAGGTCCAGGCCTACTTCGAGCTGCGCGACGGCGACGGCGCCGTTCCCTGTGCGATCTGGCTCAACGACCTCGAGAAGGCCGGGCTGACCGAGGGGGCGCTGCGCGACGGCGCCGAAGTCGTGATCGCCGGCGGGCCCGACTACTACCCCGGCGGCGGCCAGGCCTCACCGAGCTTCTGCTTCCGCGCCACCGAGGTCCGCCTGGCGGGCGAGGGCGACCTGATCGCGCGGCTGGAGGCGCTGCGCAAGCAGCTGCGCTCCGAGGGTCTCTTCGAGCTGCAGAAGCAGCTGCGGCGCCCGCGGCTGCCGAAGACGATCGGCGTCGTCACCGCCGAAAGCGGCGCCGCGCGGCGCGACCTCCTCGCCGGGCTGGCGCGGCGCGGCTGGGAGGGAACCGTGGTTTGGGCCTTCGCGCCGGTCCAGGACCGCCGCGCGGCGCCGGCGATCGCGATGGCGATCCAGGACCTGGCGGCGCGGCCGGAGGTGGAGGCGATCGTCGTCACCCGCGGCGGCGGCAGCCTCGCCGACCTCTGGGCCTTCTGCGACGAGACCCTCTGCCGCACCGTGGCGATGCTGCGGGTGCCGGTGGTCAGCGCCGTCGGCCACGAGCGCGACAGCACCCTGATCGACGACGTCGCCGCGGTCGCCTGCTCGACCCCGACCCACGCGGCCGAGGCGGCGGTGCCGCTCGACTGCCTGGCGGCGCGGGAAAGCCTCGAGCGCTGCGTGCTGGCGCTGCGGCGCTCGGGGGAGGGGGCGATCGGCAGCCGCTCCCGCCACCTCGGCCAGCTGGCGCGGGGACCGGCGCGGGCGCTGCAGCGACAGCGCTCCTTCCTCAACCAGAAAATCCGCGAGATCCGCGCCGCCTCCGAACGTGGCCTCTCCGACCGGGCCGCTTCGCAGCGCCGGATCGGGACCGTGGTCCTGGAGCGGGCGCGGCGGCGCGCGGTCGGGGCCGACATGGAGAAACGGCGCGAGGCGCTGCGGCAGGCGACGGTGACGCTGCGCGCCCACGAACCCGAGCGCACCCTGGAGCGCGGCTACGCCCTCGTCGAGGGCGAGGGAGGCGAGCCGCTGACGAGCGCGGCGGAGGCCGGCGCCGCCGAGCGCATTAGCCTTCGTTTCAGCGATGGACGAGTCCGAGCGAGACCTGAGCGTGACGGCGCAGCCTGAGACCTACGAGGCCGCGGTCGAGCGGCTGGAGGAGATCATCGACCGGCTCGACTCCGGCCAGGCCGGCCTGCGCGAGACGCTCGAGCTCTGCAAGGAGGGCAAGGAGCTGGTCAACTACTGCGCCGGTGAGCTCGACGAGGTCGGCGAGGGCCTGAAGGAGCTAAGGCTCGACGACCTCGCCGTCCGCCTCGACGCCTCCGGGGCCGGAGCAGAGACCCCTTAGCGCCGGGCAGCCGCGGCAGAGGGACCAGTCGCGTTCCTCCGGTGCCGCGACCGGGAAATCGCCTTCGCCGATGCGGTTGATGGTGTTCTCGAGCCTTTCCCGCGCCGCCCCCATCGCGGTCGCGTCGAGCAGGGTGACCGCAGGCTCCTCGGGGCGTTCGAGGAAGACATAGGCAACCTCGACCTCCGAGGCGCCAAGCGCCTCGGCAACCGCAAGCGCGTAGATCGAGCGCTGGGTCTCGTAGTGAGCGGCTCGATCTTCGGGCTCAGCCTCGCCCAGCCGATCAGTCTTGTAATCGATCACCAGCGGCGCCTCGCCCTCCCGCTCGACGAGTAGATCAATCGACCCGCGCAGCACCGTGCCACCAACCCCAAGCAAGAGCGGCACCTCCGCCCGGACCCTGAACGCTTCGCTTGAAATCTGCTTCCGCAAGGGAGAGCCAATCCACTGCCGCACAACTCCGAGCAACTCCTCCGCTAGCCCCACCCCAGCAGCAACCGCGAATCGCATCGCCAGATCAGTCGACGGCTCCGCCCACCCGTTGGCCTGGCTCCACTCCAGCAGAGCGTGGACGGCCGCACCGCGAGCGGTCCGTTCTTCGCGCGCCGAGGGCTCGCCGTCGCCCTGCTTTCCCGACTCGCTCCGCGCCAGCCCCAAGACCCGCTCCATGTAGAAGCGGTAAGCGCATTCCTCGTAGGCAGAGATCGCGGTGTAGGAGAGGGGGCGGCTGGGGACGATCGGCGGCTTGCGCTCGACCAGCGGCGGCGGTCCCTCGCCGAGCGGCCGCTCACCGGCGTCCTCGCGGCGCAGCGCCCGCAGCTCGGCGGCCCGCTCCGGGGAGGGGAGGTTCACCCGCACCTGGATCTCCGAGGGCTCGAAGGCGGCCTCCAGCCCGGGTCGCGGCTCCGGCGGCGCCACCGGCACGGTCGCGTCGGCGTCACGGGGGATCGCCAGCGCTTCGACCAGCCGCTCCACCACCGGCCTGCCCTTCGTCTCCCGCCCCTCTTTCGGGTTGACGACGCCGCTGAGGACGAGGTGCTCGCGGGCGCGGGTGACGGCGACGTGGAAGAGGCGAAGCTCCTCCTCGGCTTCGCGCCCTGCCGCCTCCTCGCAGAGGGCGCCGTAGTCGTAGAGGTCGACCTTGGGGCTGCCGAGCCGCAGCAGGCGCAGGCCGACCCGCGGCTGCTCCTCCCGGCCGATCGCCAGCAGCGGCGCCCGGTTGCCGTTCAGCAGCCGGCGCGAGAGGTCGGGGACGGCGACGACGCCGAACTCCAGGCCCTTGGCGTTGTGGACGGTCATGATCCGGACTCCGTCGTGACCCTCGGCGGCAGTTGCGGCCTGGGCCTCGGCTTCCCCCTCGGCGCGGGCGGCGAGGAAGTCGAGGAAGCCGCGCAGGTCGCGCCCCTCGCGGGACTCGAACTCGGCCGCCAGGCGGGCCATCTTGCGGACGTTGGCGAAGCGGGCCTCGCCGGCGGGCCGCGAGAGCACCGCGAGGTCGTAGCCCGTCTCGGTGACGAGCGCCTCGACCAGCGCCGGCAGCGAGAGGCGTGGGGCGCGCTCGCGCAACGCCGCGACCGTGGCGACGAAACGCGCCAGCAGCTCGCGCTCTCCCCCCGGGATCCCCTCCAGGCGCTCCGGCTCGGCCAGCTCGGCCTCGCCGCCCCCGGCCGCGCGCTCGACCGCCGGCCAGACGTGGCGCCGCGTGCCGGCCGCCCGGCGCAGCAGCCAGAGCGTGTCGGGGGCGACCGCGCAGGCGGGGGAGGCGAGGGCACCGAAGAGGGCGTGGTCGTCGAGCGGGTTGGCGAGGACCGCCAGCAGCGCGCAGACGTCGGCGACCTGCTGCTGGGACCAGTAGCCGCGGCCGCCGACCACATAGGGCCGCAGGCCGGCGCGTTCGAGCGAGTCCTCGTAGGCGTCGAGGTGGGTGAAGGCGCGCAGCAGCACCACCATCTCCCCCCGCGGCACGCCGGCGTCAGCCAGCTCGCGCAGGCGCTCCGCCACCGCTCGCGCCTCGGCGAGGCAGTTGAGGGGGGTCGAGCCGTCGATCGCCGGTTCCAGCTCGATCCCCTCGGCGTCCCAGCCGTCGCGGGCGGTCAGCAGCAGCTCGACGGCTGGTTGCGAGCCGGCGAGCTCTCGCGTGTGAAGTGCGTCGCCCACCCGCAGCGGCGTGTAGGCGTCTTTGAGCAGCGTCTCGCCGAAGAGGTTGACCGCCCCGACCAGCTCCGGCCGGGAGCGGAAGTTGCCGCTCAGCTGCATCAGCTCGGCGTCGGCGCGGCGGTCGATCTCCTCGCGCCGGCGGCGGAAGACCTCGAGGTCGGCGTGGCGGAAGCCGTAGATCGACTGCAGCTCGTCGCCGACCACGACCAGCTCGCTGCGCGGTCCGCGCAGCGCCTCGATCAGCCGCAGCTGCAGCCGGTTGGTGTCCTGGAACTCGTCGACGAGGATCTGGCGGAAGCGCGAGCGGTAGTGCTCGCCGATCTCGGCCCGCTCCAGCAGGCGGGCGGCGAGGATCTGCAGGTCCTCGAAGTCGATCCCGGCCCGCCGTTCCTTCGCCTCCTCGAAGCGGGCGGAGAACAGCTCCAGCAGCTGCGCCAGGTGGCCGTAGACGACGCCGCCCTCGCCCGCCTCGGCAACCCGCGCGACCGCGGCGTCGATCGCCTCCCTATACGGGGCGAGGGCCTTGGCCTTGCTCCTGGTCGCGAGCGCCAGCAGCTCGTCGAGGCCGGGCATCGCCGGCGCCGAGAGCTGGGCCAGCGCCCGTTCCAGCAGCTCGCGATCGGCCTCGCTGCGCTTGCCGTTCTTCTCCCGCAGCTCCTCGAGGCACTCGCTCGCGGCCGTGGCGGCGCGGGCGATCGCCGCCTCGGGGTCGGGCCGCGGCGGCTCGGGCAGCTCCGGGTCGGCGGCACCGCGGCTGCGCAGCTCGTCGTGGACGGCGGCGACCATCGCCCGCAGCCCTTCGAGGTCGTAGGCGGCGACGGTCTCCTCGCGGGCGCGGTCGCCATCGGCGAGGAACTCGACCACGGCGTCGTCGAAGGCCTCGCGGGCGGCGCGCCCCGTCTCCGGCGCGTCGAGGACGCGGAAGCCCGGGTCGACCCCGGCGGCGACCGGGTGGGCGGCGAGGACGCGGTTGCAGAAGCCGTGGATCGTCGTGATCCAGGCGCCGCCGAGCCCGGCCAGCGCCGCCGCCGCCCGTTCGGAGCCGCGCTCGGCGCGGCGCGCCAGCTCGGCGCGGATCCGCTGCCGCAGCTCCGCCGCCGCCTTGTCGGTGAAGGTGAAGGCGAGGATCGAGTCGGGGGAGAGGCCGGAGTCGCAGACGAGGCGGCAGTAGCGCTCGACCATCGCCCCGGTCTTGCCGGTCCCGGCGCCGGCCTCGAGCAGGACGTCGCGGCCGCGGACGGCGATCGCCGCGGCCTGCTCGGGGGTCGGCTCGCGTGGTGGCGCCACCGTTGTCTCCTCGGTGCTCATCGTTCCTCGTCCCCCTCGTCCTGCTCCCAGCGCGGCGCCCGGTCGCGGCGGCAGATCGGCGCGAAGGTGCAGTAGGCGGGGCAGACGTCGTGGCCGCGCAGGCCCTGGCGCGGGCCGGGGTCGCGGCGGATGTCCCCGGTCCTCATCCGGGTGACGATCTCGCCGCCGCGGCGGCGGGTCTCCTCCAGCAGCTCCTCCAGCCCCTCGGGCTCGACGACGTCGTTGTCGTAGAGGCCGTAGCCCGCGAGCGCCTCGGCGGCGGTGGTGGAGACGACCCCGCGCGGCCGGCGCGAGGAGGTGCCGCGCAGCGGGTGGTACAGCGCCCCCGCCGGCTTCCCGCCCCAGTGCTCGGCGACCGCCAGCAGGTAGAGCGGCAGCTGCAGCTTCGCCCGCTCCTCGAACTTGTCGCGCGGGGTGACCTGGGAGGCGAGCTTGTAGTCGATGACGACGGCGCGGCCGTCGCCGGCCCGGTCGACCCGGTCGACGGCCCCGTGCAGCCCCCAGCCGCCAAGATCCAGCACCGGCCGCTCGGCGTCGGGGTGCTCGCCGAAGCGCGCCTCCAGCAGCCAGGGCTCGAAGCCGCCGGGGTCGCGCTCGGCCTCCTCGGCGAGGAAGCGCTCCAGCAGGCGCTCGACCCGGCGGGCCATCGCCCGCTCGGCCGGGTGGTCGCCGAGTTCGCGCTCGGCGACGATCTCTGCCAGCAGCTCGCGGCCGCGCCCGGTCCAGGCGGCGAGCGTGTCCGGACGGGGGAGGGGGTCGCCGCCCGGACGCTCGCTGAAGAGGCGGTCGAGCGCCTCGTGCATCAGGCCGCCCTGGACGAGCGGGTCGGGGACCGGGTCGAGCAGCTGCGGGTCGAGCTCGTGGCCGGCGAACCAGCGATAGGAGCAGACGTCGAACTCCTCCAGGGTGGTGCCGCCGTAGGCGGCGACCGCGGCGAGCGATTCGAGCGCCGCCGGGTTGCTCAGCGGGCCGGGCGCCCGCGACGCGGCCTCGGCGCGGCGGGCGCCGGCGACCCGGGCTGCGATCTGCCCCGCCAGCTCCGCTTCGACCCCGATCCGGGTCAGCAGGGCCGGCGCGTCCGCGGTCGGCCCGTGGGCGGCAAGCGCCCGCGCCAGCTCGTCCTCAGAAGGCGCTTCGGCCAGCGGAGCGACAACCTGGGCGAGGTCGCGGGTGACGGTGATCTCCTCCTCGACCGCGTCCGGCCCGGTGCCCTCGGGGGCCGGCGCCAGCAGCGCCCGCACGTCGTCGAGCAGCGGCGAGCGGTTGGTCGCGGCGCCGTCCTCGTCGCTGTCGCGGTAGGAGAGGACGAGGCTGCGGCGGGGGAGCGCCAGGCAGGCGTGGAAGAGGTAGCGCTCCTCGGCCTCGGTGTCGCGGCGCGGGTCCAACCCCAGGGTCTCCCGCTGGGACTCGGAGAGGAACGGGTCGCCGCCGCGGTCGCGTCGGGGGAACTCGCCGTCCTGCAGGGAGCCGACGACGACGTGGTCGAAGCGGGCGGCGCGGAGGCGGTAGGGGTCGGCGATGCGGACGCGCTGCTCCACCGGGCCCGACCAGACGCGGAAGCCGAGCTCCTCGACGACCTGCGCCAGCTCGCTTGCCCCCGGGGCGAGGTCGCCCAGCTCGGCGAGGTCGGCCATGGCGCTGGAGATCGCCGCGGCGGCGCGCAGCTCTACCCCGTCGCCCCGCCGCAGCGCCGGTCCGTCCTCGGCCTCGCGCAGCGGCCGCTGCGCCATCGTCCCCGCCAGCGCCGCGACCGCCGCCGCCAGCTCGGCGTGCGAGCGCTCGGCGGCGGCGCGCAGGCGCAGGAGGTCTCGCGGCGGCTCCCCCTCGTCGCCCTGCCAGAGCAGTAGCGCCGTCTCGGTGTCGCGGACCCGGCGGCGGCGCAGCCGCCGCTCGAACCAGTCGACCCGCCCGAGCGAGAAGCCGGAGGCGCCGCGCAGGTAGCGGACGAAGTCGGCCGCCCGCCCGGTCCCGAACTCGGCCGCCAGCAGCGCGATCAAGGTGCCGCCGACGCTGGTCCGCGCTACCGGCAGCTCCGCCTCCAGCGCGGTCGCGATCTCGTTCGCCTCCAGCGCCGCCTGGATCTCGGGCCCGCGGCGGGAGGGGTCCCGCAGGGCGATCGCGATCTCGGCCGCCTCGGCGCCGTCGCGGAGGAGGCGGGAGACGTGGGCGGCGATCGCCTCCGCCTCGGCGCGGGTGCCGGCCGAGCGCAGCAGGGTGAGGCTGCCGTCCACCTCAGCCCGCTTCGGCCTCGGCGCGCCGAAGGAGATCGTCAAATGGAAGAGCAGCGGGCTGAGCGTGTTGCCGGGCTCGGCCGCAAGCGAGGCCTCGCCGGCCACGCCGACCCGTTCCCGCAGGCGGCTGAGGAGCCTGCCGCGGGCCGCGAGCGCGAGGTTGCCCTCCTCATAGGGGAGCGCGACCGTTACCTCGGTCCGCTCGGCCAGCGCCGCGATCAGCTCCAGCTGGTTCTCCGTCAGGTCGTCGAAGCCGTAGAGGAGGACCGGCCGCTCGCCCCAGAACGAGCCGTCGCGCCGCAGTTGGGCGATCGCCTCGCGGGCGATGCCGTGGGCATCCGTGCGCCCGGTCCGCCGCCGCACCTCCTCGTAGCCGCTGTAGAGGGTGGCGATGTCGCTGAGGTAGGCGGAGCCCTCCAGCGTCCCGGCGCTCGCCTCCACTGCCTCCGGATCGACCCCCGCCGCCTGCAGCTCGTCGAGCAGGCGCTCGAAGGGGCCGGCGAAGCGCGGGCGGGCGGTGGAGCGGCGCAGCGGCCCGAGCCGGCCGCGGCGCGCCTTGATCGCCACCGCGATCGCCCGCAGGCGCTGCGGCTCTGAGAGCTCGCCACCGGGGGGGGCGCCGGCCGCGGCAGCGACGGTGCGGAAGAGGGCGCCGAAGGTGACGACGGAGCCACCGAGCAGCGAGCCGCCGCTGCAGAGCTCGCGCTCGAAGTCGAAGACGTCGTCCTGGTTGGGGACGACGAGGATCGGATCGCGGTCGAGAACCTCCCGCAGCGCGCGCAGCACCTCGCCGCGCTTGCCCGAATTGGGGGGGCCGTGGATCAGTTTCAGGGGCACGCGGCCGAGCCTACGGACGGCTCCGGCGTCGACCGGCGGGCGCCCGCCACGACCCCGCAAACTGGGGGATTAGCGGGCATCTTTTGGCGTCATCGGGCGCCTCTACCTTTTCCGCAGCCGATGTCCCTCTGCTTCGTAGACCCCGCCGACGCAATCCGCGCCATCGCCGACTCCGTCGGCCGCGAGGCACGCCGCCAACTTCTGGGCGAGGCGGTCCGCGCCTGGGTCGACGAGATCCCCGAGGCCGAGCTCGAGGTCCACTACGCAAAGGCGATCGCCGAGCTCGACGAGCACGACCTCTCGATGCTGGCTGCCTGGCACGGCTCCCTGGAGGCGGGCCAGCCCGTCCCCAACCGCGACTTCCTGATGGCCGCCTTCAGCTCCCTCGGCGACAACCGCCGCGAGGCCCTCAAGCTGGCCGCCGGCTTCCGCGGCGAGGAGGCCGTCGACTCGGGCGTCACCGAGGAGGACGCCCTGGAGCTGGTCCTAGGCCTCCTCGGCCCTCCGCGCCTGATGCAGCTCGCCGCCGAGGCGCTGGAGCTGTACGTCTGGGACCGGGCCGGCTCCGACAATTAGCCGTCTCCGCAAGCCGGCCTTTTGTTTAGCCCGCTTCCGTCGGGGCTAATCTCGTTGTGGTGGACGTTCCCCCGCAAGCGATAGTCATCTTCGGCGCCACCGGCGACCTGGCGCGGCGGAAGCTGCTGCCGGGGCTGCTGCGGCTCTTCCAGGCGGGGCTGATGCCCGAGTTCCGGATCATCGGCGTCTCGATGGAGGAGATCAACGACGCCCGCTTCCGGGCGATCGCCGAAAGCGCTTGCCGTGAGTTCGCCCGCCACGCCTTCGGCGGCGAGGAGTGGCACGAGTTCTCCAACCGGCTCTCCTACGTCCCGCACGCGCAGGCTCCGGAAGCGTTGAAGGAAGCCGTCGACAAGGCCGAAGGGGAACTGGGGTCGGAGATGCGGCTGCTCCACTACCTCAGCGTGCCGCCGACGGCCGCCCCCGACGTGATCCAGATGCTGAAGACCTGCGGGCTCTCGGAGCGCTCGCGGGTGATCATGGAGAAGCCGTTCGGGACCGACCTCGCCAGCGCCCGCACGCTCAACTCGATGGTCCACGAAGTCCTCGACGAGGACCAGGTCTTCCGCATCGACCACTTCCTCGGCAAAGAGGCCGCGCAGAACATCCTCGCGCTGCGCTTCGCCAACGGCCTCTTCGAGCCGATCTGGAACCGCAGCCACATCGACCACATCCAGATCGACGTCCCGGAGACGCTCGGGGTGGGCTCCCGCGCCGCCTTCTACGAGAAGACCGGCGCCTTCCGCGACATGGTCGTCACCCACCTCTTCCAGATCCTCGCCTTCGTCGCGATGGAGCCGCCGACGGCGCTGGCGCCGGAGCCGATCACCGACGAGAAGAACAAGGTCTTCCGCAGCCTGCAGCCGCTCGATCCCGCGCAGGTGGTGCGCGGCCAGTACGACGGCTACCGCGACGAAGAGGGGGTCGACCCCGATTCCCGCACCGAGACCTTCGTCGCCCTGCGCTGCGAACTCGACAACTGGCGCTGGAACGGGGTGCCGTTCTACCTGCGGACCGGCAAGCGGATGGGGGAAAGCTCGCGGATCATCTCGATCGCCTTCCGCGAGCCGCCGCAGGCGATGTTCCCCGAGCACTCGCGCGTCGGCCGCTACGGCCCCGACCACCTCACCTTCGACCTCGACGAGTCCTCCCGCGTCTCCCTCTCCTTCTACGGCAAGCGGCCGGGGATGGGGATGGTGCTCGACAAGGCGAGCATGCAGTTCTCGCTGGAGGAAACCGCCTACGGCGGTGAGACCGTCGAGGCCTACGAGCGGCTGATCCGCGACGCGATGATCGGCGACCGCACCCTGTTCACGACGGCGAAAGGGATCGAGCGGCTGTGGGAAGTCTCCGAACCGCTGCTGCAGGACCCGCCGCCGGTGAAACCGTACCCGCAGGGCTCCTGGGGCCCCTCGGAGATCGGCGCCCTGATCGCCCCCCACAGCTGGCGACTCCCCTTCGCCCGCCGCTGGCGCGAAGCGCCGAGCGGCGGCAACGGCGCCCCGATCGAGCGCGAGCGCGTCTAGTAGGTCCGAGCCTCAGCTAATTGTGCAATGCACCGGGATGGTGTGGGCTTCATTGGAGTAGCACCTGAATGTGCTGTTGCCGTTGTAGGTGCCGGTGAGTTCATTGGTCGGCCCTGTACAGACGCTGCCGGTGCCCGTGTAGTGCAGCTGCTGCAGTCCGAATTCCAATGTGAGATCCATCGGATTCGAACCGGCGACGTTTTTGCCTCTGACGTGGCCGCCTTCCGGTGTCTGTGCCCCCCAGAACTGGGTGCAGACACTGACCCCGAACGATGTCGGTGTGATTTCGATGCTTTTGCCAGCTGGACAGACGATATGCCACGACGAACCGCTCCATGTAACTAGGCCGGCGCCCACGCTCGTGGGTGTTGTGAATGTGTAGGTGCATCCATTGGTCTTGATGTCCGCAGTGGCGAAGCCGTAGGCGGAGCAGCCCTGGTAGGAGGGCACGACGGTTAGCTCGTTGATGTGCGCCGCTTCAGTTGATTTGGCGCTGAAGGACGCGGTCGTGCATTTGGCGAATCCCTCGGCGGTTGCAAATGAGTGTTGGCTCTCTTGATCGCCTGTCAAATAGGCGGTGGCCACGCCTTCGACTGTGATCGGCGTGGCTGAGGCACCCTCCGCGGTCAGGCCGCCCAGGGCGAGCGCCAATATAAGAAACATGCCGAAGGGCTTGCGAGCCATGTCGGGGTCTTAGCGGCGCGACGGGTATCGCACAAGCTGAAGGAGCCAAAGGCAAGCGCTTCCGGCGTCACCTCGGTCGAAACCCATGCAAATGCCCCGTGGCGCTTCGGCGCACTCGCCTCTCGATGCCGGGCGGTGAAGTGTTGCGCTACTAGGGCGTCAGACGCAGCAAGCCCCGAATCTCGCCGATCGCCTGCTCGTTCTCGCGGAAGTGGACGGCGCTCATGCCGGCGGCTTCGGCGCCCTCGCAGTTGACCTTGAGGTCGTCGATGAAGAGGCAGGCCTCGGCCGCGACGCCGACCCGCTCCAGGGTCAGCTCGTAGATCCGCGGTTCCGGCTTGCGGCAGCCGACAAAGGCGGAGTCGACGATCTCCTCGAAGATCTCGTCGACGGGCAGCATCGAGCGCCAGAGCGGCTCCCACTCGCGCACGTTGTTGGTCAGCATCGCCATCTTCAGCCCGCTCGCCTTCAGCTCGTGCATCAGCGCGATCATCTCCTCGTTCGGGTGCAGCGCGCCCCAGAACTTCTGGCGGAAGTGGTGGAGGTGGGGACGGTGGCCGAGGATCGACTCCAGTCCTTCTTCGAGCCCCTTGATGAAGGCGTCCTCGCTGATCTCGCCGCGCTCGAGCTTGAAGAGCGGGATCTCCTCGCCCTCGGCGAGACCCTCGCGCATCGCCAGCCCCAGCTTTTCCGGCGAGATCCCGCTGTCGTCCTGGAAGGCGGCGAAGGCGGCGAGGAGGGGAGTCGTAAGGACGCCGCCGAAGTCGGAGATGACGGTCGTGATGTTGGTCATCGGCGGCTCAGCCATGGACTGCGCTGCGGGCGACCTCGTAGGTGCCGAGCCCCTCGCGCCCCTCGACCGACCAGCGGAAGAAGGCGATCTCCGAGTCGAGGTCGTCGCGCCGCACCGAGACCGAGCTGATCAGGGTGCCGGCGCCGCGCAGCGGCCGCATCTCCTCGGTATTCGGCCAGAGCTCCAGCGTCGCCCGCCGCTGCACGCGGTCGGAGCCGTACTCGGTCGAGAGCAGCGCTTCCTCGAACTGCAGGGGGGCGCCGTCGGGGTCGCAGAGCACCGCCGCGACCTCCTCCTCGCCGTGCGCCTTCGCCCCATCCGGGAGGTTGGCGGTGAGTGCGAGCAGGCCGCCGTCGGCGAAGACGATCCCGATCGACCGCCGCACGATCTGTACCTGCTCGCTCATGCCCGGCAGCCTAGTGACCCAGGGACCGCCGTAGAGCTTATGGCCCCTATAGGGGTAGAAACCTCTACGGCGCCCACGCGGTTTAGATTGCCGTCGCATGGCCGAACTGACGATTCGAGACGCCGATCCCGCCCGCGACGCCGCAGCCTGCGCGGCGATCTACGCGCCGCACGTCGAAGGCAGCCCCGTCTCCTTCGAGGAACGGGCGCCGGACGCGGGTGAGATGGCGGTGCGGATCGAGCGCTACAGCCGCAGCCACGCCTGGCTCGTCGCCGAGCGGGAGTGGAAGGTGGTCGGCTACGCCTACGCGACCGCCTTCAACGAGCGGCCCGCCTACCGCTGGAGCACCTCGGTCTCCGTCTACATCGCCGAGAGCGCCCGCGGCGCAGGCGTCGGCCGCGCCCTCTACCAAGCCCTCTTCGAGCGCCTGCGCGAGCGCGGCTTCCGCATGGCCTGCGCCGGGATCACGCTGCCGAACGAGGCCAGCGAGAGGCTGCACGAAAGCCTCGGCTTCGAGCGGATCGGCGTCAACCGCGAGATCGGCTTCAAGGAAGGTGCCTGGCGTGATGTCGGCTGGTACCAGCTCGAGCTGGCGCCGCCGGCCGAGAATCCGCCGGCCGAGCCGCGCTGAACCGAGCGCCCCCTTCCTTTGTGCCGCTATGCGACACAAAGGAAGGGGGCGTGGCCAAGGGACCACCCGGCTACCATGCACTCATGAGCGATAACCCCGCAACGCCCGACGCCACGACCGACGAAACCCTCACCGAGGAGGACGTCTACGAGGTCCTCGAGGAGGTCATCGACCCCGAGCTCGGCCTCGACTTCGTCTCCCTCGGCCTCGTCTACGACGTCAACATCGAGGGCTCCGAGGTCTACGTCACCTTCACCCTGACGACCCCCGCCTGCCCGATCGGCCCCCAGGTCTCCGAGCAGATGCGCGAGTTCGTCGGCGACCTCCCCGGTGTCACCGCCGTACACCCGAAGATGGTCTTCGATCCCGCTTGGAGCCCGGAAATGATGTCCGAGGAGGCGAAGTTCGCGCTCGGGTTCTGAGCGCCGCTAGGCGAGCTTGACCGGCAGCGATTTCAGCTGGTTGAGGAAGCCGGACTCGACGTAGACGGGGCTCCCGGCCATCTCCATGTTCGGATAGCGCTTCAGCGTCTCCTCGAGGAGGATTTTCAACTCGAGGCGGGCGAGGGCGGCGCCGAGGCAGAAGTGGCGGCCGCCGGCGCCGAAGGCCTGGTGGTCGGGGTTGCGGTGGACGTCGAAGCGGTCGGGGTCCTCGAAGCGGGTCTCGTCGCGATTGGAGGAGGCGTACCACATGACCACCTTGTCACCCTCTTTGATCTGCGCCTCCCCGAGCTCGCAGTCCTTGGTGGCGGTGCGGCGGAAGTGGGCGAAGGCGGGGAACATCCGCAGCGCCTCCTCGACCGCGCCTGGGATCAGCGAGGGGTCGTCGACGAGCATCCGGCGTTGGTCGGGGTTCTCCATCAGCGCCCGCATCGCGCTCGAGTAGGTCGCCTTGGTGCTGTCATTGCCGGCCGCGACGAGGAGGAAGAAGCCCATCACGATCTCGTGCTCCTCCAGCCGCTGGCCTTCGACCTCGGCGTGGACGAGGACGCTGGTCAGGTCGTCGGTCGGGTTCTCCCGCCGCTCGGCGATCATCGCCCCGCAGCGCTCGAAGATCTGCCCGATCGCCTGTTGGATCGTCTCTTCGACGTTCTCGACATCGGGGCTGTAGTCGGGGTCGTTGGCGGCGAGGGCCATGTTCATCAACTCGGCCCAGGCGGCGTCGTCCTCCTCCGGGATCCCCATGAAGCTGCCGATCACGCGGGAGACGGCGGGCTGGGCGACCGCGGTGACGAGGTCGCAGGTCTCCTGGCCGTCGAGCCGGTCGAGGGTCTTGGTGACGATCTCCCGGATCTCCCCCTCGTGCGCGGCGATCCGCCGCGGCGTGAAGCCGGCCTGGAAGAGCGCCTTCAAGCGGTCGTGCTTGGGCGGGTCCATGCCGATGAACATCGCCCGCGCCAGCTCGATCGGGAAGACCTCGTCGATGACGACCACGCCGCCGCGTTCGGAGGAGTAGGTCTCCCAGTCGCGGCTGACCGCGTGGACGTCGTCGGCCCGGGTCACCGACCAGAACCCCTTCGCCTGCGGCAGCTCGGTCACTTCGGAGGTCCAGTGGACCGGGCATTCGCTCCGCATTCGCTTGAACAGCTCGATCGGCGGCCCGTTCTCCCAGTGCTCGCGCTCGAGCACCAGCGCGTCCTCGACTTTGCCTTCCCCGGCCGCGATCTCTCTCTGGTCAGCCACGCTGCCGGGATACTAACTGGCTGGCTGGCCAGTTTGAAGGGCGGGAGCAGAATCGACCCGCAGCCGGAACAGCAGATGGGGCAGTCCGGCGTGCTCGACTTCACCGGCCGGCGCGCAGCCGACCTTCTCGGCAACCCGTCGCGAGGGGGTGTTCGCCGGTAGCACCAGCGCCACCAGCTCCTCGATCTTCAGCTCGCCGGCCCAGGCAGCGGCTGCCTCGGCCATCTCGGTCGCGTAGCCGTTGCCGTGCAGGTGCGGCTCGATGCTCCAGGCGAGCTCGACCATCGCCGTTTCCTCGACCACGGTCCAGTGCAGGCCGCCGCGGCCGGCGAAGGCCCCGCTCTCCCGCTCGATCAGGACCCAGGGGCCGAAGCCGTGGTCGGACCAGTGACTGCGGTCGCCTTCGACCAGCTCGTCGATCGCCCCGGCGTTGAAGGGCGGCAGGGGAGGGGGGCGGAGCCAGCGCTCGATCGCCGGGTGGGTGAAGTGGGCGTGGTAGAGGGAGCGGTCGTCGGGGCTCGGGCGGCGGAGGTGGAGTCGCTCGGTCTGCCGCTCCCCGCCCATCGCCTCAGCCCTGGTCGGTACGAGGCAGCCGCGGCTCGCCGTTCGGCGGCACCTCTTCGGCGGTGCCCTCGAGGTCGTAGTCGCGGCTCGGACCTGGCCGAGGTCCGGAGCCGGACGGCGGCCCGTCGAAGCCTCCGCCGCCGACGCTGACGACGGCGAAGCGCCCGAGCGTCACCCGTTTCAGCAACCGCCGCGCGATCGCCCGGGTCGGGGGCACCAGCAGGAAGAGCCCGAAGATGTCGGTGATGAAGCCGGGGGTCAGCAACAGGGTGCCGCCGATGACGATGAGGACACCGTCGGCGACCTCGCGTCCCGGAAAGCGCCGCGCCGCCAGCGCTTCGTTGAACCGCCGCCACGCCCCGCGGCCTTCGTGTTTCAGCAACATCGATCCCAGGATCGCGTCGGCGAGCAGAAGGATCAGGGTCGGGACGACGCCGATCCACTGGCCGACCTGGATGATCACGTAGAGCTCCGCGATCGGGACGACGATGAACAGCAGAACGAGGATCAGTGGCATAGCGAAAGACTAGGGAGGTGACTACGCGGCCTTGACGGCTTTCCCCGCCGCCCTCTGCAGCTCGGCCAGCGATTCGTCGAGCCCGTTGCTGACGACCTCGACGTCCTCCATGCAGTCGTAGTCGGCGAGCAGGCCGAAGCCGACTTTGCCGTGGTAGCTCATGATCGCGATCGCGAGGCAGTGGTTCTGGGGCAGGAAGGCGACCGGGAAGACCTCCTCCATTTCCCTGCCGAGGACGTAGAGCGGCATCTGCGGCCCGGGCACGTTGGTGACGATGAGGTTGAAGAGGCGGGTCGAGAAGTTGATCCGCGAGGCCTGGGCGAGGATCGTCGGCGGCGCGAAGTCGTTGAAGCGGGAGATCACTTCCGCCCCCAGCGCCTGTTTGGAGCGCTTGAGGCCCGCCATCGCGTCGCTGATGGTCCGCAGCCGCCGCACCGGGTCCTCGATGTAGACCGGCAGCGGCCCGCGCATCAGGGCGATCCGGTTGCCGAGGTCGCCGCGCTCGTCTTCGGAGCGGATCGAGACCGGGACCAGGGCCCGCAACTCCAGCCCCTCGGTCCGCACCCGGCGGCCGTGCAGCCATTTGCGCAGGGCGCCGGTGACGACCGCGAGGACGACGTCGTTGACGGTGCCGCCGAAGGTGTCCTTGATCCCTTTGAAGGTGGAGAGGTCCGAGCGCGCCCAGACGTAGCGGCGGTGGGGGCCGATCCCCTCGTTCAGCGGCACGTCCGGGGCCGGGTCGGCAAAGGCGCTGACGATCTCGCCGACGCCCTCCAGCCCCTCGACCAGCTTCCGCGCCGTCGTCTCCGGGTTGCGGACGACGTCGACGGCGCGCTCGGCGAGCTTCACCGGCGTCGCCACCGCGTCGGCGATCCCGCGCGCGACCAGCTCGGTCGTCCCCGGTTCGGGCTGCGGCACCCAGTTGTCCTCCAGCTCCATCGGCTTGGCGTCGCGCTCGAGGTCGAAGAGGACGGTGCCGATGTCGACGCCGCTGATCCCGTCGACCATCGCGTGGTGGGTCTTGGTCAGGATCGCGAAGCGGTTGCGTTCGAGGTTCTGCGCCAGCCACAGCTCCCAGAGCGGCTTCGAGCGATCGAGCTGCTGGGAGAAGATCCGCCCGGCCAGTTTTTTCAGCTCCTCCTCGCCGCCCGGTTCGGGCAGCGCGGTGTGGCGGATGTGGTAGGTGAGGTTGAAGTTGACGTCGTCGGCCCAGAGCGGCCGGCCCGCCTCCAGTGGCGGCACCACCAGCTTCTGGCGGAAGCGGGGGACCAGCGGCAGGCGGCTGCGGACGTGTTCGACCAGCTCGGTGTATTTCGGCGGCGGCCCCTCGAAGATCAGGATCGCCCCCACGTGCATGTGGCTGTTCGAATGCTCGTTGGTCAGGAACGAGGCGTCGACGGCGGTGAGGCGATCGAGGTGGCGTCCGGAAGTTGCCATCTGGCAAGGCTACTTATGCCCGAGTTTCCGGGCTTCCAAGCCTTGTACCCTGCATGTATGGCTGCCACCGCCACCGCGCCCAAACGGGTGCTTCTTGCTGCACCGCGCGGCTATTGCGCCGGCGTCGATCGTGCCGTGCAGACGGTCGAGCGCGCGCTGGAGCTCTACGGCGCCCCCGTCTACGTGCGCAAGGAGATCGTCCACAACAAACACGTCGTCGAGGAGCTCGCCAAGCGCGGCGCGATCTTCGTCGAGGAGGAGACCGAGGTGCCGGAGGGGGCGATGGTCGTCTTCTCCGCTCACGGGGTGGCGCCGAGCGTGCACGAGAATGCTGCCGCCCGGCAGCTGCGGACGATCGACGCGACCTGCCCGCTGGTGACCAAGGTCCACGTCTCCGCCCGCCGCTTCGCGGCCCAGGGCTACACGATCATCATGATCGGCCATGAGGGCCACGAGGAGGTCGAAGGGACGACCGGCGAGGCCCCCGGCAGCATCGTCCTGATCGAAACCGCCGACGAAGTCGAGACCCTCGAGGTTCCGGATCCGGGGAAAGTCGCCTTCATCACCCAGACGACGCTCTCGGTCGACGAGACCGCCGAGGTGATCGCCGCCCTGCGGGCCAAGTTCCCCGGCATCGTCGCCAGCAAGTCCGACGACATCTGTTACGCGACCACCAACCGCCAGATCGCCGTCAAGCAGCTCGCCCGCGAGTGCGACCTCGTCCTCGTCATCGGCTCGACCAACTCCTCCAACTCCAATCGCCTGGTCGAGGTCGCGCGCGAACACGGCTCCGCCTCCCACCTGATCGACAACCACACCCAGGTCCAGGAGGAGTGGCTGGAGGGCGTGGAGACGGTCGGCATCACCTCCGGCGCCTCAGCCCCCGAGGAGCTGGTCGAGAGCCTCGTCGCCTTCTTCCGCGAGCGCGGCGCCGACGACGTCTCCGAGCTGCGGACCGTCCACGAGGACGTCCGCTTCATGCTCCCGAAGGAGATCCGCGACGAGGTCGCGGCCCGCAGCTGACGTTTGGTGAATTTTGGGGGCTATCGCCCCCACAACTCACCGATTGCTTACTCGTACGGCGCGTAGCGGCTGTGCAGCATCAGGTCGTTGCCGTCGGGGTCGGTGAAGAGGGCCATGTGGCAGACGCCGGTGTCGAAGGTGTCCCCGGTGAACTCGACACCCTTGCCTTCCAGCTCCTTGCGCGCGGCCCCGACGTCGTCGACGTGAAGGGCGGGGTGAGCGTTTTTCTGGGGCGCGAACTCCATCCCCTGTTTCGCCGGCTCCCAGATCGCGAAGCAGGTGTCTCCCGCCCAGCACTCGAATCGGCCCTTCTCGTCCGGCCGCAGGCCGAGGGTGTCGACGTAGAAGGCGCGCGAGCGCTCGGCGTCGGTCGACGGGATGCCGATGAAGTCGGTCTTGGTGATCATCGCTTCCTCCTTGGGGTGGGGCGGGAGTAGCTCAGGGTACGCCCGCCGCGAAGCTGAGCGACCAGACCCTGGTGCCGGGGGCGGGGCGGAGGATGAGGCTGTGGGCCTCGTGGCTCGGGTGCTCGGCGAGGGTGCGGAGGCCGGGGAGCGGATCGGATGGCAGGGTGGTCCATCGGCCGTCGATCTCGACCTCCAGCTCGCCCTCTCCCTCGATCGTCGCGTAGGCGCCGCCCGCCTGGTAGTCGAGCGCCAGATCCTCGCCGTCCTCTCCCGCGACCCAGGGCCGCTCCCAGCTGCCGCCGGGGAACTGCTCGGGCGTCGGGGCGATGACGCGGGCGCCGGGACCGTCGGTGGCCCGTAGCGGCGCCATCGGCTCCGGCAGCTCCTGCAGCGCGTCCTGTTCCCGCAGCTCGGCCTGGATCGCTTCCTCGGTCGCCAGGTATTCGCCCTCGCCGAAATGGGCCCAGGCGAGCGAGCCGCCGAGGCTCCAGAGGAAGAGGCTGGGCCAGCCTTCGCAGCCGTAGGCGCCCCAGAGCTCGTGCTCGGCGTCGATCGCGACCGGGAACTCGACGCCCAGCGCCTGCAGACCCGCGGCGACGTTCTCGGGCTCGGCGGCGAAGGGAAAGCGCGGCGCCTGCACCGCGATCACGCTCAGGCCGGCCTCGCGGTAGCGGCGCTGCCACTCGGCCAGGTAGGGGAGCGTGCGGACGCTGTTCAGCTGCGCGTATTCGACGAAGTGGACCAGCGCCGGTCCGCCGGCGGTCAGCGCCGGCATCGACTCCGGTTCGGTTCCGATCCAGGCGAGGTCGCTCGGCAGGTCGGGGGCGGCGATGTTGTCGCGTCCAGGGCGCATTTAGGGAGGGTTGAGGCGGGACAGTATCCTGGCCGAGGTGACCGAGCTCGTCACATTCCTGCTGCCGGCGCTGCCGCTGTTGGGACTGCTGCTGACTCTGCTGCTCGGGCACTACCCCGGCTGCGAGGCGATCGTCCGCCTCTCGGAGCGGATCGCCGGACCCCGCCGCACCCGCGACGCGGACCGCCGCCCGAGCCTCCCGAAGCCGCCGCGGTCCTTCGCGCCCGCCGGCGGCCTCCTGATCGCCCTCGGGCTCGCCCGGCGCCCGCCGCCGCTCCCCGCCTGATCCCTATCTGGCGTTTCGCGGTTCCTTTGTCCTCTCTAGGCGGATAAAGGAGCCACGCGATCTGAGTCCGCGCGGAAAAGGCGCGAAAGGAGCACGAAATGAATACGAGAACCGCAGCAATCGGGGTCGGCCTGGTCGTCGTCGCCATCGTCCTCTTCGTCGTCCTCGGGGGCGACAGCGACAGCGACAACAACAGCAGCGGCAGCGACTTGAGCACCGGCGCCGACGCCGCCAAGGTGCCGACCGTCGTTGTCAACAAGCAGGGAGAACCGGTGGGCGGCATCGCCGACCTCACCTACAAGAAGGGCGACCAGATCCATTTCAAGGTCGAAGTCCCGTTCGAAGAAGAGATCCACCTCCACGGCTATGACGTGATGAAGGAGGTTCCGAAGGGCGGTGGCACCGTCACCTACGACCTCCCGGCCGAAATCGAAGGGGTCTTCGAGGCGGAGCTCGAGGGCCGCGGCGAACAGATCGTGGAGCTCAAGGTCGAACCATGAGCTGGCTGCCGCTGGCGCACGCCCTGGCCTCCAGGCAGGACCTCCCGGTCCCGGCCTGGCTCTTTGCCTGGGGGGCGTCGATCGTCCTGATCGTCTCCTTCTTCGCGCTCTCGGCAGGCTGGCGGACCCCCCGCTTCGAGCGACCGCACTCGCGGCCGTTCGGGGCGGGGCTCTCCCGCGCGCTTCTCTCCCTCCCGGTGCAGATCCTCTGCGGCTGCATCGGCGTCTTCCTCCTCGGCTTCGCGATCTACGCCGGCTTCAAGGGCACGGTCGCCCCCGACCGCAACTTCGCCCTCACCTTCCTCTTCGTCACCTGCTGGCTCGGCTTCCCCTTCTTCTCGGCGATCTTCGGCGACCTCTTCCGGCCCTTCAACCCCTGGCGGGCGATCGGCCGCGCCGTCGGCGCCGGCTTCAGGGCGATCGCCGGGCAGCGGGCCGCCCACGCCACCTACCCCGAGTGGCTCGGCCGCTGGCCCGCGGTCGTCGGCCTGCTCGCCTTCGTCTGGCTCGAGGTCGTCTACGGCAGCGGCGGCGTCACCCTCGAACCGGAAACGGCCGCCGTCGCCGCCAGCGTCTACACCGCCTTCACCCTGGCGATGATGGCCCTCTTCGGGGCCGAGGAGTGGTGCGCGCGCGGCGAGTTCTTCTCGGCCTACTTCGGGATGTTCGGCCGGCTCGGGATCTTCGGCAGCCGCGACGGCCGGCTCGAGCGGCGCCGTCCCTTCTCGGCCGCCACCACCTGGGCCACCGTCCCGGGCTCCGCCGCCCTCGTTCTCGCCTCGATCGCCACCACCAGCTACGACGGCGCCTCCGAGGGCGCCTTCGCCGACGCGATCGAAGAGGTGATCGGCTGGTTCGAAGGCGCCGGCGTCGGCCTCACCGCTTCGATCCGGCTCGCCGACACGATCTTCCTCCTGCTCACCTTCGCCGGCGTCTCCCTCGTCTACATGCTCGGGGTGCGGGGGATGCGGACCGTCCCCGGCGCGCCCTCCGTCGCGAAGCTGCGGGTCGGCTTCGCCCACACCCTGATCCCGATCGCCCTCGCCTACCTCGTCGCCCACTACTTCAGCTTCTTCGTCTTCCTCGAGCAGGCCCAGTTCACCTACCTGCTCTCCGACCCGCTCGGAACCGGCACCACCGATCTCTTCGGCACCGCCTCCTCGGGGGTTGACTACACGATCCTCACCGCCAACACGATCTGGTACGTCCAGGTGGGCGCCCTGATCGTCGGCCACGTGCTCGGGCTGACGCTGGCCCACGACCGCGCCCTCGTCTACTGGCCCGACTACCGCAAGGC
>Ga0070685_10000087_pt1 | contig 56725 bp, 86 predicted proteins | sample KBSS13LmetaG_FD_65651 | JGI IMG/M metagenome (GOLD analysis project Ga0070685, IMG submission 65651) | Switchgrass rhizosphere microbial communities from Kellogg Biological Station, Michigan, USA - KBS S1-3L metaG | ecosystem: Host-associated > Plants > Roots > Rhizosphere ...
CAAGTCCTCGTAGTCCTCGGTGTCGTTGAACGAGAACGTCCGAGCGACCGGCAGGTCCGTGAGCTGAGTGCCGAAAGTCGTTGCCGCCAGCGTCGGGTACTTGATGAGCTGAACGTCCCGCAGTCCATACGGGAGTGCGTTTCCCAGAGGCATTACTGTGTCCCTCCCTCAGGAGATTGATACCGGCGGGTAGCCAGCAGTTTTCCAGTACTCGTGCTGAATTGGTGCAGCACCACCACTCCACTCCGTTTCCCACAGAAGCGTGACGGGCAGACGACCTCAATCACGCCTTCATCGACCGAAGGCATGGCTACCTCCCCAAACTTCTTGTTGGGACACCGGAGTTCGAGCATCAGTGAACCGTGGTCCCCGGAGCGTCGGAACCACCGCCGGAGCCGGTATGCGCTCCGGTTGTCGTGGGAGCCGCCCCACCCGGTGCCACAGAGGGCCCTGAGTTGTCCGCAGAGGCGTTATCCGGCCCGTTCGCCAGAGCCAACACGTCCACCGGGTTCTCGGTGACCTGATCGAGCGCTGAGGGGGTCATGTCGTCCTGCTGCGGCTTCGGAACAAACTCCTCCTGATCGTCACCCTCACCCGTGATGACGAACTCGGGGTCGTTCTCGATGCCCTTTCGGATCTGGTCCTCGGTGAGCGCGTCCAGCGGCACGGCAAAGCCATTCCGGGCCGACCACACCACCGTGTCACCGGTCAAGCCCACCGACCGCCAGTCCTGCGTGGTGATCTGCCGCACGTGGGCCAGGCCGATGTAGCGTACGTAGCGCATAGTTCCTTTCCCTCCTACTGGCCCGAGCCCACAAGCGTAAAGCTAGTGTTTCGAGCGATTGTCCTGTGACCATCGTCGGTCAGGTCTTCGCTGTCACCTTCCCACCGTGCACCTTGCAACCAGCCTTGTGTATCTTGGCTAGGAACGAGGGACGGAATCAAGGACCGGAGACGAAGAATGATGGCGTCTATCTTCGTATAATCTCCGGGCTTGTCGTGCACCCATATTACGAGGGATCTCCGCGTTGAGACGTCTAGTCCCACGCTGTTAACTCCCCATCGCAATTGAAGAAACGGCCGGTCTTGGGGCGTGTCCACATCCACCGCGAAAGAATCCGCACCGGTGATTCCTAGGCTGTTCAGCGTCGGATCGGTGATGATCGCCTGATAGATGAGCGTCCTCATGCTGCCACCGCCCGATTGATAGCCGAAGCCAAGTCCGCAGCCATAAGCGGAGCAATGTGCACCATCGTGGGTCCGATGATGGCGTACTTACCTGACCACCGGACTTCGAGCCAGAACGTATAGGGCATCGTGCCGTAGATTGTCAGTTCATGCTTGACCATCGGCTCTTTATCATGCTGCGCGAAGAGTCCTGCCCTCGCATTGCCGGTATTGTCGTGCCAAGGCGCATTGGTCCTCGCGTACGTTTCTGCCTCGGGCTCGTATCGATCGAAGACTAGATCTACCGCAGCGTCAATCTTCGGCAGGAGCTCTTGCAACCCCGGAGTCAACGAGTCAAAGACAAACGTTCCCTTACGACGCGCCATCATGGCCTCGCTGACCGGGGGATGTGCCGGAAGACGAACGCCTTAGTCATGTAGCCCCACCCCTCGGTAAAGCCGATCACGTCGAAGCGAGTCCCTGCCTCATCCAACCAGTAGTCTCCCACCTCGATCTGCATGTCGTGTGGTCCGATGAGGTGGTAATCAGCAACACGTTCCACACCCGCTACGGTAATGGTCGGACGCTGGTCGTAAGCCAGTAGGGATAACTTGAACGTTTGCGCAGGGCGAGGCGTACCGTTGACTTCCTGAAAGCCACCGTTTTGCTGAGCAGCGCGAGTAAGTGGGATGAGCTGCGCGGTAGTGGGGTCATCCGCAATGAATGCTGCGGTAACCTTGCGCTGCGCATCCAAGTAACTCATACCCGCTCGACTCCCACCGTGTAAGACTTGGAGTGCCCGGTCTCCTCTACGGAAGTGTTGGACGCGTCGGCCATGCCCAGATACGCGTCACGAAGCTTGCTCAGGGCCCGGCTAGAGCCCGATTCGGTGGTGTCCACCAGTCCGGCCACCGCAGCGGCTTTCTCGCGCCACACTTGCCGTACGGCTGGCTCCATGCCCAAGTCGTCGATCATGCCGCCAACGAGTGAGTCCGTATAGGTAGCGTCATCGGGACTGAGATCAGTCATTCGGCGGAGCGTTGCAATTTCGGTTTCTGAGGCCATCGGTGGTCACCTCCCAAACTCTGAGATGATCCCATCATATAACATACCCCGAACTCGTGAACTCGCAGAGAAGCCCGGCAGCGCGGGAGACTGCCGGGCTTCTCTATTCCTGCACCCGAGAGGTTAGCTCTCGTCCTCGGGATTATCGGCGTCCCAGAGGCGGAGTCCCTTGATGAGGTCCGCCTTCGTGACGTTGCCGTTCGCTCCGGTCCCGACGACCTCCACATCCGAGGTGTCCGGGATCGCGTTCCGGTTGCCCACCTCGGCCTCGAGATCGGCCTTCGACCACGAGTCGTAGTCGTCCTCCGGTCCCGCGTCCTGGGGGTCGGCCTGAGTCGGGTCCACCTGCTTGGGACCGTCCCCGGTGTCCGCCGGAGTGGAAGCCGACGAAGACGCGTCCAGAGCCGACCGCGTCACGGTGTCCTCCGGCGTCTCCGCGTCCGGAACCTCGGCATCGAACTGCGCCTGGTGGTTGGCGAGCTGCTCTTCCGACATGAAGCCCGCGTTGCGAAGCCAGGCGATGTCCTCGTCGGAGAGTTTCTGCTCCCAGTTGATCTTCCGCATCGGTCAGTCCTCCGATCAGGCGTAGATCGTCGGGACGGTATAGGTACCGGACGACGACAGTTGCATGATGATCGCGCCACCACGCTGCCGGACGCCGGTACCGAAGCCCGTGACCCAGTACGAGTCGATCAGCGGGTAATCCGGGTTCCGGCCCTTGACGAGCCGCAGTCCACGCAGATTGGTATTTGCGTGCTGCCGCAGGCCGATCGGGTTCTGGAGGTTGTCCGGTCCGCCGGTCGCGAAGCTCGCCAGATAGTCGGTCGGCATGTAGTCGTCCACCACGATCAGCAGCGGGCCGTAGTTGCCGATGACGGTCAGACCACCCAGGGTTCCGGGCACCTGCGACTGACCGAAGACCTGAGTGGTCTGGGGCAGGATCTGACCGGGTTGCGGAGCCGCCGGAACGAAGTCATACCGGCCGTAGTTGCCGCCGACCGCCTGCACCGCGTTGACCGCCGACCGGAAGTTCCGGATCTGGTTGCCCAGGGCGGTGTTGACCATCACGACGAGCGTGTAGCCGTTCTCCTGAGAGTAGCCGTGGCTCGTGAAGTCGTCGATGATCATCGTGTCGAGGTCCTGGGCCTCGAGCACGGAGTTGGCACCAGAGGTCTTGTAGTGCGTGTGGCTGCCGGTGAACGTGTTGTTCTTGTACGCAGGCGGGACGGTACCGTCGGCGTTATAGAACTTGTAGACGTTGTAGTTGTTGCCGTTGATCGTCGCGGTGAGGTTGGTCGGGTTGAAGAGGCACTTGAGCACCTGGTTGAGCAGGAGCCGCCAGTAGGCCTCGACCGCCGCGTTACCGACCGAGTCGATCATCGCCGTGGTCGCGTCGGCCAGGTACTGCCAGGTGTACCGCGAGCCGAGGTCATACCACTTGAACGTGTAGCCCATCTGGAAGTACGTGGGCTGGATGCGGCTGCCGACCGGCAGGCCGAATTCCGAGGCCTCCTCGAAGTCGACACCCTGGCCCGGCTGAGTCACGGTCTCGACGATGTTGGAGACACCGAAGGTGAGGAAGTTGATGATGTTCTGACGCGGCTGGTTCACGGCGTTGAGAAGCGCCATGAAGTTTGCCCAGATGTCGTTCAGGTCAGTGCCATCAGCCGCTCGCGTGACGACATCCGCAGCGGTGTGGAACCCGTTCCGGTTGGCACCACCGGCGATGCCAGGCAGGATGCCCAGCGACCGAAGATCGACCAGCTCGTGACCGGGCATCGCCTTGCCGGAGACCAGGCCGGGCATGACCATGTTGGGGATGATGAGTCCCCGCTTGTTGTACTCCAGGGCTCGCGTGATGGTGTCCACCGAAGTCCCCTTCCTCAGCCCTGGAACGAGCCGCATCGGACCACGAGGCGCGTGGCCTCGACGGTCGTTCCGACATAGAAGACGTTGGTGCCCGCAGCGGGCGTACCCTGGGCCGCGAGACGGCTCGCCGTGGTGTCGAGGATGTACTTCGTCCCCGCCGTCGGAGTCGTGGCTCCCTGGATGTCGTTGGCATCCAGCTCCACGATCTCGCCGCTGGTCATCACGTCCACAATGTCACCCGCCGCCTTGGCCGAGGACAGACAAACCACACCGACGGCCGCTGCCGCCGTGGTGGCCTTGATGAGCTTGCCCGACCCATTGAGGGCGACCACGATCACCCGGTTGAGGTCCGAGACTCCCGACGGTCCCGAGGTGGCATTCCAAGCCGCATTCAGCGGCGCACGAAAGCCACCCGAATTGGGGGCATACTTGTCGATTCGGCTCACGTCCACTCCCTTCGTATTTGGGAACGTAGCCCTTTTGTTCTGCGATTCCGTTAGGCCACAGACCTTGCCGGAGAGTGAACGTCAGAACTTGTTGAGAACCGGAAACCGCTTCGCGAGCGCAGCTCGATTGGTGGTGGAGCCCGATCCCTTCCGCCTGCCGTTCTGAGTGCTTGCCGACCGACGAGTGGAGCGCGGCTCCTCTTCCTCATCTTCGTCGTCTTCGTCCTCGTCTTCGTCCTTCGTGGAGCGACGACCACGGGCCTTCTTGTCGTCCTCGATTTTCTTGACGAGGTGGGGCTTGCGCTTGGCGAGTTCACGAAGACCACGCCGGAGTTCGCGCGCATCCACGTTACCATCCTCGTCAACCGCGTCATCGAGAATGCCGGAGTTCAGAGCCAGGGTGAACGCGTCGGAAGGATCGACCCAGTCGACGACATTGGCTCGGAAGAAAGCTATCTGAGCCATCAGTTCTCGGTTGGTATCGGTCAGCTTCGTGATGGTCGATCGTGCCTCGGTCAAGTCACGCGACACGATCTCGTCGGGCTTCTTGCCCTCGTCCTCCTTGGCTCGCTTCAGCTCGGTCAGTTCCGCCTGAACCTTGCGAAGCTCGAGCCGGTATCGCTTAGCCTGTTGCGATGCCTTGCGAACACGTGAGTCCTCGTCGTCATCCGCGTCGTCGTCCTCGTCCGACTTGGATTTCTTGGACGACTTCCGGGACTTGGACTTGTCATCCTCTTCCTCATCCTCGGTGTCATCGTCCTCAGTGTCGTCCTCGTCGTCCTCGTCGTCGTCATCCCCCCGCGTGTACTCGGGGTCATCAGGGTCATCCGAAGATGCACCCATGACGGGCCACACCGCCGTGCCGTTCTTTAGGTAACCGAGAGGCGTCAACAACTCGCCGGTCTTGGGGTGACGCTTACCGGCCAGGTTCGCAGAACGCATGCCCGGCTTGGTGAGTCGCAGACTCATATTGGCTCCCTAAGCCTATTGTAATGCTTTCGAACTCCCACTTTACCACTTGTCGAGATCCGGCTAGATTGACCCCTGACCAAGCTTACGATTCTACTCTATGAACATGGGCCCTAACCCAAGTTCTACGAGCCAATAGTGAAGCAATAATCCGGTGGTTACCATCCTTGATGACTATCGCACCACTCGGAAGAATCGTGAGATTGGGAAGATTGTCATCTCCCCCCGGAATACCCTCTTTAAGGTAATGTCGTATACGAGACACAGAAGCTTTGTCTTGGTGTGACAACAAAACCCTGCCCGACAAGTCTATTTCCTCAATCGGGCCTTTCTTACGAATCTCACTCGGGGGAACCTTAGCATCTCGGGGTGACAAGCTATCAAAAAGGTCTTTAATGCCCACCGTGGACGCATCTAGCTGATCACCATCTTTGTATTTGGCCAACCTCTTCAGCCCCGCATCACTATCCCAGGTGCTCACGCTAACTGGGGTAACATCTCCAACCGGCTGACCAAGCCTTGCCAAGTTTTCCTGAGTACGTCGCGTAAGTTCGTCGTCGAAATCTCCGCGTTCCAACGCTTTCTTGAAATCATCTGAAGACATCATCACGTAAGTCAGATAACAGAAGCAATTGGGATGTGGCTTGTCCGGCACCTCGTCAGGATCGTATGGCTCGTGTGCGGCAAAGACATTGCACTCGTCCGGCACCTTGTGCGATCCCGACAGATTCCACTTGACCGCTTTCACCCCTGGGCGATTCGCTCCTTCTTTCTGGCGCTCGTGGAAGGCATTGTTGATCTCAGTGCGTGCGAGACGCATAGCCGAATATGAAGATCCACCCGGCGCTGTCGGGCTGACATACCGATAAACCTCTGCGGCAAGCTCCTTCGCCGAGAGATTCTGAATCAGTCCTTGCCTGATGATGTCAACGATCCGGCCATCGTCTAGTGCCCGATTCGAGTACACGCGCCTGGACAGCGCTCGAGCACGACGAGCAGCATCACTCTTCAGCCCGGACGCTCCGGCGGCCCTCAGAGACGCCACAAGGGCATCAGCGGCCCGTTCTGACAGTCCGGCATACGCAATGCGTTCCAACGTCTCTATGGCGTCCTCAGCGGCCTGTAATGAGTCCTTGATGGCCCGTTCCACCAGTGGGTTGATCCGCCGGACCCACATCGTCTGCACCAGAGCATTGATCGCAGCCAACGTCACGCGCAGCTGTGCAGCCCGAACCTCGCCACCGATCCCGACTGGCAAAGAAGCGATCCGTCGCTGGATCGCCTTGGCTGTTGCTTCAAGGATGCGCCGTAGTTCCGCCTCGGTGGTGGCCTGAACGATCGTATAGCGGCGGAACTCCGGACCCCTAGGCTGCGGAACCACCATTGTTCTGCCCGGTCTCCTGGTTCAACTGCGCCGTACCGAGCTGGGCTTCATTGCGGGCCTTGAACTCAGCGTCTGCCTTTGCTCCGATTCCATCGGGGAAGGAATATCCAAGCTTGGCCACTTCTTTCCGATAGAAGTCGGAATCGATAACCCCCCTGTCAAGCATGTCGTTTAGTTCGGTGAATCGCTGCACGCGGTCAACTGGGATCGCATCACCAGCCACGCAGACAACATCGACACCAGCGAAGTTGGATGACTCGTAAGCATCCATCCACATCATCATGATGTCGTGCCACATCTGCGTCTCGGTGTCGACCAGCAGTTGATTCTTCTCGCCAGCTTTGGCGAGCATCGGGCCGAGCTGGAGCTGAAGCGCTACGCCGGATTGAGCGACAGACACATCGACTGCACCGACAGCGATTTCTGGGGTACCAGAGACGTTGTAGAGAGCATCCCAGAGCCGATCGTAGTGCACTCCATAAACGTCAGCGATTCCCTGCGCACCGCCGAGCTTGTCAAAGCTCTTACCGTCGTGGTGGATGACTCGGCCAGGACCCATCAGCCAGTTGGTCGGCTTGTTGGTGTCCGGGTCTACCGGCCTGCTCGCGTCGGTGGCGTACATGCCCACACCCTGCAAGGCGGCAGTCAAGTCCTCGTCACTAACGGTCTGGTTGATTGCACCCATGATGCGCTCGAGACCACGGACCTCCGATGACCCGAAGGGATCTCCCGGCGTCTCCGTATTCTTGGTGTGGTACACCGGGAGTGCGGTGATCTGCTCGGGCAGTTCGGTCACGAGTTGGATGACAACCTCGGGAGCGATCGTGTCGTCCTCCCACTTGTCCACCTCGAAGAGACCTTCTTCAACGGTGATCCGGCCATTATCGGCCTTCCGGTACGTCAAGCGCCGGATACGGGGATCTCCCGCATCGTTGGTCGTAGGCTGCACCAGATGGCACCCGATCACCGTCTCGATGTCGTCCTCATCCGTGATGGGAAAGTACATGGAAGGGTCGAGCGCGCGCAAGGAAATCCGGCTGCCCTGGGGCTTATCGGGATCAGCAGTCACGTGCCAGATCGAGTCACCCCAGATCAAGCCGTATCGCTTCTTACCGTTGAACTTGCTCTTGTATCGCTCGCGCCGGATCAGGTCAGCGATGGCCAGCTGAGCCGCTACAACAGCATCGGCGCTCCCGCCAGCCACTCGAGGATCACTGATCGCTACGACCTGAAAGTCTGCCCCTAGGTAGCGATTTGTCGTGTCCACGATCGTACGCGTGGAGGGAATGTAGATGGGCTGCGAGTTACTGCCCCGGAGAGCCACCTTCAGGATATCCGGCACATTCCAATAGAGCTGCTCGTACAAGCGATAGGACTGCAAACGCTGCGCGTCCAAGTCGTCGGAGACGTACGCGGGCTTCTGCCCAAAGAACGCAGCCCCGGTGCTGTACGGGGTGAACTCCCCAGCCATTCCTCACCTCAGCCATTCATGTTAGCAGTGGAGACAAACGATCCACCGACACCGGTAGCACCAAAGTAACCACGGAAGAACCGGCCTAATGCCTCGACTCCGTGGTTATCTTTGTCGAGGGGATTCTCGGAATCTGACCGCTGCTGTTCTTTTTTGTGTTCGGGCCAACGATAACCCTCTCTCATTTCCCAGATCAGTTTCTGGCAATGAGTTCGGTCGATCATAAGACGCGGACGACGTTCAGGATCACCCTCCGGCAGGTGGAGATTCTGAACTTTCAATGCGCGCCGGATCAACGCAAGACGAATCTTCAACTCCCCGCCGGTATTTTTATACGCAGGAATGCGTAGCTCCCGCTGCATAGTCCGGGTATCGTCTGGCTCCGCAGGATCAGGATAGATCGTCCTGGCTACCCGGATCAACCCGGGATATTCGAGCTTGAGATCCTCGCAAACCTCTTTGGTATCGAGCAATTGCCGTCGGAACTCACGAATTACTCGGATCTCACCGAACGGGCCTACCTGAATGAACAGCACCACAAAAGGGTTAGTAAAGCCGTAGTCCACACCAAGGAAGAGTGGCCAGTCCGGGTTGTAGTCGAAGTCACCAAGGCTAACGTCTTCGTCAAATTCCTTCATGACCGAGCCGGTCTTGTCGGTGAATTCTGCTCCATACTGGCGCATGAACTCATCCGTGGTTAGATCCGACTCTGCTTCGAGGATTTCCGGGTCTTGCCTTCCCCCGGGAAAGACTATGTCATTCGTCCATGAGGGGCGCTTCCACGACTGCCAGTGAGGAAACCGCTCAGACTGCCCACGCTCATAGAGAGAATAGAGAAGAGATGACGAGGAATTACCTTCCGGTACCCCCGAGAACACAGCGATACCGCGACGGTCAGATAGAGTAGGCCGGATGTACTGACCCCAGGTGGCTCGCTTGTGCCGTCCGGCTTCAACCATGAGGACCCAATCCAGGCCATCACCAACCAGCTTGTCTGGGTGTTGCGCGCTTTTACCAATGATCTCAGCCCCATTAGCCAGTGCTATGTGTAGTGCACCAGCATCCGAGTTCTTGACAAAGCGAATAGCGTCACGGTCCAGGCCAATCTTCTTCAGTGCATCGTAGACAATACGGAATTCCTTCTCCGCATCCGTGTAGTTCGGGCCGACGATCCATCCAAGAGTTGGTGACTTGCCATCAAAACGAGAAGGCGCCAAAGCCCGAGTGGCCATCTCATAGCCACCGAACATGGTCTTGCCCCAGCGCCGACCACACCGCACCACTTTGAAGCGCGTTCGGTTCTGGTGCAAATCGCGCTGTCCAACGTGAGGATAGTAGTCCCAGACATCGTTGAAGAGTCTGGTCTTGGTCAGCACTGGGGCAGACATCACTCGGTCCCTGCTGTGTTGAACGAACCCTCGAGCTCCGGGGCAGCCACCCCATCGCCGGGGTCTGCCGGATCGATGGCGTAGATTTGACCCATCCGCTCCACTCCCGTCGGAACATGGGGAGCAGGCTGCACTCTGCCCGGCACTCCGCCGAACTCCGAAGCGATTGCATCATCGTACGAGTACGGATTCTGGAGCACATCCGTGCTTGTATAGACCTTCTTCGGCTCGGTATGATCCAGGCGAGGATTCAGACCGTATTGAGGTCCCACCGGTTCACTCACCTATTCCGTCCCTTCTTCTTGCATTACTAACGCCCCCGGACATTGCGCCGAGCGCCACCCCAGTCCCTCTTGTTGGTCTTGAGGTTATGCGCCCACTTCTTGGCAGCCGCCGGAACTACTGCCCACATGAAGCGGCGCTGCCGTTCACTCTTGAACTTGCCCCCTCCGTGTGCCCTCTGTCTGCTGGGCATGTTGAACCTCCGCCAGTGCAGCCCGGAGCTGCTCTTCTGCGACCACCAGATCCGCTGGCGTCAAGACACCCCGGTTGATCAATGCTATACGCAACACCGGATCATTACCGGGGGAGACGATTTGAGGCCCCTCAGCGCCACGCTGAGCCCCTTTCCGGTCCCGGTCCTGGCGACGCTTGAGGAAGTCCGTTGCTCCATCCTGGCCCGCATTGAACGGGTGCTTAGTTTCCGGATGCTCCTCGTGCCAACCATACGTCTTCCCACACGTCTTGCAGTGATCGTCCTCATTCACCGTCAACAAGCTCATCATCGCTCTCCAGAACCTCGAAGTCACCTTCAAGAACTACAGGCTCGTCCTGTGCTTCCCCGTCATCCAGCACAATCGCAGAGGCGATCATCCGCCTGGTGAAGTCACCAGCCTCAATCTCAACCACGGCCGTAGCCTTACCCTTGATGTGCTCGAGAATGAACTTGGCCGCATCCAACTTCGTCCGAGCATCCACGATCGGGCGGCCCTTGTCATCCACCTCTTCGCTCTGGATCAAATCCACGATTGTCTGCATAGCCAGCGTGACCTGCTCACCGATCAGTGCCTGCGTCTCATCGATCAACCGACGACGAGCCTCGCGCACGATCTCCGGGCTCAACCATTTGGGCCGACCGCCCTGAAAGCCACCGTTCTTGTTCCGGGGCTTACCGTGCGCCAGTTCCTCGATGTCCCAGTCTTCAACACGCTTGAAGCCCGTATGCTGGTAGTAGAGCTCGAGGTCTTCGTTGTATTTCTCAGTCCCGACCGTACGCCGAAGCCGACGACGAATCTGCTCAGGCTTGGTCGAAAGCTTCTCTGGATCCTTCGGCCGACCACCAACGTAATTGGCAGGCTTCTTCTTCGTCATTTTCACTGAGATGGCTCCCTACGCAAAAGAGCGGACCGCAAGCCCGCTCTTCCAGTATAACCCACTCAGTCAAGAGTCGCAGCGGGTCTCTCCGAATCATCCGGTATCTTCACGTCTTCTTCGGTAGGTCCGAGCCGATCCATGCGCAGTTCCTCTGCACGTTCCCAGTTGGCCTCAAGAACAAAAGAACCACGAGGGGGGACCACACCCGCGATCGGCGATTTACTCGCCTTTCTGCGTCGGGTAATCTCGCGACGAATTCTATCCATCTTCGGTGGCCGTTCCGTCGGACAACATCTCATCACCCTTGGACATCAGCCCGAGTGCAACGTGTTGCAGCATCGTGCCCCCGCTAAATCCTATGAAGTAGTCAGCGTTGGGGTCTCCGTCGTCATCGACACGGACCATTGCCCCCACCACAATCCAATCGCCCAGTATCCCCTCGAAGCCCATTCCCGCAGACCATTTCTCGATGGCCTCGCCCAAAGCGGCAGCCCGGTCTCGACGATCCTGGGGAGTAAGATCAAAGGTACTCATGCGAGATTCACCGTTGGACCTTCACTCATCGTCAGTGCCCGCTCGAGCCGGAGCTGACGAACGAGGTACATCGCATTGATCCCCCGTACAGCCCGCCCAGAGTCATGCTGCCGCCCGAACGGGTTGAGCCTTACCCCACGACCGAGCCCGGCACGCTTCGGCCGGTAAGACGTGAACAGAGCCCGCATGCCGTAGCGCCGTGTGGTCAGGCGAACCCAACGAAGGAACACGATTAGGCGGAACAGCATGTCATCTCCAGTATCGTAGCGGGAGGATCGAGGTTTCCGCGCGGCTAGCCGATTGATTACGGTTCTGCTTCGGCTTTGTTATCCTCGATCCCCGTTTGGGGCGGGAGATTGGACCCAGCCTTCATCGTGTCAGGCCGCTATGCTTAACAAGATGATGGACAAGAAAACTCCCGCCCCAGGGGACAACCGAAGACCGGGCGATAGGTACGGGGGCACGAATACCGGCCGGTCAGGGCTGCCCATTGACCATACCATCTAGTTCGTGGAGCCGTTCTTCTTTTTCCGCTTTCGCACCGGTCGCTGGCCTGGGCGAGGAGCTCGGCGCACAACCGGAGCCACCCAGTGAAACGAGGTGTCGGCAGTTGTTGTCGGGTAAGGCAAATCTGCAAGAACGGAGTCAAAAATCGGCGTGTTCATGAGCTAATGATGAGCAAAAAGCTGGAGCCCGGCAAAGAGAACCGAGCCCCGCTCCTCCTCAATCAGCCGAGTGCCATACCGATGTATGTCTCACCCTTTTCCATGGCCGCGCTCAGATCAGTTGATGCTTCCTCGCGGTCGTACATCGTCGCGTGAACGGGTTCTGCCGATCCTTCAAGACGCACACCGCCCGGCGTCAGATGGTCATCGATCGCGCTCTGTACCAACCCGAGCATGTCGTTGAGAGTGGCGCTGCCCGAATTCTGAACGGTCTGAGCGACCATGTCTCGAGCTTCCACGGCCCTACCCAAAGCATTGCCGAACGTGTTCTTGGCCTGTGACAGCTGAGCCGCAGCCGCCTCCATTTCTTCCTGAGCCTGAGCCAACCCCCCGAGCGCATCCCCGAGCATGACATTGGCTTCGGTGATTTGCCCGACAATCTCTTCTACGGTTGCCATTCCTCGTCCTCCGAGTCGATGCCCCTCTACAAAGGGCGGTTTCATTCTGGGTTCGTCATCCTCGCCCCTATTGGTCTTCGGATGCCAAAGGGGAGATTCTAATCCTGGACGTGGTCCTCTACGTTCTGGTCTGATGGGGTATCCAGAAGAATCTGACATCAGAGTCCGTCCATTGCTGATCCTTTGCGCCAGATCTTAGCTTCGTGCATCTTACGCGTGATGATTATCATGGTGTGAATCTCGGTTAGGACGTTCTGAAGTCCCACCTTCGTATTGCCATCCGCCATCGTCCGGATGCTGATGACCTTGTAAACCGCCCCCTTCACAATCACGTGATACGCTGTACGCAATTGAGAAGTAGACCAGTAATCCTTCGGATCACGCATCTCCGAAGGCGAAACCGGCGTCCCCCCTCGATTCTTGGCTTTCTCAACAGCACGAGCACGACGTCCTTGACAATCCCAGCAATCACACGTCGCCTGGTCATGTCCAGCCGCTTTGGCAATCATGAATGGTAGGGCCACCACCGCCCCCACAACCACCCCGAGACCAAGTAACAAGAAGCCGACGAGCTCCAATGCCCACATCAGTTATTGCCCCCTTTCGTCATTCACCATATCGAACTCACAAAAGCCCCGCCAGGCACATTCACCAGACGGGGCTTTACGTGTTACTGCTTGACCCAGCCCTTGCAGCCGGAGGTCTGAAAAACCTGCCCGTTCTTAACCACCGCCCGCTGAGGCTGTGAAGTCTTGTCAGCCGATCCCACGGCCACGACCTCCGAGTTCTGGTCGTCCGACGCGCGCACCACCCAGGCACAGAACCCCTCAGTTGCTCCCGAAGACCTGTACGTGCCCGCCTTGATATCCTTCCCCACCAACCAGTCTCCGTCCTCTACATACGGACTGGCCGACACCTTTGGAACCGCCTTCGGTGACGGGGTGATCGCCACCGACGAGGAAGAACCACTCATCACGGAGTTGACCACACCAGCGCACGTCGCGATCAGCATCAGAGCCGCCACGATGCCAAACCCAATCCAGAACTTCTTCATTGATCTTGCTCCTCACGCTCTAATTGTCCGAGGTGCATTGTAAGCAATGCTTGAAACTCCCCCGGAAACAGCTTAGCGAGGTCAGTCAACGCTCGATATCGGGCTTTCTCACGTCGTTTCTGCTTACGAGTAGCGGCCTTCCCGGCATCTGTCTGTCGCCATCCCCGCATATAGTCACTGCTGGGCATCCGGCACCAACTCGACCTTGAACTTAAGCTTCTTTATCTTTCCACCCAGCGAGATTTCCACAGTCGGAACGATCTCGTCCGGCACCTGGGAACAGGCGAGCATGATCTCACGAGCGGTGAGGAAATCACCCTCGCCCTCAATGGTCACCTCACGAGTCAACTTGCCCTTCACCACTCCTCCTCCATGAAGAAATGAACCCCCGCGAGAGGCAACACTACGAAGGGAACCTCCGGTTTCTGTCCCGTGACCGGATTCTCCGTCACATTCCGCATGATCAGATTCCGACTCTGGTCACCCCAGGAAGTCGATACACACTGGAAGACAGAGTTGTTGCCGTTGTCGTAGACAACCGTCACTCGCTTCATCAGAACCCCTGGATAACCATGTTGAGGACATGCCGGATACGCGCCTTCGCGTTGAGTCGCTCCTGGATCGGCTGCGCCCAGTCTGTGTCTGTCGTCCGCCCATCCGGCGGAATTGCTTTGCTGACCTGTAAACGGATCTCCCGCGAGTACTCGTCCATGCAGGTGCAGTTAATGCCGTGAGTGGGGTGCTGCTGGCCATGTTCGACCACGTCTTTGAGGATGTCGGCCAGCAGCCGTGTGGACGGAATGAAGGACACGTCCCATACGATCGGCACCTCTACCAGCGAAGTGTCTAGTTCATCGTCCCGCAAGTGACGTGCATCGACTAGAGATCCACCCTGCGCTCGTGCCAGCACGTTGTACTCGAAGACCGAGACACCCACTTGCACCGGCTGACCCGCGCTTACCAGGTACGGTGAAGTGATGCTGAACGTCAACGGCTGACCTGGCTCACATACCTGAGAACCCCCCGGCATGTTGTCTGAATTGAAGACTGCAACGATAAGTCTCATGTCCCAAAGACTCCGATCAGAATGATGGATATACCCGCGAGAATCCAGACGATGGTCACGAGCCATTGCCGCCAGGTCATATCTCACCCTTCCACTTCTTCACGATCGGCGCGGCGGGCAGGTTCGGCTTCCAGTAATCGCTTTCGCGGTAGAACGCGTAGAACACCAGATCCCGGACGACGATGGTCGTAGCCTTCCATCCGCCGCCCTTCTTCTGGGCTAGCTGGTAGATCACACCCTGGAACGACACCGGCTCGCAGTGAAAATCCTCACCGCGCAATGCGCCGAACACCTCACCGCCCTTAAGCTTCCGAACGTTCACCAGCAGAGAATCGTACTTACTTCCCATGGTCGTGCCCTCCATTTGGGATGGAGCATCGACCATAACACCGGTGTAAATCTAGACCAAATCAGCCGGGCGATTTCCAGGCAGAGCCTTCGGCGCGGTGATGTTCAAGTCGTCTACGATCACAGCAGATGCTCGGTGTCCGCGTGAGCGCGGCTTGTTCTTCCACCGGAACATAGCCTTCCCGATACCGGGGATCGACAGGTTCGCCCGGTGGTCACCGGCGTGTGGACCGTTCGGCGCATCCAACAGAGTGCACCTGGGAAGCATGCCCACGGGTCCGTAGAGGGCTCTGGGCACCGTTTCGGTACACCGGGGACCGGATGGGCCGTGCTTGGGCTTAAATGGGCTCTGAGATGTGTCGAGTTCCGAGTACTTAGCCATGCCCCGATCGTATCGGTTAGAGATAAGCCGTGATCTGAGTCGGTGACAGGTCGGCTTTGACATCTATCGCGCTCAGATAGGCGATGATGTCGGCTGGCAGCACATCTCGATCACCGACGGAGTACCGCTCCACTATATCCTTAGCAAAGGCATTGTAGATCCGGTATCGCTCGACTATATCTTTCGAGATCGCAGCAAAGATCGTGTATCGCTCGACAACGTCTTTGGACCACACGCCGAGCACGCGATATCGCTCGACTACATCCACGGAGAATGCGGTGAAGATCCGGTAACGTTCTACCACGTCTTTGGTGAAGGCGTTCAGGACGCGGTATGTCTCAACTACATCCTTAGAGAAGGCGTTGGTCACCCGATAGCGCTCAACAACGTCCTTCGTCAGAGCATTGAAGACCCGATAGGTCTCTACTACATCCTTCGTGAATCCATTGAAGACGCGGTAGCGCTCTACTACATCCTTGGTGAACGGAGTGGTAGACGTGTGATACGTCCAGCCAACCGGATCAGCAACAACACTCGTACCCGAGAGAGCAGTCTGATTGGCTGATCCCACCAAGTCGTTAACGTTAGTGGCTGTACTCGCCTGATTGAACTGCCATGCGGCAGAAGGAGATCCGGCCAACCAGGAGTCCATGCTGGTCGTGCCGAGCGCTTGGATCGCAGCAATAGACAAGGGGGTAGCCCATTGCGCTGCCGCAGCGATATCGAACTTTCCACCGCCGATGACACCCTTGCCGAAGACAATGCTATCGACTCCGGACCCATCCACCGAGCTACCAGACGTAGCCTGAGTCCACGATCCACCGACGGGAGCTATGGTGTACTGATAGGTGTTATTACCGGAGACTTTCGTTGCTCCGATCACATACCAGGTGTTCTTGTCCGATGGACCGGCCAGGCCAGACCCGAAGTCATTGGCTGAGAAGATGTTTCCGCCGCTGACGAAGGTGCCGGAAATCGGTGAAGTGCCCGCCAAGCCAGAGATGAAATCGGAGTTGGTGGACAGAAGGTCAAAGACCGAGTCATAGGCTCGGATCAGCAAAAGGGTGGTTCCAGCCCGAGAGGTTGGGGCACTCCCCATCGAACACGTAAGAGTGTCGTTGGTGAGGAACCGGCGAGCCATGCTCAGCCGTCTCCGGCAACGTGGAAGGTGAAGCCGTCACCGACTATGTTGCCTGTTGATGCCCCGACCACTCTCTTCAACCAGACAGCTCGGCACTGACCGGCGAGCAGAGTGCCGATCGTGACGGAGGATCCGAACGACCCCACCCCAGTCGGAGCGGTGTTCTCATCAGCCACCGGGCCTGCCGCCTGGGCTGACGACGAACCCACCGCAGAAGCCGCCAGGTTGTCCAAAGCGATGGTGGTAGCCCCACCACCCGACACCTCGGATTGGATCGCCACAGAGACGTTGAGAGCGCTGTCGGTGGCATGGGAGTTGTGAACGAAGATGCACCGATACTCGGTGTCGCCAGCCAAGGCTTCGGCGGAAGAGACGTCGTCGAAGAAGGCATTCGGCGGGGCGGAGACCTGAGTGGTCGAGATGTACTTGCCGAGCGACGTGTCTCGAGTCCCAGAAGTCGAGTTGCCTGCCGATCCCGAACCAACGGAATACTTCAGCAGGATGTCAGACGCCGCGACTACCATCTCAGGCCACCTTCGTCACAGAGTGGTCGACGATGGCTCGGCCCTCAGCCAACCGGTGAATCGTGAGACCATCCGAGGAAACGATCACGAGATCGTACATCCCGGAGTCCCAGTCGAAGTTCTCCGACTCGGCAGCGGGCAGATCAACGATGACCTGCCGGTTGGTTGCGTCAACGGTGATGGCAGATCCCGGAACGTCGTATCGCAGAACAGTCGATGCCTTACCGGGCCGGATCTGCATCTGTCCAGTGTAGCCGGTCATCGAGACCGGTCCACCTACCACCGTCACCACGAGCTGAAAGTCCGAGCCCTGCTCGATCGTGATGTCCTTCTTCGTTGCCGTCACAGTGCTCACCTCCCAGTCCGTAGTAGTTGATGCGACCCAACCACCGCCACCGGCCACCGAGTCGCATCGCCCATTGTGCCACACCGCCGAACGAGTTTGATCGAGTCTAGTCGGAGTGCTCCGAACGAGTTCGGTTGCAGCGTGTCGTACCGACGGTGAACGAGCACCGCCGACGATCCCCCGCATCGAAAGCGAAGCTGTGAGTCGGGAATGGCATGCTCAAGTCCATGCCGATTGGAGAAAATACCTTTTCCTTACCGTCTCGAATAGCCTGGACCACACCGCCGATCGTCGCCTCGGAAAAGTGCCCAGCCATGTAGCTCCGGGCTCCCATCACGGCGATCTCTAGCCCGTGGTCGGCACCCTTAGCGAAGCTCGAAGCGTGAGTCGGCGGCGTGGAGTACAGTCGCGAGGACACGTCACTCTTGAGTTCCCGTCGATCGAGCAGCGCGCTGATGTCGGCGTAGACGTTGTTCACCCGGTCTCGGTCGGCGTTGCCCTGCTCGGACAGCTCGCGCATCCCGGCAGCGAACTTGTCCATCTGGATCTCAGCCCAGACCTCCCACGGTTGAGCCATGTCGTCACCAGCCGAGCGCTCCAACCGATCCTCGAGCTTGCTGATCCGGCGAGCCGCGTCGCTCAGCTCTTCACGGAGAACGCTCAACCGGTCCAGCGCCTTGGTGGCCGTCGCTTCGAGATCCCGCAGACGAGCGTCGTCCTCGGTGCTCTCGAACCGGGTCTGAGACTCGAGCCGCCGCACTCGACCGATCAAGTCTTCGAAGCCCACCTCGGTGACATAGTTCTGCTCGATCCCCGAGGTCTTTGACTCCAATTGCCGGACTCGATCTCGCAGATCTTCCAGCTCAACCTCCGGAGCAAGTCCTCGTCCGAAGGTGCGCCCGGTTGGAATGCTGTTCTTCGTAGCATCCCGGATGAAGAACCAAGCCGCTTGGTACGCCTTTCGAAGTTGAGCCCATTCCTCCGGGCTCATGGTGAGGTTGACCACTTCTTGATTCTCGAATAGCTCCATAGCAATACCCAACCACGCCAGCCCGTAGCCGCGCAACGAGAGGGCCTGTCAGACAGGCATTCCGATCTACCGATAGAGGACGTAGCCTCACGCAATCTCCGATTGTTCCTCAGTCTCTGAAGCGAGCTTCACCTGATCCAACCTCTACGCCGAAGCCATTGTTCCGCCCCCGCTCCATTACCCGTCAGATGAACCTCGTTACCTTCCAAGTCCCGAATCCTGAACTGGTCATCAGCAAAAGAATACGAAACCGATCCACGACCCAACCGAACTGTTCCTTCACCATCGCAATGGAATAGCTCCCACAAACGACCACCTTTTCGAAGCGCTATTTTAATCACCCCTCTACGCCATTTCTCAGATCCAGCATCTGACCCGAATTAATCAGCGGCATCCCCCGTAAAGGGGGGTATGCCAAGGCTAATTAAATTCGTCAGGTCAGGGATGCGGCCATCTCACTATTTAATTAGCCTTAAACCTACCGGTAAACCCAGCGATTTAATTAGCCTCAATCAGCGCGCTTTTTAAATCGCCGGACTCCCACTGACGACAGGTTGACCACACCCGGTGTCGCGCGTCGTCTTGAATCGCCTTCCGGTGCCTCCATACCCGCCAAGTAGTGCATGACCTGGGGTCGTCCCCGACCGCTGGCCGACGGTTCTTGCTTGATCTCGATGAACCCTGCCGCCTCGGCTTCCTCGATGAACTGCGCGATGGATCGAGTACCAGTCTTCGGCTTGGCCTCCTTGATGCGCCGTGAGAGTGTCGCCTTGTTGAGTCCCTGCCCCCGCATGGCCGACAAGATCTCGACGACAAGCTGAACGCCAGACTCACTCGCAGCAGCGGACTTCGACACCGTACCGACAGTGGACCGCCCCGTCTCTTTATCGAAGACCATCGATACGGCGTTCTCCATCTGCGTGCCACGACCTTCGGCCCGAAGCCATCGGACATCAGACGAGTCAAGCGTGAACATCCAGCGCGTATCTACACCCTCGTCCAGCTCGGAAGCACCACGCGTGCCCGGCTTGTCATCGTCCTTACTGGCCCTGGCGATATGGCCGAGTAGGAAGATGGCATCGACCTCGGCAGCCACCTTGATCTCAAGCAGCGCGCCAATCAGCATGGTGACTTCAGAGCCATCGTTCGGGTTGACTCCACACATCCGGCACAAGGCAGACCACGAGTCGATGGACCATGCTTTCACCTTGCGTGTGGTCAGCCATTCGACAGCCGCCTTCTTGCCGGGCTCTGACAGGATGTTGAGGCGATAACCCTGCCAGTTGGCAAGGTGCACGTTGTGCGGGTTCTTGTACTGCGCCGGACGCATGTACTTGTCTACGAGGTCGAGGGGAGACATCTCGAGATTCCAGTGCCCACACACCATGCCGCCCTCGGGTACGTGCACGTCGTAGGTCCCCAGGAATGGCTCGTTATCGGCCAGCGCGGTCATGAGGGAACACACCAGCAGCTGAGTTTTACCGGCCTTGTACTGACCCGATATGACGACCATGCCCTGAGCACTACACATGTCATCGATGAGATACTGCGTGGGGTCCGGGGGATTCATGAGAGCGTCGTCAAGCGAATAGGACGTGTCCGGGGGTGGTTCGGTATGCCCCCGAACGGCCTCGGCTTGGTCGGCCGCTCGCTTGATCGCGCGCCGGAGCAACTCCTTTTCTACACCCTCGCCGATCAGGGACGCCTCGACCTCTTCGGTGGTCATCTCTTCGAAGACATCCCCGGCGTCCTCATCTAGTTCCGTGTCCTCGGCAATGTTCGACTTCGCTCGGTCGTACGCGAGGCGCTTGTCCACGTCGCGGTGAACGTCGTAGCCGTTCTCGTCGGCAGCCTTGGATAGAGCAGCGGGGAACGTGTGCATCAAGGAATGGATGACGGAGGGGTCGTAAGCGCGTCGGTGCAGGTCTCCCGTAATGGCCCACACCGCCTTGTACCGGCTGCCGTAACGTGCCTCGGCTTCGGCTACCGGCATGCTGACTAGACGCTTCACACGGCTGCTGAGGCCCTCTGGCTCGACGAACTCCCACTCGCTGGCAGTCCAGTCGTCGATGACCTTGACATCTCGGAATACTCGGTTCTTCATCAGGGCCGCGCGGCTGATTGCCTTGCCGTGCCCACCAGCCAGCTTGACGGGGCTGCCAGCCTCGGTCTTCCAGTTGGTCGTCCCCGGTAGCCGAAGCAGCGAGTTGTCGGCCTGCTTGGTGTCGGCGTACAGGTAGTCCTTGAGCCCGGTGTTGAGGCGGATGTGGTCCTCGTGGTCTACCGGTGTACCTAGGTTCACGTAGACGTGACGGTTGAGCGCACCGGAGTCTCCGGCGCTGCCGCTGTGGACTACCAGCGTGCCAAGACTAGAGATCCGGGCTTCAACATCGGCGCGCTTCTCCGCCGGTACGTTCTGCATGTCCACGTCTGCCCACAGCCAGGATGTCGGCTGCATGTCACCCTTCTTGCGCGTGTGGGCATCTCTCCGCAGCGCCGGGCAGACGAACACGTTTGCGTCTGCGTGGACTCCCGCCCATCCCAACAACTTCGCCCGATCGGCTGGCCACGCAAACTGACGCTCTTGCCAGTCATCGGGGGTCTTCGGGTCTTTATGTGCAACGGCAACGTACCCGGTACGCTTGCCGAAGAGTTGGTCCAAGTACTGCCCGGCAGCACGCTTATCCATGTGATCCTAGCTCTCGGTCAGTCCGGCTAGCTGCTGGGCGCGCGTCTCGTCGCGCGTGAACTTGTCGATGTCCGCACGCACCATCTCACGGAGACGTGCCGACACCTTGCCCTTTTCGTATATGTCCTGGAAGACTGGCCAGTCATCCGGATCTACGTGTATGAGCACAGGCCTGTATTGGCTAGCCACCACTGCACCCCCTTGTGATATCACCGACGACGAACACCCATGATCGCACGACTTGCCGTGGAGCCGTTGTCTCGCGGTTTGGAGGTCTCACGCCATGCTAGGTACGCGCAGACCGGGATCTCCCGCAGGATCGCGCCAGGACAAGTCTGCAGGTCAGGCAGGCTTTGAAACGTTTCAGTACCGTCAGCCGATCACGTCTCACACGTGAGCGGAAAAGATCTTGTGGAAAATCCTCCATTCCGTGTTGACAGCGCCTGCCGGTGCGGGTAATGTAGTTCATGTGAACGGGCCGACCGGCGGCCCACACGGACCGAGGAGAACCCCATGAACGCCGACACCGCAACCACCTTCATCACCTCGAACAAGGGCACCGAGATCCTGGTCGTGTTGAACGACTCCACCACCCATTATGGTGAGGCCCTGTCGGTCAACTCGAAGGGTGTCAACATCAAGGTGGAGGGGAAGACTCGGTCCTTCGCCCTGAGCCGGGTGGACGTGCTCGAGATTGCCGACCTGGACAACGAGCTAAACGAGGATGACGACACTTCGGCTGACTGGGACATCGAGGACGCTGAGATGACCGACGAGGAGATCTACGCCGAGCTCGGGGAGGGCATGACCACGGCGGAGCTCGCCGCTCACCTGTCGGACGCCCTGGAGGTCAACATGACCCCCAAGGAGCTCCGGGTGCACCTCCGGGCGCTGGGCCTGGGGGTCGGCAAGGGCCGCAAGTACTCGCTCTCCGCCACCGAGTACCGCATGGTCCGTGACCTGGTCAAGACCGAGGCGAACTGATCCACCCGGATGGGCCCTACGGGGCCCTCCACCTGGCCCTCAACTCAGGTGAGACCGGCCCTTCTCGGTGAAACTCCGGGCGATATGGGTTCGGGAGGCGGGATCGTATCCCCCTGGGGGCACCACATTTCTGCACGTCAAGAGACTGGAAAGGGCTTACCCAAAAGATCTTCAAAGATCTTTGGCCCAAACTATTGCAGGCCGACGGTAGGTCGCATATACTTATCTCATGACGACGACGCGGATCAACCACACCGGCCACAACCACCCGAACACCACCGCTGCCCGCACCGCCTGCCGCAAGGCCATGAAGGCCGCCCCGACCGGTGACCTCCAGCTCGCCACGATCGGCAACGGGATGCGCCTCCACTACGTGGACATGGCGGTCATGACCACCCGCTGCGGCAAGGTCCAGCCGGTGTTCACCCGGATGGGGACGATCGCTGACGTTGACTGCAAGGGCTGCCGGTCCAAGTACGGCCAGGCGCACGGCTGATCCGCCCTCCGGGGGTGGGACCGGCCCACCCCCTCCCTGACTCACACCGAGGAGCACACCATGAATCTCGTCTCGCGCGTTCTGCCCGTCCTGAAGGCCCGTGGAGCCACGTGGCTCGTGTTTGGTACGTCCACCTACCAGTCGTTCGGTCACTCCGTTCACGTGGCTTCTCAGCACGGCGCACACGACCCCTGGCTGTTGCCGGTCTCGATTGATGGCGTGATGCTGGTCGCGTTCTCCTACGCGACTCACGGCAAGACGCGCGCCGCTCGCATCCTGGCCTGGGTTGTCCTGGGGGTCTTCATGGCTGGTGTGGTCGGGATCAACTACCTCGCGGCTCCGGCCGAAGACCCGATCGGCCAGGGACTCTCGGTTGCGCCTGCGGTCGGCATGATCGCGACCACGATTCTCATGCACCTGGTGCCCAAGGCCAAGGCTCCGGCTCGTCGTCGTCCCGCTGCCCGGAAGAACGTCACTCCGATCACGAAGGCCCGGAAAGCATCGGCTTGACGGACTGTCCCTACAATGCCTGGCTCCCCCAGCCGAAACCGGCTGTGCGGGAGCCTGTGACTCTGGGCAGGTCTCCGTGTACCTAGGATAATCCAGGTCTCCGCCAGAAGCTGAGACTCCTTCGTCACCCTATTGCCCCGAGACCTGCCGATGACGTAGGATAGGTGCATGACACGCCTTGACCACACGAACTGCGGACACGCCCTGACCCCTGCCGCGCGCAAGCGTTGCCGTGACTGGCGCAACGATCGCATTCGCGCGGCGCAGAAGGCGTTCATGGCCGCTGCCGAGGACAACGACTCCCACCTGATTCGCGAATACGAAGCGATGGTGGACCTGTTCGCTGGCCAGGTCGGCATGGATCTGCACGATGCCTTTGACCTCATCGAGAACGGACCGGTGATCTACTGATGGCCAGCAACGCACCCCTTCCCAAGGCCGAAGCCAAAGTCATGTTCCGCATCTCCCCTACCGACCCCTGGCGCGACTCGGTCGACTTTGACCCCATCGTTATTCCGACCGAAGGCCCGGATACGACGGACGTCTACGACGAGGGTCTGGTCTGCGTGACCGAAGAGATTGTCGATGCCGAATGCGAAGCGCTGATCCCGTGGGAGTACATGCTCGTGTGGTCAGCCAACGAGAACCCCGTCAAGGGCGTGTGCCCGGTGTGTGACAAGCCGTTCATCGTGTCCGAGGGGTTCCCGAACGACGTACCGGGGGACACGTTCGAGCGAGCCGTTCAATGCGGCTGTGTGGACGACTGACGGGCTGCAACGGGGTGGCTGCTGTACCGCCACCCCAACCCGTTGACGTGCTTGAACTTAACCTGATACGGTAGATCAGTAACCAATACCGAGGAGGACATCGTGGGCTTCGATTACGCGGGCAAAGTCCGGGGCTTGTTGGCGAAGGCCGACAGTGCGGAGAAGATGGGCAACGACAGTGAGTCCGCCCAATACCGGGCGAAAGCCATGGAATGGATGAAGCGATACCAGATCGCCGAGGAGGACGCGCTGGCGGTCGATCCGGCACTGGTCGAGCCCATCCTGATCACGGTGGATCTCACTCCCCCGGTGTCCGACCTATCGCACAACCTGCCCCTGATCGCGGACATCCTGGCTCGCCATTGCGAGGTGCGTCTTCACTTCACTCGTATGACCTGGACCACATACCGCTGGGAGGTCGTCGGGTACGAAGGTGACGTACGGTACTTCGAACTGCTGTGGACCTCGGCCTACCTGATGTTCTCCACACATGTCGATCCCCACTGGGACGACATGCTGCCCGTAGAGGTCAACATCCACCGACTCCGTCGAGCTGGCCACACGCGCCGCGAGATCGCACAACGTGCCTTCGGCGATGGAAACCTCGCTGCCAACCGGTCCAAGGTCCAGCGGATCTACGTGGCGCAGGCCAAGGCCGCTGGCGAAGATCCGGCTGCCGCCGGTCTGGGGTTCCAGGCCAAGGACTACCGGCGCGCGTACGCCCAGGCTTTCCTGGACCGCCTCACCAGGCGGCTTCGTGAGGCCCGTGACGCTGCCAATGCGACTGGTGGTGTGGTCGTTCTGGCTGGACGCGCGGAACGTGTTCAGGAAGCGTTCTACACGCTGGTCCCCGACGCTCGACCGACCCAGCAGCCGGTGGTCGCGTACAAGGACCCCCGTGACACCTGCCCGCGCTGTATCGCCCTCCGGGCCAAAGAGCTGAAGAAGCCCGTTCAGATGCAACGTGACCCCTCGGACATCGCCTGCCAGGAGCACGCGTACATGCGGCCTCGAAAGTGGACCCAGGCCGACGAGGAGCGCTGGCAGCGCCGGACGAACGGGCAATCAGCCCGTGCTGGCCGTGCCTCCGGACGACAGGCCGCTGACGGCGTGCACCTGCGGGGGACCGCGTCTCCGACCGCGCAGCGCGTGGAGGCCGCAAACCGGGCTCTCGAAGGTTAACCCGATTATTGGGACGGTAGTCTGTTGCATCCGGCTACCGTCCCCTGGTAAGCTAATGGCTCACCGAACGAAGGGGGCACCTAATGGAACTGCAAACGGCGGAACAGCTTCAGAATCTGATCGGCGTACGTGGCTACGTGATAACCTTCTGGAAGGGTCGGGCGATTCTCCTCAACTGGTGCTCCGGGGGGACAACCGGATACACCTTCCGGGGTTTGGATCGATTCCGGAACCCAGTTGAGATTCACGTCCAACTGGCCCATGCCACTGATCAGCAATTCGTGATCACCTCGAAAGCTCGGGTAGGTTGGTCATGGTGAAAACCATTTTCACCTATGCGGTTGCGACCATCCAGGCGCTCGGCCCTGCCGGGCTCCTGGGGGTCATGATCCTTGCTTGCGGCTTCTGGGAACTGTCCGGCATCCACCTTACCCCCATTCACTGATAAGGAGATCCGATCATGGCTATCGACCACACCGCCTGCATGCACCCCCGCACTCCGTCCGGACGCCGGGCATGCCGCGCGGGACGGACCGCCCCGGTTGAGACCACGCCAAGGGCTCCCAGGGCCACGCAGAAGCCCGTTCGCATCCAACCGCGTCGGTCGGGTGCCCGCGTGGCTGCCACGTCCTCATCGTGCGTTCAAGCGGCCCTGCACACGCGCGGTCGCTGCGCCTGCGGCTGGGAGAGCTGGGAGATGGCGGCATGATCGAGATGTGCCCCTGCGGCTGCGGGTATCCGGTGAAGCGGGAGAACGGTCAGATCGTTGTGGTCCCCAGGTTGACACGGAGTATCCGCACAACTGCTGACGCGCTGTTGCCCCGGCCTTGCCTCCCCTGGTAAGGTTGGAGCTCAACCAACCGAGGAGGTAACGATGGCGATCTCACACGCGGACCACGGTCACCCGAACACTCCGGCTGCTCGAGCTGCCTGCCGGAAGCGGATAACCGCCGGACAGTCCCCGCTGGACAAGTCGGCGGAGCGCGCGCTGGCCGAGGCGGCTGGGGTCGTCAAGGCTGCCACTACCAAACCCGCCACCTGGAACGTGGTGCCGAAGGGTGGCAAGAAGCCGGTGGCACTGAAGAACGTCAAGCGGACCAATAGCCTGATCAAGAACCGGTCCGACCTGGCGGACGTTCCACACGCGCTGGTGCATGGGATCGAGGAGGCCTGGACTCGGGATCTTGACGTTCGAGTTGGAGATCGGTTCCGTGATGATGAGGCTCGGATCACCATCCAGGCCGAATTGTGCGAGATCGCGTTGGTGTGGAAAGTTGCCAACCGGCATGGTGTGCACGCTATCTGGGTGCGGAACTGGGATTCGTCAAGGCAGTTCAAGGTCAACAGCGTGGCCGAGGCTTTCATGGTGTCCGAGGACCGTGATCTGTGGGACGAGTACGGCAACCTCCGCACCGCGTGATGCACATCACACCTGTGGTTAGTTCCCTGACCCCCCTCTAACCCGATACGTTGAAGGCAACACCAGCCGAGGAGGAAACGTGATCATCGACCTGAAAACCGCCAACTACCTAACCAAGGTCATCGCGGAGATCGAGGCGGGGAAGGGCACCATCCCGCTCGTCAGCATCTGCCCGGAGTGCGGGGAGACCATCGACGACTTTCTGACCGCAGCCGCCGGAGACGGACACCTGGTTTACAAGGTCACGTCCGACAGCTTCGCCATCCTGATCGGATGCGAGGGGTATTGGGTCACTGACCCTGGGCTGGTCGGCCTAGAACGCAAGGGATGGACCAACCCGAACGGCGTGGAGCCCGTCAACGACAAAGGTTATCCGGCGTGTCCGGCTGCCACGTGGGAGAACCCTCACTACCTGTGCTTCATGGAACGGCGGGACCTGGACGAGTGCCCGGAGTGCAGTCACCCGATCCCCGAAGAGCTGAAGCTGAACGACAACATGACCGGCCTCCGAGAGAATACGCCGGAATCCGACTTCGACAAGTGCCCGACCTGCGGTGCTTACGGGTGCATCGTGGACCATAACCCGCTGTCAACTGAGGAGTAATCCGACTGACCAATGCCCCGGCTCCCACACGGGATGTCCGGGGCATCGTCGTGTCCGACCCGTTAAGGCCTCTCAGATCGCCGTGGACGGATCAGGGCCACCAAGTGGGGGTTGGACCACCCACCCCAATGCATCCAATGCCTCTGTGACCTGCTGAACGGATTTTGCAGGGATGATGACCACACCACCGGCGTGACGGATCTGAGCAGCCCGTCGTTTCTGGATCGGAGACCCGTCCTTGTCGTACCGATTGTTCTCCGGCGTCTTGGTCTCGATGCCGACGAAGCGACCGATGATCTCCTCTTCGCAGGTGAGATCGATTCCGTCAGGGACTGCCACATCTACCCGACAGGGGATGCACGCCAGGATATCCGGCGTACCGGCCTCCATCGTCGGCCCACCGTGGATCTTGATGCAGTACCCGCCCCGGGCTCGGATGGCAGCCTTGATGGCTCGGCTGAGCTTCGACTCTGGCTGACTCATACCTAGCTATCCACCAGTCAGGTCAGGACGGTCAGCGTCCATTCGAGCCTGTCCGGCTCTGCGCTTCTTGATCGCTCGACCAGACGAGGCATGATCCATCTGACTCACCGCACCTTTGCCCTGTCGTCCTTTCCGAGGCAATGCTTCATCTCCGATCCTGGATTGTGCTTCTTTGATAGCGAGACGCCGGGCACGAGCCTTGGCAGGATCTCTGCGATTCTTACCGCCCATTGTCCGGCCTTGATTTCCAGCCCGTAGCCCACAGGGGAAACCACGGCTGTCGGATTCCGATTGGCACGTACCTCTGAGCGTACGTCACGTCAGAGAACGCTTTGACGTGACCAGTGTGACTCCCGCCCAGCCGCCAGTTGGCCGGATGGCTACCTGTCCTTGCGGTGTATCGCTGCCAGCGAAGTAACCGGCGCTTGGCTCGTGAGACTCTCATCAGTAACACTCCGTCTGTCCGGTTGAATGGATCAAGAAGCATCGGTCGCATCGGTCGGCTGCGGTCTTGCCGTGTGGCATAACAGGCCGAACCCTTCCGGGATGCTCACGGCCGTTTGTGTCTCCGCTTCGATCGATCTTACCGACATCATCGATACAGTCTTCGTGTATGTATCCCGCATCCGGGTGAGCCACAATGAACTCACCCGGCTCGATATCGTAACCGCAGGGATTGCAGAATCCCCGGAATCGAGCTTGGAACGCTTGCATGAGTTATCTCCGTCTAGGACAAGGGGCACGACTCACGACCACCGAGGAGGAAGAATCGTGAGCCGTGCCCCAGGGCAACGGACCGAACAAGCGGAGGATTCCGGCCACCGATGTTCGCATTCCATGTTGCCATATTTGCCGGTCTAGTTGTTACTCGTCGTCGAGGTCGTCCAGGTCGAGGTCCTCTTCTTCCTCGTCCTCGACCGGTTCCGGAGCGGGCTTCCGGCGACGCGTCGGAGCCGGGGCAGCGGCCTTCTTCGCCACACGCTTGCGCGGGGGTGGAGGCGGCTCTTCCTCATCTTCCTCCTCGTCCTCGTCTTCCTCCTCGGGCTCCGGCTCGGGCTGACGCTTGCGGACGACACGCTTGGTAGGCTTCACCGGCTCGGGCTCCGGCTCTTCCTCTTCCTCTTCGTCCTCGTCGCCCAGGTCGACCTCATCCACGATCTCTTCCTCGTCCTCGTCGGCATTGCCACCGACCTCGCTGACGGGGAACATCTCGCCGATGACGGACTTGGGACGACCCTCGTACTCGTCGTCCTCGAGGAATACGCCGAGTTCTTTGCCGACCAGCTTGTTGGGGTCGAAGCGGACCTTCGCTTTCTTGACGTTCAGGCCGACCGCTCGGCATGCCTGCCAGATCTTCCATGCCTGCTTCGGGTCCGGATTGAGGTACACCGGATAGGTGCTGCGCGCGTCGCCCTCGATCTGCACGGTCATGACCCAGCCCGGGGTCTTGCCATCCTTCACGTGGTCGTCGGCCTTGACGATCTTGGCGCGGTAGTCCCCCTCCGGCTTCCGACGCGGCTTGAAACTGCCGCCCTCGGACACGTCCGTCAGGTTGACCGCGCGTGGGGTCGCTGCCATGTCAGTCCGTTACCTTTCCTTCTCGGAGGGCCCGGCCCACCGAGGCTACCGTTGGATTCACCAGGAAATCGGGCAGGGAATACCCCGACCGATAGCCGGTGTCGTACATCTCGTGGGGAGCTACGAAGAGACGCCGCTGAATGGTTGACTTCGCCTTGACACGGACGCGCTTTCCCCCTTTCATCACCACTCGGGTTGTCTCAAATTCCCCACGGACAACGTATATTCGCCCGATGAGGTCAACAACTTGATTGAGAGGCGACCGCGCGCCAGGGGACATGTCAGCGACGTACTGATACGACGAAGGCGAAGCGTCCTCGTCATCCCCCAAGTCTTCCATGTTCTCGATCTCAACCTGCCGCTCTGACGCGGTGAATATGAGACCAACGTTTCGCAGCGAGTGGAAGTTGTGAAGCATGGCCTCGATCATCTTGTTGGCTCTGCCGTACAACCGGCGCTGATCCTGATCCGTCGGCTTCTTCGTGAGATCCTTCTCGCCGATCTGACTCTGAACGAAGTCGACAGCCATGCCGAGCATTCGGGTCATGCCATCGAAAGCAATCCACTCGTACGGCTCGCCGGTGGTCGGAGACTTGCCACCGCCCTTGACGAAGTGATACACCTCGTCGAGGTCCGTCCACTTGGTGATCTGCCACGTGTCCGGGTTGAGCTTGGTTTCAGCAATCGTGCCGTCTTCGGGATCGAGGATTAGCACGTGTGGAGCCGTTGCGCAGAACCGTGTCTTGCCCTTCTTGTTCCGGCCATAGACCAGGTATCGCGGTTTCCGTCCGGAGCCCGGCTTCGCAATCTTTGCCCTCGCAATTGCGACGTAGTCTACTGCCATGTCACCTCAATTCATCGCCGGACCATTGTGTCATCTACTTATCGGAGGTCAAACTTGATTGTTTCCTTCGTCTATATTCCCTTGCGCGAATCTTCTTCTTTTCTTCGGACGACATTCCTTCGGGCCACACCCACTTATCGTTATACCGAGTCAGTCGCCCATAGTTGCGGTCTCTCTTCTTTCGTTTGGCATGCTCACATCCCTCTTGTCGAGAGACATATTCACCGCATGCTCCGCAGGGCATGAAGTCACGAATCAGACGACTCCCGCTTGTCAAGGTAGTAGTCCAGTGGATCACCGACTCGGAACTGCCGCCTCCGGATATGGTCACCCATGCCTCCGAACATCTCCGTAGTACACAGCGCGGAGAATGTGCACCAATCGCAATGCCTGCCCATAGCCCGCTCAGTTACATCGTAGTTGTCAAAGTCAGCGTGCATGCGGTCACGGGTACGCATGGCCGTGGCTATGACGCGAGCGACCATCTCATCATCCTTCTCGAGAATGTCTCGCTTGAAGAACTGGCTGGTCTGTGGCGCGCCTTCTTTGTACCGGTCTCGATAAAGCTGCTTCGCTTTCGAGAACTGCGGCTCGGCATACGGATCGAGGCCCAGGGATTTGATCCCCCGTACATACGTTGGATAGTCCGTGTCGATCGCGGCTTCGCTCAGACGCTCCCGAGCTGTACCAACGTACACGAGCTTGGGTGTGGTCGGTACCTTGGTCCGAATGTAGTTCCAGAGGAACCCCCGCACGTCATACCCGGACTCACGGGCTGCCCAGATGTACAGAGGTGATGCAGCATCCAGAGTGCGGAACGTGTGACTGGGCAACGACTTGTGAGTCTTGTGGTCCACGATAAGGAAGCCATACGCATCACGAACTAGCAAATCCACGCGACAGCGATAAATGTCTAGTCCATCCTCGGAGTCGGGCCACACCGCCTCGAACGTCTGCTCGACACCGATGACTTCCCAGCCGTGGAAGGGGTCGTCCTTGTTGGCTCCATAGTGCCAGAGATAGGATTTGAACAGACGGAGGCATTCGGCTGGAAGGTCGCCCAGTTCTTCCTTCTCCACGTCCATCAGGCGATTGAACTTGGCAACGTTCTCAGCGTGAACTGATTTCCAATCCCTGCCCTCATACCACGCCTGCAATAGTTCATGCACCCAGGTACCGCGCCGGAGGGGTTGGTCACGCCTCGTCAGCAGTTTCGGTTTGAGCCGCTCGGCGTACTTGTACTGCGCTTGCTTCGGGCAGGTGAGGTACGCCTTCAACATGCTGTGAGTCGTTACCCGTTTACCGCCGTCCTCGTAAATGGCAGGCAGACCGAGAGGACCAATCATAGCCTTCACAGTGTGTACGCCAGGATGACAACTACGCCACCGAAGAAACCGATGACGAGGAGAATCGCGCCGAAGATGAAGCCACCGATCCCTTTCTCCAACTTCGGGTCTTTCCATCCGCTGGCGAATGAGACCAGGGCGCAGATTGCCCCGATCACGATCAGCACTACGCAGGCGATCAGCCATTCCTTCATGAGGACACCATCACATTCTGCTCAAGCCATTCCGTCAGCAGCACGTTATCCTTCTCCGTCCAGCCCAACAACTCGGCCGGTACTTCCTTGGCTTGACCCCATCGGGTACCAACCTTGCAGTCTGCAATTATCGGGATGTCTACGGCCACGTTAAAGAGCTCCTCGAGCGGCAGGTTCTCCATCGTGTCCTTGATGATGGGCAGCGCGTACGTCAACGCCGATCCGTGGATCTCCCAGTTCACCGCGTCATGTACCGTACCGATCGGGTACGCCTCTACACCTTCTCTACGGAATCGCTTGGCTAGCAACACCATCGACAGCGCGCACATGTCCGAGGCGAACCCCTGGACTGGTGAGTTAATGGCCTGGCGCTCGGCTTCCGCCTGAACACCCTGATCTGGCGAGTAGATGTCGGGCAGGTGCCGGACGCGCCCCATCGGGGTCTCGACTCGCCCGTACTTGTGCGCCAGGGATCGCTGCTTCGCATGCCAGGGCAACAGCCCGGGGAACTGCGCGAAGAACGCCTTCCGGAATGCTTGCGCCTCTTCCTCGGTGACACGCACCCCGTAGTTCTCCCAGGCGGTCATAACGAACTTGCGCCAACCCATGCCATACAGGAAGCCAAAGTTAACGGCCTTGGCCTTCTTCCGTTCCTCAGTCGTGACGCACTGACCACACCCGCACTTGCCGCCGTGCCATGGCTTTCCAGTCATCGTCATAGCCATGGTGGTGTGGATGTCTTGGCCGGTGTTGTAGAGGTGCATCATCGTCTGTTCACGCGCCAGCAATGCAGCGACGCGAAGCTCAACCTGTGAGTAGTCGAACTCGACGAAGTACGATCCGGGAGGTGCGCCGAACACCCCACGAGTCAGGTCACCGCGTGGAACCTGTTGCAGGTTCACACCCCGGATCTTCTTCTGGCCGGTGATCTTCTCCGCGTCTTCCTTGCCAGAAGACAAACGACCGGTCACCGTACCCCAGGGCTTGAACACGGAGTGCATGCGCGAGGTGGCATCGATTTGCTCGGACCAAGGCGAGAAGAATGAGGTGTCGAACTTGTTCCACTTCACGCGGTCAACGAGCAATCGGGCTACTTCTGCCCCGTTCGGATTACTCGGCTCTTCCGCCAGATAAGCCAGCGTCGCCTCATCCATGCTCGGCGCACCCGGCGTCCCATCATCCTTAGCCTTACCGCGTTTGAGTACCGGTAGACCAAGGTAATCGTATAGGAACCATCGGGCGAAGTTAGACGCATTCCAGTTCACCCCAAACGACTTGATGTTCCCCGCCCTATCGTACTTGATGTACGGGTGCGTCTCCGGCACAAATTCGTCTAGCGCGTCGTGTAGATCCTCGAGCTTGGCCTTGACGATTCCCCAGTTCTTTTTCAACTGTGGTTCATCGACGAAGACACCACGACGCTCTACGTAGCATAGTTCTCTAACAAGAGGCATTGTGAGGTGTCGAAAAAACCGCGCCAGCCGAGGCTGATCGAGCAAGTTCTTCCGCAGCACGAAGAACAGCCGGAGCGTGTGCCAGGTATCTAGTCCGTTGTAATGCAGAACATCGACCAGCGGAGTGTTGAGCAAATCCTTCGTGTCGATGCCCCATGGCTCCGCCCCGAGCAACATCTGACCCAGTGGCTTCAAACCCTTCGGTCGATTCTCATCCAGCAGCGCCGCAGCAACGATCGTGTCGAAGGTGGGGACGAAGTCTTCTTCCCCGGTGAAGTGCTGCATCCACTTCGTGTCGTACTTCGCATTGTGTGCCACACGGCGCTTGCACTTCATCAGCGCCCGCGTGATGTGCCGGAGGACCGCGCGCCACTGTCGCCGGAACCACGACTCTGGGTGGTAGAGAGGCACGTTGTAGGTGTGGGCTGTTGTCATGTCGGGACCATCAGTCACCGTGACACTGATCGATACCACGCGAGCGTCTGGTTCGTACTCAGCAGCGCCCGTCGTTTCGATGTCGTACGCACACGCCCATGCGTGCTGAACACGTCTTAGCATGGCTCTGAGAGCCTCTGAATCGCGTACCGTGGTCACGTGCCCGTCGTTGTTGTGGTGGTCGGGTTGCTCGCCCTGCCCCCGAATCAGTCGGCCGAAGTACTGGAGATCCGCGATGAAGCCACCACGCAAACCTGGGTTCCGATTGACAGCGCTTGGGCTGATAGTCGGGTAGATATACCCACCGCCCTCGGCGATGTTGAACAGCTTCCCCCGGTTCTTCGTGATGTCCGCCCAGCCAGAAGCGGCGAACCACGCCTCGCTACCTAGACACAGGACATAGTCAAAATCCATGAATGCGAACTCGGCCCGGAGGAACAGTGAGCACGTCTTCTGATCGGTCTTCGTCGGATCGAGACTATACGTCCGGCACTTCAATGCCGATAGCCACATGACCTGATGCGAATCGATACCCGCCTCGGTCAGATACTCCACCATCTCCCGATGCATCTTGCCCCCGGGAGCAATGGGGAACTTGGTAACGATGGCTATCTTGGGCTTACCCTTGCTCTCGACCTGGCCGGTAATGCAGACCTCATCGTCCTCCGCATCTCGATGAAGTCGGCACTCGGTGCAACCTGCATTCCTAACGGCAAGCTCGAGGGCAGGGTGTCGTTTCAACTCAGGCCAACCCATTTCTCCACGGTGATTCCAGCCTGGTTGAGAAGCTGGATACCTTCAACGTCACGGTATGCACGACCGTACATCACGCGGACGAGCCCGGCAGCGATGACGAGTTGGGAGCACGCGTAACACGGGCTGAGCGTCGTGTAGATGGTTCCGCCCTCGACGGAAACACCATTCCGCGCGCAGTAGGCAAGGGCATTGGCTTCCGCATGAATGGACACCCGGCAGCCATTCGACATGCCAACCTTGCCCGCCATCTGCTGACCAAGGGCAGACCGCAGATTCGGCGAGAACTCGATGACCTGATGCTCACAGTGGGGCATACCCGCCGGAGCGCCGTTGTATCCGGAGCCGAGCGTCCGGCCGTCCTTCGCGATGACCACACCAACGTGATTGCGCGAGCATGTACTGCGCTGCTCCCACATCTGCGCTATGCGCATCAGTGTCTCATCGACCGTAGGTCTCACACCGCACCCCCGATGAAGTCGTCGTCCTGGTCGTAGTCCGAGACGAGTTTGATCCGGTTGAGGATATTCCTCTTATCGCCGGTGAATGCATGTAGGTTGGCGATGTGCATCACAAGCTTCCCCGGTCGGATCCCGAGTTGTATCGGTGCACGTTCGGTCCGACGCTTCAGCTCGGCACACACCCAGCGCATGAGAGCCACGGCGAAGTAAACGTCATTCGACAGGTGTCGATAGAAGTCGACGGATCTAATGTAGTAGCGCATCGAGAGATAACCACCGCGCTGCATGAAGTGATAGCCGAGCGTGCACGGCACTCGGTTCAGCTCGCCATGGCCGAACTTGGCCAGCTCGGGATCGTTGGCGAAGCCCGCCCCGGTGTCCTCGGGAAACCAGATTGGTAGATACGCTTGGCGCGTCAGCGGATTGCGCAGCAGGAGCGAGACCACGTCGTTCAGGTCACCGTAGTGGAAGCGGATACCCATCATCCCGGAACGGACTCTATTCTCCCCGATGGGCCATCCAGCATGCTTCGGCCAGAACCGCTCCGGGTAGGTGTGGTCGAAGACCGAGTTCTGGTCAATGTGGTCGGCGTTCCCTCGCACCGCGTACGGCCAGCGCAAGTGTGAGGGCGAAGGATTCAAGGGCAAGCCGGACACCCGCTCGGCGAAATGCTCACGAGCCCAGGCAGTGTCTACAGCGGGGATCGCGCCAGAGGGGTCATCCGGAACCTGGTCCCAGACGAGCGACACGTCTTCGAGCTCGTAAGTCTCATGCATCGAGCTGGTCCGCGTGTCCATCGCCTGCCACTCGCCGGTGTGGACCGGCTTCTGTTCCAGCAGGTCGCTGGCCAGATGCAGATACGAGGGCCGAGGATTATCGATAGCCATATAGTAGACGTGCATTACTTATTGTCCTCCTCAATCAATCCCTCGCGGACGAGGACTCCACGAAGAGACATTGATGTACGCGCGTGGCTTTGGGCCAACTGGGCCAATATCTGCTGTGCTCCTACGTAATCGTCAAGCTCGAGCGCCAGATAAGCCTGTCGATATTTGTCTTCGATGCGTTTCATAAATGCTTCGAAGTTCTTCATCATGAGGGCTTTCTTGCGCTTATCCATCAGTCCTCGTCCTCGTCCAGCGGCAAGTTCTCATCGTGGTCGAAGTACGAGTCGTCACCATCCCGACCGGCCAGCGGTTTGCGGAGACCCAGGTCCCGTACCCAGTTGTCGGGCAGTGGAGGGAACGCACCCTTGCCGCCTCGATTACGCACACCTCCGGCGAACTGATCGGCGTAGTCAACCCCATACGCCTCAGTGTGAAAGCGCCGCCGGACGCGAGCGAACGAGGAGAACGACTCATCACCATAGAGCGTCCCCGCTCGATCGGACTTCAGAATCCGAGCGTAGCCATCGAGACACTTCCGGTATCCGGGCTGCTCTTTTGGTGAGAACGACATCCGGTTGTCTACATCCTCATCCATCTGCTTCCGAATATCAGGATCCATCAGCATCCACGCCAGCGATCGGAAGCCGTGGAACTGTGCAAGCTCGAGGGTCCACACAAACTGGACGTCATCCAGATCGTAGCCGCAGATGTCCGCCGCTTCCGCAGCGAAGGCACGAGCTACGGCCATGTCCACCATTGCCAGGTAACCAAAGTACGTTGTCCGGCTGTGCAGCGAGACCGTGGGGATCGGCGTAGCGCGGAAGCTCAGGGACAGCATGCAAGACCCCCAGCGACGCCGGACACCCCGACCGACCCCCCGACCCTGTACGAGCCGCGTACGGAGCACTGAGATACCTCTACGGTCCCCCCTGGTACGTGGGGGTGCCATCCGGTCAGCGATCTTAGCCATGCAATCGTTGAGGGCGATCGGGTCGAGGTACTGCCGAACCATCATGGTCCAACGAGTCGGTGGAACCCAGAGACGTTTCAGGTTGTAGTCGAAGGCGATAGAGTCGCAGTGAATGGCGACATTGTGCAGACCTACCTCCGTGCCGTGCACGAAGTCCCAGTCCGTTCCCCCATTGTCCCCGTACACTAGCTGCTCGCACATCGCCTCGTGAGCCGCGACAGGGTTGGGGAAGCTGAACGACCGGATCATCGGACGAACTCGCCGGACATCTCACAGAATGGCAGAACGGGTAGGGATCCCGTTTCCTCGGCAGACACCGCCGGATAGCACTTGACGTCCTCATCGTCATACGCTCGACGACAGGCCGGGCACTTGGTAGACTTCGCATCGTAGCCTTCGGTCCACCGCCGGAGGTTCTTCGTCTGCTTATCATCCACGGCCTGAAAAAGTTCTGTGGTCGTTACTCCACCAGCTAGCATCAAGTTCATGAAGAAGATGTAAACATCCGCCAGTTCCCCGATGTACCGCTGCTTGCTGATAACCACCGGCTCTCCATCTGGGCGAACAGCCCATGGCTTCCAGTGGGTTTCCTCCACCGCCTCGTACGTCTCGCCGATCATCGCGAAAGCCTGGTCCCGGATATATTGCGAGAGCGCATCGGGATCCATGTCGTCCACACGTCGGGCCAGCAGGAACGCTTGCAAATCGGCCTGCCGCTGGAGCAGCCGCGTTGCGCGGGGGTCGAGAGTCACCATGATTACTCCGTCTTCCATTACATGTTCTCCAGAGTCTTGATCAGATCCTGTCTGGTCTCGCGTGTCCGGTCGTACCGGATCACCGTACCGGGCCAGCGGAGTGTGTTGTATCGCGTCCAGATGGAGTACCGGTTCTCGAACACACCGGGCATGTGCGCTTCTCGTCCCTGCGTCTGAAGAACGCGCTCGACCTCCTCATACGGAGGGCAGCAGATGATGAGAATGGACATCGACCCCATATCCTTCGTGACGGAACGCATCCAGTTCTCGTCACCAAAGCCTTCGGACATCCCCGGGTTCACCCAGCGGTAGTTGGCGTAGATGGGTTCGCTGATCAGGGGGTGGCGGTCGTAGATGTATGTCGGATGACCCGAGTCCAATTCCAACTCGTCCAGATGATCCAGGTCTCGATCCACCCAGCCGCGCAAGTTCTTGACCGGTCCGGTCATGCTGTCGCTGGCACGAGGATGCCTGACTAGATCGAAGTACTCTGCCAACACCCCGATGAGACCAGTCTTACCCGAGCCGTCGCATCCCTCGACGATGATGTGCTTCATCAGTCCTCATCCTCCTCGATCTCGATCTCGTCGTCCTCTACCTTCATCCCAGGTTTCTTGATTGACATCTTCTCGAGGATCGCGTCCCGCTCGCTGGTCAGCAAACGAATGGCCTTCTCCAGACCATCCACCAGGTTACCGCTATCTCGCACCTGAATGAGAAGTTCCGGATACGGCTGGGAGTCGGAAGTGCTCCGTCGAACGGCCACCGGCTCCCGCTCGATCTTCACCGTGATTCGCTGCACCATGTTTCCCTTCGTGTGGTCCGTTGCGTGAATCACCCTAATGCCTAGCTTTGGAGCGGCGCAAAATTTCCGGCCTAGTAAGAATGCGCTTGGCTACGTTCCCGTCATTCAGCAGTGTCTCATACAACAGCATATCCACCGTGCCCGGTGAGAGAAGGAACGTGTGCTGAACCGCATTCGGATGAAGAGCGTTGCGATCGCGCATCTGCGTGTAATCCACGTAGGACGACGTGAGCGAGTACCAAATCGTGTGACCGGCGACTCGCATGTCTAGTCCGACACCACCGGCTTGCGGCTGGACCACCATGGCAGCAGCCTGCCCATCACATCGTGCAAAGCGTCTGAGAGCGTCGTCAGTGGCCGATCGGGTCATGCCGCCCCGAATGCTGAACACCGGGATCTTCAAACGCGTACAAAGCTTCTGGATGGCATCGAGGTCGTGCTTCCACCGAGCCACGATGATCGTGGGCTCTTCCTTCTCTAGTGTCTCTTCGACCAGTAGTTCTTCGAGCGTCCGGATCTTCTCCGTGCCGACAGAGACCGAGCGGGATATTTGCTTGTCGGGATTAGTCGGGTGGGGCTCGACGATCCCAACATGACCTGATGTGATCTGAGCCAGCCGAAGCGTGACCACGAGCGGGATGGAGGCCTCGGCAATATCGCCGTTCTCGAGCTCCGTGATGAATTGCTCAGCCATCTCGTCGTAGTGACGTGCAGATGTAGTGAGCGGGACATCAATGATACGATCTGGCAGAGCATGCGGTAGATCGAAGCAGTCAGCTCGGCGAATGACGAGGCCATCTGCATGAATGCCTCTTTGAAGGTCTTCAAGGCCGTCTTCACGCGCTCTAAGCCATTGAGGAAAGCCGTTACGTTCGGTCCACACGCCGGTGTGGAGTCGGAAGTCTTCATACGTTGCACCCCATCGAAGGAAGCGATTCGGATTAATCAGCCGCCACTGCATGTAGATGTCAGCAGAGCGGCGTGCCTTGGTGACCGGAGTACCAGTAAGGATGATCTGATGCGAGAAGAACCGACGCATGCCGACGACCATGTTGGAGGCTTTACCGGATGGGTTCTTTAGCTTGTGGCTCTCATCGCAGATGATCACCGCCTCATCGTTGCCGATCCAGTCCGTGATGTACTTCCGGTTCTTGAACCTGCCCGTACTCCGTGATCGGCGACCGCTCTCTAGTCTCTTGCCCGGAGTGCCAAACGTCTCGTAGTTCGTGATGATGACTTGCAGGTCGGTATGCCCGTCCGGCTGGCGAATAGCTCCCCGGCGTCGCTCCTTAGCATCCCACACGATGACCTCGTACACCAGCGGGCAGTGCGTGTGGAACTCTCGCGCCCAGGTGCCTAGCACGCGGTTAGGAGCGACGATCAGCAGCTTCCGGGTACCGCGCTTCAGGTGGAGGGCAGACACGATGTCAATGGAACACTTCGTCTTGCCGGTACGTGGCTCAAAGAGAAGTGCCACCCCAAGACCACGGTTGAATTGCCGGAAGGCGAATCGCATTCCTTCCAGCTGATGCTTGTACGGCCTCGTCTTAAATGGGTATTTCATCGAATTCTATTGGCCGCGTTGATCTGGTCCAGCGCCGTACGGAATGAGTACAGGCCATCCTCGCTAACCGTTGTACCGGGAAGTAAGTCGTAGTTCGGATGTAGGCAATCGAACGACAACAACTTGTCGTCGAAGATATACCAAACGACAAGCCAGAACGAAGGATGGTCAGGATGTGGCTTCTGGATGGCGAGGATCACCGATCGAGTACCCATCAGATTAACCACATCCCCGGCTTTCAGATCACCGAACTTCATCTTATACACCTTGCGTTAGATGATAGGGGTGGGAGTTTAAGGATGAGACGAGCCGTATTCCGATACCACCGCTCGGTAAGGTGATCGCCGTTGACATGACACCCCCGCGCGGCAGCCATCCAGATTTGGACTTGGTCTCGTTTAGTCATGTCTTGAATAGCCGAAATGTGTGTCGAAGACATGTGTTACACGTGAGATCACCTTGGGTGTGCGGACAATATGCAGATATATTGGCCATTTGTTCCTGCGTAGGCTTCTTGGGGTAATACGCGGGAGGGCCGACATACACAGTGACCTTCGTCCACCCAGCCTGCATCTTGATGTTCCACAACCCCGGATAAGGTACGTGCGACTCCAAATCGAAGTCCCAGAACCAATGCACTTTACAATACTGGTCACAGATGTAAGGCCAGTCCGGATGCGCGATGCTTGGGTTCTTAACCCGCATCATAGTCCCATACTTTCCAAATGACCGTGTGCGAGCCTTCAATCTCCGGACCAACCTCGTACGGCCAAGCGCATCCCCTATCCGACTGGATCACCTTGCTGGCATAGAACGCCTTCCACTCGGGAAACTGCATGTCCTCATGCGGGATTAGACTATTCACCTGCCGGGGTGGATCGATATGCACTGCGTACGGATGCGGTGCTGCTGGCCCAATCCACACCATCGTAAGACCGTCGTACACGTCCACCGGACCAGGAAACGGATCCTCCCACGTCCACGTAACGGGACGGAGAACTGCCATCCGGAGGGGGTAGTCTACCCATCGGCCAAGTTCCGCCATCCAGCAAGTACGCACATGTTGCTGCCGCCACGTCATTCCGGTCTCCGCTCCATCTTGACCATCTGGTCAATCGAGGGCGTAGCGATGTACCGGATACCGCAGATGTGGCAGCGATAATTGTCCTCATCCGTGAAGGCCGGTGCCTTGCGCAACGCGTGGTGGTTCTCCGACAACGGCTGCCAGAACGTAGGCCGACGGCATCGACCACACCACGCGAACTCGTGGCCTTCCCAGAAAAACGTCTGCCGCCAGCGCCACTCGAGCTTGTACTGCCACGTGCTTTTGTCATCCGGCGTCGGTCGACGATTCACCTTGACCTTGACCCGATACCACTCACCGGGAGGAGCGAAGAACACCCGTCGGCTGACCAGCGTCACGTCGCGGTGATCCTGCTTGGCCTGCTTGTAGTGGTGGACGAACACTCGCCAGGCTTCTGTGTAGTTCGGCCGGAGCGTGGTTCCCCAGATTCCACTCCGGTTGACCCAGATCTGATACGGGTTGCCCGTTCGCAGATTCGCCGGAAGGCGGGGCGGTCGCTTCATGTACTGCCGGAACTGGGGGTCATCCATGAGGGTAGTCATGGTTGGTATCTGCGTAGGCACGTCAACTCCCGTGAATGGCGGTGTAGATCAGCAACGATACGGGCTCGTTCAGGAGCCATCCAAACGCCATCAGAGCCAGCCCAAGCACGATCAGGGCCACCCCCCACACCGGCACCCCCGGCACGTCCGTTCGGGTCTTGTGAGACGTCTGAGGACCCTTATCGAAGGCTCCCATGACACCGGTCCACGACAACCCCCACTCGCTGGTGTCGGTTGGGCTGACCGTGATGGATCGCATCACCTCAGTATGCGCTGGAAGTGCACCGCTGATGACATACGCATCTTCGAGGTTGAAGGGCTCGTATCCGGGCACGACGACGGGAGGCTTGCTGCTGCTGTATGTGGTCACCGCTGATCCCCAAGCTGTGTGATGTGCAGACCGACCGCCATGAGGCGGAGCATCAATCGATCCTCAGCCGCGCGAGCATCAGCCAGAGCTCTAGCGCGTACCCGAGGATCGCGAATGTCGGGGAGTTTGATATCCCCCTCCTCGGCCCACACCACCTGATCGCGCTTCTCGCGCGTGGTCAGCTTTCGGGGCTTCATGCGTTCCTTGGTTTCACCCTTCGCTGGAACGGCTGGCGGTCGTGGTTTACCCGCCTTCTGCCATTCGGCGAACCTCTTCCTCAAGGTGGGCAACTCGCGGTCGGTGAACTCGTATCGAGCACCAGATCCGACTGGAACGAAGGTCGAGTGCGATGATCTGAGGAATACCCGCAACGTGCGGGCAGTGGTGCCAAGCTCAGTAGCGACCTGTGCGGTATCCATTCCCCGTGCCTCCTCGGTGTGCATGCCGCGCCGGATGCGGCAGTTGTTCTCTAGTTACGTGGTCGGTTGGCAGCCAGGCGAGTGGCCGCTTCCTGGGTCATCCATGGTGCCTCGTCGTCCTCGTCCTCGGGGAGCATGTCCTCCGCGATGGACCAGAAGACATCATGCAGGTCCTGATGCGGTCCGGGTTGCTGGGGGAACCATTCAGCATCGGGGCCGAGGCCCGTGGTCATCAGCCGACCACGAGCCCATAGCTCAAGCTCATCCATCACATCTTCCCAAGGCAGTCAGGCCCGATCCCGATGGAACGGGAGGTCTCGTCGGTCAGGGTACGACCACACCGCCCACAGTGGCCGAGCAGCTGTCCGTAGCGGCGCATGCAGTCCTCGGCACCCGCGTCCAGGATGGCCTTCACGATCGCGGCCTTCGTACCCACGTTCCGGATCGAGTGGAACTCGTCGGACGCCTGCACGTCGATGAAGTAGAAATCGGCCTTCCGGCCCGGCTTGATTCGGTAGAACTTCGTGGTGCCCTCGATGTCCACGGCGTAGTAAAGGCCCATCGGCTTGCCGGACTTGTCGAGCTTCACCGGGAGGGCACCATCGACGGCGGGCAGGGCCTCGACCGGCGCGGCCTTCGCGGCCTCGTTCAACTCCGCGTTCTTCGCCTTCAACCGGTCGATCCACGCGCTGATCGAGAACTTGTCGGCTTTGTCGTACGACCACTTACCGGCACCGGTCACGCCGTCGGTCCAAGCGCGAGCAGCGTCACCAGCCGCCTGGTCCTTCTCGGTGATCCAGGCGATGAGGTTGTTCATGTACCGGACCTGACCCTCCGATCGCGCGTCACGGACGGGAGCAACAGCCGAACCGATGGCCTCGGCCACGCGACCCCGATTGATCTCGACCATGCCATCGCCACCACCGTTGTGCTCCGGGGTCTCGTACGTCGAGTCCTCAGCAGGCACGTCCACTGCCACGCCTCCAGCCGTGTGGAACGCCATCAGGAAACGAGCCGTGTGCGCGTTGCGCCGGTAGTTGCGAGCGATCGTGGCCATCGGGTCCTCCTTCGTCGGTCCGTTGCGAAGCCGACGTTACACGACTCTGGCCAGAGATGCAACACCCCAGGGGAGGATGTTGGCCATCAGCGGTAACGCTCCCCTGGGGTGAAGGGGGTGGGGGAACCGTACTGTCCGCAGCCTAAGCTTCATGCGTACTGACGGTATATCCATCAACTGGATCCGCTTGCATTCTCCCACCCTTCTCCGAAGTCGCCTGGCGGTCGGCGTCTCCGAAGCTTTACGGCCGGACATCGGCACGGGGGTAACGATGCCCAGCCAAGAGGGGAGTGGAGGAATTGAACCTCCAACCGGCCAGGGATTCCGCTATACGGTGTCCCCTGGATGCTCTAACCGTTGAGCTAACTCCCCATCGTGCGTTGACGAGCCGCACCCCTCGATGGTACCCCGATCAGGCCGAGGTGCTCGCCGTACGTCGCCGGGTGGTCGAGGTGGCCTTCGCCGGGGTTGCCTTCGCCGGGGAGGGCTTGGCGGTAGCCGCACGCGTACGACGAGGCTTCGGCGCGACCTCCTCCTCGATCTCCTCAGCGTCCTCGACTTCGGCCTCCTTGGCCTTCGCCGCTGCCGCCTTCTTCTGGGCCGCCTTGTCTTTCACGGCCTGGAGACCGGCCTGCTTCATGGCCTTCGCCTCGCCGGACTTGACCATGGCCAGCACGGCCTTGACGGTCGGATCGTTTGGGCCGGTGAAGCTGTAGCGGTCACGGGTCTCCCCGACCACCCGGTCGAGCTTGCCGTCCTTGGCCAGCTTGCGGAGCAGCATCCGGATGCCTCGGCCATCGAACTTCTCGCCGGTCGTCTCGGTGATGTAGGCGGCCAGCTCGGCGGAACCGAACTTCGGAGCGGAAGCGGCACGAGCGGCCTGGGCCTTGGCGGTAGACCGCTTGGCCTTCGGTGCCTCCTCGGCCTCCTCCTCCATCTCCTCGAGCTCCTCGAGGTCCTCGTCCTCGTCGCCCTCCTCGACGTCCTCGAACTCGTCCTCCTCGGGCTCTTCGACCGGCGCGGCCTTGGTCTTGGTGGTGGTGCGGGCACTCGGTGCCATGGTCCCCTCCCGGGGGTTTCGGGTGACTGGTTATCTTGTTACGGTGACGGGGAGCAACATTACCCGGCTTTCGGCTAGCCGTCAAAGCGAGCGCATTTAGCTCCCACGGTCCGGCATAGCATGGCACCCAACCACGGCACCCGATCCGTTGTTCTAGTTCTCTAGGAGCGAACTCATGGCCCTTCTCGTCATTCTCCACTTGCCGGACCACACCACCGATGTGGACACGATCGCTGCCGAGATCGAGGTGAACGCCGGAGCCCGGGTGGTTGGCGTCTTCGACTATCCAGCTCGGCGCGATTGCGTAGATCATCCCAACTGCTTCATCAACGGCAAGCAGCCATGGGTCCGGGATCGGCTCGGCTTCATGAAGTGCGGAGTCTGCGGCAAGCGGAATAACCGAGTTCGGCGCTTTGTCATCAATTCCCTCTTCGACTTCCTTGGAGCTAACCTCTACAAGGATGCCCCTGCGGCCTTCCGTACACCGGAAGGGTATGGGCAATGACTGACCGCATTTAATCAGCGGTGGTTACCCACTTCGTGGGTATAACACACCATGCTGGATTAAAAAGCGGAGTCATAGTCACGGCTGCAAAGACCCCCCGATTTAATCAGCACTATCGGGGGGTCCGTGCTTGTTACTCGCTGTATTAACGCTGGTTATTTAGCGTCACCGGTCAGGAAGTCAACCGGTTGGTTCCCCGCACCTCACCATTCGCCGGAACGGTGGTCCCGTTGATCACCGTCGTGATCGGCTGCGGGGTGAACGCCACGCCGAGCGTTGCGAGACCGGTGATGACCAAGTTGATGATCTCGTTGGTTGTCAGGCCGTCGGTGATCAGCCCGACCAGCAGCGAGACCACAGCGATGGCTGCTGCGACCCAGGTCTTCATCTTCGTGTACTGCGGCAGGTTCGCCGTTGCCCAGACGTTGAATGCCATCAGAGCCTGGAGAGCAACCTGCACCCACTCGCTTGCCGTGATGCTGTTGTCAGCGTTGGCCTGCTGGATCGTGGTCAGGATGGCCATCACGATCAGACCGAGAATCGGCCAAATCAGCTTTTTGCTCATGTCCCCTCCTCCGGGGTGTGGACAGTTTGAGTCGAGGCGCAAATAACTGCGCCCAGACAAGGGTGATCAGGCCGGACCACACCGCGATGGCGAATAGCACGAATACTGCCGCGCGCCACGCGAGGAACCCTCCTGGCAGATCCACTCCGAGTTGTCGGAGAGCTACCATTACCAAGACGGAGGTGGTAGTCCCCAATATCGCAGCCAGTACCCGACCAAGAACGTCAGTCCACCAGCGGACGATGACGAAGTAGATCACAGCGACCAGGAAGATACCTACCGCCCCAATCTGGTAGCCCAGGCTACCGAGCGATTCAAGCCCCATTTTCTTGCACTCTCTGCCCCAAGCGGCGGAGCATTTGACGGAAGTTGTTGTCAGATCGGGACTGTGCCCAGCCCTGGGCAATCTTAGCACCACGTGAAACTACCTGTTCCGCGTGGACTAATGCAGCATCGGCTTCCTGCCACGCTTCTTTTCTCTCCTGGCGGTCCGCTTCGGTCATGATCCGAGTGCCCTTCGTTGCATCTCGGCTTGCCAAGCTTGGAGAAGGCGGAGCATGGTTTCGCCCTGATCTTGCAAAGGTTCAAGGCCGGACGCCAGCATTTCGCTGACCGCCTGCCACTTGTGGGCTACACCGCGCCAGTCATCCTCCCGTGTACGGGCATCGTCCGCCCTCTTCTCCGCAGCCGCGACAGTTCTTGTCAGATGTAGTTCATATCGATCAATCGTCGCCTTCATCTCTCGTTCATGCTGAGAGGTTAGTGAGGCGACTTCTCGGTCATGTTGCTTCGTCAACTCATCGACCTGGCGCTTGGTCCATAGCCGAGAGGTGAAAAGCCCCATGAGGATGAGCATAACCAGGCCGCCGATCGAAAGCCCGTTAAGGGCCCATGTCGGCAACCCGGCTATCTCGGGAGGAACACCCTCAGCGAAGAACATTTCCTCCCCGTCCCGCTCGTCGTCAGTTGGTGTGGACTGTGCCGTGCTCGGTGATGGTGATCTCGGCTGCCTGCGCCACACGAGCGAGCGGGGAGTTCGACGGTACCTGCTGTCCGTCCTTGTCCGGGTGGCCGATCCGGAAGTTGCGCTCAACCTGGGTGTCGTTGAAATGCTGCGCGACCGTGCGACCAGGGTAGCCCTCGGACCAGCCGGAGGCCTCGAGCATCGCCTTGCCCACCTCCTTTCGGATGGTCGGGTCCTTCAGCGCGCCGAGAAACAGCGAGTTGTACGTCTTCTGATCCACGGGGAACTCCTCCTCTGCCTTGTACGTCGAGAGGATTCCCCACGACGACGTGTTGTTCTCGGGATTGCTTGCACCACTCCCACTCCCGTACTCAAACGAGACGTGAAAGTGCAGGATATGCGGATCTGATCCGCTGTACGCCTCCTGGACGAACTGCCAGGAACCGTTGACCCTCCGCCACACCCAGATGCGACGGTTGGAGATGACGTACTTGACACGTCGCTTGGTGTAGCCCATCGCGCGGACGTTAGCGACGATGAGCTGGACTATCCGCTCTGCCCCGCCCTTGATGAGCCACGGGCCTCGCGTGTCCACGTCTCGGGCGTGAACCTCGTTGATGTTGTCCGCATCGGAGGACGAGCCGGTGTTGCCGGTCTCATCCCGATTGTGATCGGACACACGCTCCTCATGTGCCTTATCACCGATTGTCCCGTCCTGCGCCTTGTTGCGCTTCGGGTCTCCGACAGCATTGACCTCGTTCAGCAACGACGTGCTGACCGGCAAGCTTAGAACGTCAGCCATATGATCCTCCTTTCGCATCCATCATCGCACGCACCCGCGTGGAGAATCTACGTTAGAGGGCACCCAGGTCCACGCTGAGCGGCCCACACCGCCGGTGCATGGTTCCCGGATGCCCCCGGGTTGTACGCGGGCTCTCAACCCATTGCGACGAGTAGGTCCCAGTCCTGGGGGATGCCCGCCTTGTTACGTACCTCCCCGGTTACCGGGTTGAACCAGTAGCCTTGGGGGACACGCCACCGGTCACGCCCGATCTGCCCATCACCGTAGACCTGGTTCAGGCTCAAAGATTCGCCGGTGTACTCGTCGTTGAGGACGATGTGTGACGGTCCTTCCAGCCGGTCCTGGGTCTCGGAAAAGACTCGGTCATCCATGGTCTGCTGGATGTCCTCGGCATTGGTGCCATCGAACTTGACCCAGGGTGTCTCGGGAATCCACTCAGGTTCGGTCATCAGATAACAACTCCTGTATCGCCGGGATCTGTACCGGCAAATTGTACGACCATATCGAGGATATCCCCGGAACTTGTGCAGAAGACAATCACATTTCCTGTGCCCGCCTGTCGGACGAGAGTCATCAGAATAGAAACTGTGGCATCCGTGGGGGATAGATACCATTCGTTGAGACTGACCACGTTTGACTGCGCATTGTTATCAATGGTCTGCCTCATGTACCCGATAATGGTGCTTGACGTGGTGGCAGCACCAGATGTGGAAAGACGAAGTTGAATCTTACCCACATCATTGTCTATCGTGCCATCCATGTTGATCGGGCCAGTAGATATCTGGTAAAGCTTACCCGCCTTCATGGTGATGTTGTCGATCCGCAGTACGCCAGTCTCAGTGGTCGTAACGTTACCTGTGGAGGTGGTACGTCGTCCTCGAGCGATAACCAGCTGCTGCGATCCTTCAATCGCAGAAGCTCGAGCATCGAGATCAGTGATGGCATTCTTCACAGCTACGCCGAAGCCAACCGAGGGGATCGGCTGACCCTGAACGGGCGGAGTGATCGTGTACGGGCCAGCCATGTTAGCTCCAAACTCCTTGGTCCCAGCCGTTCAGACCGTCCCACACCGCAGCGGGGAGAACCTGAACAGCAGTGATTCCCTGCAAATACGAGGCACCATCTACTCCGTGTTGAACGGCCAGGATGCGCCAGGTTCCAGACACCTTGGTTCCAGTGGCATCAGAGATCGTGATGAGGTCACCAGGTTTACGTCGGGGGTCAGCCATGGCGGTGATTGTCACTTGGGGACGAGGACGGGCAAGGATGTTCGTCAATTGCGCAGCCGTATCTGCCGCTGTCTGACGATCTTGCAACCAGTCAAAGTCAGCATCCAAGCTTCGCTCAGTCCGAATCAACACTGACGCATCATCTCGCACAGTAGTGTACCCGTCGGCCTGCCGGAAACCATATCCCAAGATATTGATGAATGGCACCTGATCAGCACCATTTACCAAGTACGTCGTAGTGCCAGTGAAGTTTACGACACGAAGCACCACTGATTGCGCAGACGTGCTGTCAAATGAGGCCTTGACGGAGTTCTCGTTAAGAACCGTGCCAGATCCATCGGCAGCATTGTTGACCGTGATGTAGTGCGCGTTTGGCTGGGGTCCGGTCGTAACCTGGGTGGAGGTCAAGTTGATGATGTTGTATTCTGTACCGCCATAGTTCGAAGCACCATGGATCTCAACAGCAGGCACATCCAAGGCCATCGTTAGCAACGTGGTACCTGGGGGGATCGTGATGGCCGTGAGGTATTGCAGAACCGGTTGTGGCTTGGTGTCTAGTCGCGTGTCCTGGAACTTCAGCGTCACAACATTACGGATGAGCGAAGGATCTGCCGCAGCTTCGAGTGCAGTCGAGTTCGTACTGGTATCTTGCACGGCAACCGAAGTCATCTGTGCTGTCTCACCAAAGTAAGTCGGCGGCAGGAACTCAAGCGCATCTATCTCGTTAGCTCGATACATCGCAAGGGCATTCCGAGCCACCTCGGAGAAGGTGTCCCAGACGTTGGCGGGCTCTTCTGTCGCCATTCCCTGCATCTTGATGTTGGTAGCCCGCATGGTTGCGTTCATCGCGTTAGGCATTGTCGGCAGCGGGTAGCAATCATCGAAGAAGTCCCGGAACAACACGGGATTTCCACTATCAATGATGACATCAGAAGTAGGCATATGGACGTTGAACGTGAAGCCGGTAGATCCCCCGTTAGATCGAAGCTGAGCATCAGTTGGGTATAGCTGAGAAGTATCATTCCAGCCGTTCGTGGCGAAGAACGTAGAAACGTTGGTCAGCTTCTGACCATCCATCTGATACAGATACTGCCCAGCAGCAAAATCCCACGCAAAGCCAATGTGATGCCACGCACCATCGGTAGGCAAAGCGAAGAACGATCCCAGCAAAACGCTTCCGTAGCCATGCGAGTCATTACCCATCGAGATGGTAGGCTGACGATTGCTGGGGTTCAACGTGCACGAGACATATCCGAGAAACGTGCCGTAGCGATCATTCGCTCGTACGTTGAACTGAAACCCGTAGTTATTTCCAGCCGGAAGGTACGCCGGATTGTCAGTTAGCGCATCACCCCTGACCCAAAATGACACTCTCCCCCGACTATTTGCCGATGACATCCAGTCGGCCATAACCGGCCCTGTTCCCCCGTTGTCGTACAGGTGAGGAAATTCGGAAGTCGGGAAGAGGTACATGGATCGAGCACCAAGCGACAGCCATACGGTTTTGCTGGCGTTCTGATAAGCATCCATCCCAGTCAAGAACTTGCCAGCCACTGGCTGTGGGTACTTATGCCCAAACAGAAGAGTAGGATTCACATTGTCGTAAAAATAGGCTGCATTGTAATCTCGCCAGGTACCCCAGTGAGCATGGACTGATCCGTAGAGGGGGTTCCAGTACCGGGAGTACTTGGTGGGTGCCGGGCCAACGAACGACCCTCCACGGGCCATCAGATACGTTACTACCCAGTCAAGATTCAAGCCCTCACGAAGCGCAGATACCACCGGCAACTGGATGCTTCGGTTCATCCGGATGCGAGCCTTACTCACCGCATTCAGCGTCACCTCATCACCAGAGATTGGTGTGCCTTGCATCTGTCCTTTGAAGACCTGGGTGTCCACACCGCCTGATGTCGTCAACGTGCGGATGAGGGCAGTTACATCTGGCACATCTCGGTTATATGCGGCGATCGGGCTATCGGTATTGAACTGTGACCACCATTGCTTGGCAGTCATCGTCGGACGCTCGAATATTTCAAGCGTCACGGCTGCCATCACGACAGCACTTGCACCAGACGCGTTACTGCTCGAAGCCGAGTAAGGCCCAGATCCCCGGAATGTACTCACGGCACCGGTAAGTAACAGACCGTTAACCGCCGGATTGCCAATGAGCGACACGCCTGTACCGCTCGGAGTAGATGTACCGACCGATGAATTCTGTCCCCAGAAGAATACCTGGTACCCAGCAGTCGGAGCCACCGTCGACTGGCTGTGAGAGGTAACACCAGTTCCGGTCTCAATCGACAGATCTGCCTTGGCTATCCTCACATCCATCACTCCACCGGAAGGAGTCCGGCCAAAGAAAGGGACGGTCATGGCGATGAAGTTAACTGCCGAATCAGATGTCAGCGTGAGGTATGGATTGGTGCTATTCCACCGCTTCTTGTAGTAGAGAAACATCTGATAGGGCGCATCAGCAATCGAGCCGAGGAATTGCCACTGATCCTTGGGATCCGTTAGGTTCTGAGCAAGTACCGTCGAGACGTTGTCTACGATCACGCATGCGAGCAGCGAGTCACCCTGTGCGGCGGTGGTCGGAATCGGTACCAGCAAGAACTTGGTCGTCGGATCGCTATTCCAACTAGACGAACTGCTATTCGAGTTCACGAAGGAGCGCATGCCTGACGAGCCGATTACCTGACCGATCCGGCCAGCCATCCCTGTCGTGAGCACCCCGGCAGCATCACCCTGACCAGTCATCGTCACCGTGTCTGGTAGCGCATCATCTAGTGCGTGAGTGACAGTGAACGTTCCCGACATTTGCTCAGACAGGTTCACGAGTGAGTCAGGATTGTCCGTCTTCTCAGTTGCCTGAACCTCACGCCACTGCGCTGTGAGCTGGTGTGGTCCCCACTCGATCGAAGCCGAATTGAGGGCATCATCTAGTGCCGTCATCAGGACACCAACTCCCGAAGAACCATGGTGATTGGAGCACGCCACTTCGCATCGAAGACCACCGTGTCAGTAAGCGAAAGAATCTCAACCGCTCGCATTCCTGATCCCGGTGCCCAGGGGTTGACCACGCTGTCTTGCTCGAACTGCATTGAATCAAGGAAGAGAGATCCTCCGGTCGTGATCGTAGATCCAGTCAACAGTACAGCAGGCTGACCGTACACAGCATTGCTCGGAGGCGTTCCAGTCGCAGAAAGCTGAGTCCATGTAGTTACTGCCGTAGTCGTAGACGAAGCCTCACTGATGAATGCACCAGAAGCATCCAGCCACCGCAATCGAAGACTTGCCGTGATGGAAGTATCCACTACGCCATCAGGAGCAAGATAACAACTCCACATATAAGGCAGGTTTTGCACCACCGGGTAGCCATACCAGTTCCGATACGGCGCATTGAGCAGCAGAATCGGTGTGGTCGATGCAGTCACAGGAAAGGACCATTGCAACGATCGAGGTGCGCCCGTTCGCTGAATCAGAGCAGTCCCGCTGAGCAACGTTCCATCAGCTGCTGCACCACCACTCGTCTTGAATCCAGTGGTGTCGTAGAGATGACTCGTCGTGCTTCCCTGATTAGGCAGCAGCATATTACTCACGGACGGATCAGCGAAGGCCCAAGGACCAAGCCCCATCGCACCGTACCAGTACTGGGCCAAGAGCCCGTAGTTGTCCTGATGCAGAGCATTCCAGTTTAAGGTTATCTGCCGTGCACCACTTGGTGAGGAAGTCACGATATGGTGAGCCGACGACGTGATGAAGTCAACAACGTTCTTCTCGAAGGGGCGGTCCACACCGCCGCGCGGCCATGGCAGTAGTGTCATCGCTCCGGGCTTGCCGAAGTAGATGTCAGGCCAGATTCGAGGTGCTCGCACCATCTCTACTTCCTCCCCGATCCAGCCCATGAGGTGAGCTGCTTACCTCGATCGTTTGCCTTCGTCACTGCCACCGGGTTACCGGTGATCGCATCGACCACGAGCGAGGCGAATTCCTTGTCCCCGATCGAGATCTTGTATTCGCGCGTTCCGGACGTCGTGACCGCCGGAGCCACTGCCGCTGAGGAGGCCCCCGATTTCGTCGTGGAGCCACTGGGAACCGTCGCACGGGACAATCCCGTGACCGCCCCCGCCAACGCGGCTGTGGGCCTCTGAGACCCATCATTGATGCCCTGAGCAAAGTCGTTCATGAAGCGCCGACCACGCAGCAGCACGTAACCCTTACCGGACAACGGTCCGGTCTTCGCCGGAGAACCAGGCAGGAAGTCGGTCACGGCGTGCACGATCGAGGAAGCCTTGTCTCGCACCGCCCCAAGCATGGAGCCAATGCCGTTGATGAAGCCTCGGATCAAATCCCGGCCCTTGTTGTAAAGCAGCTTTCCCAGGTTGCCCAGCGCACCAGAGATCCGGCCCGGGAGTCCACGCACCGTGTTGAGCAGCGAGTTGAGCTGGCCGACTGCAGCGTTCTTCGCGCTGGTGAAGGCGTTCTTGATGTAGGAGATGATGATTCGGACGCCGAGAATGAACGTCTTAACCCGACTGATTGCTCCGCTAACGATAGAGATAATCGCATTCCATACCGTCCGAGTCGTAGCTCGAATGGCGTTGAGAACTGCATTCCAGACAGCTCGTGCTGCGTTGATTCCTGCCGTGATGATGGCACGAGTGATGTTGATCTGGGCCTGGATGAAAGCAACGATGAAGTTGAATACCGCCACTGCGACGTTCTTGATCGCGGTGATTGCCGTCTTCACCCCATTGAAGATGGCAGTCCAGATGGTGACTGTCGTCTTCCACAAGAACTTGTAGTAGTTGATGATGAAGTCGATTACTGCCTTGATAATCGGCCAGGCTGTGTTCATGAACCAATCGGCTACGGCCTTGATAGCGATCTTGATGGCAGCCCACACCGCGAGTACGATCGTGCGGAACGTCTCACTGTGCTTCCATAGCAGAACGATGCCAGCGATCAGCGCACCGACAGCTACCACTACAAGGCCGATTGGGTTAGCTGATAGGGCCGCATTCAAGAGCCATTGCACGGCTGTCCAGGCGATTACAGCAGCTCGAGCGGCAAAGAATACGACATTGGCTGCCAGGATAGCCACTCGGTTAGCGATAACGGCAGCTGTGCTGGCAACCCAGGACGCTACCATCTGGCCAGCCATCAAAGCGGCTACCGCAACACCAGCCGCGCGGTTAGCCACCATTGCAGCAGTACTGGCGACCCAGGCCGCTACCATTCGGACACCAACAACGGCTTGAAGTGCGAGATACTGCACTTTAGTCGCAACAGCAGCAGCCGCATTCGCTATCCAGGCTGCGGTATTCCTGACAATCTTCGATTGGAGAACATCCTGAACAGCAGACACGACTTTAGCTGCGGCAGCATAGACCTTGTACGCGCCAGCAAGAGCCACCACCGCGCCAGCCACCGGACCGAGCCAAGACATGTTGTCACTGAGGAATTGGGCCAGCTTGAGAAGCAGCGGAGCAAGGGCATTGATTGCGGGGACTAGAACACCGGTCAACTGTCCCGCAAGCTGAGTAATTGCCGGAGCCAGCGCGATGATCGCCGGAGTCAGTGCTTGTAGCAACGCCAGGAAGACTTGGCCCGCGCCAGTCCCGATCGCCTGCAACGCCTGCCCGATCGAAGTGAGAACCTGCGTGCCTTGCGCGGTTTGCAGGAACGCGGCGAACTGAGAGACCAAGTTACCGATCACGCCGACAGCATTACCACCATCTCCGATCAGTATGCTGAACAAAGCCTTTGCGATGGTCCCAACGTCTTTGAGGAATCCACCCAGGGACTGGAGGATCGGTAGGGCCGTAGCAAAGACCTTGTCCAAGTCGATGTTGTTAAGGAAGATGGCAAACTTGGCGAGCGCATTGGCCACCTGACCACCGATGATCCCCCCGAACTTCGATCCTTGCGCTGCCAGGCCGATGAAGCCAGTCACCACTGGACCGAGCGAGCGCCGGATCTGGAGCAGGAATGCATTCACCCCGGAGAGGATCGTCCGCAAACCTTCGATGTTGCGGGAGTTCGTAGCGGTCTTTACCACATTCTGAGCGATCTGACCCATCGCAAAAGCTACGCCTCGAGCTTGCGCGGTAAGCGAGACTAGACGCTTGATGATCGTTGATACCGCTCCAGCTGCCCCCTGGAAGAACGCGTCTTGGATGCCATTCTTGGCCTCCTTCAGTGCAGGAACAGACGCACGAACGGCCTTGGCGAATGCTTGCGCATTGGGAGACAGCTTCTTTAGTGCTTCGTCAAATTTGGCAGCGTCTCCACCTGCCGCTTTCAACGCATCACCGACGCCAGAAACGGCGATCTTGGCAACAGCGAATGCCGAGGCGAACGACAGGATTACCGCCGGAGCAGCGGCAAGTCCAGCACCAACGAGGGGCCCGATGGCTGCGAGAGCACCTACCAGCAGATGCGCACTCCCCGTCACCAGGTTGATCGCTCCGCCAACCTTGAGAAAGCCTTTGGTGAAAGAGGAAAATGCACCCAGCACCTTGGAACTGGCTTTGTCGATCCCGCCCAGTTCCTTCTTTGCCTTCTCGGTGTCTCGGACTGCTCGAACGATCCCAGCGCCATCATAGTCAATCTCGATGGTGCCCCGGATCGTCCCGAGCGTGTGGTTAGCCATCAGGTCACCCGCTTACCGATCGGAATCGTTGCTTCTGCTCCGACAATTCAACGCCTAGGTATTCGTCCAATACGCGCTGGCGAGCACGGTTATGGGCTTGGTCTTTCGCACTACTCGGAAGACGATTCTCGGCCTCATCCATCGCGTTCTCGATGGTAGTTCCAAAGGTAAAGATCGCACGGTCCGTGCAAAAAGCAACCCAGGGATCGGAAGCGCCAAGAAGTGCGGACGGGCGGCAATGCAGCTTAGTCGCCATGTTCCACACCTCCCAGATCAGCCGTGGATCACTCGCGAAAGGCAAGCATCGATCCGAGACCGCCAGCCGCCCAGTCGAAAAGCCACATCTTGTCGGCCAGGTCGATCTGGTCAGTAAAGACGATCATCACATCAGGGTTCTCCTGGTGCATTTCCTCGCGCTGCTCCTCCGTCAGCTTCTTCGTGACGGTGGTCTTGCCAACGGTGGTCTCCATGTAGTGGAGCTTGACGGCCGGGGAGACGACGATGTGAGGAACGATCTTATCCACCATGGCGATCATCTCGGAGACCGCCTTGGGGTCCTTCATCAGCGAAGGAATATCGATCTCTGATTCCGCATTCTTCGGCGGAGTCGGGCCCTTCTTGGCCTTGGCCTTGGGCTTGGCGAGATGCTTCGACACGAGAGCGGTCACCGCGTCGGCCTCAGCCAGTAGTCCAGCCTGAATCATGGCCTCAATGGACATCTTCTTGGCCCGGCAGGTCTGGCCACTCGGTGTGGTCACTTCCTGCTCCTGGCCGTCCGGAGTAGTCGAAGACCAGACAGAATTGGGTGCGAAGTTGTCGGAGGGCATCGAGTGCTCCTAATATCCGTGAGAAGGATCAGACGTAGGTGTATGTGGAGAACGCGCCGGTTGCGGAAGATCCGGAAGCGTTGGTGATGACGACGTTGGCCGCGCCAGCCGCGTGAGCGGGCGTGATGAGGGTGAGCTGATACGGGCTGTTGACCTCGAAGTCAGTAGCGTTGGTACCGCCGACCGTGACAGTCGTGATGCCTGTGAAGCCGTACCCGGTGACGATGACGATCTCTCCACCAGCAGTCGTGCCACCCGTGTCCGACAGCGAGTAGACCACCGGAGCAGCGGGGGTGTCCAGCGCCGGAGCCGTGATACTGCCCGAGGTCTCCCGATACACGAAATCGTAGACCGAGTCATTGATCTCGGTGGCGTTCACTAGCCCCGACACGAGGCACGGGAAGCCGATGCCGGACACAGACGGAATGAAGAACTCACCGTCGCCCAGCTCGCCTTCGACGTTGCCCGTGGAGCGGCAGCGCCAAACACAGGACTGGAAGTCTCCGCCGTTGTCGTTGATCGCCTGCCCAATCGTGGTGAAGAATGGGCGTACGTCCAACGACTTCTTGCGGAACCGACGAACCTGGTTCGGCGAGATTCCGGAGTCGATGACCACACCACCGGCGATGATCGCGTAGGCGTCAAAGGAGATGCCGCCCGATTCGATCTCCCACTCGACCGACGCGCCCTTGCCATGCGAGGTCTGAAGCTTGTCGTCACCGCGCAAGTCCTCGTAGTCCTCGGTGTCGTTGAACGAGAACGTCCGAGCGACCGGCAGGTCCGT
>Ga0070685_10000090_pt1 | contig 55590 bp, 82 predicted proteins | sample KBSS13LmetaG_FD_65651 | JGI IMG/M metagenome (GOLD analysis project Ga0070685, IMG submission 65651) | Switchgrass rhizosphere microbial communities from Kellogg Biological Station, Michigan, USA - KBS S1-3L metaG | ecosystem: Host-associated > Plants > Roots > Rhizosphere ...
CCGCGGCACCACGCTGATTTCCGCCCGCGTGACCGGACCGTTCTCGGCCCGTGACGCCGCGCGCCAGCCGGGTTGCACGGAGGCCACGCTCCAGTTGCCGACCACGCTCGGCGGGGCGGGCTGGCCCGATTGGATCTTCGAAATCGTCCGCAAGATCATGACCGAAGGGGAGACGACCATGCCGCGACCGAAGCGGGAAGACGACGGCACGAGGGATGCGCGCGAGGAACTGGAGCGCCTGGTTGAAGCGGAGGAGGAGGCGCAGGGCAACGGAGACGATGACTCCTGAAGCCTGCTTGACCGGCACGTGCCACCACCCGGAACACCAGCAAGGGACCGTGATCCAGTGAAGTTCGAAGACGCGAAGCGCGCAGTCCAGGATGGCCAGCTGCTCCCCATCCTGGACTGCGCCCAGAACGCCAGGGAGGCGGCGGAGCAGACGATCTCCCTGGCGCGCATCGCCCGCGAGTTCCACGGGCGCCGGCTCGGCCAGTTCAACGCGCTGGTCCGCCAGACCGAAGAGGACGCGACCACGCTGGAGGAGCTGCGCGAGGAGAACACGCAGCTGACCTCCGCGCTCGGCGCGGCGAACGAGGAAATCCGGCGCCTGCGCATCGAGAACCACCGGTCGGCGCAGCGCGCGTTCAAGCTCCAGCCGGGCCTGCGCGTCCGGGTCGGCGACCACCTGGGCGAGGTGGTTGACCAGCCGGTGATGGTGCCGGTGCTGTTCGACGGGATGCACGTGACCGGGCGGTTCGACGAGAAGTTCGTTCACTGGGTGCCGCCGACCGGCACGGTCACCGACGGCGCGGGCAAGGTGCTCGGCGAGGCGACCGGGCTGCGCGTGACCCCGCTGGAGCCGCGGGAGGAGGACGGCACGCCGATCCCGTACACGCTGGTCGATCGTCCGGTGCCCGTCGACGGCGAGCGCCGGCGCTTCCATCACCAGCCGGGCGACGCGTCCGACTACCTGGAGGCGCTGTCCGACGAACTCGACCACGGTCCGCGGCGTCCGCTTCGGATCGAGACGATCGCCTCGGGGCACGTGCTCAAGATCCACATCTCGTTCGACGTGCCCGATCGCCGCGGCGAGCTGACCGACCTGCTATTCGTGGCGGAGAAGGGACCGGACGGACGATGAACTACATCTGCATGGTGTGCCGCGACAGCGGGTTCTGCGCGGTCTGCGGCGCGGGACGGTCGGAGTGAGCGGCCGCGAGGGTGTGCGCCTCGTGCCCGCGAGTCAGCGCCTCCCGATCAGGGTGTCGCCGACTCTGCCGACGGAGCCGGCCATGCCCCCGTCGACGTCCCAGCGTCCGTACTCGCCGGGACTGTTTGGCGAGTACGCGAAGGACGCCGTCATGCGGCTCGCCCCTGGTGGCATCTACGCCTGCCCGGTCGAGCCGTGCGACGCCACCTGGGACGTCCCCGAGGTCACGGTGACCGCGGCGCTCGACGCGTCCGGCCAGCACACCGCGGTCTACACGGGTGTCCAGAACGCGGAGGTCGAGCGCGAGGTGCGCGCCCATCTGGAGGGGCACGACGTGGAGGACTGGGTCTTCACGATCCGGCACATCCGCTGCGACGTGACCGACCTGGCGAGCCAGCTCGACGAGGCGCACGAGCGTCTCCGCGCGCACGTGTTCAAGGCGCAGCGCGTCACGGTGCCCGTCTGGCCGGTCCCCGAGGTCGGCGCTACGTCGGCGCTGATCGAGTGGCAGACGGCTCTGCTGTGCGAGTGGGGCGCGAAGTTCATCCGCGCGCGGGAAAACATCCTGAACGACCCCGCGCAGTTCGTGACGCGGATGGAGCTGATCGGCGAGCTGTCCGGGATCCGCGTGGCGCTCTGCCTGCTGCACGGGCTGGACCCGCGGCACGACTCGGACAAGGACGGACCCGCCGACGACATGATCTCGGCGTGGATCGAGCAGCACCCGGAGGTCCGGTGAACGCCAGGCGCAAGATCAAAGACGAGTCGATCCGCTACAACATCACGCTGCGGGTGGGCCGGTACTCGAAGAACTGGAACGGCACGGCGACCGGCCTGCGTGCCGCGGTGCTGGTGGCGTTCGGCTTGGGCCTGCGTCACGTGCCCGGAGTCGACCACAGCCACAACGGGGACGAGGTCCGATGAGGCGACCCCTGCTCGGCCGGTGCGATCTCTGCCGCTGCAAGGTGTGGCAGGGCAGGGACGGCGACGAGCAATACCGGTCGGGCGCCCCGCACCACCACCGGAAGGCGTACGTGGTCCAGGTGGACGACCCGGAGCCCGGTCCCGACCGGGCCTGGTACTGGGAGACGCCCGGCTTCAACCCGGCGTGGCGGTGAGCGGCTGATGGTCACGCGCCGAACGGTGGTGGTCACCTGCGACACGGTGTACCCGAACTGGGGTCCGTGCCGCCTGAAGTGGGAGCAGTCCGACCCGGAGCGCCAAGACCCGACCAAGATCAACTACGACCTGCGCAAGGCGAAGTGGCTGCGCATCGACGGCGTGGACTACTGCCCCGTGCATCACCCGCTGCCCGCCCATCGGCCTACCGACTCGAGTCAGGGGGAGCCCGTGACGGTCCCGGCCAGGCCCTACCACCTGCCGCCGAAGGGCTACGTCCCGCCGGTCCGGTGCCGCGACTGCTGGATCCGCATCTACTTCGGCCCGGTCGTCGGCGGGCACATGTGGCAGCACCTGTCTCCGCCGGAGACCCCGCACCTGGTGGTGATGCGGGAGGCCGGCTGGTTCGACACGGCCACCGGTCGCACCCGCCACGACCTCGGGATGGGCGAGTGAGCACCGTGCGCGTGACCCTGGTCGTCGACGTCGACACGGTGCCGGACCTGCTGCGGACGCTGCGGGCCGCGCGGGACACGATGCGCGCAGGCCACGAGCGGCACGGCATCGAAGACGAGCCCGGCGCGGTCGCCAACATCGCACGCCTTCAGGCGCTGATCGACGCGTGCCCGCCGGTCCCTGCGCCGACACTGGTCAACGCGCTGGACCTTCCGGAGGCGTGGCTTGTGGGAGTACCGGCCACGGATTGGCTCGGCAAGGTGCCGGCCACCTGCGGGCACCCTGCCGATGCGATGTGCCCGCGGTGCTGCAACTGGCCGAAGTGCCCCGACTGCAAGTGGTACCACGACCCGGAGGTGGACTGCCCGTGATCCACCACGTGGTCGTCTGTGACCTGCACCTGACCAGCGGGGAGCGAGTCCTGTTCCAGCACAAGGGGTCGATGCGCACGGTAGAGCGTGCCGCCCACCAGGCCGGATGGCTGACCCTCGGGTGGCCGCGGCTCGACCTGTGCCCCAAGTGCGCGCAGACCGATCGCGGCGAAGCGCCCACGCTGCTGCGCAGCTTCCGACGCCTGCTCGTCGACGCGCTGAGACGGCACCGGTCGTGACCCTGCCCGGCGACCGGCAAACTCAGAGTGCCGTGCGGTCCATCGGTCCAGTTCAGGTAGCCATCCCACCAAGGTTTTCTACGGCTGTAGATCCCGTGACGAAAGGAAATGCTTAGCCATGCGTACGTTCTGGGGAGCCCTGCTCGATCCGGCCGAACGACCCTGGGCGCTGACGTTCTTCCTCGTGTTCTGGGTGCTGATCATGCTGGCGGCCTTGTTCGCCGGGGGCGACACCTCGGGTTGGTAGCGCTGAGTAACCGATCAAGATCAAACTATCCACCTGCACGGGGCTGAGACCCTGACTCGATCACGGAGGGTGAAAGCATGTCCGGAGCGTGGAACCGCTGCTCGGCCGTTCAGTGCTGGTCACCGGTGGTGGACACGCCTGCTGGAGTGCCGCTCTGCCTGGAGCATCGCGAGCAGCTGGCCCGCGAGTTGGGCGCGAAGGCGTCCTCAGTCGTCTACTACCTGACGTGGGACGGGGGCTGCTCGATCAAGATCGGGACGTCGACGCGCCCGCGGCTGCGGTTCAAGCAGCACTCGAAGGATGTGGGCAAGCCGGTCACGGTGCTGGCCGTTCACCCTGGCGGCTACGCCGAAGAGCAGGTGCAGCACGCGCGCTTCCGTGACCTGCTCTTGCCTGGACAGTCCGAGGTGTTCCGCGCGGGTCCGGCGCTGCGCGAGCACGTCGCTTCGGTAAACCACTTCTGGCCGAACTGGGAGGCGCTGGTGTCTGCGATCGAGTCGGCTCGACCTCGGCGCCCGCGTGCCAGTTCGATGATCTGACCGGCCGACTTGCGCTCCCCCTGCCGTAGGGGGTACGCTCATGGCACACCAGGAACGACCGACACCACGGGAGAACCGAGATGGCACACGGCCTGACCGCCAAGCAGTCCGAAGCGATCGAGTACATCGACGCCAACGGCAACGCCGGCCCCTACCGTCAGCGCACCCTAACCTCGCTGGTCGAGCGCGAGTTGATCGCGAGCACCCACCCGTCCAGCACGGACGCGGCTTACAACTACCGGGTCACCGCCAAGGGGTACGCCCTGTTCAGCAAGGTCAACCGGCGGCACGTGAACGGGCGCACCGTGTCCGACCCGAACGCGCCGACCTTCCGCGCGCTCGACGTGGTGGCCTACCGTCGCGACGCCGTCCGCCCCACCCGTCCGGCCAGTGCGCTCGACGCCGTCGACGAGCCGGCCGACCAGGGCACGGTGAACGGGTACAGCGCGAAGCCGGGCCAGCGCGTGTACGTGATCGACGCGAGCGACCCTGAGACCGTGCTCGCCGGGACGGTCCAGCCCGCGAGCCGGCTCTCCGCCGGCGTGATGACCGTCCAGCTCGACGACGGCTCGATCCGCCGGCCCGTGCTCGCGCTGACGTTGGACGGTCTCCGCGCCACCTACGGCGGGTCGGAGGAGTTCGAGACCGCCCAGCGCGAGGCACCTCGGCCCCTCGTGATGCTGCACGACTACCAGCGCGGCGAGGCCATGCACGTGCTCGGCCAGACGTTCGGCGCCGTCGGTGTCGACGGGCTGGAGGAGCTGCTGTTCCGCTACGAGAACGACGACCAGTCGCCGGACGCCCCGTACCGGTCGATCCCGTTCTCGCAGCTGCGCTACTCGCACTACTACGTGGCCATTTGCCCGCACGCCTTCGAGAACCAGGGGGCAGGCTGCCTCACCTGCAACCCGTTCCCGTCGACGGACCACCTGATCGGCCGAATGGTCACCTTGGACCCGATCGACAACCCGCGCCGGGGGACGGTGTCGGGAGTGCTGGCCCGCACGGAGCGGGGGTCTTCCTCGGACCACGTGGTGGGGGTGCTGCGCAGCGGTCACCGGGTGCGGGTGCCGCGCTCGCTGGTTGAGGCCACGCTCGCGAACCTGCCGAAGACCTCGGCGTGAACCCGGCTTGGTCGTGGCTGCTGGCCGTGATCGGCGCCGCGGGCTACCTGCTGGTGGTCCGCGGCGCCTGGGCGGGCCTGCTGGTGGGGCTGCTGGCCCAGCTGTTATGGCTGGCGTACGCGGTGGTGACGGAGCAGTGGGGGTTCCTGGTGTCGGTGTGCCTGTTCGGCGGGGTGAACCTGTGGGGGTTGCGCTCCCACGTCCGTAGGGGGTATGCTTCAACCACACCAGGGACAACCGAGAGGGAGAACCGATCATGACGAACACCAGCACCAGCACCCGCCGACCGGCCACCAACGCCGACCTCACCGTCGACGCGATCGTCTACATGGGCCGCGGCAAGGTGGCCTACCGGGTGTTCACCGTCGTTCGCCCCGGCGTCGTCGGCATGGTCAAGGTGACCAGCAAGAACCAGAACCCGACCCGCTTCGCCAAGTGGACCGCGGCGGAGCTCACCGTTGAGGCCCCCGCGCCGGCCACCGTCGCGGAGATCGACGAGGCGCACAAGATCAACGACGAACTCGACCGCGCGCTGAACGACGCCGCGGCGCTGGCGGAGCGGATGCGGGCCGTGCCCGCCAACGCGGTCAACGAAGACCAGCTCGTGGACATGCTCCAGAACTCCGGCGTCTACCTGGACCTCGTGCACGCGGCGCTCTACCGGCTCCGCACCCGCGAGACGACGGCGCTGACCCAGGGCGCCACCACCTGGCAGTTCCGCAAGCTGGAGGCGGACGTGTTCGTGGTGGAGGCGGTCCCCTCGGCCCGCCGGTTCCGCGCCGGCCACTAGCCCCTGACCAGCGGGGCACCTGCACCCTTCCCCGGTGCAGGTGCCCCGCTTCCCCGTTCAAGATCGAGAGGAACCCGACGTGACGGCCCAGAGTCCCGCCGACCAGACCGCCGACCAGCTCGACGAATTCGGCGACCACGTGCACGCCTACGCCACGCAGCACGGCGTTGAGCCCGATGGCCGCGCGGCCATGCTTGCCCACGTGAGCGTGCCACTGCCCGCGCACCTCGTGCTGCGCCTGTGGCACCTGGCGCGCACGGCGAGTCGTCAGCTCCGCGTGCTGTCCGAGATCGCCCGCGCACAGGGCGACCGGGTCCGACAGCTGGAGGCGCAGACCGGCGCACAGCAACTGGAGCTGTCGCAGCTGCGCGGCACGGAGTCCGAGCGGCTGGAGGCGCTGTCCCGCTGGGCGGTCGGGTTCGCCGCTGAGAACGACGTAGAGCCGTCGAAGTGGCCGGCGCTGGTGGACGCTCAGCGTCGGCACGATGAGGCGCTGTGGGCACGCCTGGACACCGATCGTCAGCGCCTGGAGTCCTACCGCCTGGAGGTGCTCGCGGTGGCGGAGCAGGTGCGGACCATGGAACCGAAGGGGCCCGGCGGGCTCGACGTGGAGCAGGTGGGTCGGGTGCTGCTCGCGCTGGACCGGGCGTACCGCAAGTCGCGGAAGTGAGTCCGAAGGGGGTATGTATTCATTGGCTATGAATCCAAACTAATTTCCGTAGGGGGGTTGCATCGGTCTGCCCGTAGGGGGTATGCTTTGGGTACACCAAGGGACAACCGATCAGGGAGAACCGAAATGACGAACACCACCCCCGCCCCCTTCCCCGCCACCGACCACATGATCGGCGTGCACGCGAGCCTGGAGCGGATCGGCGCGAAGCGCGGACAGGGCAACATCCCCGGCGTGATCGTCAGCGTGGACCCCGCCCCCGCCGGCGCGAAGATGACCACCGCGGTCGTCCGGGCTGACGAGGACGGTCAGGAGTACGTGGTGCGGGTGCCGCGGGAGATCGCCCAGCAGCGCTAGCCGGAGGGCTGCCCCGCCTGGTCGCCAGGCGGGGCAGCGTCCTGACCAGCCATGGAAGCGCTCTCACGAACTTTCTCGGACAGGGGGTTGCATACCCCCCACACGGTGGGGTATGCTTCATACATGACGACGACGAAGAACACCGCAGAGGCCACCGCCACCCCCGCCCAGTCCGCCTACCTGACCAGGCTCCGCGTGGAGCTGAAGATCACCGGCAACCGGATCACCCTCCGCAAGGCGCCCGCGGGCTCGGCCGGGACGATCATCGTCACCGAATACGACAAGGCCAGCGGCGACAAGGCGACCGCGCTGGTCAGCCAGGACGGCACGGTTACCTTCCCCTGATCTCCCCGCCCCGCCGGTGAGGCCCACCGGCGGGGCGGGTGTCCCACCCTCTCCCACCTGTCCGACCCGAGTGGAATGGATCGATAGCCGATGAATGCATTTCTCGCCCGGACCCCCGGCGCCGGCGAGCTGCCCCCCGGCGCGCTCGACTACGCCTGGGTCGCCCTCACCGCGGCGACCGGCTACCTGATGGCCAACCCGTGGACGTGGGTGGTGGGCGCGGTGCTGGCGGGGCTCGCGCTGCGCGGGGGCAAGCGGAGGTAGATCGATAGCCAATGAATACATACCCCCTACGGGTTGCGCTGCGGCGACCGTAGGGGGTATGCTTATGCCATCACCGGAACAACCGCCAGGGAGAACCGACATGCCGAAGCTCATCGCCCCGCCCGCCCACCTGAAGAACTTCGACTTGGACGCGTTGGTCTTCAACGTGGCTGAGGTCGAGCCGTCCGAGGTCAAGACGTTCCCGATCATCACGGGCCGCTGGTACGTCAACACCACGACCGGCGTGCACGCGCGGACCCTGTACGACTCCCAGGCGGACGTCACGTTCGCGGAGGTGTGGGCGCCGTTCTACCCGGACACCACCCCGGACCGGAACGCACACGGCAACGTGGGCCTCACGCCCGGCGCCCGCCGGAAGGCAGAGCGTTCGGTCCGCGCGCACCTGGCCCGCACGGACTGGTGAATCCATACCCCCTACGGTCTTGCACTCGCAGGACCGTAGGGGGTATGCTTGTCGTACAGGGACAACCGCACCAGGGAGAACCGCCATGACGCAGACCACCGCCCCCGCCTTCCGCTACATCGGCATCACCGACGAGTGCGTGGAGTGCCAGTGCTGCGGCAAGACCGGGCTCCGCTCGACCGTCATCCTGGCGGTGCTCGACGCGGACCAGAACGCGGAAGACGTCACCTACTACGGCTCGACGTGCGCGGCCCGCGCGCTCGCCGTCAAGGGTGGCGGCCGCGCGGTGCTCCAGTCCGCGCGCTGGGCGCACGAAAAGACCCTGACGGCGGCAGAGTCCGCCCGCCAGGCGCTCGCGTTCTACGGGCTCCCTGAGGTCGGTACCCCTTCGCTGCGCGAGCTGCGCGAACCACTGTGGAAGTACGTCGACGCGCACTCGAACGCCATGTGGATGGAGGGCAGCACCGCGGACGAGAACCGCGCTCGCCTGGTGGAGTCGCTGGGCCGCTGGCAGGCCCAGCTGGCGGAGGCCGCGCTGCTCACTCGGGCCGCGGCGTGAGGTACCTGTTGGAGGTGACGGTGCGGCCCGCGGACTACGTCCAACAGTCGCACCGTCCCCGGACGGAACACACGATCGAACGGGTGTTCGAGTTCGTGGAAGCGGCGAGCTCGCCGTTCACGGTGTCCGAGTGCTGGCGGGCCGCCTACGGGTCGTACGGGTGCGTGCGCGCCACGCTCGCGTCGATGCGGCAGAACGGGCTGCTGACATGCGTGAATCCGGGCCGGTCGCCGGCGCGCTACATCCGCTCGGATCACGGGGTTGCGCACCCCGCACCGTAGGGGGTATGCTTATCCCACAGGGACAACCGAGCAGGGAGAACCGCCATGCTGAACACCACCGCCCACCGCGCCGGCATCGCCACCGTCGAGATCAACCCCGCCGACCTCGCCGACCTGATCGGCGCCCCCCTGCTCGACCCCATCGCCACCCGCACCGTGCACCCCTCCCGCGCCATCCTGGTCCGCGCCTACGAGGCGGCCCTGTCCCGCTACGTGGCCGCCAGCGACCCCGACGAGCGCCTGGTGCACCTGGTGGACGCTCGCGACGCCGGCCGCGCGCTCGACGCCTACGGCCACGTGTTCGACGCCGACGTGGTGATCGACCGCGTGAACGCCCGTCACGGCGTCGCCTAAAATCCGTACCCCCTACCGGTTGCGCACCCCGGCCGGTAGGGGGTATGCTTGTGTCACACCACGGAACAACTCCACGGAGGAGAACCACCATGATCGCGAGCAACCGCCACCGTCGCGCCCAGCTCCGCACCGTCACCCGCAACGTGCGCGAGCAGCGACGTGCGGCCAAGCGCATGACGCTCGCCGTCGTCGCCCCCGTGCGGACCCAGCTGCTCGCCGTCGGTGTCGACGCCGCGACGGCCCGCCGGTTCGCCCCCGCGTTCAGCCGCGGCCTCGTCCGGGCCGCGACCGGCACCACCGTGATCAAGCTGCACGGGCGCCGGACCAAGCGGGTAGAGGTCAAGCTCTACGACCGGTCGCGGTTCTTCGACCGCCTGGCCACCTACCGCCCCGCGAAGGACGCGAACGCCCGGCGCGTGTTCGCCCGCGCGTTCGCCGCGCTGGTCGAGTCGACCCCGGTCACCGTCGACGTCCGCCCGGCGGCCTGAACCACCTGTACCGATTCAGAAACACCCGACCCGAGGGGACCCTCATGCTCGTGACCCTGCTCGCTGCCCTGCTCCAGTTCGTCGCTACCTGCTGCTGCGGCTGCAACTGCGGCAACCAGGTGGCCGCCGGTCAGCCCATGTGCACGCCGTGCGCGAACGGCAATTGCCCCTGATAGCCTGACCACCTCACGCAGCACGTACCAGGCCGAAAACCCCCCGCACTCCGCACCGGAGGGCGGGGGGTTTCTTCGCGTTACGATCAGCGAGGAACTCGCCCCTCGGGAAGGACCCTCACCATGGCCCGACGCTCTGTCCCATCCGCCCCCGCCGTCGAGACGGTGCCCGTGCCGACCGCGCTGCGCTGGCACGCCTGGTACCCGGCGCTGTTCGTGCTGCACGGCGACCAGCGGAAGATCCTCCGCAACTGCAAGGTGTTCGCCGCCGACACCGGCCTGTACGTCTACCGGACTGACCCGGCCGACCTCCGCCAGGTGGACGCCGCTACCCCCGACTGGTACTCGGCGATCGACTACGACAAGACAGCGAAGCCTGCCGACGACCAGACTGCACGGAACACAGGTATCCGGATCCACACAGCCGCCGGCCAGGTGACCATCACGCCTAGGGCTGGATGCTCGTGTGCAGGGCAGACGCTGAAGGGTTGGTTCCCCGAGTGGGCGCACGTGATGCACGAGTGGAAGCCGTGAGGCGCTGGTCTACGCGATCCTCGGCCACGCTGGCGGGGCTCGCCGTCAACGGGCTCGCCGCGTACCGGATCACGCGGCTGCTCCAGCGCGACAGCCTGCCCCCGCTGCCCGCGGTCCGTGAGCACCTGACGAACAAGTACGGGCACCTGCCCGTGGCCGACCTGATCGACTGCCCGTGGTGTCTGGGGTTCTGGGTGTCCGCGGGTGTCGTCGCCGCGAGTGCCTCCCCGTACCGGCGCGTGTGGGCTCCGCTCGCCGCGGCGCTGGCACTGTCCGCCGTGGTCGGCCTGGTCTCCACGCACACTCACGACTAGGGGGCCGTTGTGCCGCTGATCGACCGTGTCCGCGCCTCCGGGGCTGCCTTGGCGGGCAAGGCTCCGAAGCTGCCACCCCCGCCTGAGCGTCCGGGCGGGGGTGCTGTGCTGACGGCGGCAGGGGTCAAGATCCAGCCGTCGACGTCGCCGGACCAGCTGCGCGCGTTGGCCGCGATCCGCCAGCGCTGGCAGTCCCAGGCGTGGGGGTACCGCGAGCTGATCCCGGAACTCCGGTACGCGCTCCGGTTCCGGGCGGGCGCTATCGCGCGCATCCGGCTCTACGCCGCCCAGGTGAACCCGGACCCGACCGACGACGAGCCGATCGCTCTGTCGCTGCGGCTATCCGACGACGAGGACAAGCGCAAGCGGGTGACGATCTCGCCCGACCTCGCGCAGGCCGCGGAGGAGGCGCTCGCCCGGCTGCCCCTGTCGGACGGGATGAGCTTCCTGGGTCGCTGGTCGGAGAACTTCGACACCGCGGGCGAGGCGTGGCTACACGGGTTCGTGGACTACCAGACCGGCGAGGAAACGTGGAAGATCCGCTCGACCTCGGAGATCGAAGTCTCGGCGGACGCGCGCACGGTGATGCTGAAGGACCCTTCGCTGCTCGGCGCACAGCGTCGGCTCGACCTCGGCGTGGCCGGCTACGGCGAGCAGGAAGACACGCCCGGCACGGAGGAGCTGTACCGGCTGTGGATCGAGCACCCGGAAAAGGCGCACGAGGCGGACTCTTCGTTGCGGTCGATGCAGACGGTGCTGGAGGACATCGTGCTAGCGGGCCGCGAGCTGCGCGCGGCGAGTCGGTCGCGGATCGCGGCTAACGGCCTGCTGCTCGTGCCGCGCGGGCTCACCCTGCCGATCAACACGAGCGAGGACACCGACCGGCCGGACGACTCGAAGATGGCGCGGGACCTTCAGATCGCGCTGGTGAGTCCGATCAGCAACGAGGGGGATGCGGGCAGCGTCGCGCCGATCATGATCACCGGTGAGACGGTGGACCTGAAAGAGGTCCGCCACCTCACCTTCGCCCGCGAGGACTCGCCGACCCTGCTCGGCAAGCAGCAAGCCGGCCTGACCCGCATGGCCAACGGGCTCGACGTCCCACCCGAGATCATCACCGGCATGTCGGACGCGAACCACTGGTCTGCCTGGCAGATCGACGCGGCGACCGCGCGGCACCACATCGAGCCGTCGACGCGGCTCATGGTCGACAGCCTCACGACGGCCTACCTCCGCACGACCCTGCTCGCCCAGGGGTTCAGGCTCGAAGAGGTCCGCCTGGTCGTGGTCTGGTACGACCTCGGGGGGTTGACGGAGAACCCGAACCGGCGACAGGACGCGATCGACGCGCGCAAGACCGGCGATATCGGCCCTGCCGCGTTCCGCAAGGCGCTCGGCTTCAACGACGAGGACGCGCCCACCCCTGAAGAGATGCTCTACATGATCGCTATGAACAGTGGCATGGACCAGACCACTGCGACCGCGATCCTGGCGGCGTACGCGAGGCACGTCTCCGAAGGGAAATTGGAGATCGACGTGCCGGACGTGTCTGCCGCTGTGGCGGCCGCGGGTCGACAGCCTCCCGCCGTGGGGCCGGCGCCGGTCCAGCCGGGCGACGCGCCGGGGTCGACTCCCGATACGGCTCCGAGCGGCATCGCGGCGAGTGCTCATGGAAGCGCTCTCACGGCCACGGCCAGCGCGGACGCCGTATCCGGACGCGAGATCCCGATCATCCACAGTGGACTGACGGCGGCCGCGGACCCCGAGTTCACCTACCGCCTCGCGCTCGAAGAGGCCCGTGCGCTGATGGAGACCGACCGCGCCATCCGCGCCCAGGTGCACGCCGCGGCAGAGGCCGCGCTCGTGCGAGTGCTGGAGCGCGCCGGGTCCAGGCTGCGCAGCAAGGCGACCGCCGACCGCGAGCTGTCCCTCAGCCTCCGCGGCGCCGACCCGTTCACGGTGCTGCACACCATCGGCCGGACCCGCGCGTTCGCGCTCGGCGGCACCGATGAACACCTGCTCGCCGACGCCTTCCGCGAGCTGGAGGAGGTGTTCGTCAACCTCGTGACCCTCGGCATCTCGGCCATCGTGGACCGCGTGCTGCGGATGCTCGGCCTGAAGCGGGACTCGGGTCCCGGCAAGACGGTCGCCGGGCGCATGACCCAGCGCATGACCAGCCGCATCGACGAGGGCTGGGCCAGCCTGCACGGGACGCTGCTCGACCGGGCGCGCGAGAAGATGTTCGGCGACGGCCCGCCCGACAGCGACGAGGGCGAGCTGATGGCCGGCGCGGTCCCGGCCTACGCGGTCCGCACGGCGCTCGCCATCGTCGGCGGGCTCGACGAGTCGACCGGCGGGCTCGACGAACTCGGCCGGTCCGTCGACGGCGAACCGGTCGGCGGGCTCGCCAACGGCGACACCGTCACCCGCGAGGTGGAGGAGGCCGGCGGCGTCGCGGTCGGCTACACGTGGGTGTACGGGATCACGCCGCTGCACCGGAAGTTCGACCCGCACCTGGACTTGGAGGGCAAGCGGTTCGCCGACTGGTCGGATCCCATCCTGGACACGATCGACAACTACGGCGGCCGCTACGCGTGGGTTGGCCCGCACTTCCGGCCCGGCGACCACGGCGGCTGCATGTGCGACTACGTGCCCGCCTACGCGCTGCCCGCCTACGCCGACCAGGTGGACCAGCGGCTCCGGGTGCCCACGAAGGGAATGGCGGAGATCATCGCGCTGGCGGAGGGCGACGACCGCGCGGGCCGCACCGGCACGACGGCGCAAGAGCAGCGGGCGCGCTGGCAGCACATCCAGGATCTTCAGGCCCGATTCATCACCAAGGGAGGCGCGGCGTGACCGCACCAGTGATCGACACCGACGCGCCCGTGGCGGACGTCCCCGAGAACGCGGTACCCATCCGCCTGCCCGTGATGGCGATCGAAGGGATGCCGACCGCTGACGGCAGGCTGCTGGAGGTCGGCGCCATCGGACACCGTGCCTTGCCGCTGAGCCTGCTCGCGCAGACCCGCACGCCCGACGGCGGCGACGGCCACGACAACGCGGACATTGTCGGCGCGGTCACCGGCATGACCCGCTTGCCCGGCCCGTCGGTGATCTCGCGGCAGACGAACGAGCCCTTCCCGGAAGGGACGTTCGTGTGGTCCGGCGTCGGGTGGATGTACAACGACGTGCCCGCCTACCGCATGGTCAGGGACCGGGCGCTCTCCGGGAACTCGATCGACCTCTCGGCCGTGGTCGCGGAGCTGATCTACCCGGAGGGGTCCGAGGACGACCCGGAGGCGGAGCCGATCGGCGTCCGCATGACGGAAGGCACGATCGCGGCGACCACGCTCGTGGCCCAGCCGGCGTTTCCCGACGCCTACATCGAGATGGACGGCGAGCTGCTCGTTCCCGAGGGTGGTCAGGTCATCACGGCGTCGGCGATCTCGTGGCGCGCGGGCGAGCTGGGCGACGCGTGCGTGCCGTGTTCGGTGCTCGCCGACGACCCGGACCCCGTCGAGCCCGTGACCGATTCAGAGGACCCAGAAAACCCCAGCTCGCCGGACGAGGTGGACGACGACGAGGTGCCGGAGCACCGCACCGACGGCATGGTCGCGCTCGTCCCGGCCGACCCGGAGGCCTACGCCGTCCCCGGTGGCGCCCCGGCCAGCGAGCTGCACGTGACCCTGGCCTACCTCGGCGACCGGGTGGACACCTGGACCGACGAGCAGCGGACCGCGGTGCACGAGGACGCGCGACAGCTCGCCAGCGCGTGGGGTTCCGCGCCCGCGGATGGAGCCGGCGGCGAGCGCGCCCGCGTGTTCGCGCACGCCATGTTCAACCCGGACGGCGGACCCGACGGCGACATGACCCCGTGCGCGGTCTACCTGCTCGGCGACTCGGAGAGCCTGTCTGCGCTGCGCTACGCCGTCGTCGACGGACTCAAGCAGCGCATCGGCGACGCCGACTGGCCCGACCAGCACGAGCCGTTCGTGCCGCACATGACCGCGGGCTACGGGCTCGACCTCTCGGCCCTGTCGCTCACCGGCCCGATCGAGTTCGACCGCATCCGCGTCGCGATCGGCGGCGAGGTCACCGACTACCCGTTCGGCGGGGGCGAGGCGATCGTTGCGGCCGCTATCCCCACGCTGCCCGCCTACGCGTTCGAGCAGCCGGAGCCCGACCACTACCAGGCGATGACCGTGCGAGAGGGGCCGGACGGGCTGCTGCTCGTGTCCGGCCACGTCGCCGCGTGGGGCGCCTGCCACATCGGGTTCGCCGGAGAGTGCAAGCTCGCGCCCCGGTCGCAGACCGACTACGCGTACTTCCACACAGGCGAGGTGCGCACGGAGCGCGGCGAGCTGGCCGCGGGGGTCATCACCATGTCCCGCGACCCACAGGTGGAGGGGCACGCGAGCACGGCGCCGCGGGTCAACGGGCGGCAGGCTGCGCTGCACTACGACAACGTGTGCACCGCGGCCGCCGACGTGCGCGCGGTGGACGGCCGTCACGGTATCTGGGTGTCCGGCGTGCTGCGCGGGAACCTGTCCTCGGAGGAGGTGCACACCTTCCGCATGTCCGGCCCGTCCGGCGACTGGCGTCGAATCCGCGGCTCGCTGGAGATGGTCGCGGTGCTCCAGGTGAACACTCAGGGGTTCGTCGGTCCGCGGGCACTGGTGGCCGGCGGCGAGGTGGTCGCGCTCGTGGCGGCTGGTCGCCCTCGGCCGTCGACGGAGCCGGAGGCGCCCGCTGCCCATGGGGATGCCGACGTTGCCGAGTTGGCGAGCTGGGTGCGCGAGCAGCGCAACGGCCAGCTGCACGCGGCCGCGGTCGCGGAGCTGGGCGGGATCGACGTCGACGCGCTCCAGGCGGAGGCGCTCGCCGACCTCGACCGATGGGCCGCGCTGCTGGACTGATTCCCTCGAGGGATTGTTGAAATCTGAACTACACCTCGAGGGATCCCCGAACACAGAACGGCCCGTCCCGGTCACCCGAGACGGGCCGTTCCTGTCGTTCACCCCTGAACCACGCTCCACGAGCAGCAGGGCAGAGCCTACGCGTCGGCGCCGTACGCCTTGTCGCGAGCCCTGCGCAGCGTGCGGATCGCGCGGTTGCAGCCCTCGCGGTCGAGCTGGATCGCGAACTGCACCACGGGCTCGCCGAACGCGTAGCGCATGTGCCCGGCCAGCACGTTCACGATCCGGTTCACGTCGTCGTCACTCAGGTTGGGGAGCGCGCTCGACGCGACCAGCGCCCGCGTCCGGAGGTAAACGTCCGACTCGTTCGGGTTGGCGATCATGGCGTCGGTGCCCTCGCGGTTCGACGACACCTGCACCCAACCATCGGGCTGCTCGTCCTCGTGCAACGGGGTGGGGCCGGACGACCAGCCGATCTCCAGGAACGGCTGCGGGGGCTGCACTTCTTCGCCCGGCATGGTGGACCGGTTGTGTCGGTCGTGGATCTTCTCGTGCGGCATCGTGTTACCTCCATCGTTCACCCATAACGGGGGCCTTAACGGGCCGCGCTCATCGTACCTCGTTTGACAACCCCCGCCCATAGGGGGTACCGTTCGCAGGGCAAGGGGAACAACGGACCACGGAGGACCCAAACGTGAAAAGCCTTCCGAAGAACCGGCGCGAGGCCGCCGACCAGATCGGCTTTCGACTCATCGCCGCGAACCTGCTGCCTCCCGGAGCCAAGCCGAACATCGTCGTGATCGCGCCGCAGCACGGCGACTACATCGCGGTGAACGCCCCGGCCGGGGCGAGCCAAGAGGCGTGGCGCGAGGTGCTCGCCGCGCTACCGTGGCGTGTCCGGCTGGAGCTCGCACACTCGGGATCGCAGGGCACCACGTTCCGCGTGTACCCGGCACCCGACGACAATCCGCCCCCCGCCGACAGCTAGGAGACGCTCGTGCACATCCCGGTGGAGGCGCGCGTTCGGTGCGACAAGTGCCGTGCGTCGGTCGTGTGGTGCGAGACCGCGGCGAAGTCGCGCGGTATCCCGGTCACGGTCGCGGTGGACATCGAGCCGACCACGGAAGGGCTCGCGCTGCACGAACAGGTGATCATCTCGGTCACCTCGGGGGGGAAGTACTTCGCCGGAGGGTTCGCCACCCGCGCGAAGCGTGACGCGGCCGCGGCAGCCGGAGTGCAACTGCACATGCCGCACAAGAGGACTTGCCGTCCACCGCGCTCGCAGTGGACGAAACGCTAGAAGGGGGATCCATGTTCCGCATCGATCGAAGAGGCGCCGTAATCGGCTTGGCCGTGTCCGCCGGCGCGGTGCTCGCCGCGCTGCTGACCGGCTCGGCCGGAGCAGAGGGCGACACGCCCGTGCAGCGCCGTGACATCGTCGTCCGCCAGGCGACCCCGTCCGCTCCGTCGGTGAACCTGACGAGCGACGACCCCGGCGCCGTGCACGGCGCGGTGTCCGTGCCCGTCGACGGTGCGGTTCAGTCCAGCGCGACCGACCGGGCTCCGGTCCAGCTTGTCGCCGACGACCCGACCACCCTGCCGCCGGCGCCGGTCGCCGACGAGCCCGACCCGACCACGGAGGCGCCCGCCCCGCCACCCCCGCTGATCAACACCCCGGACCCGACCCCGACGATTCCGGCCAGCCCGGAGAACACCCCTATCCAGACCCCTACCCTCGCCCCCACGAACTGACCGGAGACTGAACCCGATGGCTGAACAGATCGAACTGCCCAACCCGTACCTGGACGACCAGGCGGACACGAAGAACCGCGCCGGCCTGATGTACTCGGCGCTGAGCACCCTCGCCATGACGCGCCTCCACCACCCCGTGCAGACGGAGGACTTCACGGCCATGCTCGTGCAGGTGGCGATCGGCGCCGTCGTGGGTCGCCGCGAGGACGAGAGCCGCGAGGACAGCGCGAGCCGCGGCGCCAAGGCGATCGCGTGGGGCCTGTCGCTCGCGGTCCACAGGCTGGCCGGCCAGGAAGTCGACTTCACCGACCCCGACCCGGTGCCGGCCGATCACGTGTGCAACTGCGGCGCCGACCACCTGGCGCAGCAGCGGACGAAGGATGCGTTCTTCGCGGCGTCCGTCGACGGCAACCCGGACACCGCCGTCTCCGTCCTGGTGAACGCCTTCGGCAGTCAGGACCACGTGCAGGCCGACATGGTCGAGCGGTTCGGCCCGATGCAGAAGAACCACGTCGAACGGTTCTACCTGGCACAGCTGTTCGACGACGCGGTCCAGCGGCTGTCGGAGAAGATGTACGGCCACGCCGCCTGATCGACCGCACAGACGTAGGCCCCCTGCCGTGGCACCGGCAGGGGGCCTACTTGCGCGCGTGCACAACTCCGCGACGGCCGCTCGTGCTCGCCCCTACGATCACCGGAAACGGGGCACCACCCGCGAGACGGCCTAGCCGCTCTCCGTAGTCCGGCCTAGCTGGATCGTCCCGCCTGGACCGAACTGCACAAGAGGGGATAGCACTCGTGGACTACAACGAAGTGATTGGCCGCCTCGCCGAAGCGACGGATGCGGAGCTGCGCGAGGCGCTCGCCGCCGTTGCCGCGGCTGGCGACCAGTACCGGTCGGGTCCCGTCACGGCTGAGACCGTCACGGCAACGGCTGCGCTCGCGGTCGCCGCGGGCAAGCTGTCCGGCGAGCGCATTCGCCGCGAGCAGCTGGCCGAAACGCAGAGGGCGCAGCTGGCCGAACTGGCGCAGCTGTCCGAGCTGCCCGCCGAGACGCCGCCTGCCGCCGACCCGCCCGCGGAGCCGGACCCGGCGCCCGCCGACCCGCCCGCCGCAGACCCGCCGGCCCCCGTCGAGCCTCCGGCCGCACCCGAGAACGGAGCACCGGCCGTGGTCGCTGGAGCTGGCCCCCGTCGCCCTGTGGGCGCGATCCCCTTCGCCGGCCAGCAGCCGGCCGCCCCGGCGCAGTACAAGCGGTCGCGCACCACTGCCGCCGTGCTGACGGCTCTGCCGGGCGCGAACGCGACGGACGCGGACGTCGCCACCCGCGAGGGTCTGGCGACCGTGTTCGCCAACCGTCGCCGCGGCCTGTCCGACTCGGCACCGGTCGGCAAGATTCCGCTCGTCAAGGTCACCTACGGGTTCGACGAGGCGCGGCACCTGCGCGCCAACGCGACCCCGTTCGAGAACCTGCGCAAGCTGGAGGCCGTCGTTGACGACGCTCGCGGTCGCCACGCCGTCGACAACGCGCTGGTTGCCGCCGGCCTGTGCGCCCCCCTGGAGGTGCTCTGGGACGTGCCCGTGGTCGGTGACGCCGATCGTCCGGTGCGCGACTCGCTGGCCCGCTTTGGCGCCGACCGTGGCGGTATCACCTACCGCGGCGCGGTGGACGGCGTGCTCCAGACCGGCGGTATCGGCAACTGGACGGAAGCCCAGGACGTCGCGGACCCGATCGTCCCGAAGACGTGCTTCGCGGTCACCTGCCCCGGCCTGCTGACGGCTGAGGTCGAGGCGATCTACGCGTGCCTGGAGTTCTCGAACATGAGCACCCGGTTCGACCCGGAGCTGATGGACGCGCAGATCCAGTCCCAGATGATCGCGCACGCGCGCATCGCGGAGAACAAGATCCTCACGGCGATGACGGCGGCGAGCAAGCCGCTGTACACCAACCGCCTGCTCGGCGCGGTGCGTGACCTGCTGACCACGATGGACAAGGTCACGGCGTACTACCGCAACGTGCACCGCCTGAACGACGCGCCGTCGCTGCGCGCCATCCTGCCCGCGTGGGCGCGCAACCTGATCCGCGCGGACGTCACGCGGCAGATGGTCGGCGACGGCCTGATCTCGCTCGCCGTGACGGACGCGATGATCGACGACTGGTTCCGCGTCCGCAACATCAACATCACCTGGCACCTGGACGGCATCAACCCGGCCGACCTTACGGACCCGACCCCCGACGTGGTCACGGCGAACCAGCTCTACGCGCTGGCGGGCGCCTCCACGGAGGTGCCCGGCTTCCCGAGTTCGGTCAACATGCTGCTGTACCGCGAGGGCGACTGGCTCTACCTGGACGGCGGCGAACTCAACCTCGGCATCGTGCGGGACTCGGAGACGAACTCCGAGAACCGGTTCCAGACGTTCTCCGAGGAGTTCTCCACCGTCACGCACCGCGGCATCGAGCCGCTTGCGATCTACGCGCAGGTCGAGCCCACCGGCCAGAGCGCGGCCACCGTCTCGACGGCGTCCGCCGCGGACTAGTCGGCAGACCGGCGGTCGGGTGATTCGCTCGCCCGGCCGCCGGTCCGGCACTCCCGAAAGGAGTAGGGGATGTTCGTCCCCATCGAGCCGATCGCCGCGTCCGCCCCATCCGGCGGTCTGCGCCGGTCGACGACCGAAGTTCGCGACGGCGCTCGCTGGGAATCCGGGTTCGCCTGGCTTCCGGAGCGCTGTCCGACCGCGCGCACGTTCGACCCGTGCGCGGGCAACGTGGCCGAGATCGTCACGGCCACCGTCACCGGTGGTCCCACCGGCGGCACGATGACGTTCTCGGTCGGTGCGCAGACGACGGCGGCGACGGCGTTCAACGCCGCGGCTTCCCTCGTGCTGACCCGGCTGGAGGCGCTGTCCAACGTCAACCCCGGAGACCTCACCGTCTCGGGTCCGGCCGGTGGCCCGTACGTCATCACCTGGCGCGCGGACATCGTGGACCCGCCGACCATCACCGCCAACGGTGCCGGCCTCACCGGCGGCACTGCGCCCGCCGTCAACGTGGTGACCACGCAGGCCGGCTCCACGGTCTACGGGGCTCGGCACGGCGACAACTCGGCGGAGCAGGTCTACCACCGCCCGGTCGGGTTCCGAGTCGACCGCACCTGCACGACGCTCGGCGGCGCCGTGCAGGTGGACGAGGAGTCCGTGCGCAAGCAGGCAGACGCGATCACCTCCTACGAGATGGCGCGCGAGCTGTGGACCGGCGAGCGCACGCAGGCCAACCCGTTCGTCATGCCGGAGGGTGGGTCCGACACCAACCGGTACCTCGCGTCCGCCGACGCGACCGTGATCGCCGGCGGCTTCACGCCGCTTGACGGGCTCGGCGTGGTGGAGGAGGAGGCGCGGGCCGGAAACCTCGGGATGGACGTGGTGATCCACGTACCGATCCAGCTGGTGCCGCACATCGCGGAGGCCCTGGTCCGCACCGGCAACATCCTGCACACCCACACGGGCGCGCTGGTGGTCGCCGACGCCGGCTATCCGGGCACGAGCCCCGAAGGTGAGTTGGAGGAGGATCGGCGCTGGATCTACGCGACCAGCACCGTCAACCATCGGCTGTCCGAGATCATCACGGACGCGTTCGTGGACCAGCGTGCGAACCGGCGGACCGTCGTCGCGGAGCGCCTGTTTGCCACGTACTTCGACCCGTGCACCCACTACGGTCTAGCGGTCGTCGTCCCGACGCCTGCTGCTGACCCCGCGTAAGGAGAGCGAACGTGGCTGGAGAATGGGACGGCAGCGGGAGTCTCTTCGCGCTGGGCGTCCGCATGACCAACATCAACACGGCCGGCGTGCCGATCGTCGGCGCGAACCAGGCCTACGTCACCGACTCGCTGGTGACCGTGTCCATCGGGCTGGAGTACGAAGAGGGCGAGGAAATCACGCAGAAGAACGGCTCCGGCCGAATCTGCATGTCCTACCGTGCCCCGGACACCCTGAAGCGAGGGACGATCTCGGAGCTTCAGGTCTGCACGCCTGACCCGAACTTCCTGGTCTTCGCCATGGGTGGCGACACGATCGAGATCCCTGCCGTCGCGGAGGTGCAGACCGGCACGATCACCGGCACCCCGACCGGCGGCACGTTCACCCTGACCTACCTGGGTGACACCACGGCGCCGATCGCGTACAACGCCGTGTTTGGCGTGGTGCAGACGGCGCTGCTCGCGGGCACCAGCCTGGACACGGGCGACGTGGTCGTGACCGGCGGCCCCGGTCCGGGCACGCCGTACGTGTTCACGTTCAACACGTCGCTGGGCAACCCGGCCGTGCTGACCGCCGACGGCTCCGGCCTCACCGGCGGGTCGTCCCCCGCCATGGCGATCACCACGACCACGCCCGGCACGGACCTGCCGACCACCATCGGCTACCGGGCGCCGCTCGTGGGCTCCGACCCGAAGCCGAACGGCATCGGGCTGGAGTTCTGGACCAACGCCATGTCCGACGGTGCGATGACGGCGAACCTGCCGTACCTGCACTGGGTGCTCGGTCGTGCGAGGATCCGGCCGTCGGACGCGTGGAAGGCTGGCGCGGAGGACCCGCTGCTGCCCGCCTTCGAGGGGTTCTCCGAGCAGAACGCCAACTTCGGCGACGGCCCGGTGGGCGACTGGCCGTACCCGTCCGACCGTGTGTGGCAGTTCGCACGCGTCGCGACCCTGCCGGACCTCACGCCAGGGTTCGTCGACGTGCTGGCGGACGTGTAGACCTCCGGTCCCGAGACCGGCGGACGGGTGAGGAAGGGGGCCGGAGGCGAGCAGTCGTCTCCGGCCCTTCCCTTCGATCGAGAGGAAAGCCGCGGTGGCCCAGTCCAACGCAAGCAAGGCGGTCGCAGAGGACGCCATCGGGGCCGTTGCCCGGTGGTTCTCGCTGCACACCGCGGACCCTGGCACGACCGGGGCGAACGAGATGGCCGGCACCGGCGCGGCGCGCGGTCAGACGACGTGGAACGCGGCCAATCCGGCGACGGGCACCAAGGCAGGATCTGAGGCCGTGATCGGCGCGGCCGCCGGCACTGCCACGCACTGGGGCCTGTGGACCGCGTCCTCCGGCGGCACGTTCCACGCGGGCGGCGCGTTGACCGTCCCCGAGGTCTACGGCGCCCCCGGCACGTACGGTCTCACCCCGACGATGACCTAGGAGTTCCTGACGTGACCGACTGGGACCTGTTCGGCGCTACGTCGGGTCCGGCTACCACGACGGTGGACGGCACCAACTCCTACACGCTCGGCGTCGAGTGGAGCGTGAACACGGGGAGCCGGTGGCTGAAGGGCTACCGGGCGTGGCGGCCGCCGGACCTCGGCGTCGTGGGGCCGCTGTCCGCGCGCACGTGGGAGTCCGTCGCGGAGTCGCCCGTGGCGAACACGGACGCCGCGTTCACGCTGTCCGGTGGCGGGTGGCAGACGGTGCTGCTCGCGACCCCGCAGCCCCTCACTCCGGGTACGCGGTACCGGACCGGCGTCCACTTCCCTGGCGGCCGCTACAGCTTCACCGCGAGCTACTGGGGATCGAGCGTGGTCAGTGGCGCGCTGGTCGGCCACAGTCAGGCGACGTCGACGAACGGCGAGCAGGGCAGCCTGCTCGCCGGGGCGAGCCTCGCGTTCCCTGGGAACGGCTCGCCGAACGCGGCGAACTACTGGATTCAGCCGATCATCACGGACGAGGACCCGTCGGCGGACTTCCGTCAGGGGGCCGTCTCGTTCTCGATCCCGGTCGGGCTGGACACGTCCGGCGAAAAGTCGGGCATCGGCGCGGTGTCGATGGGGCTCGGCGCGGTCGGGCTCGGCACGGCGGGCGACAAGTCGGCGATCGGCTCCGTGGCCATGGCGTTCCCGATCGGCATGGGCGTCGTCGGGTCGGACTCCGATCACTCGCAGGCCGCGGTGTCGGAGGTGCTGTGCTCGCCGTGGGCGACCCCGGCTGACATCCCGCAGGCGATCAAAGACGATCTCGGTCTGACCGATGCCCAGCTGCTCGATCCGCTGATGCGCGCCTCCGAACTCCTGTGGGCGCTCACCGGCCGGCGGTGGTACGGCGCGGGCTGCACGGAGGAGGTACGCCTCGTCCCGGAGCTGTCGGCCGACCACCACGAGTCGTGGGGAACGTGCGGGTGCTGGAACGTCGCGCCCGGCGCCCCGTATCAGCACATGGACCAGCCGCGCGCGGTCCGCCTGCCGCGCGAGCCTGCCGCGGTGACCTCGGTCGTGGTGAACGGGGAGACCCTGCCGTCGAGCGCGTACACCCTGGCCCGCGCCGGGTGGCTGGAGCGCATCGACGGTGGACTGTGGGACGTCTGTTCCGGCACGACGGTGATCACCTACACCTACGGCGAGCCGCCCCCGCGAGGTGGTCGAGCGGCCGCCGTCGTGCTCGCCGTCGAGCTGGCGCGCGACTTCTACGGGATCAAGGGCTGTCGCCTGCCGCAGCGCACAACCAGCGTCACCCGCCAGGGAGTCACCATCGAGATGTTCGACCCGATGGAGTTCCTGAAGGACGGCGGCGTGGGCATCGTGTCCGCGGACATTTGGATCAAGAGCGTGAACCCCGGCAACCGGTCGCAGGCCGGTACCGTGTGGTCACCCGACCTACCCGAAGCACGTCGACGAAGGGCTGTCCCGTGACGCACCTGGACCCGTTCGCCCCCGCGGACTCGCCGCTGCACCCCTCCTACGTCAAGCCGGTCGAGCGCGTCGAACTCCTGGCCTACTCGCCGGAGGAGTTCGACGCGCTGGCCGCGCTGTTCCCGGACGACGCCCCCGACGGCGGCTGGAAGCACACCGTCGAGCACGAGAACGCGATCGTTGACCTAGCGGCAGAGCTGGAGTCGCTGTTCGGCGCGTACGGCACGACCGAAGAGGTTGAGGCCGCGCAGGACGGGCAGGGCTACCCCGCGTTGACAGACCTCCGCCAGCGCGCCAACGAGCGCCTCGCGGAGCTGGTCGCCGCTCGCCCGGCCGACAGCGCGCTGAAGCCGGAGTGGATCGCGTACTACCGGCTGGTGTTCAGCACCGCGACCGAAGAGCAGGCCTCCGCGCTGACGGTGGCGGAGCTGAAAGAGCAGACCAAGCTGGAGGGTGTCGCCGCGACGGACGGATCCGCCTCGTGACCGCCCCGTCCGGCAAGGCGATCAACACCGCGGAGATCGGGCAAGTGATCTTCGATGGGGTGGTGGCCCACTACGCCGCGGCGAGCGCAGCGGAGCCCCTGCCCGCGCGGCGCTACCTCGCGCCCGGCGACGCCGCGGCGGTCGCGTGGGACTGCGAGCAGTTCACGGTGTCGCTGATCGGCGTAGGGCTCGGCGTGGCGCCCGACGCGGCGCAGCTGAGCGCGAAGCCCGGCACGCACTCGGGCGTGGCTGGGATGCGGCACGCGGTGTACAGCGCACTGCTCGTGCGCTGTACACCGACGATCGACCGCGACGGCCCGCCGGAGGTCGCGGTGCTGGACCCTGCGGGTCGGGCCTACCTGCGGGACGTCGGCTTGATCTCGCAGGCGCTCGTGGAGATCGGCTCGCGGTTGCGCGGGCTCGACCGCTCGGCCGTGATCACGGCCGGCAACGTGCAGCCGATCGGGCCTGGCGGTGGTTTCGTGGGTCTGGAGGGTCAGCTCACGGTCTCCACGGTGCACCTCACATGATCGTCTACTCGGCAGGCTCGGTCACCTTCTACCCCGGTGAGCCGCGGGCGTTCGCCATCACCGACGGGGACATCGGGCGCGATCTCACCCGGCGCATGTCCAACGTGCAGATGGGAGCCCGGTTCCGTGTGCGGGTGCGGACCGGCACGCTGCTGTCGACCGTGCGCAAACAGCCCGGCCAGAACTCGCGGTTCCAGTACGTCGACGTCGTGGCCGGCTCTCGACGACAGGCCCCCTACGTGATGTACGAACACGACGGAACGCAGGCGCACATCATCCGGGCGCGGCGCCGCAAGATGCTCCGGTTCGTCTCGAACGGGCAGGTCTTGTTCCGTCGCGAGGTCCGCCACCCCGGCACGACCGGTACGTTCTTCCTGACGCGCTCGCTTCCCCTCGCGGCCGCGTGACCAACCCTCACCCAAGGGAGCACCACCCGATGAAGACTTTCGGCACCAAGAACACCCGCCCTATCGAGCGCATCCCGTTCGCGCTGTGGGTGGAGGTCGACGACGAGTCCGTGGAGAAGAGGTTCCTCGCACGCAAGGTGCAGGACTTCGGCGCCATGGTGATGACGGCGATTCACGCGGGCCGCGACAGTGGCGCGGCCATGGGCGGGATGCTGTCGATGATCCGTCGCCTGCTCGACAACAAGGACGGCGTGCCGGCGGACTGGAGCCCGGTTGAGGTCGAGCCGCCGAAGCCGACCGGCACGCTCGTGCTGGAGGAGGCGGAGCCCGGCTGGCCCGGCGCGCAGGCGTTCACCGGTGAGCTGGTGGACGAGACGGAGCGCAAGTACGTGCCCAGCTTCCGCGCGCCGGCGCACCTGCCCGAAGGGCACCCGCTGGCGCAGTGGGCCGGACAGCTGATCCCGATGGAGCGCGCGGAGGAGTTCACGGCCGAAGAGGTCGGGTCCTCGCGTCGCCGCTGGGACTACCTGATGTCCGAGGACAACGACGCGACGATCAAGGAAAAGGACCTGATCGAGCTGTTCGAGTACCTGTCCAGCCTGGCGGCGAACCGCCCTACGCAACCGTCATCCTGATCATCGGGTTGACGGAAAGCCCCATCTACGGCCCGTTCATCCGCGGGCAGCTCGCACTTGCGCACGTGACGTTGCAGACCCCGCTGTCCACGTGGCTAGATGCGGTCTACGCGGCGTACGTCGCGGCCCCGCACGAGGCGTTGCAGGCAGCGGCAAAGCAGATGGTGATCCAGTCGGCGAGGCTTCGGCCCGACCGGGACACCTGGGGGAAGCTGCCTGAGCACCAGGCCTTGGCGGGGAAACTGGGCCGTGGGGCCGGAGCGGAGGCAGGCGGCGGTGCTTCACCGACAGCGGCTCGCAGGGGGCCGGCTCGACCACCGCGGCGGCCGCCCCCGTAGTCACGAGGGGCGGTAGCCGTGGCCCGCATTATTGCGGAAGCCGGGGTGCGGCTGCGCGCGGACGACAAGGGCCTTGCGCAGAGTATCTCCCGCATCCTCCGCACGGCCATCTCCGACGCGAGCAAGTCCCTCGGCGACGGCGAGTCGACCAAGGGGGTCGAGCGGGACGCCACCAAGTCGGCGGCAAACATCCGCTCGATCTTCGGCAACGTGTTCCAGTCGATCTCCAAGAGCGCCGGGACCGTGCTGTCCGGAGCGCTGTCCGGTGCCCGCTTCCTCGCCCTGGGCGCGGCCGCGGGCGCCGCGATCTCCGGCATCACGGCCATGTCCGGGGCGCTCATCGGCGTGGTCGCAGCGGCGAGTCAGGCCGCGGGCGCGATAGGCATCCTGCCTGCCGCGTTCGCGGCGCTGCTCGCCGTGCAGACCACGCTGAAGCTGGGCCTGAAGGGTGTCAGCGACTCGTTTTCGGCGCTCGCGTCCGGCGACGTCGACGCGCTCAACGAGTCGCTGAAGAAGCTCTCGCCCAGCGCCCGCGACTTCGTGTTGGCCGCGCGGGACCTGAAGCCCGTGTTCGACTCGATGCAGCTCGACGTGCAGGAGAGGCTGTTCGCGGGGCTCGGCGCGGAGCTGACCAAGCTCGGCGGACGCTATCTGCCGGTCGCGGCGTCCGGGTTCGGCAGGCTCGCCGATGAGCTGAACCTGACCGCGAAGAACGTGGCCTCGTTCCTGAACACGGACGCCGCGTTCGCGAAGTTCTCGACGACCACGGACAACATCGTCCTAGGGTTCACGGAGGCTCGGCAGGCCGCCGGTCCGCTCACCTCCGCGATCCTGGACATCGTCACCGCGGGCTCGACGCAGCTGCCCCGGCTCGGCACGGCCATCCAGAACATCGCGGCGAACTTCAGCACGTTCATCGGGCAGGCCGCGGACAGCGGTCGACTCGAAGCGTTCTTCTCGAACTCGCTCGACGTCGCCGCGCAGCTGGGCCGCATCCTGGGAGACCTCGGCGTCGCGATCGGCAACGTGTTCGCGATCGGGTCAGGCGCGGGCCGCGGCTTCCTGAACGTGCTGGAGTCCGGCGCGCAGGCCTTCCGCGACTTCACGGAGTCGGCATCGGGGGTCTCGGCAATCGCCGGGTTCTTCGAGTCCGTCCAGACCGTGGCCAAACAGCTACAGCCGATCCTGCTCGGCGTCGCCCTGGCGTTCGGCAACGACCTCGCGCCGATCCTGACCTCGCTCGCGTCGAGCGTCGGGCCTGGCGTGCTCGCCATCGTGCAGCAGCTGTCGCCCACCTTCCAGGCGATGGCCCCTGGGATCACGGCGCTGGGCGGCGTCTTCGGCCAGCTGCTGGCCGCTATGGCGCCGCTGCTGCCCGCGATCGGCCAGCTGGTCGGTCAGCTTGCCGGGGCGCTCGCGGGCGCGCTGACGGCCGCTCTGCCGTCCATTACGGCGTTTATCGCGAAGGTGACCGAATCGCCGGGCACCTTCGCCGCGTTCGCCGCTGCCATCGCCGGGATCGCCGGGGCGTTCGCGTTCATCACCGGCCCCCTGGCGTCGCTGCTCGGCGCGCTCGGCCCGCTGAAGGCGGTGCTCGGCCCGCTGGTGGCGGAGGGTGGCGCGCTCGCGCGGGTGTTCACAGTGCTGACCGGCCCGGTCGGCTTGATCATCGGCCTGTTCGTGGCGCTGTTCGCCGGGTCCGAGCAGTTCCGCAACGCGGTGCTCGGCCTGGTGACGGTGGTCGGCCAGCTGGTCGGCCAGCTGGTGTCGGCGCTGCTGCCCGTGTTCGACGCGCTCATGGCCGCGATCGGCCCGCTGATCGAGCAGCTGGGAGCCGCGCTCGCGCCGGTCATCACGCTGGTGGCGAACCTGCTCTCCGCGGTGCTGCCCCCGGTGATCGCGGCGCTGACGCCGATCATCAACGCCCTGATCCCGATCATCATGCAGGCGGCCGACGTCTTCAGCATGATCATCTCCGCGGTGACCCCGGTCATCGAGATCATCACCGGCGCCCTGATCCCGATCATCTCGAACCTGCTGCCCGTCGTGACCACCGTGTTCAACGCGATCGCCAGCGTGATCACGGCCGCCATGCGCATCGTGCAAGGCATTATCGACGTCGTCCTAGGATTGATTTCCGGAGACTTCGACCGGGTCTGGTCCGGCATTCAGAACATTGTCCGGGGTGCGGTCGACTTCATTCTGTCCGTTATTCGCGGCACATTCCAGATTATCGGTTCGGTAATCTCGAACACGTGGAACGCCGCCGTTGACCTGGTGTCCTCGGCGTGGAGCGCCATCCGCGGCGCGGTCTCCAGCGGCGTCGACAACGTCGTGAGCTTCGTGCGCAACCTGCCCGGCAACATCGTGTCCGCGCTGGGTTCGCTCGGCAGCCTGCTCGTGTCCGCCGGACGGGACCTGATCAACGGCCTGATCAACGGCGTGAAGGCGGTCGCGGGCAATATCGCGGAGAGCGTGCTCGCCCCCATTCGCGACAGCGTGAACAAGGTGAAATCGTTCCTCGGCATCAGCTCGCCGTCCAAGCTGTTCAAGGAAATCGGCATGTTCTCCGGGGAAGGCCTGATCGACGGATTCGCTGCCATGGCGCCGCGGATCGCGGCAGAGGCGTTGGCCATGGCGAACGCGCTCGTCGACGCGACGGCCCCCAACCTCACGGCCGGCCTGTCGCTGGGCTCCGCCGCGTCCGGTGGCGGTGCTGGAGGCGGTGCTCCGGGGACGGTGCAGGTGTTCCAGACGAACGTAGCGCAGCCCGGTTCGGACATCCTGTCCTTCGGCAACCAGGTGCTCGGGAACGCGCAATACGATCTTGCGTCGGGGGCGTCGCTGCGAAGCGTGTCCTTCGGTTCCGTGCAAGCCGGCATGGCCGGACCCGACTTCGTGCCCGGCCTAGGGAGAGCCTGACGTGACCGCTCCGAACCCGCTCGCCACGTTCCCGGTCCCGCTCACCACGGAGAACGCCTACCGCATGGGGCCGCTGTTCGAAGAGTCGCCCGTCGATTTCTGGTGGAACACGCAGCACGATGACGGCACGTTCACCGCGTGCGATGAACCCCCCGGCTGGGAGGGGCTGGAGTACATCACCCCCGTGGACCAGGTGGGCGGCCGCGACGGCGGCCTACTCGGCCCGTCGTCGATCGCGCCCCGGCGCCTGAACGTGCAGGGGATGCTGTCCGCGGACACCCCGGCGCTGCTGCGTCAGAAGGTGGCGGAGATCCGGCGAATCCTCGGCCCGCAGACCCAGAACGGCCCGCGCCAGCCGGTCGTGTGGGAGCAGTTCTCGCCCGGCTACGACGAGCGCGTCGCGATGATCACCAGGCCGGAAGGGGGTCTCGAGTTCTACGTGGCCTACGGCGGCACGGTGGCGACCGTCCGGTTCAGCCTGATCGCGGCGAACCCGGTGTGGAAGTACCTCTCGGGCGCGTTCGAGACCATGCAGGTAGGGCTGCTCAACCCGGCGCTCGTGGCGGGCCGGACCTACGACAAGACCTACCCGTACACCTACGGCACCAGCACCAACCCCGGTGGCGAAATGGTCGTGGTCAACCGCGGCAACATCGACGCCTACCCGATCTTCACGATTCGCGGCCCGGCGAACCTGCCGATCATCACGAACGCGACGACCGGCGCCAGCTTCCGGGTGAACGCCATCGTCGCCGCGGGCGAGGCGAACCAGGTGGTGATCGACTCGCGCACCGGCAAGGTGACCCCCGGATTCATCCGGCTCTCGGGTCGGCCGTTCACCCTCGCGCCCGGCCCGAATACGATCCGCTGGCGGATCTTCGTCGACTCCGCCTACCACCCCGATGCCTTCCTCCGCCTGGACTGGCGTTCCACCTACAGCTAGGAGACGGTCGTGCCGATCATTACGCCGCCGGCGTTCCTCCAGGCAGGGTCGTACTCGGCTCGACTGGACCGGCTCTACAACAACACCGCCCCGTCCTGGGCGGATATGAACTCGCTGATCATCACCGCGCGGCAGGGGTTCTACTCCGGGCACGTGCCCGCCTACACCAACGGCGCCGGCATGGACGTCGTGGTCGGTCCGTGCATGGGCCTGATCCGCAACACGTTCGTCTCGGCGTCCGGCGATTACAAGTTCGCGAACGACTCGAACATCACCTTCACCCCGGCCGCGAGCTCGCCGACGCTGAACCGCTACGACATCCTCGGCTTCCGGGTGCGGGACAACTTCTACGACGCGCTCGGCTTCAACGAGATCATCCCGGTGGTGATCCAGGGGGCGAACTCGGCGGGTGTCCCGACGGACCCGGCGCTGCCCAACGCGTTTATCCCGGTGCTCCGGGCGGTGGTCAACGCGGCCGCGACGGCGCCGATCCTCCAGTCGCTGATCGTTCGCACGTCGAACGATGGCAGCGTGTTGCCGATCGGCTCGCTGGCCGAACGCAACCTGATCATCAACCCGTGGCTCGGTGCCCGCATCACCCGCACCGACATGGGCTGGGATGAGACCTGGGACGGCACGGCGTGGCGCACGGAGAACTTCGTGCTCACCGCAGCGAGCGCGAACGTCACCAACCCGCGCGTCGGCCAGATCATCATCCTGACCACGAACGGGATCGCCTACCGGTGGAGCGGCTCGACGTGGGACGCCGTCGCGTTGATGGACGTCCCGCCGTCGGGGACGTGGCGGCAGAACGCGAGCTTCCCGATTCCGGCGACGACCGACACCAAACTGACGTGGGACACGGTGGCGCGCACGGCCGCCGGCGGGATCGTCTACTCGGCCGGCAACTTCACCCTCCCGAAGATCGGCAAGTACGACTTCCACGTGGCCGTGCGGTACAACGTCGCGCAGGCGCTCTACCTGTGGGTCGCCCCGTCCGCGTCGAGCCTGGGCGCCCGCGGCAAGATGTCCACCCCGTCCGGCTCGCTCAACCTGTCGATGTCCGCGAGCGTCGACGTGCTCGTGCCGAACGAGCAGTGGTCGGTGTACGCGTGGGCAGGTGGCGCGACCAACCTCGTCCGCGAGAACTCCAGCACCGACGACTGGCCGCCGTACGTCTCGATCAAGTACACGGGCACCCTGTGACCTCCGCCGCGGAGGCGTCCGCCCCCTACCCGCTGTTCAGCGACCCGATCGCGACGGACACGCAACAGGTCCGGTACACCTACTGGCCGGTCGCGTTCCAGAACGGCGACATGGTCGTGATCTCCAACCAGTCGCTCCCCCTGTCCGGCGTGCAGTACTCGCAGGTGATGAGGGGCGTCGGCGAGCTGAAAGCCACGCTCCAGCTCGCCGACCCCGAGGTCCGCGAGATGAACCCCTGGGACAAGGTGGTCCCGCGCAAGACGGGGATCGTCGTGGTGCGCGAGGCCGCAGACCCGATCTCCGGCGAGTGGATCGGCCAAGTCGTGTGGTCCGGCATCGTGTGGAAGGCGCCGCGCAACCCGCAGACCGGCCGCATGGAGATCATGGCCCAGACCGTCGAGAGCCTCTGGGCTCGACGGCTGATCACCAAGGCCATCTCGTGGAACCTGATCGACCAGACGACGATTGCCGCCGACCTGCTGAACCCGGCGAACTTCTCGCTCATCCCGTTGGGGTCGGGTCTGTGGAAGGGGTGGATCACGATCGACCCGCCCACCAACTTGACCGGCGTCCTGCGCCAGCACCACTACGACGAGGGGCAGGAAACCAACCTGCTGGAGGCGCACCAGGCGCGCTCCCAGCTCGCGACGAACTCCTACGAGTGGACGACCAGCACGCGGGTGCTGTCCGGCGACACCCCGGCGAGCGCGAACTCCTACCGCCCGGTGTTCGAGCTGGGCTTCCCGAAGCTGGGCAACCAGGTGGGCGACCAGTACACGATCCCGCGGCTGGTGTTCGACTCGGCGGGCGCGGGCAACGTGACCGCGTTCGGGTTCACGCACGACGGCGGCAACGTGCCGAACATCGTGTGGGGTCGCGGCAAGGGCTACGAGGCGTTGCAGACAAAAACGCAGGTCCAGAACCAGGACGCCTCCGGGGTCCCCGAGTGGTCCTACGGTTTCCTCCAGACCGAAGCGCGGTTCTCGGACGCGGATGTCACCAGCGTGAGCACCCTGCAGAGTCACTGCTACCGGTACATGTGGGAGCGACTCAGTTCCGAGCGGTTCATCTCCAACCTGACGGTGCGCGGCGACCAGGCCCCCTACTTCGGCACCTACGGCATCGGCGACGAAGTGATCTTGGAGACGAACGACGTCACCTGGCCGGAGGACTGGTACCCCGAGTCCGGATTCGTCGAGCTGCTCGTGCGGATCTACGGCTGGACCGTCACCCCGCCCCAGGGTGAGACGGCGGAAAAGGTGGAGCTGCTGATCAGCGGAGGTGCTTTCGGTGACAACGGCTGAGCCGGAGTACTACGCGCCACGGGTGCCCACCCTGGTCGACACCGTCTCCTACACCAACCGCCTGGTGGACCAGATCCTCCGGACCAACCCGCTGACCGATGCGTCGGTGAGCACGGGCCTGATTCGGTGGCTCGGCAACTACCACAACGGCGACGGCTCGAACGTGAACTTCCTGTGGATCGGGGCGTTCAACCCGGCCGACACCAACCTGCCCGGCAACCCGCCACAGCGCGGGTTCTCGCTCGTGCGCGACGACTCGCGCGGAGGCGTCTCGGCTATCGCCCTGTTCGACGCCAACCCCGGCGCGTCGCCCGGCCTCAAGCAGACGCTGTTCTTCACCTCAGGTGACGGCAAGCGGCTGATGGAGGAGTCTCGCGACGGAGGGCAGCGCTACCCGGAGCACCCGGTCACGATGGGCGCGATCGGCTCCGACCTCGCCCTGTGGCCCGGCACCAACACGGCATCGGCCGCGTTCGGGATCATCTGGGAGGGTCGGTTCTCCGTGATGGGCAACCGCCTGCACTACCGGATGATCGTCGCGACGGACAGCGGCACCTCGGGAAACTTCCGGATGCGCATCGAGATGCCGGGCGGCGACGTGGTCGGACCGACGCACAACCAGGCGTCCTCCGGGACGAGCCTGGCGGAAGGGTCCGTGGACGTGGCGGCCGCGCGCGGCACCACCGTGCGGCTGTACTGGGAGGGGTCGCGCACCGGTGGCGCGGGCCTCTGCCGGACGACGCCGATCGCGGTCCGCTGTCACACCGTGTAGCCGTCGGATGATGTGACAACTGACGGCGGATCACGCGCAACTGCCGTGACAGACTCCGGGGGGCGCCCGACTACCCCCTAGGAGTATGGCTGTGTGGACCCTTCCGGACCTTGCCGGTCAACCGGGCTGGGTCGTGGTCGTGGTGACCGCCTTGTTCACCGCGGGCACGCTGGGCGCCGCGTGGCTCCGCAAGCGCTCCCCCGGCGAGATCGAGCCTGCCGAAGGCGACGCGGAAGCAAGTGAGCTGGAGGCCGGAGCGGTACCGTCCATCCAAGCAGCCCCCCAAGACGGCGCCACGAGCGCGATTCACAACGCGCTGGCCATCCTGGCGGCTGAAGCCAACGAGTCACGCGAGGCTCGCGCTGAGACGGACCGAATCCGAAAGGAGCTGGAGGCGGTGCGGGAAGACCTCCGGGTAGCACGGGTGCAGCTGGAGCGGGCGGAGCTGGAGCGCAGCACGGCGGCGACGCGGTTGCTGCGCTGCGAGGCGCGGGTAGAGCTGCTGACCGAACAGGCGCAGCACCGCGGGGGCACGGCGTGAGCGCCCCGGACCGCGCTACCGACGTGGCCCGTGACGCCTACGTGTCCGGCACTGCCGCGGCGAAGGCGGTCGGCGAGACGCTGAGCCGCAAGGCTGACCGGCCGGACGTGTGGAAGATCGCCGGGGTGGCCGCGATGATCTCCGCCGCGGTCGCTATCGCCATCTCCGTCCCGGCCGCGATCTCCGCGTCGCACACGCAGGCGACGGCGGCCGCTGCGGACGCCACTGCCCGCGAGGGTCGAGCACGCGCAGAGGAGGCGTACGCCGCGGCGAGCCTGGCGAATGAAGAGCTGAAGCGCCGCGGACAGCCGCCGATCCCGCTGCCCGTCCCGACAGACCAGACCGTGCCCGAAACGCTCGTAGCGGCCGCCACAGCGCGCGTGCTGGCATCCCTGCCGGAGTCCGGTGCGTACAGCGCGCAGACCGTAGGCCAGGCGGTCGCGGCGTACTTCGTCGCCAACCCGCCGACCGTGCCCGCGGAGCTGATCGCGAACCGGGTCGCCGACTACCTCCGGGCCAACCCGCCCGTGGTCCCGACCCCGGAGCCCGGAGCCGACGGCGAGGACGGGCGCGACGGCGAGCCCGGAGTTCCCGGTCAAAAAGGTGACCAGGGCGAACGCGGCGAAAAGGGGGACCCTGGAGTTCCCGGTCAAACACCGACCGCGGCAGAGATCATGGCTGCGGTGAACCAGGCGGTCGCCGACAACCCGTCGCTGCTCTGCGCGGGCAAGGGGACGTTTACCCTGGTGCGTGGCGTGCTCACCGCGCCCGACCCACAGCAGCCCGGCCAGACCGTGGCACGGGACATCTGGACGTGCGAGCCGACCTCGGCCGCACCGACAACCTAGGAGCCCGATCATGTCGACCCCGGCAGAACGGAACGCGGAAGCCGCGAAGCGGATCCGGAACAAGGGAATCAGCCTGCTGCGTACGGGCGTGCCCGCGGTGTGGGGCTACGTGCTGACGCTGGTGGCGGAGCGCCTCCCGGTGCTGACGCCGCTGCTCGACGACCCGCAGGTTTTCGGCGCGTTCGCCGCGGTCACCATGTTCGTCTGGTACGCGATCATGCGGTGGGTGGAGCCGAAGCTGCCCGCGTGGCTGACGACCCTGGTGCTCGGCGCGAACGCGGTACCGGTGTACGTGGACCCGAACCCGACGGTGACGCCGTTCCTGCCGCCGGTCATTCCGACCCAAGGCGAGAACAGGTAGGCTCGCCGCGAGGGTAGGACATCGGGTTCCAGTCTCTCGCAGCGCGAAGGCCCCCTCCGTGTTCGGCGGAGGGGGCCTTCGTGTGTCTGCGGTCAGGCGTTCTGCGCGCGGACCCAGCTCGGCGCGAGCCAGGGGATGCAGCGCCCGGAGGCGATGTCCCGGTGGACCTGGCGGTCCCAGTCGGCGTCGGTGCCGTCGATCAGGTTGATGGTGCACGCCCGGTAGGCGAGCTTGCCGCTGTCGTCGCGAAGGCTGTGGATCTGGCGGGCAACGGTGTCGATGGTCCCGTGCAGCACGGCCACGTAGGTGCGCACCTGTCCAACGGAGGGGCGGTGCGAGCTGACGGGGGCGGTGCGGAGGCGGTAGCGGACTGCGTAGGTAGCCATCTCGGTTCTCCCTGTTCGGTCGTTCCTGATAGCGGAAGCATACCCCCTACGGAGTCGGCCGGTCAAATCGACAGGGGCAACGGCACATCGTCGCTGGTCACGGGAATGTCGGCGGCACCAACAATCCCCAGGCGCACCGGCTCGCCCGCCAACGCGGCCAAGGTGTCGACCTCGTGCCGCAGTCCCGCCAGCACCGCCGACCGGTTCGCCGCGCTGGAGTCGACGTCCAGCGAGTGGAGCAGGCGCTGCGCGCGACGCACCGCCTGCACCGCCTGCTCGTCCACCGCTACCTGTCCGCGCTGTCGTGGCGCTGCAACATCGTGTCCAGCTGGTCAGCCGAAATCCCGAGCAGCGCGGCCGCGGCCTCGCGACGCTCGTCGGCGACAGCCGCCGGCAACTGGACCACGCCGCCGGCGGACTCCTCCGCCATGCGCGGGCCGATGTGCTCGCGCCACACGCGGCACGGCCAGACCTCGCCGTCCTGCCCGCACCGGTCCGGCTCACCCTCCACCGCGCGGAGGAAGTGCGGCCGCCCGTCGTACAGGTTCGCCGACGGCTCGTCCGGGACAGCCGCGGTGGCCTCGCGCCGGGCGACCTCGCGGCTGTAGTCCTCCGCCAGGCTGTGGCCCAGCTCCGTCTGCGCGGCGAGCGCCTGGCGGGCCGCGGTCTCCTGCTCGCGCTCGGCCGCGGCGTCGATCTGCCTCTGTCGCTCGGCCGCGGACTCCTCGTCCGACAGCGCCGGCGGCGGAGGGCCGTCGGCCTCAGCGAGGTCTGCCTCCCAGTCGCGCGGCTCCTCCGGGGGGAGGTCGAGAATCGGGGGGGTCATCGGCTACCGCCTTGCTCTCGGAGTGGTCTTGCGCGTCATCGTGACACCGTCGAGCTTCCGCTTGGTGTCGATGGTCGCGAGTACTGCGCCCGACAGCGGGTCGTCACCTCGGCGGGCCACCTCGGCGGCGAACTCGCGCACCTTCGACACCTGCGGAGTGAACGAGCCCAGCGCAACGTAGACGTCGATCGCCTGCATGAGCGCTTCGGCGAGCACCTCGCCCAGCGACTCGGGGTCGTCGGGGCTGTCGCCTTCCACGATGCGCACCACGGCCGTGGTGAACGACATCGACGCGTAGTGGTCAGGGGTCGGCGAGCCGTCGAGCTGCTTGGTCGCCGGGCCGTCGATCACGTCCCGGCCGATCACGTGCGCGGCGACGGCTGCCTTCAGCGCCTCCTCGTCCATCGTGTGGACGTTGCTCGATCCCACCTTCAGGGTGATGTCCCCCTCGGGGTCCGGCACCGTGAGGTTGGAGTTCGGCACCCCGTCCTGCTCGCCGACGGCGTCCGCCAGCAGTTCAGCCTGAAGTTCACTGAACAACTTGCGGCCCGCTTCGAAGCCGCTCTTGTACCCCTTCGCAAGCTCGAAGCCTCTGGCCATCGTGCGGTGCAGATCGAACGTCTGTTCGGGCGTCGGGTTCTCGCCCAGCTCGGCGCGGGCTACAGCGAACGCGCGTTCGATGCCCAGCTTGAACAGGCGGGTGAACTCCACCGGCTCCGGCAGTCCACCCATGCTGATGGGCGCCAGCTCGACGGCGAACGGGATGTGCTCTGCGTTCGGGTCGGTCATCGGGTTCCCTCTCGAATCTGCGCGCTCGCGGAGTCCAGCGAGCGCGCCAGCTCGACCAGCGCGACACCCGTCGGGGTGGTCTGGCCGAAGTGTTCGGCTATCTCGAGCATGTCGTCGGAAATATCGGCGAGCGCCTCCGCCTTGATCACCGGCGTGACCACCGCGACCAGGCCGGCGGCGAGCGCCTGAGCGGCGTCCTCGGGGAGCAGTACGCCGCCGACCCGCCGGAGCGCGTCGAGCGCTTGGGCGAACCCGGTCAGGTCGGCGGCGTACGCGCGGGTCACGTCAGACCCAGCGCGGCGAGTCGGGCTCGTCGCTCCACAGCCGCAGCACGCGGGCCGCGGCGTCGCCGGCCTGGCGCATCACCGGCGGGGGCACCGACCCGAAGTCGTGGCCGATCGCGAAGACCGTGACCGTGGTCGTGTCGCTGACCATGTCGAACGCGAACGAGTCCGAGCGCTGGCCGGCGAGCTCGGCGACGGCGTCCGGCCCCTGGCGTACTGCTCGGCCGCTCGGCGAGTCGAGCCCGGAGAGCGACGCGAGCGTGCGGCGAACCGCGGCGGCGACCGTCGTCATCCGCGGCATCCGCGGCGTCCAGTCCTGTCCGGAGTTCATCCCTGGGCCTCTTTCGTCATCGTGATCTCGGTCGTGCGGTAGGTCTCCAACGTGTCGCGGTAGCCGCGGGTGCGGACCGCGGTCTGCCTCGTGACCTCCAGCACCGCGAGCACCTGGTTGGCTTCGGCGATCAGCTCGACGAGCGTCCGCCCCTCGGCCTGCTTGGGCCACACCTCGCGGGCCGCGTCTACCCCCTGCTGGTAGGCCTGCACCTTGTGCATCATGTCGCCAAGCAGGTGCTGCGTGCAGGTGGGCGGGTCGGACGCGGGGAACGAGGGGGCGCCGCAGTCCTGCGCGTTCTCGCCGTCCCAGGGGATCATCCGCACGCACGGGCGGGCGACGTAGCCAGAGGTCATGATCGGTATCCCTTCGCGGTGGCGGTCTCGGTCGGGATGCGCTCGACGAGCACGATGCGCGTCGGGTCGGTGTCCCACACTTCGTCGATCATGGGGAACACGCACTCGCTGCACGCGTCGGCGGTGAGCTGGTTGCCGTCCATGTCGTAGGCGTAGATGTTGCACTCGACGCGGGCGCCGTTGAGACCGCACTTTTCGCAGGCCTCGCCCTGGTTGTCGACGGTGTCGACCGCGACGTAGCGGATCAGGTAGCTGCTCAAGACGTCGCGCTGCGCCATCGGCACCGTGACGTTTTGGAACGGGTGGGTTGTCCGCTTGATCCACGCGTTCATCAGGGGTTTTGCCATGTGGGGGTCCTCCGGTTCGTCGTTCCCTCTGCCGGGAACGATACCCCCCTCTGGCGGGGGGTGTCAAACCAGGCGGACCAACGCGTACGCCGCGGCCACCACGTAGCCGACCACCCCGCCCAGCACCACCAGCGCAGTCCAGTCGACCCCGCCGACCACCGCCCGGTGCCCGCCCCCCGCGTGCCGAAGCTCGCGAGGGACGTGCACCCGGCGGCCGCCGGTTCGGTGATGGCGACCCATCAGAACGGCGGCTCGTCGGCGAACCCGCCCCGGTTGCCGGAGTGGGCCGGAGGCGCGCTACCCCAGGGGTCGTCGCTCGGCGGCTGCTGGCGCTGCTGCTGGGCCGGACGCTGCTGCTGGGCCTGCTGCCCGCCGGAGCGCTCCGCACGCTGCGAGCGCGCCGGGTGGAACTTGATCGACGGACCCATCTCGTCCACCGTCAGTTCCATCACGGTTCGTTTCTCGCCCTCGGACGTCTCGAACGAGCGCTGGCGCAGCGTGCCGATCGCGATGACCCGGTCGCCGCGCTTGAACGACTCGGTCACGTTCTCCGCCAGCTGACGCCAGGCGTTGCAGCGGAGGAATAGCGCGTCGCCGTCTTTCCATTCGTTCGTGCCCTTGTCGAAGTACCGGGGCGTCGACGCGACCGTGAACGAGGCGACCGCGACGGAACTCGCGGTGAACCTGAGTTCCGGGTCGGACGTCAGGTTGCCCACAATGGTAACGGTGGTTTCGCCTGCCATGACTATTCTCCCTGGAGTTTGCGGAGCGCTTCCATTTCCTTACGGCAAAAGAGCGGGTTTTCTCGGATCTGTTCCACGAGGTAATCCGCGTACTCCTGCTTGGTCCAGCCCTGCATCTCCATCGGGAAGCGATCGAAGTACTTCGATTCGTCGATGCAGTCCCAGTCGGCCTCTCGCAACTTCTCCGCGATCGTCGCGACGATGGGCCGGAGCACCTCGTCCAACTGGTCGCGGAGGGTGGGGTCCGCGTTGAGCGCGTTCGCGAAGGCGGGCGTGCGCTCGTCCGCCTGCCCTGACGCGATCTGCCAGCCCGCGGCGAGGTAGCGTTCCGCCGCTTCGATCGCGCCATCCATGATCTCTGTTGCGCTACACCAGCCCATGCCGGTCCCTTTCGATTAGACGGGGGTGAGGTCGTGCGCGGCCGCGGAGGAGGTGATCCCGCCACCCACGTGTGGCGGGTCCTCCTCCGCGTTGCCGAGTCCGTTCAGCGTCTGGATCAGTCTCCATCCGGCGACCACCGCCAGGCCGCCTTTGACCAGAACGAAGGGAGTGCAGATTGCGATGCACGTCCACAGGAAAACCATTGCGAAACCATTGACGGTCTTATCCGAGCGCTTGATCCACGCCCGGAGCTTCGGGGGAAACACTTACGTACGCCTTCCATTGTTCGGACCGGGCGAGCCACCGGCGCTCATCGACCCGCCGATGGACTTCAGCACCGACTGGTATCCGGAGAGTGAGGCGCGAAGATTGTGCATGGCAGCGGCCACTACCTTTTTCTGCATTTCGGCCGCCGTCTTTTGGAGGTAGAGATCCTTTACCGCGACCAGTGCAGCCGCCTTCCGGTCGGCCTCCGCCCCGCCAGCCACGCCAACGAGCGCCTCCGCGTAGCCCATCTCGTAGGCGGCCCCCGCCTCGTAGGCGAGGCCGATCAGCTGCGCCTCGTAGACGGTGCCCGCGTCGATGCGCCGGACGACGTCAAGGATCTGCTGCTCCAGCATCTCCGGGGTGTAGTGGACAGTCGGGTCCACGTGGTCGAGCTGGCGGGCCAGCCGGTGCAGCAGCCCCTCCGCGACGTCCTCCGGCGGGACCGGCTGACGGCTGACCTCGGTCGCGCTGCCCTCCACTTCCCATGGCGGCTCGTCCGGGTAGGGGTTCGGCGCTGCTCCCGCCGGCGCCAGCGGGTAGAGCGGGAACACCTCGTAGCACCCGCACAGGATGATCGGATCGCCCGCGCCGTCCACGGTGACGTCCGCCCGGTTGGCCTGCGGGCACGAGCCGTGCCCGCTGTTGATCAGCCGGTCGGCCACGTAGTCGGCGCCGCGTTCCTCGTGCTCGCGGGCGAGGTCGGCCGCGTCACCCACGGGCCACATCCCTCGCGCTCGCCGCGGCCTGGGTAGCCGTGGCCTCCACCCTGTCCAACAGGTTGCCGTTGAGCTTCAGGTGCATGGCCAGGTTCGCGCCTTCCACGATCATCCCGCCCAGGCCTTGCGCCTGCACCGCTTCGTTGATCCGGTCCAGGCGGGCGCGCGCCTCGGCGAGCGGAACCGAGTTCAGCTTGTTCAGCGCGGCCACCACGGCGATCGCCTTTTCGCCGGGGGTCCGGTCGTCGATCGGCTCGGCGACCGGCGGGGCGGGCTCGTCCGCGGGCGCCTGCTGCGCCTCGTGCCGCTCGTGCTCGACGCGAGCCCGGTCGCGCTGCGCGGCCTGCTGGTCCTGGTACCGCCGGTCCTCGTCAAGGTCGATCGGCGGGGTCGTCTCGCCGTCGGACTCGGGGGCGCCGAACGGGATGCACAGCCCCTGCAAGAGCGCGTACTTGAACGCCATCGAAGCGGCCTTGCTGGTCGCCTTGTCGCCCAGGTCGCGACCTTCGCCGACCATCTCCAGCGCGTGTTCGGAGCCGTCGTCCGGGTCGACGAACACGTACCGGGCCTTGATCGTTACCGAGGTCCACAGCCTTCCGGACGCGGTGAACTGGTCGGACGTGCTGCTGACGATCTCCGTGCGGAGGATGAGGCCCACCTCGCGGATGCCGTGACCGACGGCGTCCATGGCGGCGTCGATCGAGCGGAACCCGTAGCCGCCCATCTTGACGTCGGCCACTTTGTCCTTGGTCAGCGCGGCCACGTTCTTTTGGAGCTGGAGCACCTTGCGCAGCACACCCTGCCCGCGGCTGCTGAAGCTGACGACGGTGTCCGAGGTGGCCGGGGTGCGGTGCTCGAACTCGGCCATGCGCTTGGTCAGGGCGTCGATTGCCCGGCCGTAGGAGCCCTGCTCTTGGCGGAGGTGCTGAACGTCCTTGTCGAGCTCGGCCTGTTCGCGGTTCAACTTCTCCACGTCGTCGCCCAGCTCGGCGGGGTGGTTGACCGCGCGGATCTCGGAGAGCGTCACGCGGATGTCCTCGCGCAACTTCTCGTAGGCGGCGACGTCCTTCCCTGCCCAGTCGCCCACCCTGGCGACGGTCTCGGCGACCTCGTTCAGCGCCTTGCCGAGTGCGTCGATGTCCTGGTCGAGCGCGGGCACCTTGGCGAGCGCGGCCGCCTGCTCGTCGGTGAGCGTGGGGCCGCTGAAGCTGACGGCGGACGCGCCACTGCCCAGGCTCTCGATCTTGCGGTCAAGGTCGGTGATGAGCGCGAGCGCCTGATCGGCCTTCTCGCTGGCGGTGGGCTTGCGGCCGCTCGGCGGGGGCACCACCGGCGGCGTGTCGGATACGGGTTCGGTCGGGCCGTAGGACGCGGGGGAGGACATCGGGTTCAGTCTCGATTCAGTAGGAGCCGGTGGCCACGAAGTGCTGGAGTCCGGCCTCCAGCACGTGGGTCACAGTCTGTCCGGGCACACCGACAATCGCGTTCCTGATGCGGTGGTACTCCGCGATCGGCACACGGAAGCGGTAGTTCTTGTAAGGGGCGCCCGGTCCTCGCGTGTTGTCCCGCGTCTTGGCCACGTTCGGAATGACCAGCGGTTCGTAAGCGAGGTTCTCGAACTGGTACTTCCGCTTGACGTCGGTCGGACCCGGCACGAACTCCGGCACGGGCGCCGGCCCGACGGGGTCCCGGTTCAGCGCGGCGTACAGGATGTGCCGACCCACGTGCGCCATGTCGTCGCCGACGCTCTTCGCCTTGGACTTCGCCCGGACGTAGAGCGCGGTCGGCACGACCAGCTCGAAGGTGTGGTACGGCCGTTCGGGCGCCACGGGACGCGGCGTCTTGGCCGCCTTCGGCTTCGGCTCGCGCTTCGCCCGCGGCTGACGCTGACCGGGCAGAGGCTTCGCCGGTTGAGCCTTGGGCAGCAGGTCAAGTGCTGTCTTCGTCATGGGTACCCCCTTTCAGCGGTGGTTGTCTTCGGCAACCGTACCCCCTACTGTGGTGGGATGCAACCCAACGGAACCCCCTGGACCATGCGGGCCTCGCGCCCGATCATCTGGGAACGGTGCGGCGGACGCTGCGAGGTCAGCGGCAAGCCGATCGAGTTCGAGACGTTCGACGCGCACCACCGGCGCCTGAAAGGCATGGGCGGGACCAGCCGCCCCGACCGGGACGCGCCGTTCAATCTGCTCGCGCTCCACCCACAGGTGCACAACCCCGGTCCGGGGACCGTGCACGGCGAGCGCGACTGGTCGATCAGCCGCGGCTACATGATCGAGAAGCACAACCAGGCGCCGCAGAGGCGGCCCGTCCTGCTGTACGACGGGCGCTGGGTGCTGCTGACCGAGACGGAGTTCTACGTGCCGTTGCCGTGGACCTGAAGTTCGCCGGGCAGGATTTGAACCTGCGTTTCCGCCCCTGCCCGGACCTCTTGATCCAGGTGGTCGGCGGCGTCCTGGGCCGCTAAACGACCGGCGAAGCCAAGCTTGCGCGGACTAGCGCTTCCGCTTCAGTCGCAGGATGCGGCAACCGTCGTCGCAACGCGGGTCCTTGCAGCCAGTGCACATAGGAGACCTCCGGGTTCCTGATGATAACGTTCGGTGAGTAAAGGAAATGCCCCGCGACGGTGAGACGTCCGGGGCAGTGGAGCTAGACCTAGGTGGAGGACTGCTCAATGAGCGAGCTTAGCCTATTCGTGACCCCCGCGGTGTCGACCCCCGCGGAAGCGTTCGAGTTCAACGGCCAGTCCATCCGGACCGTGATGCTCGACGGCGAGCCGTGGTTCGTCGCACTCGACACCACTCGGATTCTCGACCTCGCCAACCCGCGGACCACGATGGCGCTGCTGGATCCCGAGGACAAGGGGGTCCACACCATGGACACCCCTGGCGGACCGCAGCGTCTCGCCATCGTGAACGAGTCCGGCCTGTACTCGCTGATCTTCCGGAGCCGCAAGCCGGAGGCTGAGGCGTTTCGGCGGTGGGTCACCCGCGAGGTGCTGCCCGCCATCCGTCGCACCGGCCAGTACGTGCCCGCCCCCCGCGTGCCCCAGACCCTGGCGGAGGCGCTCCAGCTCGCAGCCGACCAGGCTCGTCAGGTGGAGGCGCTGGAGCAGGCTCGCCGCGAGCTGGAGCCGCGAGCGCAGGGCTACGACACGTGGGTGGCGACCGGCGTCACCGTGGAGATCGGCGCCGCGGCGAAGGTGCTCGCGAGCTTCGGCGTCAAGGTCGGCCGGACGCGCCTGTACCGCGACCTCCGCGCGCAGGGCTGGGTGTTCCAGAACTCGACGGAGCCGATGCAGGGAGCCGTTGAAGCGGGGTACGTGGTGGTCGAGTTCGGCAAGGCCTACCTCCACCCGAAGACCGGCGAGACGGTGAGCGGTGAGCCGCGGACCAGGCTCACCCCGAAGGGGCTGGAGCGCCTGCTGGCGGGCCGGTACGGCGTGCCCGTGTCCGACGCGTTCCGCTCGGCCGTCGCCGCGGCAGGTGAGGCGTGAGCGTTCAGGCCACCACCTGGGTTTGGGAGCACAGCGAGTCGACCGGGAACGCGCGCCTCGTGCTGCTCGCGGTAGCTGACGCCGCCGACGCGCACGGGGGGAACTCGTGGCCGTCGCAGGAAACCTTGGCGACCATGGCGCGGGTGAGCGTCCGCACGGTGCGGCGCCTGGTCGCCGACCTCGTGGAGCTGGGCGAGCTGGAGGTGATCGAGCACGCGGGCGGAACGGCGTTCACGCGAGCTGACCGGCGGACGCACCTCTACCGCCTTGTGAAAATGCCTGGTCAGAACGGGCGGACAACCGTGTCCCCCCGTCCATCCACGGGCGGACAACGGGCCACCGACGGGCGGACAAAGCGAGCGCCACGGGCGGACACTGGTGTCCCTATAACACCCTCTTTGAACACCCCTAAGAACAACTACCCCTCCGGGGGGGCGACGGTTCCCGCCGCGCCCGCTGAAGACGTACCGTCGACTGCTCACCCCGAACAACGCTCGGAGGACCCGATGCCTCGTCCCAAGCCTGCCGCCGACGCGCCGGCGCTGTTCGACGTCGAGCGCCCCACGCCGCCCCCTGCGCCGTTCTCCGCGGCCTCCGTGGTCGGTGCCTACGTCACCAGCTACCAGGCGCACCACGACGCCGTGAGGCCTACGCGGGGCACCCTCGGTCAGGTGTCCCGCGCGGCGAAAGCGCTCATCGACGCGGGCGACGCGACGGAGGAGGAGCTGCTCGCGGCCGCGGTCGAGCTGGGCAAGACGGCGTTCGCGAACCTGGACCGCCAGGTGATGATGGCCCGCCGGTCCTCGCGCGGTCCGAGTCGCGTGGAGCCGACCGGCTCGGCGGCGTGGCAGGGCTCCGACGAGGCGATGACCGCCGAAGCCGACCGCCTGGTGGCGGAGGATCCGGAGCTGGCGGCGTGGCTGGCGGGCGCTGACGCGCAGGTTCCCGCGTGATCGGGCTCGCGTCCCCCGGCGATAGGGGGTACGGTTGGAGCATGGGCGACAGCAGGCGACTCGACGACCGCGTGAACGCGGCGATCCAGAAGCGTGCCGCGATCGATCGAGCGGCGGAGGCCAAGCGGCTGAACCGGCCGCCATGGGCATCCGTCGTCATGGACATCGCGGCGAAGAACGGCGTCGAGCTGAGCAAGCTCCGGTGGCCGTCGGACGCGGAGATGCAGGCAGCCGACGAGCGGGCCGGCATGGAGTGGCGGCAGGCCAAGACGCGCGTCCAGCTTTCGCGGATGCCGGTCGCCTACCGGGACGCGGAGCTTCCGCGCAGCCCGTCCGGCGTGATCGCGCTGAAGTGGCTGCGCGACTTCCGCGCGGGCGACCGCAAGCCGCTCGCGATCCTCGGCCCGACCGGCACCGGCAAGACCTACACGGCCATGGCGCTCGCGCGGTTGCTGCTCACGGAGGATTCCGTGCCGGTCACCATCGTGACCTCCGCGGACCTGATGGCTGCGCTTCGCCCGTCGACGGTGGCTGAGCACGCAAACTTGGACCTGATGGCGCTCGCCGTCGCCCCGGTGATGGTGCTCGACGACCTCGGCGCGGAGCGCATGTCCGACTGGACGGAGGAGCAGCTGTACCGGCTGGCGGACGAGCGGTCCCGCAACGCTCGTCCGACCATCGTCACGAGCAACCTGGAGGGCTCGGCGCTCCGTGCCCGCTACGGCGACCGCGTGATCGGTCGCCTGTTCGGCGGGGCTGCGCTGATCAAGCTCGACGGCGCCGACCGTCGCGCGCTCCCCGAGGGTTTCTGACCTGCCTGCCCGCCCGTTCGCGCTCCGCCAAGCTCCGGGCGGGCAGGCCTTCCACTCGACGAGAGGTGCACGGCATGGTCTCGGTCAGACAGGTTGTCGACCGGCTCCGAGAGGTGGGGCTCACGGTCCACGAGTGGCCCGGTTGGGACGGCCGCGGCAACGAAGGCGTCGGGCAGATCGACCCACGCGGCGCCGTCCTGCACCACACCGGTTCCGCCTACGGCAACGCGTACCAGACGCTGGTCACGGGCCGCGCCGACCTTCCCGGCTTGCTATGCAACTTCGCCGGGAACGCGGACGGGACGTTGACGGTCGTCGGCTCCGGGCTCGCCTGGCACGCCGGCCCCGGTGGCGGACCGAACCTCGGCCCCCTCGCGCAGTTCGGGACCCGGCTCAACCGGCAGACCCTCGGGCTGGAGATCGTCTACCCCGGATACCAGGCGATGACCGCGGCCCAGCGTCACGCCGCGCTCGTGTTCTCGGCGGTGGTCGCGGAGCTGTGCAGCGGTGGTGACGTCAGCTGGATTCGCGGTCACGGCGAGGTGAGCAGTGAGGGCAAGTGGGATCCGGGCCGCGGTGACGGCACATCCCGCATGATCGACATGGGCGCCTTTCGTCAGGAGGCGTCAACCATCCTGAACGCGGAGGACGAGATGCTCACGCCGAACGACGGAAACACCAGGTGGGCCGCGGCCAACCCGTACCTGCCGGACAACTCGCCGAACAAGGTCGAGACGCACCCGGTCGCCTCTTGGGTGGGCTGGTCGGCGTTCCACGGCCTGGAGGCGGTGCGCCTGGGCAGGCTCAGCCTCGCCATCCTGACCGACCTCGCCAACGACCCGGACATCACCCCGGCCGCGCTGGAGGACATCGTCCGGCGCAGCGACGCGGAGCACGCGCCCGTGGTGGCGAGCATGGTCGTTGCGGGTGTCAACGCGGAGATCAGCGACCTGGTGCGCGAGGCGCTGGAGAAGGTGCAGGAAGACGACAGCGACAGCGACGTTGCCGCTCTGCTGCGCCGGATCGCGGGCCTGGTCCCTGCGCCGGCCTAGCCTGATCAACTGCACTGCGCGAGCCCCTGTCACCTGCGCGTGACCGGGGCTCGCGCTGTTTGGTACCCCCCTTGTGGGCGGGTATGCTGATCTTGTCCGATGACTGCCGATCGAGAGGGGTGCGACGTGGGCGCGAAGACAGGCGTCAAGCCGAAGCCGAAGCCCCCGAAGGTGCCGCGCGCGAGGTGCGGCGCGCAGACGCGCAGCGAGGACAAGCACGCGTGCCGGCTGTACCCGCTGAAGTTCTCGAAGCGCTGCAAGCTGCACGGCGGCAAGACGCCCGGCGCGATCAAGGCAGCCGAAGCGGCCCGCGCGCAGGCCCAGCTGGACAAGTACCTGAAGCGGCTCGACATCGACCCGGAGCCCGTGACCGACCCGCTCCGCGCACTCGCCGACCTCGCGGGCGAGGTGACCCGGTGGAAGAACCTCGCGCGGATGTACGTCCAGCACCTGGAGTCGTTGCGCTACAGCGGCTTCCAGGGGGGCGAGCAGATCCGCGGCGAGGTGGTCATCTACGAACGCGCCATGGACCGGTGTGTCCAGGTTTTGGCCACGATCGCGAAGCTGAACATCGACGAGCGGCTGGCCGCGATCGACGAGCGCCAGGCCGCCACCGTGGACCGCGCGCTGACCGCGGCACTGGAGGAGTTGGGTCTGCCACCGGAAGACCGTCAGCGGGCCAGTGAGACCCTCGTGCGCCACCTCCGGATCGTCGCTTGACCAGCCTGCTGGACCGGGTCGCCGACCGGCGCGAGCGGCGCCTCAACCCACAGCCGTCGAAGATGGCGCAGCGCTTCCGCACGCCCGGCGAGCTGGCCCGGTTCATCCGCCCGGACACGCTCCAGACCCCGATGCTCGACCTGATCGACGACGCGATCATGCAGGCCAACGCCGGCGAGCACCGGCACTGGATCATCAACACCCCTCCGCAAGAGGGCAAGTCGACCAGGATGCAGGCGGCCGCGCTGTGGCTGCTCGGCCAGGACCCGACTCGGCGCGTCGCGTTCGCGAGCTACGAACAGGGGCTCGCCACCGTCTCCAGCCTGGCGATCAGGCAGTTCATCGAGACGCACGGCTCGACCGCGCCCGGTCGTCCGGACGTGGACCGCGAGGACGTGTTCGGCTTCCGGATCGACCCGGCGCGCGGGGCTGCCCACCGGTGGGCACTCGCCCCGAACGAGGATCTCGAGTTGCCCGGTGGCGTGATCTCCGCCGGCATCGGGTCGGGCCTCACCGGCAAGGCGGTCGACGTGATGATCGTCGACGACCCGATCAAGGACGCGATCCAGGCGGACTCGCACACCGTGCGGAAGAACCTGAAAAACTGGTGGGAGTCCGTCACCACCACCCGCCTGGGCCGCAACGCGATCGTCATCGTGGTGCAGACCAGGTGGCATGAGGATGATCTCGCCGGGTGGTTGATCGACATCGACGACCCGACCGCCCCGAAATGGAAGGTGATCGCGGTCGCCGCCCAGGCGCTCGCCGAAGACCCCGCGCAGAAGATCGGCCCCGACCCGCTCGGCCGTCAGCCCGGCGAGTGGATGATCTCGGCGCGCGGCCGCACCCCGGAGGAGTGGGTGGCCAAGCGTCGCGACATGGGCCGCGGTGGTCGCTGGTGGAACGCGATGTACCAGCAGCGCCCGGCGCCCCCCGAAGGCGGCGTGTTCAAGCACGAGTGGTTCAAGCGCGACCGCATCCACACCTTGCCGCCGATGGGCAGGGTCATCGTGGAAGTCGACCCCGCCGACAACACGGGCGAGGGCGACGAGGCCGGGATCATCGTGGCGGGCACCGCGACCAACGGCCGGCACATCGTGATCGCCGACTACTCCGGGCACTACACGGTCGCCGGGTGGTTCCGCCGCGCCTACTTCGCCGTGATCGAGCACGAGGCGCACATCCTGAGGTGGGAGTCCTCGCTGTCCCGGCTGAAGTTCTCGGCGGCGAGCGTGTGGAAGGCGCTGCGCAGCGAGGCGCACACGCTGCTGACGTGCTGGCGCGAGGCCTACGGCCAAGAGCCGTTCGCCGCCGACGCTCCCCCGCACCGCAACGTGGTCGACGCCGCGGTGCGCAAGCTCGCGCGGCCGCTGGACTCCGACGAGGACGACGGCCTCCAGCACGATCTGCTGCTCGAACTCTGGCCGTACGTGCTCGGCGTGCTGCGCCTGCCGTCCACCGGCCCGCGCGTGCAGGCCCACCGTGCGGAGGGCGACAAGCTCCAGCGCGCGGAGCTGGTCGAGCCGCTCTACGCGGAACGCCAGGTGTCGCACCTTGGGTTTCATTCCGATCTCGAACACGAGATGGCCACGTGGATGGTCACGCAGAAGAGTCCGAACAGGATGGATGCTGTAGTGCACGTGCTGCTGGAGCTGTCCTCGCACGGCGGGGGCGGCGAGGTGGTCGCGAACCCAACCCGGTTGCCGCGCCACCTGGGAGTGCGGTCGCAGATCCTGCCGTCCTCGGCCAGCGTCATGACCCGGAGGTGAACCGTGGATATTCCGCTCGGACCACCGCGCGACGTGCCCCATCGGGCGCGCGTGATCAGCCTCCAGGTGGAGCAGCTGCTCGACGGCACGATGAGGTTGTCGACCCCGCACGCTCGCGGGTGGGCCGCGGTCGCCCGGACGCCGGCGGAGCTGGCCCGCAGTCTGTCCGCCGCGTTCATCGAGACCAGCGTTGCCGCCTACTCGCGGGCGCGCGGCGAGGCCTACGACTTGGACGTGCTGACGAGCCACGTGCCCGGCGACGCGTTGGCGAACCTGCCTCCGCAGCGGGTGCGCTCGAAGTCGCCGAACCGGCGGAAGGCGCACAGTCCGGCGGACTGGCAGAAGGTGACGATGGCGGATCGTTCGGGTGCGGTGTGGCGGTCGCCGGGTGGCCGGATGTACGGCGAGGACACGCAGGCGGTGCAGTCGGTGATCCGTAAGCGCGCGTCCATGGGCCTACCGACTTGATACCCCCGTCCAACGGGGGTACGCTGGCGGGATGGACATGGACATCAATGGAGCACTGCGACGGCTGGAGTGGGCCGGCTTCACGGTCACGTTCCAGCCCAACCCGGACGAGGCCAACGAGGCGCGCTACCTCGGCGTGAGCACGGACGGGTGGTTCGCCACCCGCGTCCGCCTGCCGGTCGGCGCGACCGCACCCGAGGTGCACATCGGCATCCGGGCGGAGCGCAAGCCTGACGCGTTCGTGTACTGGCGCCCGTCGTCGATGCCGATGCTGAGCCGCGGCCACGCGCTGGTGACCGCCTTCGAGTTCGTGGAGGTCGTTCGCCACGCCATGCAGTAACCCGGATGGGGGTATGCACCCCCGATGGTAGGGGGTATGCTTCAGGGGACGGAACAACCGGAGTACCGGAAGGACCAGCATGGGCAGCGAAGAGAACGAGCAGCGCCGACGCTTCCGCGAGCAGCAGAAGCGCGAGGCAGACGAGCGCCGACAGGCCGCGCTCGACGCCGCGGCCGCCGAAGAGCGGACGCGTGCGGAGTACGGCAGGCGCGAAGACGCCAAGATCGATCAGGAATTCCGCGGCCTATTCGGTGACGCGTCCCTGGAGGAGTTGCGGGAAAACCTGGACTGGATGGACGACGATGCCGTAAAAGATCGCATCAGAAAAATCGCCAAGGCGCACAGCAAGGGCGATAACAGGCGCGCTAGAAGGATCGCCAAGAGGAATGCGCCCGCCATCAAAGCCGCAAACAAAGCGGCAAAGAATAAGAAAAAGAAAGCAAGCGGCTGTGGCCTGCTGTCCATCTTTCTCGTGAGCGGGCTGGTCGCAGCGTTCGGGTCGGCCGGTTGGCTGGCCATCGACACGATTGGAGCACTGATCAAGTGACGAACTTCGGCAGGCCGGGCGACGTCGGCGGGGCAGCGGAAGACCCGGAGCGTCAGCCGACCCGTGAAGAGGTCGCCGACGCGCTGGAGGACCGCGAGCAGGGCACCGCAAAGGAGCGCCTGAAGGCGGCCCGCAAGGACAGCGCGGCTCGCGGTAACCGCAAGCGCTAGACCCACCAGGACGGAGCCTGACGTGTACGTATATGACCGGAGCGGCAACTACAAAGGGCGCGCGGGCGGACCTGTCCGCGACGTCCGGACCGGCAAGCTCCAGCACATGGGACCCCCGCGCCCGACCCCGACCGCGAAGAAAAAGGGCGGCTGTTTCAAGGCGGCCGCGCTGGTCGTCGGACCGCTGGCGCTCGCCGTCGCGGGGGTCGTCGCGCACGTCGCCGACTGGGTTTGACTACCCCTGCCCAGGACGGGTAGGGTTCCCGTTGCCGGCCACCGGAACTCGCGAGGGGGAGCCTTCGCCGGTCCGGCTTCAACTTCTCACCGCCATTCGGATTACCGGTGAGACGGGGGCGACGCACCTGACATGGAAGGTGCGTCACGTTCGCCAGGCGGCTTGCCTCAAGTCGAGACGCCTGGCGAATACCCCGGCAAAGCTGCAACACCTCGCGCGCGCCGATGGGGGACTGGTCCAGGACAAGTGGCCGAAAGGTCCAGGGCAGCGACCAAGTCACGATTCGGCGCGGCGAGTGCGCAGGAATGGGAAGTGCCCGAACGAGCGCGCTGTTGGGGGCACCACTCCAGGGGACGGGGATAGCCTGGGGATCGGTCCGGCTCGGCACGCCGCGGGCACGGTGGGGTTCGACTCCCCCGCCGTGTCGTTGCCGAGTCGGACCCCTAAAACGCCGTGAGGTACCGCACCCCCGTGTGGCCTCTCGGAAGTGCCGGCGAGTCGGTTCGTCTCCTCCTCGCCGGGGCGGAGCGTGGCTCGTCCAAGCAGGACACCTCCGGGTTGGCGCTGGGTAACCGGCGCCACGGGGCGGGGAGATCAGGGTGTCAAGCCCCTGGCCACGCGCGCAGCGAGCAGTACCGCAGGGGTAAAGCGTTGTCCAGCGTGGACCTGGTCGGGCTGTGGTTGAACCTGGGTAGGGCCGTCGTGCTCGGACGTCACGGCGACTTGCACCAGGACGGGCGTGGGGACGGGTTGGCCCCGTCGCGGGGGAGACCCCGAAGACCGGTTCGAGTCCGGCTCGCCCAGCGGAAGCCCCTGCCGGTCACCAAGCGGCAGGGGCTTCCGCGCGTCTTGCCAACCCCCGTTCATTGGGGGTACGCTACGTCCATCACCGGAACGACTCACCAGAGGAGAACCACCATGCTGATCGGACAAGACCTGCCGATCCTGCTCGGCGACGAGCACGGCACCATGTGGGTGGACAACGCGAACGGCACGGTCACCAACACGGGCGACGAGAACGACGGCCGACCCGACCAGCACTGGGACGATGTCCCGGTGGAGGTCATCCGCGAGCTGCACAGCGGTCAGTGCCGCTCGCGCGGCGAGCTGGCCGAGTGCCCCGGTGGCCCGGACTGCGCGGAGTTCGAGCGCATCGCCGGCCTGTTCCTGGGCCTGCCGGCGTGAGCAACATCGGACCGAAGACGGGGGAACGATGGACCGGGGCGGGACCGGAACTCGACGGCTACCGCGTCGAGCTGTCCGCCGACGGCGAGGCGGCGTTCGTCACCGATCCGGACGGCGACACCACGTCGCTGTCCCGCGCGGCGTGGGTGCCCGTCGCCGACGCGCTGCTGGCGCTGCACGCCGCGGCCGCCCGGCGCTGACCTGGTGGGGGCGAGCACGGGCCGCGCTGCTCGTGCTCGCCTCCTTGCCTCTTGGACTGTCGATCGGCCTGCTGCTGCTGTGGGCCTACGTGGAATGGAGCTAGATCAACATGGACCCCGAAGACCCGATGAACATCGTGGACTCCGAAGTGGAAGCGCTCGCCCGGATACCGCTGCTCCAGCGTGCCGCCGTCCCGCCCGATCTGGAGCACCTGTCCGTCGCCGACCTGATCGGGTTCACCAAGTCGCTGGCCGACCTGAACCACGTGCTCGTCGACAACCTGAACTCCATGATCCGGGCGGCCGAATTGTTCGCGGCCTCCGTCGGGTCCGTAGTGGCCGCACAGGTCGAGCTGGTCGAGCGCCTGGAGGCCGACGAGCAGGCGGCCGCAGAGCAGGCGAGCGAGACTTCTGCGGCCGCGGACTGGCCGGGCAGTGTGCGCCCCGAGTCGCTGGGCGGGGCGAACCTCCCCGCCTGACCTGCGAGGACTTGCACATTACCCCCGGTCGTGGGGGGTAATGTGTGCCCGTTTCCGGAACGACCCGTCAGGGGAGAACCACCGTGTTCACGCTCGTGTCCCGCTCGCTGCATTCCGCGCTCTACGGCGTCCCCGTCTGGTGGCTGCTGGTCGCCTCGTGGTGGGACCTGTGCACACGCTCGCCGCTGGCCGCGCAGTTCTACCAGCCGGTGTGTCTGGCGTTCGCGCTGCTGGTGCTGGCGGGCTGTGGCGGCTACGTGTCTGCCGGCTTGCAACCCCCATCAGTAGGGGGTAGGGTTCAGCAGGACAGGGAACAACCCGACCAGGGGAGAACCGAGCAGCATGGACCACTTCGTCGCACTCGCGTGCATCGTCAGCGTGTTTTGGTACTCGCTGCCCGCCTACGCCACGGCGCCATCACGCGTCGCCCTGGTGCTGAGCACGCTCTTTCTGCCGGTCATCGGCTGGGCCTGGACCGTGCGGGCCGGCTACCTGGCCCGGCGCGAGCTCGCCGCGGGCCGCGCAACCGTGAGCGCGATGGAGGCGCACTGGCAGCGGCTGTGCGCCGTGGAGTTCTGGCGCGAGAAGCTGACCTCGGGAACCCCGGTCGAGAAGATCAACGCGGCTGAGCTGCTCGCGCTCTGGGGCGAGTCCGCACAGCCGCCCGACCTCGGCCCGATGGACTTCGACGGCTGATTTCCCCCATCACTTCGAGCGTGAGGAACTGACCATGATCGAACACGACGAGAACGTGGCCGACTTCTACCTGGGGCGCGGCCGCGACGCGAAGTACCTGGGGACCGCCGGCGACTGCTCCCCCGAGCAGCTCGCCGTGTGGCTCCGGTTCACCGCCGACAACCCGGAGGTCGAGCCGTTCCACGCGGCGAGCTTCAGCACCGCGGTGCTCGACCTGATGAACAACGACGAGCCGGTGCCGGAGCCCGACCACTACGGCGAGGTGCTGCGCTTCGGTCGTCGCTCGTGGACCACGTGGCCGCACGAGTACGACACCAGCGCTGGCACGGCGTGGACGTACAGCTTCGACAAGGGCTCCGTCTTCGTGGACCACAACGGCTTTCCGTTCGCCGTCATCTACTGCAACGGCGGCCGCAACCCGGTGCCGTACCCGACGCTGGCGCCGGCAGTCGCCCCGTCATGATCGGGTCCGTGCATCCCAGCGTGCGTATCACCAACGCCAACCCGAACGCCAGGCACCGCGGGTCGAACGGCTGTTTCGATCTGGTGCTCGCGCCGGTGGTCCTGCTCGCCACCGTCGCCATGATCTTCTGGAAGAGGACCCGATGAGCCTTGGCGGCAACCTGGTCCGGGCTAACAACATGCGGCCCGGTCAGACCCCGGAAAAGCAGAGCCTGCGCCAGCACCGGCAGTGGTGGCACGACGAGATCAGGCGCCGTGAGGAGGTCGACTCGGCGGACGTGGTGCCGCTGGCGCCGACCTCGCTCCCGCTGCTGCCTGCGCTCGCGCTGCTGCACGCCGATCTGCGCGACGAGTACCGCGACGCTCTACACGGGCGCCGGACCGTGTTCCATCGTCGGGTGCGGGTCCGCGGCGCCGACGGTCAGGTGCACGTCGTGTGGCGTATGCCGCTGATGGCGCCGTCCGCCGACCTGACGTCGCTGTGGCCGGGCCGTCTGGAGCCGCACGTGTCGCAGGCTGCCCACGCCTTGGTCGAGCGGCAGGCGTCCGCTGAGGCCGAACCGCGGGTGGGTCGCGCGCTGTTCCGTGCGCGGCTGCTCGGCTACGGGTTCTCGGCGAAGGTGGTGGACGAGGCGCTGACGCGCGCAGCGTCCGGTGCTCACGTGCAGCTGAACCGGAAGCAGTTCGGCAAGGCGGCACTGCTCGTCGACGGCGTCGAGCTGGCGGCGAACGGGGCGCTCACGTACGCGCGGGCGGTCGCCCGTGAGTCCTGATCTGGCGCTGTACCTGGCGCGGCAGGGGCTCCAGCAGGGGCCTCTGTCCAGCTCGACAACCCCCCACGATGTGGGGTACGCTTGTGGCTCGGAACCCGAACCCGAAGAGGACCCGATGCCACCTCACGTTCCGGCCGTCAACGGCCCGCGTACCTGCGAAGAGGCCTCGCGCAGCACGGTCGTCACCGTCACGCTGAAGCTGAAGGGATACCCCGAACTGCGCACGGGCGACGCGTTCGACAGCCGCATGTTTCGGCCGTCTCGGATCCGCGTGGTGGTGGGCCGCTCGACGGGCCGCGGCACCACGCTGATTTCCGCCCGCGT
>Ga0070685_10000092_pt1 | contig 55484 bp, 42 predicted proteins | sample KBSS13LmetaG_FD_65651 | JGI IMG/M metagenome (GOLD analysis project Ga0070685, IMG submission 65651) | Switchgrass rhizosphere microbial communities from Kellogg Biological Station, Michigan, USA - KBS S1-3L metaG | ecosystem: Host-associated > Plants > Roots > Rhizosphere ...
CTGCATCCCCTCGGTGAACTCGAGCTCCATCCCGAAGGTCTGGCCCTCCTCGACGTTCACCACGCCGTCTTTGCCGACTTTCTCGATCGCGTCGGCGATCACGTTGCCGATGTCGTCGTCCCCGGCGGAGATGGCGGCGACGCGGGCGATCTGGTCTTTGCCCGAGACCTCTTTGGACTGCTTGCCGCGGAGGTTGTCGACAACGTCCTCGACCGCCTTCTCGATCCCGCGGCGCAGGGCCAGCGGGTTGGCGCCGGCGGCCACGTTCTTCAGCCCCTGGCGGACGATCGTCTGGGCCAGCAGGGTGGCGGTGGTGGTGCCGTCACCGGCGACGTCGTTGGTCGCCGTGGCGACCTCGCGGACGAGCTGGGCGCCCTGGTTCTCGAAGACGTCCTCGACCTCGACCTCGCGGGCGATGGTGACGCCGTCGTTGGTGATCGTCGGCGCGCCGAATTTTTTGTCGAGCACGACGTAGCGGCCTTTCGGCCCGAGGGTGACCTTGACGGCGTTGGCGACGGAATCGACGCCGGCCTGCAGGGCCCCTCGCGCATCCTCTGCGTACTTCAGCTCCTTGTGAGCCATTCTTCTGGTCCTCCTTGGTTACGTAAGTCTGGGGTTGGAGAGCTAGGCGACCTTGGCGAGGACGTCTGACTCGCGCAGCACCAGCAGCTCGTCGCCCTCGACGGTCACCTCGGTGCCGCCGTATTTGGAGTAGAGGACTTCGTCCCCCTCCGCGACGTCGAGCGCGCGGCGGCTGCCGTCGTCATTGACTGCGCCGTCGCCGACGGCGATGACCTTGCCCTTCTGCGGCTTCTCTTTGGCGGTGTCGGGGAGGACGATCCCGCTCGCGGTCGTCTCCTCCTCCTCTACCGGCTTGACGATCAGCCGGTCCCCGAGGGGCTTCAGCTTCATCCGTAAACCTCCGTTATCGGTCAGTGTTGTCTGAAAAAGATCAGGAAATGCCGCTGTAGAGCCAAAATCCAGGCCCGGCGGCGGTTGGCACTCTCAGGGTCGGAGTGCCAACAAGAAGAAAGATAGCGAAGCGTCAGTCCATCGCCAAGAGGCGACAGCCGAGGAGGGACGAGATTCCCTCGCCGCCGCGGCGCATCACCCAGTCGTGGTTCCACTCGAAGACCGGCCGCAGCAGCGGCGCCATCAGGTTCATCCACGGCTTCGTCGTCTGCACGTTCCACTCGTAGAGAACGGCGGTGACGCCGTCCTGCTCGTAGAGCCGCCAACGCCCGATCCCTTCCAGCTCGCCGACCGCCCGCCCCTCCATCAGGGCCGGGTGCTCGATCCGGGTGATCGTGACGTCGAAGCAGATCCGGTAGGGCAAGAGGCTCCGCCAGACCATCCGCGAGACGCTGCCGAGCCCGTCGTCCTCGCCATGGCGCAGCTCGGTCGCCTCCTCCACCCCACGCCACCAGCGCGGCCAGGCCGCCTGATCGTGAATCGCCTCCCAAACCCGCTCCCGCGGCGCATCCAGGAGCCAGGTGGTGAGGAACGCGTATTCGGCCATCGCGCCTAGCCTACGGCCAGGGCGCGGGGGCGGTTCAGTTGTGGTGCGGCGTCTCGCCGTTGCCCAGATGCGTCGGCGAGGGCTCGACGATCTGGGAGAAGCGGATCACCGTGACCACGTCGCTGGCGTTGACCTCGCGGCTGTAGATCTGCTCGAGGAAGCGGATCTCCTCCTCGAGGCGGCGGAACTCCGGGTTGTCGTGCTCGATGTCGCGGCGGCTGAGGTCGCCGGCCTTCTTCACCTCGACGTCGTCGATCACGGCGGTGAAGATCTTCTCGCGCGGGCTGTGGCGGAAGCCGACCGTGACCCAGACCACCTGGCCCCGCTCGTACTTGTTGCTCTTGTCGCCGAGCCGGATCGTCGCCGTCTTGCGCCCCCGCTTGAGCTGGTCGACGAAGACCGCGGAATAGAAGTTCAAAACGTAGGTGCCGCCCCGCATCAGGCTGCGAGCGTATATCAGCGCGCCCCGCCAGCCGTCCCTGGACGTCTGTCCTAGGCGAAATAAACAAATTTGCGGTTTGCAATTGCGGCGCTCCAGATTCCCGAGCGGGCCGCCGATTCAGGCAGGGATGCGTAAATTCGGCATTCCCTCCCGCCTGCTTCTGTCCCTCCTCGTTGCAACCGCGGCATTCCTGCTGCTGCCGCTGGCCGGTCAGGCGTCGGCGATGAAGTGCGACGGCAAGAAGGTGACGATCAAGGGCACCCCCGGCGACGACCACATCGTCGGCAAGAAGGCCAGCGACGTCATCTACGGCGGGGGCGGCAACGACGTCATCACCGGTGGCCCCAACGGCAACGACACGATCTGCGGCGGCCCGGGCAACGACACGCTGGTCGGCGGGCGCGGCTTCGACAACCTCAACGGCGAAGGCGGCGACGACAACCTGCAGGGCGAAACCGGCTCCGACAACCTCGAGGGCGGCGCCGGCGACGACACCCTCTCCGGCTCCAAAGGCGCCGACGGCCTCAACGGCGGCGCCGGCAACGACGTCATCACCGGCTTCAAGGGCCCGGACAAGATCGACGGTGGCTCCGGCGACGACTTCGTCGACGGTCAGCAGGGCAGCGACAAGATCGACGGTGGTGGTGGCAACGACAAGCTGCTCGGCGACAAGGGCAACGACCAGGTCGACGGCGGCTCCGGCGACGACCACATCGAAGGCGGCCCCGGCGACGACAGCGACCTCAACGGGGGCGGCGACGCCGACGAAGTCTTCGGCGGCGCCGGCACCGACCACGTCGACGGCGGGCCCGGCGACGGCGACATCGTCCGCGGCGACGCCGGCACCGACGACCTGCTCGGCGGCGAAGGTGGCGACGACATCGTCTCCTACGCCAGCGCCACCCGCGGCGGCATCCAGGTCAGCCTCGGCAGCGGCACCGCCAAAGGCGACGGCCATGACAGCCTCAGCGGCTTCGAGGACGTGGTCGGTTCGCCACAGGGCGACACGATCGTCGGCGACGGCAGCTCGAACCGGATCGACGGTGGCGTCGGCGACGACACCCTGGAGAGCGGCGGTGGCGGCGGCCAGGCCTTCGGCGGCCCCGGCACCGACACCTGCGAAGGCTTCGCCGCGGAGAGCTCGTGCGGCCCCGAACCCTCACCCCCGCCGAGCCTCGCCTACGGCACCCTCAACCAGGGCCTCGACGGCACCAGCCTGATCATCCAGGGCAGCCCGCAGAACGACGACATCCACATCTCCCGCGGCCCCGACGCCTGGGTGATCTCCTCGGCGATCCCGATCTTCGCGGGCGACGGCTGCCAGACCCCGCCCTCCAACGCCAGCGGGATGGTCTGTCCCGACTCCGGCCCGACGCCGATCATCGTCGTCACCGGCGGCCCCGGCAACGACTCGATCGTCGTCGACCCCAGCGTCCCGGCCGGCGCCAAAGTCCGGATCAACGGCAACGCCGGCGACGACACCCTGGTCGGCGGCGACGGCGACGACGTGCTGGAAGCGGGCGAGAACTACAACGGGCCCGACAACGGCCACGACCGGCTCGAAGGCAACGGCGGCAGCGACGTCCTCTACGCCGATCCGGGCGGCGACGAACTGCTGGGCGGCAACGGCAACGACCTCCTTGTCAGCTCGGTCGTCACCTGCCAGGGGCATAAGTTCGACGGCGGCAGCGGCGAGGACACGGTCTCCTACGCCCGCTCGAAGGACAACCTGCGGGTCACCCTCGGCGGCAGCGGCGGCCCTCCCGGCTGCGGCAACCCCGACCAGGTGCTGAGCGACAACGAGAGCCTCGAGGGCTCCGACGGCCCCGACGTGCTGGTCGGCGACAACGGCGACAACAGCATCATGGGCCACCTCGGGGCCGACGTCCTGATCGGCAAGGGCGGCAGCGACTTCATCGACGCCGCCGACGGCCAGCGCGACAAGCAGATCGACTGCGGGGGCGGTGGCGACGAAGTCTCACGGGACGGCAACGACCCGCCCGGCACCAGCTGCTGAACCCGCGGAGCAGCTCAGCCGCCGAACCCCTCCTCGCCGATCAGCGGCACGAAGCGGCAGGGGCCGAGGTCGGTGATCTCGACGCGGTCGCCCTCGCGGCGCAGGAGCGTGAGCGTGTCCGCTTCGCGTCCCGTCGAGATGGGGACGACGAGGCGGCCGCTGTCGGTCAGCTGGGCGATCAGGGCGGGCGGGGCCGCCGGGGCGGTGGCGTGGACGGCGATCGCGTCGAAGGGAGCCCGCTCGGGGACCCCGAGGCTGCCGTCACCGAGGACGATCTCGACGTTCCTCACGCCCAGCGCCGCCAGCGTCTCCGCCGCCTCCCGTGAGAGCGGCTCGTGGCGCTCGATGCTGACGACGTGCGCGGCCAGCCGCGCCAGCACCGCCGCCGAGTAGCCGGATCCCGTCCCCACCTCGAGCACCAGCTCCGACCCCTCCAGCTCCAGCGCCTGGCAGATCGCGGCGACGATCCAGGGTTGCGAGATCGTCTGCTCCGCCGCGATCGGCAGCGCCGAGTCCTCGTAGGCCCGCTCGCGCAGCCCCGCCGGCAGGAACGCCTCCCGCGGCACCTCGCCCATCGCCGCCAGCACCCGCTCGTCCCCGATTCCCCGCCGCCGCAACTGCCGCTCGACCATGCGCTCGCGGGCGGCGGCGAAGTCGGTCATCGCTCCAGCGGATCCTGGAAGTACCCGGGTGGGAAGGTCCAGCCCGGAAAGCGGGAGTCCAGATACCCGCAGTGGCCATCCCAGGCCTCAGGCGCGAGCGCTTCCGGCCGCAGGAGCTCGATCCGCGGGCCGCGTTTCCTGCAGCCCCAGCTGAAGCCGAGGACGGCGCGGGCTTCGTGGCGGAACTCGAGCAGCTCGCCGCCGAGTCCGCAGAGGAAGCTGTGGGCGAGGAAGTCGAAGTCCTCGGCGTCGGCGTGGGGGGCGTCGAAGAGGGTCGGGGAGACGCCGTAGAAGCCGAAGGGGTGCGGCAGGTCCCCAAGCGGTTCGAAGCCGTCGGCATGGAAGCCGTCGCCGTGCCAGCTGTCGTCAACCAGCTGGATCCAGCCGAGCATGTCGGAGTAGCCGGTCGACGCAGGGGCGACGGTGGCGCGGCAGACGGGAAAGCCGCGCGCGAAGTCCCGACAGCCGAGGGCGGCCGGGTCGTCGTTCTCGCGGATCTCGACTTGGACCTCGCCCTCGACGCCGGCCCAGTTGAACGGCAGCGCAAGCGCCATCGGAGGCTGCGGCGATCCGTTCAAAGCGCCTCAGTAGATGTAGTTGCGCAGCTTCTCGGGCTCGAGCACGGTCACCCGGCCGCGGCCGGAGCGGACGACACCGGCACGCTCGAGCTCGGCGAGGAAGCGGCTGACCGACTCTCGGGAGGTGCCGGCGAGCTGGGCGAGGTCGGTCTGATTCATGTTGATCGTCACCTCTTCTTCCGGACCCCCGTCGCTGTCCTGGCCCTCGCGGCTGAGCTGGGCGAGGATGCCGGCGACCCGGCTGGGGACGGTCTGGAAGGACTGGCGGGAGAGGCGGACGTTGGCGGCGCGGAGGCGGCGGACGAGGCCGGCGACGAGCTTGAGGGAAATCTCGGGGTGACGGGCGAGCAGCGAGCGCACATCGCTGGCTGGCAGCGCCAGCAGCTCCCCCTCGGTCAGCGCCTCGGCGCTGGCCGAGCGCTTGTCGCCGTCGAGCATCGCCAGCTCGCCGAAGATCTCGCCGGGCCCGAGGGTGGCGAGGGTGATCGCGCGGCCGTCGGAGTGTTCGCGGGTGACCCGGAAGCTGCCGTCCTTGACGATGTAGCAGGCGTCGGAATCGTCGCCCTCGTGGAAGACGCGGGTCCCGGCGGGGAAGGTCCGCGGCACGGCCACGTGCGAGAAGCGCTCCAGCTCCCCCTCCTCCAGGTCGGCGAAGAGCGTCACGCTCTTCAGCAACTCGACCGCGCTCTGATCGGTCTCAGGCACTGCACCGATTATGGCAATGGTCTGGCCGGACGGCCAATTGCCTAGGCGGTGGCGGTGAGTTTGCGGGGGCCGCGGTTGAAGCCGGCGCCGACCAGGGCGTCCTCGTGACCGGAGCCGATGATCGCCTCGCCGTCGAGCTTCTCGACCGCGAGTTTCGGCAGCTGGCCGGCGGCGACGGCGTCGGCGAGGGCGCGCATCGCCTGCTCCAGCTCCTCGCCATCGATCTGCTGTAGGCGCAGGAGGCCGCGGCCGCCGCGCTCGACGAAGACGACCGGCTCGCCGTCGCGGAGGAGCAGGTGCGCACCCGGGGTGCGGCCGGGGCGGCGGCCGCTCTCCGATTTCGGCCAGGGCAGCGAGGCGCCGTAGGGATTGGCCGGGTCGGTGGCGCCAAGGACGAGGTAGGAGCCGTCGGCTTCGGGCAGCGAGCGCAGCCGCTCGACCGCGCCGGGGAGGGCGAACTGGGCGCCGCCGAGGCCCTCGACGAAGTAGCCGCGGCGGGCGGTGCCGAGCAGCTCGAGGTTGCCGAGCTCGCCGTAGAGGGTGGAGAAGCCGCCGGGGATGCCCTCGGCGAGGACGGTCTCGCGGGTGACGATGCCGTAGCGCTCCAGCATCAGCTCGGCCTGGGCGCGGAGCTTGGCGCCGGGGCCGGGTGCGTTGGCGAAGAGCGGCGCGGTCAGGCTCCAGCGGCCCTGGACGGCGGCGCCGGTGGTGCTGCGGCGGCGGGCGAAACGGCGGCCGGGGCGTTCTGACGGCGGCACTGCCCGCAGCCGCGGCGCCCGCAGCGGCGCGAAGGCGTCGTTGGTCACCTCTCCCGTCCAGACCAGGTCCCAGAGGGCGTTGTGGAGGTCCTCGGCAGGGTGGTCGAGCTCGACGACCAGGTCGAGCCAGAAGGAGGGGCCGGCGGCGAGGTGCTCGCGGATCGCGTCGTGGACCTTGCCGCTGAAGGGCTCCAGCTTCGAGTTCGCCGGCGGCGGCCCGGCGAGGCGGACGTCCTCGCGGAAGTAGAGGGCGACGCGGCCGTCGTTGCGGCCGAGGGCGCCGGCGCCGATCCAGACCAGCTCGCCGCTGGTGCAGAGCTCGTCGAGCCAGTTCTGCGAGTAGGCGCCGAGGCGGCGCGGGAGGATGTCCTGCTCCCAGGTTTTCGGCGTCAGGGCGATGCCCTGCAGCGGCACCAGCGCCTCGCGCAGGCGGTCGAGGCCGGCGCCGGTTCGGCGGAAGGCGTCGACGTTCTGCCAACTGGGCAGGAAGCGGGCGAGCTCGCGGGTGTCGGCCGCCTCGACCTCCTTGCGCAGACGGGCGAGGCTGGCACGGCGGACCCGGCGCAGGACTTCGGAGTCGCACCACTCGCGCTCGGTCCCCCCCGGCGCCAGCTCGCCGCGGACCAGCGCTCCTTCGGACTCCAGCTCGCGCAGCGCCGGCGAGGGGTCGACGCCGTAGCGCTCGGCCAGCTGCTGGGTCGGGAAGGGGCCGTGGGTGCGGGCGTAGCGGCGGACCAGTGCCCGCATCGCGTCGGGGTGCTCCTCGAGGAAGGTCTCCGGCAGCCCGGGCGGCTCGGGGACGCCGAGCGCGTCGCGGTAGAGGCCGGCGTCCTCGGCGGCGATGTAGCGCTCCTCGCCGGCTACGCGGACGAGCGCGACCCGCCGCTCGGCGACGAGCTTGTCCAGCATCGACTTGGCCGAGTAGCCCTCTTCGACCCGCTCCTCGCACTCCTCCAGCCGCATGTCGCCGAGGTTGCGCAGCAACTGCTGGAGGGCGTCGCGGTCGCCGGCGCGGCCGGCCTCGGTGCGGTGCTGCAGCTGCGCCTCGACTTCTTCCAGCGCCTCGGGGTCGATCAGTTCCCGCAGCTCCTCCTGGCCCAGCAGCTCGCGCAGGAGGTCGCGGTCGAGAGCCAGCGCCGCCGCCCGCCGCTCGGCGTTCGGCGTGTCCCCCTCGTACATGTAAGTGGCGACGTAGTCGAAGAGCAGCGAGGAGGCGAACGGCGAGGCGGTCGGCGTCTCGACCTCGACCAGGCTGAGCGCGCGGGAGTGGAGTTTTTCCAGGAGCTCGGCGAGCGCGGGCAGGTCGAGAACGTCGCGCAGGCACTCGCGGTAGGTCTCGAGCACGACCGGGAAGCGGGGGAAGTCCCGCGCCACCTCAAGCAGGCTCTGCGACTTGAGGCGCTGCTGCCAGAGCGGCGTGCGCTTGCCGGGGTAGGCGCGCGGGATCAGCAGCGAGCGGCTGGCGTTCTCGCGGAAGCGGGCGCCGAACAACGCCGATCCCGACAGCTCGCCCACAACGAGGTCTTCGATCTGGTCGGGGTCGATCAGGACGAGGTCGGCGGGCGGCGGCTCGTCGGCGTCGGGCAGGTGGATGACGATGCCGTCGTCGGACCAGATCGCGTCGGCCTCGAGGTCGCGTTCGTCGCGGATCTTGGCGGCGAGGGCGAGGCCCCAGGCGGCGTGGACGCGTCCTCCGTAGGGAGAGAGGATGCAGAGGCGCCAGTCGCCGATCTCGTCGCGGAAGCGCTCGACGACGATCGTCTCGTCGGAGGGGACGACGCGGGTCGCCTGCTGCTGCTCGCGCAGGTAGGAGACGAGATTGTTGGCGGCGCGCTCGTCGAGGTCGTACTCCTTGGCCAGCTCGGCCGGGTCGCGGGAGACCGCCTCACGGGCGAAGGCGCCGATCGCGCGGCCGAGCTCGGCGGGGCGGCCGATCCCGTCGCCCTTCCAGAAGGGGACGGCCCCCGGGGCGCCGGGGGCGGGGGTGACGATCACCCGGTCGCGGGTGATTTCCTCGATCCGCCAGGTACTCGAGCCGAGCAGGAAGGTCTGGCCGGGGCGGGCCTCGTAGACCATCTCCTCGTCGAGCTCGCCGACCCGGCGGCCGTCGGGGAGGTGGACGCCGTAGAGGCCGCGGTCGGGGATCGTGCCGGCGTTGGTGACGACCAGCTGACGGGCGCCTTTGCGGCCGTGGATCGTCCCTTCGGTGCGGTCCCAGACGATCCGCGGCCGCAGCTCGGCGAAGCGGTCGGAGGGGTAGCGGCCGTCGAGCATGTCGAGCACGTTCTCGAGCTGTTCGCGCGAGAGATCATGGAAAGGCTCGGTGGACGTCACGAGGCGCTCGACCTCGTCGACCGCCCACTCTTCCTGCGCCGCGATCGAGACCAGGTGCTGGGCGAGGACGTCGAGCGGGTTCTGCGGGATCGTCGTCTCCTCGATCTCCGCCTCGCGCATGCGGCGGGCGACGACCGCGCACTCAAGCAGGTCGCCGCGGTATTTGGGGAAGATCCGGCCTTTGGAGACTTCGCCCATGCGGTGGCCGGCCCGACCGATCCGCTGCAGGCCGCGGGTCACCGACTTCGGCGACTCGACCTGGATCACCAGGTCGACCGCCCCCATGTCGATCCCCAGCTCCAGCGAGGAGGTGGCGACGAGGCAGGGCAGCTGGCCCGACTTCAGCATCTCCTCGACGTTCGCCCGCTCCTCGTGGGAGAGCGAGCCGTGGTGGGCACGGGCGATCTCGACGTAATCCTCGGGCTCGCCGGTGTCCTCGTGGTGGCTGTGCTCGGTGGCTGGAAGCTCCTGTTCGCCTTCGCCGTTCGCCAGCTCGTTGAGTCTCTTTGCCAATCGCTCCGCTGCTCGGCGGTTGTTGACGAAGATCATCGTCGAGGTGTGTTCCTGGACGAGCTCGAGCAAGCGCGGGTAGATCGCCGGCCAGATCGAGCGCACATGCGCCGATGGCTCGATTTCCGTCGGCGGTGGACCGTCCTCGCTCGGATAAGCAGGTGCGCCCGGATCCGCCATGTCCTCGACCGGCACGACGATCTCCAGATCCAGCGCCTTCTTCTGCCCCGCATCGACGATCCGGCACTCCCGCTTCGGGCCGACCAGGAACTTCCCGATCCGCTCCAAGGGTCGCTGGGTCGCGGAAAGACCGATGCGTTGAACGAGGGAGTCGGGGGAGGGGTCGCCGGGCCCTCCCCGCTGTTTGCCCGCCGACCCCTCCCCCGACTCCCTCACCAACCACTCGAGCCGCTCCAGGGTGACGGCGAGGTGGGAGCCGCGCTTGGTCTGGGCGACGGCGTGGATCTCGTCGACGATCACCGCTTCGACGCCGGTGAGGATCTCGCGGACGCTGGAGGAGAGCATCAGGTAGAGCGACTCGGGGGTGGTGATGAGGATGTCGGGCGGTTCTTTGGCCATCGCCCGCCGCTCTTTCTGCGGCGTATCGCCGGTCCGCAGCCCAACCGCGATCTCGGCTCCGATCCCCCGTAGCGGCGCCCGCAGGTTGCGCTCGATGTCGTAGGAGAGCGCTTTCAGCGGCGAGACGTAGACGAGCTTGACGCCGGTCCCGAGCTCTTTCGAGCGGGCCAGCCTGTCGATCCCCCAGAGGAAGCTGGCGAGCGTCTTTCCCGAGCCGGTCGGGGCGCAGATCAGCGCGTGCTCACCGCTGGAGATCGCCTCCCAGCCACCCGCCTGCGCCGGCGTCGGCCCCTCGAAGGAGGCCTCGAACCAGCGCCGCGTCGCCGCCGAGAACGGCGCCATCGGATCGTTCTTCGCACTCGCTTTTTGCTTAGTCGCCAACCCACCGATCTTACGCGAGTGGGTCCACGGCCCCGAGCGCAAAGAGCGCCTTCAGCAGGGTGCGCGGGGGTGAACCGGCGGCGCCGGTCACTTAGGCACACGATGGTGGCGCCAAGTGACCAGGGACCGCTACACCGAGACCGGCGCATCTGGGCTCTGGTGAAGCGACAGCACGGGATGATCGCGCACCGTCAGCTGCTCGAGCTTGGTCTGGGTCGGTCGTCGATCCGCTGGCGGGTAAAGAGCGGACGTCTGCACCCGGTCTGGCGTGGCGTGTACGCAGTCGGGAGACCGGAAGTGAGCCCGCACGGTCGTTGGACGGCGGCGCTGCTGGCGTGCGGCCCGGGCGCCGTACTGAGCCACGGCAGCGCCGCAGCGCTGTGGGGGTTCGGGAGCGAGCCGCGCGGCCTCGTCGAAGTGTCGCTGCCGCCGGGCATGCGCAGTCGTCGGCCGGGTATCCGCGCGCACCGCCGGGCGGCGCTGCGGCCGGACGAGGCGACCGAACACGAAGGCGTAGCCGTGACCTCTCCGATTCGCACCCTGATCGACCAGGCGACCCGGCTGACGCCGCCGCGGCTCGAGCGGGCCGTCAACGAGGCCGACAAGCTCGAGCGGGTACGGGCGGACGTGCTCTACGCGGCGCTCGACGACCACAGCGGCGAGCCCGGCGTAGGCGCTCTGCGCCGGCTGCTCGATCCGCTCCACTTCCGGCTCAGCGACTCGGAGTTGGAGCGAGCGATGCGACCGGTGGCAAAGAGCGTCGGACTCCCCGTCCCTGAGACGAAAGCCTGGGTCAACGAATACGAAGTCGACTTCTTCTGGCCCGAGCTCGGCATCGTCGTCGAGGCCGACGGCCTGCGCTACCACCGCACCGCCTCGCAACAGCGCCGCGGCCTCGAACGCGACCAGGCCCAGATCGCTGCCGGGCTCTGGCCGCTGCGCTTCTCCCATTGGCAGATCGCCCGCGAACCTGCATACGTCCGGCGGGTTCTACGCCGAGTTGCTACCCGGGCGAGGGGTGCGGCGTCGGGTCGGTTGGTCACTTGAGCACACGACCCTGTGCTCAAGTGACCGCCGATAACGCACCAGCGCTACGGGGTGCCGCCGGCGAACTTCACGTATGAGTACCAGGACGGCTTGGGCTGGAAGCCCGGGCCGAAGAGGCCGGAGCCGTCGCAGAAGTTGCAGGCGCCGGGCTGGTCGTCGATCGAGAACCAGAAGACGCTGCGCAGCCGCCACTTGGCCGCGTTTTTGCTGGAGAGCGAGAAGGCGGTCCGCAGTTCCTTCGCCTGGCCCGCCGGGCCCTTGGCGAAGAGGTTGTTGCCGGCCTTGGGACCCGAGCTCCAGCCGAGCTCGGTCAGCAGCAGGCCCTTGGCGGGGTCGCCGTTCAGCCGCATCACCTTGCGGAGTTCTTCGACCACTTCCGGCAGTTCCTTGGCGAAGATCGTGTACGGGTGCAGGGCGGCGTTGGCGAACTTCGCCTTCACGCCCGGCGTCCGCTTGTACATCGCGTCGACGAAGTCGCTGGCGAACCAGTTGAGGCTTTTGTGCTTGCCGGTCTTGGGGTCGCGGGCGCCCTTCGGCCGCGAGAAGAGCCCGGCGAGGGCGACCTTCGCCCCCGGATCGGCCGTGTGCAGGGCGGTGGAGGAGATCTTCACCAGCTGGCCGTATTCGGCCGGGTTGGGCTTGGCGATGAAGTACTTGAAGTTGGGCTCGTTCCAGATCTGCCATTCGCGGATCGGCCGTTTCGGCACCGAAGGATGCTCGGCCCAGAAGCTGCCGCTCGGCCCGTAGCGAGCAACCGCGGCGGCGAGGAAGGCGCTCCAGCCAGCGCGGGCGGAGCCCTTGACCGGCAGGTAGGCCGGGGCCGTCAGGCCCCCGGCGCCGGCGACCCGCTTGCTCGGGACCGCCCATTCGGGCGCACCGGTGAGGAACGGCAGGACCTTGATCCCGGCTTTCGCCGCCTCTTCGATCTGGTTGTCGAAGCCGCTCCAGTCGAAGGAGCCGCCTTGGCTCGGCTGCACCGAGGCCCAGCCGATCGACATCCGCAGGCTTTCGACGCCGCCGCGGCCGAGCCGCTGGAACTGTTCGGCGGTTGGCCCGTTCTGCGGCACCACGCCCCAGAAGCCCGCGGGCAGCGCCTGCGCCGCCGAGGCCGAGAAGGCGAAGAAGGTCGTCATGGCCAGTGCCAGCGTCCAGGCACGCAGAATCCTGCTCATGTACTCGCTCCTTTTCGACATCGGATCAGCTCGCCTTGGGCGAGACGGAAGAGCCGGCGCCCGTACGGCGCTGCCGGTAGTAGTAGGCGCCGATGGAGATCGCCGCGAGGACGACGATCGCGATCAAGATCGGGACCAGCGGCGAGGACGAATCGTCTTCGCTCGCGGCCGAGGTGTTTTCCCCGGCTTCGGTCTGGGAGTTCCCCTGGCCGAGCGCCACCCCTGAACCAACCGATCCGCCTTCGGGCTGCCCCCCGTTGCCGGTCGGGCCTTGGTTACCCTGGCCGGTGTGGGAGCCGCCGCCCGCGTTCTGACCGCCGCCGCCGCCCGTGCCGTTTTCGGGCGTGTTCGAGATGCCCGCGTTTCCGCCGCCGCCGCTGCCACCGCCATTGTGGTGGCCGCCGCCACCGCCGCCGGAACCTTCTTCCGTCGGCACGGTTGGTATTTCAGGTTCGTACTGCGGCCCCGTCGCTTCTTCGGCGTGAGCCAAAGCGGGTGAGCAAGCCAATGCCAGCACAGCAAGCACTGACAGAAGCAAGGCGACAGGTAGGGCCGCACTTCGGTGGCGGAGGTGCCGGGCCGGAGACATGGCGCGCAAGGTTAGAGGAATCAGCGGCGTTGATAAGTCCGCTCGCCTTGATCCTCGGATTGGCGCTCGCAGGTGGCGGCTTCTTCCTGAGCGACCGCCACATCGCCGGCCTTGCGGTCCTGCTGGTTCTCGTCGTGATGCTGGCGCTGGGCGCAGCGGGAAAGGCGACGCTGGGCCGACCCTTCTGGTGGGCGACGGGATTGATCGGAGGACTGGCGCTTTTTTCCGCATTCTCATCTCTCTGGTCAGGTTCGGTCGAGCTCAGCGTGATCGAAGCCGACCGCGTTCTCGTCTACCTCGGCTTCTTTCTCACCGCGTTCCTGATCGCCCAAACCGACCAAAGGCGCCAACGTTTCGCTGAAGGGATCGGAATTGCGCTGATTGGGACGGCTTTGCTGGCTCTGGCAAGCCGTTTGCTGCCCGATCTTTTCGCGCTCGGAGCGGGCCCGGGGAGCGGTCCCCGCACCGGATATCCGTTTGGTTACTGGAACGCCAACGGCCTCGCCTTCGGGATCGGGGCCGCCTTCTGCCTCTGGATGTGCCGCCGCTCGCTGACCACGGCGCTGCGCTGGCTGGCGGTCGGCGCGATCCCGACGCTGCTCCTCGCGCTCTACTTCACCTACTCGCGGGGCGGGCTGGTCGGCCTCGGGGTCGCCTGCGGCTGCCTGCTGGTCCTCTCCCACGACCGGCTCTGGATGCTGGGCACGCTCGCGGTCGGTGCCGTCGGCGCGATCCCGGCGGTGCTGAAGGTGCAGGCGAGCACCACCCTGGCCGAGAACTACAACGAGCCGGCGATCGCCAACCAGGGAGTCAAGGTTCTCCTGCTGCTGGTCGCCGGGACGGCGCTCTCGCTGGTCCTCTTCGCCCTTCTGCGCCGGGCCGAGCGGCGCGGCGGCGCCTTGACGGGACGGGCGCTGGCGCTCTCCCGCAACCGCCGGGCGCTGCGGATCATCGCCCTCGTCGGCGCCCTGCTGGCGCTGGCGGCCGCGCTTGCCGTCGGCGGCCGCGCCTGGGACCAGTTCGCGAGCCCCGACCAGCAGTTCCCCGCCAACCCCGCGCAGCACTTCTCGCAGCTCTCGGGGGCGAACCGGCACGAGTTCTGGCGGGTCGCCGTCGATGCCTTCGAAGAAGCGCCGGTGCTCGGGCACGGCGCCGGCACCTACCGCTTCTCCTGGGACAAGCTGCGGCACATCGACGCACCGGTGCTGAACGCCCACTCGCTCTACCTGCAGGCGTTCACCGAACTCGGCGTCTTCGGCGGCCTGCTGGTGCTGGGCCTGGTGGGAACGATCCTCTGGACCGGGTTCGCCGCCTGGCGCGCCGCCGGCGGCCCCCGGCGCGAGCTCTACGCCGTCCTCTTCGCCGCCTGCCTCGCCTTCGCGGTCGGCGCCGCGATCGACTGGTTCTGGGAAATCGCCGGGATCGGGGCGATCTTCTTCCTCGCCGGCGGCGCCCTGGTCGCGGCCCGCTGCGCCCAGCTGGCGCAGGCGCGCTCGCGAGACGACAGCAAGGAAGACCGCAGGCGCTTCGGGGTCACGGTCGCCGGCCTCGCTCTCGCCTGGATCGCGGCGCTGGCGCTGATCGGGCCGCTGCTGGTCGACCGCGAGATCGACACCAGCAACGCCCGCGCCGCCGACGGCAACATCGCCGCCGCCGTCGACCACGCCGAAACCGCCCGCTCGATCGAGCCGTGGGCGGCGAGCCCCTACCTCCAGCTCGGCCTGCTGGCCGAGTCGCAGGGTGAATACGGCCCCGCCAGCGAACGGCTCAGCCAGGCGATCGACCGCGAAGAAGACAACTGGCAGCTGCACTACCTGCGCGCCCGGGTCGAGCACAAGGCGGGCGACGACGCCGCCGCGGCAGCGAGCTTGGAAGAAGCCCGCCGGCTCAACCCCGAAGAAAAATGCCTCGAAAAGGGTTTCGAAGGATGCGAATGAGCCAGGCACCCGACATCAAGCCGGAGGCGCCGAAGACGGTGGAGACGCCGCGGTCGGGGCCCCTGCCCTTCGACCCCGAGGGCCGCGGGCCGAGTGAGTTCCGCCGTCGCGGCGCCGTCCTGCGGCGGCTGCTGGCGCTGAGCGACTGGGGTGCCCTGCTGTTCGTCCTCGGCGCGATCACCGCCTCGAGCTCGAGCACCGACGTCGGCGACCTCTTCTGGATGGTCCTCTTCAGCCCGGCCTGGGTGATCGTGGTCAAGCTCCAGGGCCTCTACGACAACGACCACCGCCGGCTCCGCCACAGCACCCTCGACGAGCTCCCCTCGCTGGTCACCGCGACCGTGCTGGCGACGCTGGTGCTCGACGCGCTGATGGCGATCAGCCCGGCCGGGCCGCTCTCGCCGGCGGCGGCGATCGCGGTCGGCGTCGGCACCTTCCTGCTCAGCTTCTCCCTGCGCGGCACCCTCCGCTTCCTCTGGCACCGGCTGACCGCCGAAGCGACCGGCCTGGTGATCGGACCGGCGCGAGCCGCCGACCTCGTCGCCCGGCGCGTCTCCACCCACCCGGAGACGCGGCTCGCCCTGGTCGGCTACCTCGCCCCCGCCGCCGAGGCGGAGGCGCGGGAGCTGCCGCGGCTCGGCTCCCCTGGTGACATCTCCCGAATTGCCCGCGAGCACGCGATCGAGCGGGTCGTCGTCACCGAACCGGAGATGAGCGAGGAGGATGCCGAGCGGTTGATCGAGGAGTGCAAGGTCGAGGGCCTGGCGCTGACCTTCCTGCCCCAGCACTACGGGCTGCTGGGTCCCGGGATCGAGCTCAACCGCCTCGCCGAGCTGCCGGTGCTCGACTTCCGCTTCAGCGACCCGCCGCGTTCGACGGTGGCGATGAAGCGGGCGATGGACGTGTTCATCTCCGCCCTGCTGCTGGTCGTGCTCTCGCCGGTCCTGCTGGCGATCGCGATCTGGATCCTGCTCGACGACGGCCGCCCGGTCCTCTTCCGCCAGCGGCGGGCCGGCCGGGAGGGGGAGCCGTTCACGATGGTCAAGTTCCGGACGATGGTCGCCGACGCCGAGCAGCGGCTGCCGGAGCTGGTCGACATCGAGAGCCTCGACCAGCCCGCCTTCAAGATCCCCGACGACCCGCGGGTGACCCGCAGCGGCCGCAGCCTGCGCCGGACCAGCCTCGACGAGCTGCCGCAGCTGTGGAACGTGCTCAAGGGCGAGATGTCGCTGGTCGGGCCGCGGCCCGAGGAGGAGAGCGTCGTCGCCCTCTACGACGAGCGCCAGCGCGGGCGCCTGGCGGTGAAGCCGGGAATGACCGGGCCGATGCAGGTCTACGGGCGCAGCGACCTCACCTTCGAGGAGCGGCTGGCGATGGAGCGCGACTACCTCGACAACCTCTCGCTGCTGACCGACCTGGCGATCCTGCTGCGGACGCCGCGGGCCCTGGTCCGCGGCGAGGGCGCCTACTAGGCGCCGGCTGCGCCGGACACCGCCCATGGCAGCGCTCGCGCTCGAGATCGTGATCGTCAGCCACGGCGCCGAAGCGCTGTTGCGCCACTGCCTGCGCTCGCTCGCCGAGCACCCGATCTCCGACGGGGCGATGCGGGTCACCGTCGTCGACAGCGGCAGCCCCGACGGCACCCCGGACATGGTCGAGGTCGAGTTCCCCGAGGTGCGGCTGCTGCGCCGCGGCAACATCGGCTTCTCGGCCGCCAACAACCTCGTCCTGCGCCAGAGCCAGGCCGCCGCGGTGCTGCTGCTGAACCCCGACACCGAGGTCTACGCGGGGACCCTCGACGCGGCCCTGGCGCGGTTGCGCTCCGAGGAGCGGATCGGGATGGTCGGGGTGAAGCTGGTGACCGCGAGCGGCGAGCTCGACCACGCCTGCAAACGGTCGTTCCCGACGCCGCTGAGCGCACTGGGGCACTTCACCGGCGTCGGCGGGAGCCAGTACCGGGCCGCCGAGCTCGGCGAAGACGAGCCGGGCGAGGTTGACGCGGTCAACGGCGCCTTCATGCTCTGCCGCGCCGAGTCAATCCGCGAGGTCGGCCTGCTCGACGAGGGCTACTGGCTCTATATGGAGGACCTCGACTGGTGCCATCGCTTCTGGGACGCCGGCTGGAAGGTCTTCTACGAGCCGGCGGGGGTGGCGCTGCACGTGAAGGGCGGCTCGAGCGCGCGGCGGCGGGCGCCGCGGCAGGAGATCGCCTTTCACCGCGGCATGGCCCGCTTCTACCGGCGCTTCGACGCGCCCGACCACAACCCGCTGGCGAACGCCGCCGTCTACGCCGGGATCGGCGCCAAGCTCGGCGTCAGCCTGGCGATCACCGCCCTGCGCGGTCGCGGCTGAGACTCAGGCGGGGCGCCGGGCGACGACGATGTCCTGCCCGGCGGGTGCGTCGGGATGGTTCGACCAGAGGCCGAAGTGGATCGGCTCCCTCACCTCCAGCCCGGCGGCGGTCAGCATCTCCCGCAGGTCGGCGGCGGCGAAGGCGATCGCTTCCTCGGGCTGGCTCGGGTCGGTGGTGAAGCCACCCTCGATCGGGTGGCGGAAGTCGAAGGAGGTCCGCCCCGCCGCCATCTCCCGTTCGGCCTGCTCGTCGAGGGCGAAGAAGGTGAGCAGGCAGGTGCCGCCGGGGCGCAGAATGCGCGCCGTCTCCCGCAGGTAGTGCCCGGTCTCGGCGCGGACCAGGTGGGTGAAGAGCGAGGTGGCGAAGACGAAGTCGAAGGAGCCGTCCTCGTAGGGGAAACGGAACTCGGCGGCGGCGATCGAGCCGAAGGGGTTGTACTTCTGGTTGTAGACCGGCGCCCACGCGAACTCGAAGTCGGGGCGGCGGCGGGTGATCTCGCGCTGGCACCAGCGGATCATCGCCCGGCCGACGTCGAAGCCGGCATAGGAGCCCGAGTCGTCGAGATAGCCCATCAGCGGGATCGCCATCCGGCCGATCCCGCAGCCCATGTCGAGGACGCGATCCCCCGGCTGCAGGCCGCCGAGCGTCTGGAAGTGGGCGAGGTACTCGTTGCCGGTGCGCTCGAAGTCACCGCGGCCGACGAAGGAGAGGCGCCGGGGCGGCATCAGGCCCTCGTCCCCCCGCCCGCGGAGGTCGGCGGGCAGCCAGCGCAGGTAGCGGGCCATCGCCTTCAGCAGGTAGATCAGCTGCGCTCGGGCCTTTGCGCCTGCAGGGAACACGGCGGCGCAGCCTATCTTCACATTCCCGGCGACCCGGCCCGCTACCCTCTTCGACTCGAATGAAACGTCTTCTCGCCGTCGTCTTCCTCTGCAGCCTGCTGATCGCCGCCCTCGTCGCCGGGGCACAGCCCGGTGCGGCCAAGCCTCCGGTGCCCGCGCCGCGGGGCTTCTTCGGGATCGACCCGCAGCTGCCGCCGAGCGACGCCGACGCCGCCTACATGAAGGCCGGGGGGATCGAAACGATCCGCTGGCCGCTCGCCTGGAGCGGCATCCAGCCGACCCGCAAGGGCGGCTACGACTGGGGGGCCTTCGACGAAGTGGTCGAAGTCGCCGCCCGCCACGGGATGCAGGTGCTGCCGATCCTCTACGGGGTCCCGCCCTGGATCTCCCGCAAGTACACGACGATGCCGATCGACAGCGGCGTCGCCCGCAAGGCCTGGATCGGGTTCGTCGAAGCGGCGGTCAAACGCTACGGCCCCGGCGGCGAATTCTGGGCCCAGCACGCACCCGGGGTCCAGTACGAAACCGTGCTGCCGCGGCCGCTGCCGATCCGCAGCTGGCAGGTCTGGAACGAGGCCAACTTCTTCTACTTCGCCTACCCGGTCTCGCCGGGCCGGTACACGCGGCTGCTGAAGATCACCACCCCGGCGATCAAACGGATCGACCCGAGCGCCAAAGTCATCCTCTCCGGCCTCTTCGGCGAACCGACCGCGACCGGCAGGAAAGGGATGCCGGCGGCGAACTTCCTCGCCGCGATCTACCGCACGCCGGGGATCAAGAGCTACTTCGACGGCATCGCCCTGCACCCCTACGCGGCCTTCCCCGAAGACCTCGAAGAACTGGTCGAGGCGCTCCACGACGTCACCGTCGAAAACCACGACCGGGTGCCGATGTACATCACCGAGATCGGCTGGGGCTCGCAGAACAACTTCCAGCAGGTCGCCTTCGAGCAGGGCATCCGCGGCCAGGTCAAGCAGATGCGCGCCGCCTACGGCTACCTGCTGGAAAACCGCAACCGGCTCGACCTCAAGCAGGTCTACTGGTTCTCCTGGAAAGACCTGAAGGAATCCTGCACCTTCTGCGACTCCGTCGGCCTCTTCCGCGAAGGCACCAAGTTCCACCCGAAGCCGGCCTGGCGCACCTTCGTCTCCCTAACCGGCGGCCGCTCCCGGCCTTAAAACGGCAGCTCGTCGGCGACTTCGCTGAGCGTCGGCGCTTTCTTGTCGCGCTCGGAGAGGAGCGGGTCGGCGACCTGCCAGTCGACGCCGACGTCGGGGTCGTCCCAGGCGATGCCGGCCTCGGTGGCCGGGTCGTAGTAGCTGGAGACCTGGTAGGCGACGTCGGCGACCTCGCTGAGGACGGCGAAGCCGTGGCCGAAGCCGACCGGGACGAAGAGCTGGCGGTGCTTGACGTCGTCGAGCACGTGGGCCTCCCACTGGCCGTAGGTGGGCGAGCCGCGGCGCAGGTCGACGGCGACGTCGAGGATCTCGCCGCGCGGGCAGCGGACCAGCTTCGCCTGCCCCGGCTCGGTCTGGAAGTGGATCCCGCGCAGCGTCCCCCGCGAGGAGCGCGAGTGGTTGTGCTGGACGAACTCGACGTCGACGCCGAGCTCGCGCCAGGCTTCGCGGCTGTAGGACTCGAGCATGAAGCCGCGCTCGTCGCCGTGGACGACCGGCTCGATCAGGACGACGCCGTCGAGCTTCGTCTCCAAACGCTCCGCCACTAGCCGAGCGCCTTGCCGTAGTGCTTTTCGTAGTACTCGCGATACTCGCCGGAGCGGATCGGGCCCCACCAGTCTTCGTTCTCGCGGTACCAGTCGACGGTCCGCTCGAGGCCCTCGGCGAAGTGGACCTCGGCCTCCCAGCCGAGCTCCGCCTTCAGCTTCTCGGAGGAGAGCGAGTAACGGCGGTCGTGGCCGGGGCGGTCGGTGACGTACTCGATCAGCGACTCGTCGGCGCCGACCAGCTCGATCACCCGCTTGACGACCTCGATGTTCTCGCACTCGTCGGGGCCGCCGACGTTGTAGGCCTCGCCGGCCTTGCCTTTGGCCAGCACGGTGTGGATGCCGCGGCAGAAGTCCTCGACGTAGAGCCAGTTGCGGACCTGCTTGCCGTCGCCGTAGACCGGCAGCGCATCGCCGTGGATCGCGTTCAGCACGATCAGCGGGATCAGCTTCTCCGGATACTGGCGCGGGCCGTAGTTGTTGGAGCCGCGGACGATCGAGGCGTCGATCCCGTAGGTGTGGAAGTGGGCGGAGACGAGCAGGTCGCCGGCCGCCTTCGTCGCCGAGTAGGGCGAGGAGGGGTCGAGCGGCGAGGTCTCGGTGAAGGAGCCGGAGTCGATCGAGCCGTAGACCTCGTCGGTCGAGACCTGCAGGTAGCGCTCGATCCCGAGTTCGCGGGCGGCGTCGAGCAGCGTCCCGGTGCCGACGACGTGGGTGCGGGCGAACGCTTCCTGGTCGTCGATCGAGCGGTCGACGTGGCTCTCGGCGGCGAAGTTGACGACCGCGTCGACGCCCTGCATCGCTTCGCGGACGACGTGGGGGTCCTCGATCGCCCCCTCGATCAGCTTCGTCCCCTCGGGCAGGTTCTCGCGCCGCCCGGCGTAGGTGAGCTTGTCGAGGACGACGACTTCGTGCTCGTCCTGGACGAGCCGGACATAGGTGGAGCCGATGAAGCCGGCGGCTCCGGTGACCAGAAGTCTCATTCGCTTGCCTCCGCGTGTCGTTGGGCGAGATAGCCGGCAAGCCCGTCCTGCCAGCTGGGAAGTCGGATCGCGTGCTCGCGCTGGGATACCAGCGCCGAGAAGGCCGGCCGCGGCGCCGCGGCACCGAATTCCTCGCTGGTGATCGAGAGGACTTTGCACTCGACCTTGGCCTGCTCGAAGATTTCGCGGGCGAACTCGTACCAGGAGCACTGGCCCGCCGCCGCCATGTGGTGGATGCCGTACTCGATCCCCTCGATCAGCCGAACGATGCCGTAGGCCAGGTGCCAGGTGTAGGTCGGTGAGCCGACCTGGTCGCGGACCACGGTGACCTCGTTCTGGCGCTCGGCGAGGCGCAGCATCGTGTCGACGAAGTTGCGGCCGCCGAGCCCGTAGAGGCCGGCCGAGCGGACGATGAAGTGGCGCTTGTTGGCAGCGGCAACCGCCTCCTCGCCGGCGAGCTTGGTGCGGCCGTAGGCCGAGAGCGGCGCCGGCTGGTCGCTCTCCACGTAAGGCGCGCCTTTGGCGCCGTCGAAGACGTAGTCGGTGGAGACGTGGAGGACCCGCGCTTCGATCTCGGCCGCGGCGGCGGCGACGTTGCCGGCGCCTTTGCCGTTGATCGCGAAGGCGGCCTCCTCGGCCGTCTCGGCGCCGTCGACGTCGGTCCAGGCGGCGCAGTTGATGACCACGTCGGGGCGCTCGAGCTCAAACCGCCGGGCGACCGTCTCCGGGTTGGTGACGTCGAGCTCGGCGCGGCCGTAGCCGACCACGTCGTGGCCGGCGTTGCCGGCGGCGAGCAGCACGTCGCGGCCAAGCATGCCGGCCGCCCCGGTGACCAGCAACTTCATGAGCCCACCACCACTAGACGAGTTTGATCTCGGATTTGTCGCCGACCAGGAGCCGAAGCGTCTTCGGCATCCCCTCGCTGCGGGTCAGCTTCACTTCCTTGCCGAGCAGGCTCGCCTCCATCCGCGTCCCGAGGTCTTCGACCACCGAGCCGGAGAGGACGATCGAGTTCTCGACTTCCGAGCGGCGGACGTGGACGCCGTCGCCGATCGAGGTGTAGGGGCCGATGTAGGCGTCCTCGACATGGGCGCCGGCGCCGATCACGGCGGGCCCGCGGACGACCGAGCGCTCGAGCTTGGCACCGGGACCGAGGACGATCCGGCCCTCGACCTTGGAGCCGTCGTCGATCTCCCCCTCCACCGAGGTGACCAGCTCCTCGAGCACGAGGCGGTTGGCCTCGAGCATGTCGGCGAGCTGGCCGGTGTCCTTCCACCAGCCGCGGACGACCTCGGAGCGGACGTTGCGGCCTTCGTCGATCAGCTTGTCGATCGCCTCGGTGATCTCCAGCTCGCCCCGCCAGGAAGGCTCCAGCGAGCGGGCGGAGTCGAAGATCAGGTTGCTGAACAGGTAGACGCCGACCAGCGCCAGGTTCGAGGGCGGGTCTTTCGGCTTCTCGATCAGGCGCACGATCCGCTCCCCGTCGAGCTCGGCGACGCCGTAGGACTGCGGGTCGTCGACCGGCGTCAGCAGGATCAGGGCGTCGGGTTCGTGCTCGGTGAAGGCGGAGACGAGGCCGCGGATGCCGTCGCGCAGGAGGTTGTCGCCGAGGTACATGACGAAGGGCGAGGTGCCGATGAACTCCTCGGCGGTCAGGACTGCGTGGGCGAGGCCGGCGGGCTTGTCCTGGACGATGTAGGTGATCTCGGCGCCGAACTGGGAGCCGTCGCCGGCGGCTTCGCGGATCTCGTCCCCGGTCTCGGGGGCGATGATGATCCCGATCTCCTTCACCCCGGCGTCGACCAGGGCCTCGATCCCGTAGAAGAGCACGGGCTTGTTGGCAACCGGGACCAGTTGCTTGGCAGAGGTATGGGTGATGGGGCGCAGCCGCGTGCCGGCGCCACCGGAGAGGATCAGTCCCTTCAAGGGCTCCATGCGAGGCTGCAACCCTACCGAGCGGCGAAGAGACCGGTGCAACCAACCGTTTACATCCCCAACTTCAACGGCGCGGCCCGCCTGGGCGCGGTCCTGCGGGCCCTGGACGAACAGACGGCCGCCTGCGAGGTCGTCCTCGTCGACAACGGCTCCAGCGACGACTCGGTGGCGACGGCGCGGAGGGAGCTACCGGAGGTGCGGGTGGTCGAGCTGGGCGAGAACCTCGGCTTCGGGCGGGCGATCAACCGGGCCGTGGCGGAGGTGCCGGGCGACCCGCTGATCCTGCTCAACAACGACGCCGTGCCCGAGCCGCGCTTCGTCGAGGCGCTGCTGGAAGGACTCGACGACGGCATCGACTCGGTCGCCGGCGTGCTCTTGCAGGAACGGGCGCCGGAGCTGATCGATTCCGCCGGCGTCGTCGCCGACGCGACGCTGATGGGCTTCGACTACCTGCACGGCGAGCCGGCCGGCGCCGCCGAAACCTCCCCTCCCCCGCTCGGACCGACCGGCGGCGCCGCGCTTTACCGGCGGGGGGCGTTCGAGGCGGTCGGCGGCTTCGACGAGCGGATCTTCCTCTACTACGAGGACCTCGACCTCGCCCTGCGCCTGGCCGCCCGCGGCGGGCGCTGCCGGCTGGCGCCACAGGCGCGGGCACTGCACGCCTACTCCGCCAGCCTCGGCGCCGCCAGCGCCCGCAAGTACGCCTGGACCGGCTGGAGCCGCGGCTACATGCTGCGCCGCTACGGCGTCATCGGCGATCCGCGGCTGGCGCCGCGAGCGCTCGCCTGCGAGGCCGCCCTCTGCGCCGGGCAGCTGTTGAAGGACCGCACGGCGGCCGGGCTGAAGGGGCGACTGCGCGGCTGGCGCGACGCCGCCGGGCTCGATGTCCGCGACGTCGAGGGCGCGCCGCTGCTCGAGATCAGCGCCCGCGAAGCACTGGCGCTGAGGTCGAGACGCCGCGGCTAGCCGTCCGCCTGGTGCCCCTGCTTCAACGTCGGCGCAGCAGCCGCGCCCAAATCTTCCTGGCGAGGCCAGCCGGGCCGCCGCGGAGCCTGTGGACCTCGTGAGCAAGCTGTGCCCGCTCGACCTCACAGGCACCGAGCCGCCCCTCGAGCTCGTCAGCTCGCCTGCTCCGCTGCTCGAGCTCAACCTGCAGTCGATCCCACTCCGCCAGCAGCTCCTCGCATCTGTCGCTCAGCTCCTGCCGCTCTGCCGTCAAGCGGGTCAGACCGCGGGCCGCGGGACCGGCCGCCGAGCGGGGACCGCGAATCTCACCGGCGGCAAGGCGCCGGATCTCCGCGGCAAGCTCGGCGTTGATCCCCAACAGCTCCGCTTCGCGTTCGACTGCCGCCCGTTCACTCACCGGCGGTCCACCTGACCTCGCGCAGGGCCCGCCTGCCGCGGGCTTCGTTCCAGCCCCGCTCCTGCATCTCCAAGGCGTGGGCACGCTGCAGCGAGGAGTCGAGGAAGCGGTACCTGGCGAGCGACTCCGGGATCACAGTGCCGAAGCGCCCGGCCTCCCGCAGCGCTCGATACAGCTCCCAATCGGAGTAGATGACCGCCTCCTCGTTGAACCCGAGCCCTTCCTCCGTGAACAGCTCGCGGCGGAACAGCGCCAAGGTGTCGCCGTCCCAGTTGTTGACGTCCTCGCGAACCACTCCGTTCCCCAGGGGAGCGTATCCGCCGGGCTCATGGAACAGAGATCCGTCGGGACCGACGAACCGCAGCCAGCAGGAGACGTAGGCAAGCTCCGGCTCACGCTCGAACACCGCCAGCGCCCGGGCGACGAACGACGGCTCGAGCATGTTGTCGGCGTCCAACATGACGACGAACTCGCCCCGGGCCATGCGGGCGCCGAGGTTGCGAGCCGCGGTCTCGCCCCGGTTCAGCTGCGTCACCACCCGCACCCGCGGGTCACGCGCGAGCCGCTCGAGAACGGCATCGGCCGGCTCGAAGGAGCCATCGTTGACGATCACCGCCTCGACGTTGTCGTGCGTCTGCGCGAACAGCGACCGCAGCGAATCCTCGACGTAAGGAGAGGCGCCGTGGTAGGGGATGACGCCAGTGACGAGTGGTTCCGCCTTGCGGGCGGCGGCCTGGGACGGAGATGGCGGCCGCTTGGCTTCGGCTTCAAGCTCGAACAGCCGCTCGTAATCGGCAAGCACCCGCTGGGGGTCGGTCGCCTCTTCGTAGCGCTCGGTCACCGCTCCCGAGCTGCGAACGCGAGCCACCTCCTCGGGCCGCTCGAGCAGGTCGAGGAGGGCACGGTGCAGCGGCTCGGCCCCGATGCCGCCGGCAAGCCATCCGGTTACCCCCGGACGCACTAGGGCCGGTAGGTCTCCCACCGGGGTGGCGAGGATCGGCAGGCCGTGGCGCATCGCCTCGAGGGCCGACGGAGACCAGGGCGAGAAGGTCGGCGGGAGGACCGCCAGGTCGTGCTGATCCCACCGCTGCTCTGACTCCTCGGCGGAGACGATGGCGAGGCGCGGGTCGCCGGCGAACATGGCTTCGATCGTCAAACGCACCGACTGCCCGGCGGGCGCAGTTGCGGTGTCCGCCCCCACCATCGTCAGCGTCCAGGAATCGACCGGCAGCCGCAGGCAGGCTTCGGCGAGCGCGATCGCGCCGGCGCTGCGGGAAAGCTCGCCTCGATAGAGGATGCGCAGATCCCGCGCCCGCTTCGCCGAGGGGGATTCGGCAGGGGCTGGGGGTGGCCCCGGCAGGCCCACCTCGTAGGCGTCTGCGAACTCGCGGCCGTAGAAGCGGCGATAGAGGTCGACCCCGTCGCCGCCGGCGTGGAGAAGGCGATCGGCGAGGCGCAACTGCTCGCGCTCGAGCTCAGACAGGAGTTTGAGATCGCGATCCCCGTAGCTGCCGTCATGCAGTCCCCGCAGCTCTGCCGTTCCCAGTAACCGCACGGCAAAGCGGGTCTCGGCGAAGGCGGCACTGGCGCAGCGACGGGACATCAGCGGCACGAGAGCTTGGGCACGCATGTCGGCAACCTCGACGAAGTCCGGCCCGGAGCCGGGGTAGGCCTCCGCCAATGCCGCGGCAACCGCGGCCGAGTAGCGGTGCTCGGCGCCTGCGAAGACTGTCCGCTCCTGCTCCGCGGTCGGCGCCACCATGAGCGCTCGGTAGAGCTGGGTCGGCTCCTCGGGACGCTCCATCGAACCCTCTTCGACGGGGCGCACGAGGGTCACCTCGTGCTCGCGCGCCAGCAGCTCCGCCAGCTGCGGGTAGGCAGCGGCAGCAGGGGCTATCAAGCAGATCCTCACCGTGCGGGAGCCTGACACGAATTTCGCGCCCTGTCATAGATATCGTCCCGCGCCGTGCGCGCCCCCTCGTTCCTCTTTCCGGAAGCGCCGGGCCGCGGGCAGGAGGTGCCGCGCTGGGAAACCGCCTGGCTGGTGGCAGCGCTCCTCGCTCTCGGCACCGTCCTCGCCCTGCTGCGACTCGGGTTCTCCGACTCGCTCAGCACGGTCTGGGCCGAGGACGGCCCGATCTACCTGCAGGGAGCCCTCACCGAGGGGTTCTGGCACGCGATCTTCCAGCCCTACGCCGGCTACCTGGTCCTGGTCCCGCGGCTGATCGGCGAGGCCGCCACGCTCTTCCCGCTCGAGCAGGCGGCGGCGGCGAACTCGATCATCTCGGCCTTCTTCGCCGCCCTCAGCGGGCTCGCGGTCTGGGTCGGCTGCGGCGGCCACGTCCGCAACCCCTACCTCCGCGGCGGCCTGGCGACGGCGACGGTCCTGGCCGCCGCCGCCGGCCAGGAGGTGCTCGTCTCCGCCGCCTACGTCCCCTGGTACATGCTCTTCGGCTCCTTCTGGCTGCTCTTCTGGCGCCCGCGCACGGTTGCCGGGGGGGCGACCGGCGGCATCTTCCTCCTCGCCACCGGACTTAGCACGCCGGGGGTGTGGTTCTTCATGCCGGTGGCGCTGCTGCGGGCGATCAGCTTCCGCGACCTTCGCGACGCGGCCCTGCTCGTCCCCTACTTCCTCGGCGCCCTGATCCAGGTGCCGGTCATCCTCGCCCAGGAACAGGGGGAGTCGCTCTGGACCTCCCACATCTGGACCGCCTACCTGCAGCGGGTCCTCGACGGGGGCCTGCTTGGCCAGCGGTTCGGCGGCAACCTCTGGTCGGACTTCGGCTGGCCCTTTTTGATCGTCCTCCTGGCCGCCGCCGTCATCGGCCTCGCCTGGGGTTTGTGGCGCTCGCAGCCGGGGCCGCGCTGGTTCGCCGTCATCGCCGTGCTGACCTCGCTGGGGATGTTCGTGCTCTCCGTCTACCAGCGCTCGGTCGGCGAGAACATCTTCTGGTCCCCCGAAACCTCCGGCGGCACCGCCAGCCGCTACGTCCTCGTCCCCGCCCTGCTCCTGGTCAGCACCGGCGTCGTCTTCGTCGACGCGGCGCTGCGCCGCGGCGGCGCCGACGGGCGCCGGTTCAGCTGGCCGGTGGCGGTGACGCTGGCGGTGATCGCGCTCGCCGTCATCACCTCCTTCGACATGCGCGCCGACGATTTCCGCGGCCGTCCCTACTGGGACGACGCTCTGCGCGAAGCGGCGACCAAATGCGTCGCCGAAGGCGAAGAACTCGCCGGGATCGCTACCGCGCCTCCACCGTTCGGGGTCCAGCTGCCCTGCCAGCAGGTCTCCTCATACGCGGAAGCGGGAGCTGCAGGGCGAGCAGGGCAAAGCCCGCCAGGCTGAGCAGGGCGAGCAGCGCGGTAAGCGGGGAGTAGCTGGTGCCGGGCGGCGGCGTCAGCGAGGGCGCGTAGAGGGCGAGGACGCAGACGACGTTGATCCCGACCAGCCAGAGCGCGAAGCGCGGGTAGACCGAGCGCAGGCCGGCGACACAGCCGACCAGGCCGAGCAGCGGCACCGCGAGGCTGCCGACGTGGATCGTCGCCCGCGAGTCGGGCTCGCCGAACAGCAGCAGGCCCCAGGCCAGGCAGGCGAGGACGAAGAAGCCGAAGCAGAGCAGGGCGAACCGCCACTCCTCCTGGTTGCGTCCAGGCCTTCGCCGGCCGATCAGCATCGCCGGCAGCGCGATCAGCAGCAGCCCGAGGAAGGGGACGAGGGAGAAGAAGCGGACGTCGCGAACCGCTCCCGCGGCCAGCCCCGGCTTGCCGGCGTCGAGGCTGTCGACGAAGTATTCGTAGTCGTTCCTGCCCCGCGGCCAGCCGACGATTTCGCCGAAGTTGTCGACCTTGTTGTCAATAGTCCCGCCCCAGCCGGCTTCCTCGTAGCCGTCCTCGATCGCTTCCAGCGTCCCTTTCGAATCGAGGGTGATGTCGCCGCCGAGCTGCCACTTGAGCAGGCGGTTGCCCGGCGGATCGGCGTAGTGCTGGTAGGCGGTCCAGGGCAGCATCAGGGCCAGCAGCGCCACCGCCGCCACCGCCAGCCAGCGCACGCTCGGCAGGCCGCGCCAGAGGGCCAGCAGGGCGAGCGGGATGACGCCGAAGATGCTGGAGCCGTGGGAGAGCATCGCCAGCGCCAGCAGGGCGCCGATCAGCGCCCCGACCCGGAGGTCGCGCCGGTCCCTGCTCCAGGCGGGCGAAAGCACTACCGCCAGGGCCGCCAGGAGGAAGGCGGCGGCGATCAGCTTCGGCCAGACGAAGAAGCCGTGGAGGATCGCGATGTCGCTGAACATCGCCGCCACCATCGCCAGCCCGCGGGTCAGCGGCCGCAGGCGGGCGGCGACGAGCACCGCCCACATGCCGACGATCCAGAGGCCCTGGACGCCGACGCAGAGGATCTCGTAGTGCAGCGCCCGTTCGGTCGGCAGGAAGCCCCGCTGGGCCAGCGCGTAGCCGACCTGCAGCGGCGGCCGGTCGCTCATCAGCCAGTCCCCCGGATAGATCGGCGGCGGGTTCTGGTGCCCGTGGCTCGCGAACCATTCGGTGAAGTAACGGGGGATGTCGTTGTCGGAGGGGAGCTGACCCGAGAAGCGCAGCGCCGACATCGGAATCGCGTCGTCGGTGCCGCCGTGGAGGAAGCCGAGGAAGACGACGAAGGCCGTCCCCAGCACCCAGAGCCCGAGCGGGATCGCCAGCGGCGCCAGCGCCGCCCACTCGATCTCGCCCGCCCGCCAGAGCCATGCCACCAGCGCCACCGAGCCGCCGAAGAGGATGAAGTCCCAGGCCTGACCGACGGTCGGGTCGGCGTAGTAGGCCCAGAAGGCGAGGAAGGCGGTGATCCCGGACACCGCCAGGGCGATCCCGAGCCTGATCGGCACGTCGCGGACGCCGCGGCTGGTGGCGTAGATGACGGCGGCGATCCCCGGCGCACCCAGCAGCGCCATATGAACCGCAAGGCCGGCGATCAACTCGGCGTTCGCCCTCACGCGAACGGGTCCTCGCCGCGGTCGATCTCCTCGATGTTGGCCAGGGAGACGGCCCGGGTCTGGGAGAAGAGGACGAAGAGGCTGACGAAGTTCCCCAGCGCGACCAGCGAGACGATCAGCGAGCCGAGGGCGATGTAGCTCGTCCAGCCCGGCACGGTGGAGCCGAACAGCTTCAGCCCGACGACGACCGCCGCCAGCAGCGCCCCGAGCACGCCGAAGAAGACGAAGGTCCCCAGGGCCCGGATCGCGATCCGGTCGGTGAACGGCATCAGCATCCGCAGCCCGTGCATCGCCAGCTTGCCGTAGGTCATCTTCGAGCGCCCCTCGTAGCGTTCGCCGCGTTCGCAGGGGACGTAGGCGATCGGCAGGTCGAGGGCGAGGATCGCCGAGGAGTAGGAGAGGTCGAAGGTCGGGTGCAGGAGCGCCCGCTTGGCGATCGACCCGGGCAGAACGGCGAAGTTTCCGGAGCGGACGGTGGTCCCGGTCAGCGAGCGGAATAGCAGGCGGAAGAGCCGGTAGAAGACCTTGAAGCCGATCGACTCGCGGCGTTTGGTCCGCAGCGCCAGCACCACCGGCCGCTGCCCGGGGGGCTCGGCGTCGAGCGCCCCCAGCAGCCGCGGCAGGTCCTCGGGGCGGTCCTCGCCATCGGCGTCGAGGGTGACGAGGGCGTCCTCGTCGGCGATCGCCGGCAGCGCCTTGCGCAGCGCGTAGACGAGCGCCCGCTGGTGGCCGAGGTTGAACGGCGGCCGCAGCACCGTGACGTCCTCGAGCCCGGTCAGGTCGGCGACTTCGGGGTCCTGGCCGGCGGTGTCGTCGATGACGACGAAGCGGACGCCGTCGCGGCGCTCGGGGAGGTCCCGCCCGATCACCTCGAGCAGCCGTTCGCGGAGGATCCGGAAGGAGCGGGCGTCGCGGTAGACGGGGGTGAAGATCCAGGTGGTCAAGAGACCGCCCCGCCGCGCCGCAGCAGTTCGTAATCGCCGAATCTGGCGATCGGCTGGAAACCGCGGTGGAGGTAGCTGACCAGCGGCCCGGGCGGGATCACACCGTTGCCCCAGCCGGCCGCCAGCGGTTCGTTGCGGAGCTGGCAGAGACCTTGGGTCGATTCGATTTCGGCGATCACCTGGCGCTGGTGGGAGTCGTCGAAGAGGGTCGGCCAGCCGGTCGCGGTGTAGCCGGTAGGCGGTTCCTCCTCGGTCCAGAGATAGAAGCTGTCCATCCCCGGCAACATGATCAGCGAGCGGCAGTTGCGGTCGATCGCGGCGGAGATTCGCTGGTAGAGGGCGGCTTCTTCTTCGCCGAGGTGGATCTCCTCGGCTCCCGGCAGCGCCAAGGAGACGCCGGAGTCGTAGTTGTCGCGAGCGGCCTGCAGGGGCTGGCGCAGGGCGGTGTTGAAGACCAGGTAGCCGACGATGACGAAGGCGCAAAGGCCCACCCCCGCCAGCGCCCACCGCTCTTCCGGCGCCGGCACGGCGACCAGCAGGCCGCGGACGCCGTTGGCGACGCAGATCGCCCCGACCGGGATCAACAGGAACGTCGCCCAGAGAGTCTGGCTGCCGGCGACCGGGAAGGCGTGCAGCGCCTGCGGCACCGCCAGCAACGGCAGTAGCAGCAGCGGGAAGGAGACGTCTCGGCGTGGCGCCGGTCCGATCAGCGCCACCCAGGAGAAGGCGAGCAGGCTGAACTCGTAGCCGCTGAAATCCCCGGCATCGAAGGGGAGGCCCTTGCCGTTCACCGAGAGCGCCATCGCGACGCCGACGGCGATGCTGAAGAGGGAGGTGAGGGAGAGCCAGACGGGATCCGGCTGCTGGCGCTGCCGGCGGCGGCTGACGTAGGTCCAGGCGAGGGCACTGCCGAGCCCGATCAGGTCGAGGCTGTAGATCCGTTTGTCCATCTGCAGCGGGATCGTTAAGGCGTCGGCTTGCCGCAGCGGCTGGCGCAGGACGCCGTCGAGGAGGCCGCTGACGCTGGTCCCGGTGGCAAGGATCGTCAGGCAGCTGACGGCGGCGAGGACGAGGAAACCGCCGACCAGCCAGGCGATCTCCTCGTTCGCGCGCCGCTCGCTCCGCCGCGCCCGCAGGACGAGGACGAGGGCCAGCGCCGCGACGGCGACGTGGATCGCGTAGCGCCGCGGCCATCCTTCGCCGAACTTGCTCGCCAGCAGCACGATCGGCATCGCCACGAAGGCGGCCTCGACCAGGAGTCGCGGCCAGCGCCGCTCGAAGAGCGCCGGGTAGCTGACCACGGCGGCCAGCGTCACCGAGGCGGCGGCGAAGAGGCCGACGTTGATCTTGACCAGGATCAGAGCGGCGACGGCCGCCCCGAGCAGCGCCACGGCCAGCGGTGAGGGCCGGTCGCGGACGAAGCAGGAGATCGAGACGATCGCCGCCAGCAGCAGGCAGACGATCCCGCCCGGGTGCATCGGCTCGTTGACGAACACGTTGAGGGCGGAAAAGACCAACGCCTGGGTCCCCAGCCCGAGCAGGAGGCTGCCGGCCATCCGCCAGGTCGCCAGGCCGATCGCGAGGCTGGAGACGATCCAGGCGACCATCGTCACCGTGCGGCCGGAGTCGTGGTCGACGGGGATGCCGAAGATCGAGAAGAGGCCGCCCCAGGCCTCGTAGTAGAAGGGCCCGTACTGGGTAAAGACGTCGTCGTAGAGGTGACCGTGGTTCACGTAGCCCTTCAGCGCCGTCAGCATGTAGCCCTCGTCGTCGTAGAACCTGAACCCGGTGAACATCTGCGGGTGGGCGATCAGATAGGTGACGAGGGTGAGGACGGCGAAGGCGACGACGCCGACGGCGAGCCGGATCCGGGTCTGGGCCCAGGCGCCGGCAGCCCGCTGCCAGACGCTCGCGATCGACCCCTGCAGGCTCTCGGAAGGCATCGCCCGCGAGGGTATTAGACGCGCCCGAGCCAACGGCGGGCCCGCTCGGGGTCGCCCTTGGCCGCGAGCCGCCGCCGCTCGCGCAGCGCCGCCGGCAGCCGCCGCAGCCCTTCCAGCTTGCCCCGCAGAGTGGCGCCGAGGCGCCGCTGCCGCGCCGCCCGCAGCAGCGATCCGGTCTCGACCGCGACAATGCGGGGCCACGCTCGCGGCGGCACGAACCTGGCCTGGGTGACGATCCGGTTGCGGGCGACGAGGCGGGCGTTCCAGGCGCTCGGCCGCCGCGCCCCGGCCATCCACGAGGCATTGCCGAGGTGCCAGACGACCGCCTCGGGCACGTAGCCGAAGCGCCAGCCGCCGATCCGGGCGCGGACGTTGAGGTCGACGTCCTCGTAGAAGGCGAAGTAGCTCTCGTCGTAGCCGCCGAGCGCCTCGAAGGCCTGGCGACGAAGCAGGCAGGCGGCGCCGCAGACGCCGAAGACCTCCCCGGCCCGCAGGTAGCGCGGCGCTTGGTCCTCCCCCGCCCCCAGCTCGACCGCCCTGCCGTCGCTTCTCAGCGCCTGGCCGGCGCTGTAGAGGCGGGCGCTATCGACCTGGCGCGGGCCCGCCTCCGGCTCCAGCTGCAGGATCCGTGGCTGCACCCCGGCCAGCTCGGAGTCCGCCTCGAGCGCCGCGAGCAAGGGCGCCAGCGCGCCCGGCTCGACCACGGTGTCGGCGTTGAGGACGAGGACGAACGGCGCCCGCGTCTCCGCCACCCCGAGGTTGATCGCCCGGGCGAAACCGAGATTCTCGGGCAGGGACAGGTGGGCCACGCTCTCGCGCTCCAGGTAAGCGGGGGTGCCGTCGTCGGAGCCGTTGTCGACGACCAGCAGCTCCAGCGGCAGCTCCTCCCGCTCCAGCGAGCGCAGACAGTCCGGCAGGAGGCCGATGCTGTTCCAGCTGGGGATGACGACCGCGACTCGAGCCTCGGACATGCGCGCAAGCCTGACAGCTGGCCTTCTGGGGAGACGCAGCCGTTACGGTTCTGGCCCGATGCCCCCCGCCGCGATCGAGGTCGAGGACCTCCACAAGTCGTTCCGGATCCCGACCCAGCGGGTCGATTCGATCAAAGAGCGAGTCGTCCACCCCTTCTCCTCCTCCAGCTTCCGCGAGCTGCGGGCGCTCGACGGCGTCTCCTTCGCGATCGAGCAGGGCGAGTTCTTCGGCATCGTCGGCCGCAACGGTTCCGGCAAGAGCACGCTGCTGAAGCTGCTGGCGAGCATCTACCGGGCCGACGCGGGAAAGATCCGCATGGCCGGCCGGCTCGCCCCGTTCATCGAGCTCGGGGTCGGCTTCAACGTCGAGCTCAGCGCCCGCGAGAACGCCGTCCTCAACGGGGTGATGATGGGGCTGACCCCGCAGGAGAGCCGCGAGCGGCTCGACGCCGTCATCGCCTTCGCCGAGCTCGAGGAGTTCGTCGACCTGAAGCTGAAGAACTACTCCTCCGGGATGCTGGTCCGGCTCGCCTTCTCGCTGATGCTGGAGGTCGACGCCGACATCCTTCTGATCGACGAGGTGCTGGCGGTCGGCGACGCCTCCTTCCAGCAGAAGTGCGCCGACGCCTTCCGCGAGATGAAAGCGGCGGGCAAGACGATCGTCCTCGTCACCCATGAGATGGCGACGGTCGAGGAATATTGCCACCGGGCGATGCTGATCTCCGACGGGCAGATTCAGTACATCGGCGACCCGGCCGAGGTCGGCCGCCGCTACACCCGCCTCAACTTCGAACAGGGCAGCGACGTCGGCGGCGCACCCACCTCCGAAGGCGACGAAGTGCGACTGCTGGACGCCTGGCTCGAGGACGAGGCCGGCGAGCGGATCGAGAACGTCGAGCAGGGGACGCCGATCCGGATCCGGGTCGAGCTGGAAGCGCGGCGCGACAGCCCCGGCGTCGGGGTCGGCTTCATCCTCGCCAACGCCGACGGGGTCGGCGTCTTCCAGTTCGGGACCGAGGCGATCCGCACGCCCGAGGGGCCGCCGGACCTCGCCGCCGGACGGCGGGTGCGGATCGAGGCCGAGATCGAGAACCCGCTCAACGCCGGCCGCTACTTCCTCCACTGCGGCGTCAACCGGGTCGGCGGCGGCGTCGCCCTCTACGTCCACAACGCCCTCGACTTCGTCGTCTTCGGCGGCGACCAGCACTCGCTCGGGGTCGTCTCTCTCCCCCACGAGATCAGCGCCACGGTCGAGCCGCAGGTGGGTGGGCGATGACGACGGTGCCGCGGCCGGCGCCGCTGCGCGATGTCAACGGGCCCTCCGCGCTCGGCGGCGGATCGCGCCGTTTCTTCGACCTGCTGCGGCTGATGTCGGTGACCGAGTTCAAGCGCGTCTACTTCGGCACCGTGCTCGGCTACCTCTGGTCGCTGGTGCGCCCGCTGATGCTGTTCGCGGTCCTGCTCTTCGTCTTCACCAAGGTCTTCAAAGTCGGCAGCGAACTCCCCTACTACCCGGTGCTGCTGCTGCTCGGGATCGTCCTCTTCACCTTCTTCCAGGAAGCAACGCAGAACTCGGTCTCCTCGGTGGTCGCCCAGGAGGGGATCGTCCGCAAGACCCAGTTCCCGCGCCTGGTGATCCCGCTGGCGGTGGTCCTCACCGCGCTCTTCAACCTTGGCCTCAACCTCGTCGTCGTCATGGTCTTCATCCTCGCCTGGGGCGTCGACCCGATGTGGACCTGGCTGCTGCTGCCGGTCGCGGTGGCGCTGATCTTCGTCTTCGCCGCCGCGGTGAGCATGGCGCTCTCGGTCCTCTACGTCCGCTTCCGCGACGTCCTCATCATCTGGACCGTCGTCGCCCAGGTGCTCTTCTACGCAACCCCCGTCCTCTACCCGATCGAATACGTGCCCTCCACCTACCACCACCTGATCTTCCTCAACCCGCTGGCGCCGATCTTCGAGCAGGTACGGGTCTGGATGATCGAACCCGAAGCGCCGACCGCGATCGACGTGGTCGGGAGCTTCCCGAAGCTGCTGCCGACGATCGCGGTCTACATCGCCATCTGTGGCTTCGGGGCCTGGATCTTCCGCCGCGAAGCGCCACGCATCGCCGAGGACCTGTGAGCCGGGCGCGGGGTTAGACTCGGGCCGATGCCGGAGCAGATCAGCCCCCAGGAGGAGGTCCTGCGGCTCCGTGACCTCCTGATCGCCAAGGAAGCGGAACTGGGCGCCCTGCGCGGGAGGGTCGCCGAGCTCGAGGGCGGCGCGGCGCCGCTGGCGATGGTCGGCCTGCGGCTGCGATCGCTGCTGCCGAGCCGGATCAGGTCGCTGCTGATGCGCCTGTTCGGCCGAGGCTGACCCAGCGCGGATGCCGCTCTTCTCGATCGTCACCCCGGTGTTCGACACGCCGCCCGACGTGCTCACGGCGATGCTGGGATCGGTGCGGGCGCAGAGCTTCGAGGACTGGGAGCTCTGCCTCGTCGACGACTGCTCGAGCGAGCCCCACGTCGGCGAGATGCTCGAGCGGGCGCAGCGCGAAGACCCGCGGATCAAGGCCGTGCGGCGGTCCGAGAACGGCGGCATCGTCGCCGCCTCCAACGACGCCCTGGCACTCGCCGAGGGCGAGTTCATCGCCCTCCTCGACCACGACGACGAGCTGCACCCGAAGGCGCTGGAGCGGGTCGCCGGCGCCCTCGCCGCCTCGCCGGAAGCCGACTACGCCTACAGCGACGAAGACAAGGTCGACCGCGCCGGCCATCCCTCCGGTCCCTTCTTCAAGCCCGACTGGTCGCCGGAGCGGATGCGCACGCAGATGTACACCTGCCACCTCAGCGTCATGCGCCGCAGCCTGGTCGCCGAGGTCGGCGGCTTCGATCCCGACTTCGAGGGCTCCCAGGACTGGGACCTGGTGCTGAAGGTGACCGAGCGGGCCCGCCAGGTCGTCCACGTGCCCGAGGTGCTCTACCACTGGCGCACGCTCGAGACCTCGACCGCCGGCAGCGGCGAGGAGGCGAAGCCGTGGGCCTTCGAAGCTGGGACGCGGGCGGTGCAGGCGCACTGCGAGCGGATCGGGCTGCCGGCGGAGGTGGAGCGCGACCTCGAGGTGCCCGGCGTCTACCACCTGCGCCCGCGCCTGCAGCGCGAACCGCTGGTCAGCATCGTCATCCCGACCGCCGGCGGCTCGCGCGAAGTCCGCTTCGAGCAGGTGGTCCTGATCGAGCACTGCCTGCGCAGCATCGTCGAGACCTCGACCTACGGGAACTACGAGATCGTCTGCGTCACCGACGGCGAGGCCGACCCCGCCCTGATCGACCGGCTGCGGGAGATCGCCGGCGAGCGCCTCCGCCTCGTCCCCTTCGAGGGCCCGTTCAACTTCTCCGCCAAGATCAACCGCGGCGTCGTCCACAGCCGGGGCGAGCGCCTCCTGCTGCTCAACGACGACATGGAGGTGGTGACGCCGGGCTGGATCGAGCGGATGGTGATGTACCTGGAGCTGGAGGAGATCGGCGCCGTCGGCGGCCGCCTGCTGTTTGAAGACGGGCGCCCGCAGCACGTCGGCATCCTCTTCGAGAACGGCGGCTACCCCGGCCACATCTACCGCGGCTTCTCGCCCGACTTCCGCGGCTACTCGAACAACGTCCTCGTCGCCCAGAACTACCTCGCGGTCACCGCCGCCTGCCTGATGACCAGCCGCCAGGCCTTCGATGAGGTCGGCGGCTTCAGCACCCTGCTGCCGAACAACTACAACGACATGGACTTCTGCCTCAAGCTCCGCACCACCGGCCGCCGCGTCGTCTACGACCCCGACACCGTCCTCTACCACTTCGAGTCCTCGAGCCGCGACTCCGAGGTCGCCGACTGGGAGAAGCAGCTCCTCCTCGACCGCTGGCTGCCGCTGACGATCCACGACCCCGCGACTAACCCCAACCTGCGCCACGGCCTGCCACGGATCAGCGCCGGCCTGCGCTGGCGGTGGAGCAGTCGGAGGAGAGGCAGACGGAAGGTCCTGAGCAGGGGCTGACAGGTACCCTCGGCCGATCGGTCTCTCCGTCCACTCACAGTCCACCCCGCTTGCAAGGGAGATGGATCTGTCCCTCTCCCAGCTCGTCGGCGAGCGCGCGGCGGAGCGGCCCGAGGCGATCGCGCTCGAGGACGGCGAGAAGCGGCTGACCTACGCCGAGCTGGACGCGAGCGCCAGCGCGGTCGCGGCGGCGCTCCTTGCCGTCGGAGCCCAGCCGGAGGACGTGGTGGCCGTCTGCCTGCCGCGGAGCTGGCGGACGGTCTGCGCGTACCTCGGGGCGGTGCGAGCCGGGGCCGGCTACATGCCGCTGAACCCGGCCCATCCCCGGCGCCGCCGCGAGAAGCTGATCGAGCTGGCGGAAGCGCGGCTGCTCGTCGGCGACGGCAGCGAGGGCTCGCTCGACGTCGACGCGCTGCTGGCGAAGGTCGCCGCGGACGCTCCGCCCGAGCCGCCGGGGGGCGACCGGCTCGCCTGCATCCTCTTCACCTCCGGCTCGACCGGCACCCCCAAGGGCGTCGAGATCACCCATGGCGGTCTCGTCAACCTGCTGCGGGGTCCCTCCGAGCTGCTGCCGACCCCCGCTGACGGCGTCCTCCACAAGGCCCTGCTCGACTTCGACGGGTCGGTGCTGGAGATCTGGTCGGCGCTGCTGAACGGGGCCCGCCTCGTCGTCTCACCGCCGGGGGACCCCAACCCGGTCACGATCGGTCAGGTCATCGTCGATCACGAGGTGACGGTGGCGGTCTTCCCTCCCGGCCTGCTGGCCGAGATGGCCCGGTTCGCCCTGCCGACGCTTGCCGGGCTCAGGGTTCTCGCCGCCGGCGGCGACGTCCTGCGGCCGGCCCTGGTCCGCGAGCTTCGCGCCGCCCTGCCGGACACCCGCCTGGTCAATATCTACGGGCCGACCGAGACGACGATCTTCGCCTCCGCCTACGAGGTGACCGGCGAGGTCGGCGAGACGATCCCGATCGGCAAGGCGCCCCCCGGCTACACCCTCCACATCCTCAACGAGGACGGCGAGCCGGTGGCCGACGGCGAGCCGGGCGAGCTCTGGATCGGCGGCGCCGGGGTCAGCCGCGGCTATCGCAACGACCCCGAGCGCACCGGCGAGCGCTTCCATCCCGATCCCTTCGACGGCGGCCGCATGTACCGCTCCGGCGACCGGGTGCGGCGGCGCGAGGACGGCCAGCTGCTGTTCCTCGGGCGAGTCGATGATCAGGTCAAGCTCGCCGGGCACCGGGTCGAGCCGGGCGAGATCGAGCGGGCCCTCGGCGCCCAGCCGGGGGTGCGTGAAGCGGCGGTGGCGATCCGCGAAGACGTGCCCGGCCACAAACGGGTGATCGGCTACGCGGTACCGCAAGAGGGAGTCGAGCTCGACCCCGAAGACCTGCGCGCGCGTCTGGAGGAGGAGCTGCCGAAGTTCATGGTCCCCGCCGCGATCGTCGCGATCGGGTCGCTGCCGCTGACCGAGCGCGGCAAGGTCGACCGGCGCGCGCTCCCCGCGCCCCCGCGCGAAGCCGAGCAGGAGACGCTGGACCCGCGCCTGGAGCCGGTTGCGGCGGCGATCGCCGAGGTCCTGCAGCTGGACTCGGTCGGCCCGCGGGAGGACTTCTTCGCCCTCGGCGGCACCTCCCTGCTGGCGCTCCGCCTCACCGGCCTCCTCCGCGACCGCTTCGCCGCCGATCTCGGCATCGGCGACGTCTTCGAGGCCCGAACCGCGGCCGGGCTGGCCGAGCGGATCGAGCAGGGCAGCTCGCGACCGCCGGGGCTGCCACCGCTCACCCACACCGAGCCGCAGCCGACCGCGCCGCTCAGCGGCGCCCAGCGCCGCAGCTGGCTCTTCTGCCGCATGCACCCGGAGTCGGTCGCCTACCAGTTCGCGGCGATCTTCCGGCTCGAGGGCGAGCTTGACCGCGCGGCGCTGCGCGGGGCGCTCGGGGAGCTGATCCGCCGCCACGAGATCCTCCGCACCTCCTTCGAGGAGCGAGACGGCGAGCCGGTGCAGGTGATCCACCCACCGTTCGAGGCGCCGCTGGCGGAGGTCGACCTGCGCGGCGAGCATCCTTCGGCCTGGGCACGGCTGGCACGGGCCAAGGTGCGCGAGCAGATCGCGCTGCTGCCGGCACCGCTGGTCCGCTGGACGCTGGTGCGGCTCGCCGAGTGCAGCTGGCGGCTGATCCAGGTCGAGCACCACCTCGTCCACGACGGCTGGTCCTTCGCGCTGCTCTCGGGGGAGCTGGGCGAGCTCTACTCCGCCCGGGTCGAGGGGCGACCGGACGACCTGCTCGAGCCGGCGGCGCAGTTCCAGGACTACACGCGCTGGGAGCAGGAGCTGCGGGACTCCGAGGCGGTGCAGCGGCAGGTCGAGCACTGGGCGGAGGCGCTCGACCCCGAGCCGCCGCTGCTGCAGCTGCCCGGCGCGCGGCCGCGGCCGCCGCGCGAGTCCTTCGACGGCGGCCTGGTCCGGCGCCTGCTCCCGGCCGAGCTGGTCGAACGGATGCGGGGGCTCGGGCGCGAGTGCGAAGCGACGCTGTTCATGGTCTCCGTCGCCGCCTTCCTGGCCCAGCTGCAGCGCTACTCAGGGCAGGACCATCAGCAGATCGGGACCGGGATCGCCAACCGCCGCGAGCCGCTGGCCGAGCGGCTGATCGGGATGACCGTCAACACCGTCGCCCTGCGCTGCGACCTCGGCGGCGACCCGACCGTCCGCGAGCTGCTGGCGCGGGTGCGGGGGATGGCGATCGAGGCCTACGCCAACGCCGACGCGCCCTTCGACGCCGTCGTCGACGCGATCGGCCCGCGGCGCGACCCGGGGCGCTCGCCGCTGATCCAGACGCTCTTCTCCTTCCACGATGCGCCGCGACGGCCCGGCGGCTGGTCGGGGCTGGAAGCCCGGATTGTCGAAGGCGTCCACAACGGGACCGCGAAGGCGGACCTTAACGTGGTCGGCAACCCCCGCGCCGACGGTAGCCTCAACTTCTCCTGGGAGCACTCCGACCTGCACAGCGACGGCGACGCCGACCGGCTCGCCGGCCACCACCAGCGGCTGCTCGAGCAGTTCGTCGCGAACCCGGACGCGCGACTCTCCGAGCTCGACCTCCTGGGCGAGGAGGAACGGGCGGAGCTCGAGCGCTGGAGCGTCAGCCCGGGCACCCACGACGCCGGCGCAACGATCGGCGCCCTGGTCGAAGCACAGGCGGCACGGGATCCGGAGGCCGTTGCCGCAGTCGATCAGGAGGGCTCGGTCACCTACGGCGAGCTATTGCAGCGAGCGCAGGCGGTCGCCGGGGCGCTGCAAGAGCAGGGAGTGCAGCCGGGAGACCGGGTCGGGGTCCTGCTGGAGCGCTCACTCGGTTCGGTCCTCGCCTACTGCGGCGTCATCCTCGCCGGAGCCGCCTACGTTCCCCTCGACCCGCTGCACCCGGCGCCGCGGATCGTGCGGGCGCTCGAAGACGCTGAGGCGGCACTCTGCATCGTCGAGACCGCGCCGAGCTTTCCCCTGCCGCTGGGGGTTGGGACGCTGGCGCTGGCCGATGCCGAAGCCGCCGATCCCGTCCCCGCGGCGAAGGTGGGGCCGGACGACCTCGCCTACGTCATGTACACCTCGGGCTCAACCGGAGAGCCGAAGGGGGTCGAGGTGACGCACGGCAACGTCGCCCGCCTCGTCGCCGCCCCCACCTTCGCCGACTTCGGACCGGGCCGGACGGTGCTGCACGCGGCCTCGCCCGCCTTCGACGCGACGACGCTGGAGCTCTGGGGACCGCTGGCGGGTGGCGGCACCATCGTCTGCCTCCGCGAACGGCCCTCGCCCGACGCAGTCGCTGCGGTGATCGAGCGCCACGGCGTCGACGTCCTCTGGCTCACCGCCGGCCTCTTCCACGAGCTGGTCGACCGGCGACCGGACTGCCTGGCGCGGATCGACCATCTGCTCGCCGGCGGCGACGTCCTCTCCCCCGATCACGTCCGCCGGGCGCTGGCGGCGCTGCCGCCGCAGGGCCGGCTGACCAACGGCTACGGCCCGACCGAGACGACCACCTTCGCCACCGCCCATGAGATGCCAGCGGGGTCGCCGATCGAGGGCCCGATCCCAATCGGCCGCCCGATCCAGGGAACCTCCTGCCAGGTGCTGGACAGCAGCGGTCGCGAGGCGCCGGTCGGGATGCTGGGAGAGCTGGCGATCGGCGGCGCCGGCGTCAGCCGCGGCTACCGCAACGACCCGGAGCTGACCGCGCAGCGGTTCCGGGAAGGCCCCGCCGTCGCCGGCGGCAGGGTCTACCTGACGGGCGACCTCGCGCGCTGGCGGCCCGACGGGGCCCTGGATTTCTCCGGCCGCGCCGACCGCCAGGTCAAGGTCCGCGGCCATCGGGTCGAGCCGGCCGAGGTGGAGAACGTCCTCCGCGCCCATCCCCAGGTGGCCGATGTCGCCGTCGTTCCCTTCGAGCGCGCCCCCGGGGATCTCGCGCTGGCCGCGTACGTCACCTCCAAGCCCCAGGACGCCGCCCCCGAACCCGGGGTGCTGCGGGCGCATACCGCTGCTCGCCTGCCCAGCGCGATGGTGCCCGCGGCCTGGATCGCGCTGCCGGAGCTACCGCTGACCGTCAACGGCAAGCTCGACCTCGAGGCGCTGCCGGCACCCGGCAGCGAGCACTTGGTTCGACAAGAGAGCGTGGCCGCACCGCGGAGCGAGCTCGAGCGCCGCGTCATCGCCGTCTTCGAACGGGTGCTGGAGGTCGAGTCGGTGGGGGCCGAGGACGACTTCTTCGCGCTCGGCGGCCACTCGCTGCTGGCCGTCTCCCTCTTCGAAGGACTGGAATCGATCGCCGGCCGCCGCCTGCCCCTGGCCCTCGTCTTCGAGGCCTCGACCCCGCGAGCGCTGACGGCAGCGCTGGGCGCCCCGGCGGAAGCAGGGTCCTGGGAGAGCCTGATCGCGCTGAAGCCGAGCGGCGAGCGGCCGCCGCTCTTCGCGGTCGCGGCGGGAGACGGCAACATCGTCGGCTTCGGCCCGCTGTCGCGGCACATGCCAGCCAATCAACCCCTCTACGCCCTGCAGCCGACCGGGCTCGACGGCCGCCGGCCACTCGACAGCGGCATCGAGGAGATGGCCGAGCGCTACCTGCAAGCCGTGCGGGAGGTGCAGCCCAAGGGGCCCTACCTATTGGCGGGTCGCTGCAACGGCGCCACCGTCGCCTACGAGATGGCCCAGCGGCTGCGGGCAGCGGGCGAGGAGGTGCCGCTGCTGGCGGTCCTCGACTCCAGCCCTCCCGCCGCCAAGCCGGCCGAGCTGCTCCCGGGCGTCGCCTACGACCAGTTGATGGAGTCGGCGGCAGTGCGGGCGCGCCAGCGCGGCGAGGAGGTTCCCGACCCGACCGAGCCGGGCGGCGGCGCCGGACTGTTCGCCTGGCTGCGCCGGCCGCTCGCGCCCGGCGTCTCCCGTTACGTCCACGAGTTCTGGCGCTCGCGCGACGACCTCCGCGAGACCTGGCCCGACCCGCTCGGAGGCGACGCCGCCAGCCTCGCGATCTTCGCCTGGAACAACGCCTACGAGGAGCTGGAGCCGCAGCTCCTCCTTCCCGCCGAGAGCCGGCACTGCCGCACCCCCGACGGCATCCGTTGGGACTGGGCGATGGCGGGGGCCTGGGAGCGCGGCGGCCACGAGCCCGAGGACCCGCTCGCCGCCGCCGGCTGGAGCGAGTTCCGGGCCCACCTGTTCGCTCCCACCGCGGACGGGCTCAACAACTACCTGCTGGGCGCCTTGCAGCGGCCTGATCTGCGGGAAGCTTTCGGGGAACCGCTCGACGCGCCGGCTTTCCTCACCTGGGCCTGGATCCACGGCATCGACGCCGGCCTCGATCACCGGCTGCTACCGCCCCCGCCGGCGCCGCTGCCGCGACGGCGGCGGATCGAGCTGGCCCTGCGGCCGGCCGCGGAGCTCGCGCCACGCGTGCGCTCCTACGCCTACGGACGCGGCCGCGTCCTCGCCGCCAGCGCCCGCCGACGGCTTATCGACAAGGCCGAATGGCACCTGCGGCGTCCCCTGCCAGGGGCGGGAGAGCGGACGATCCTGCGGGCGCTCGAGGCCGCCCGCGAAGCGCGCGACGACTACCGCGCCGATCCCTGGCCGGGCAAGGTGGCGTTGATCGTCTCCCAGGAGTTCGAGGACAAGCACACCTTCCTCGGCTGGGAGATGCGCGCCGAAGGCGGCGTCGAGCGCTTCGAGCTCCCGTTTGGCCACGTCGGCATGCTGCGCGAGCCGGGCGCCGCCACCCTCGCCCGCTGCCTAAGCGAGCGGATCGACGAGGCCCTGCGGTACTGATTATTCTGCAGCCGATGGGAGCCGCCACCCCAGGCAGGATTCCGATCGTCTACCTCGCCCCCTGGATCGACTTCGGGGGAACTGACAAGAACACGATCGACTGGTTCCGGTTCATCGACCGTGACCGATTCGCCCCTTCGTTGATCACGACGCAGCCTTCGCCCAACCGGCGCCTACGCGAGGTCGACGAGTTCGCCGAGGAGATCTGGGTCCTGCCCGACCTGATGCCGGCGGAGGCGATGCCCAGCTTCATCCTCGACTTCCTCCACTCGCGCCAGGTCCCGGTCGTCCAGCTGATGAACTCGCGGCTCGGCTTCGACCTGCTGCCGGACCTGCGCTGCTTGCCGAACCCGCCCGGGGTCGTCGTCCAGCTGCACGTCGAGGAGGCCGACCGCTCTGGCTACGTCCGCTACGTCACCACCCGCTACGGCAACCTCGTCGATCGCTTCTCGGTCTCCAACCACCACCTTGCGGCGGCCGTCCACGACTACGGGATCCCCGAGGACAAGACCAAGGTCATCTACATCGGGGTCGACGCCGAGGAGGAATTCTCGCCCGACCGCGTCGAGCCGGTCGAGGGGCTGGCCGACGATCGGCTGAACATTCTCTTCCCGGCGCGGTTGACGGCCCAGAAGGACCCGCTGCTGATGATCGAGGTGGCCGCGGCGCTGAAGCAGAAGGGGGTAGCCGCCCAGGTCCACGTGCTCGGCGAGGGCGATCTCGAAGACCAGGTCCGCAAGCGGATCGAGGAGCGGGGGCTGCAGCAAGAGGTGCTGATCCACCCGCCCACCCCCACCCCGCAGCGCTGGTACGCGGCCTGCGACGCGCTGCTGCTGACCAGCGTCTTCGAGGGAATTCCAGCCGTCGTCTTCGAGGCGATGGCGATGGGACTGCCGGTCGTCGGCCCCTCGCTGCCCGGCAACGTCGAGCTGCTCGGCGAGGGCTACCCGGGGCTGATCGACCGGCGGGACTCGGTCGAGAGCTACACGGCGGCCCTGGCCGAGCTAGCCGCTAACGGCAACGGCAACGGCCGCTTCGACGGCGAGGCGCTGCGCGAGCGGGCGCGGGAGCGGTTCTCGCTACAGCGAATGGCCGACGAGCACGGAGAGCTCTACGAGGAAGTCGCCGGCGAACGCGGTGGGCCGGTCGGGTCGGAGCCGGTCAATCGCCCCGACCCGATCCGCTTTCGCGACCGGCCGATCGGCGAGACCCCGCTGGTCAGCGTTCTCATCCCCCACTTCAACCAGGCCAAATTCATCGAGGAGTGCGTCGACTCGGTCCGCGCCCAGACCTACCCGGAGATCGAGACGATCCTGATCGACGACGCCTCGACCGACGGCGATGCCCGCGAAGCGCTCGACCGGCTCGAGGCGGCGGGGGACGTGAAGGTGGTCCGGCTGAGCGAGAACGGCGGGCCGAGCCACGCCCGCAACATCGGCCTCGAGCAGGCGGCGGGCCGCTACATCTTCCCGGTCGACTCCGACAACATCCTCCTTTCCGACGCCGTCGAGAAGCTGGTCGAGCAGCTCTCGGTCGCCGGCGAAGACGTCGGCTTCATCTATCCCAACATCCAGTTCTTCGGCAACCGCGAGGACTACTACGAGGTGCCGGCGTACAACCTCTACACGCTCCTGCACGGCAACTTCTGCGACACCTGCTCGCTGCTGGACCGCGAGATCTTCGACGCCGGCGAGCGCTACAGCGAGCAGATCAAGCTCGGCCACGAGGACTGGGAGTTCGCGCTGCGGCTGGCCTCGCGAGGGGTGCGGGGAGAAGCGGCCCGGGGGCCGACGATGCGCTACCGCAAGTGGGGCTTCAACCGTTCCGACATGGTCGATCACTCCCCCGAGGTGTTCAAGGGGGTGCTGGCGCAGATCTCCCCCTTCAAGGGCCAGGAGGCGGAGATCAAGGCGAAGGAGTCGCCGGCGCTCTCGATCGTTCCGCTGCAACCGATCGACCTCGGCAGCGAGGCGGGTCGCGGGACGGCTTCGCTGCTGGAGGCGCAACGGTGCGTCGACGCGGAGCTGGTCGCCCGCTTCGACGGCAGCTGGCCGGCCTCGCGCGAGGTCCCGGTCGTCCACCACCTGCCGACCTCCCTTGCCGGCAGCGAGTTCGAGGCGCTGCAGCAGGGCCTGAAGACGGCCCGGGGCTCCTACGTCGCCGTCACCGCCGGCGACGCCGCGCCGCTGCTCGCCGACCCGGCCTTCACGGCGAAAGTCCTGCGCCGCTTCGCCGCCGATCCCGAGCTCGGCGCGATGGCCCTCGCGGAAGTGAACGGGGACGAGCACTTCCGCTTCCAGCCGCTCGCCGAGGAGGAGCTGCCGGCGACGCCCCCGCACACCCTGATCTGGCGGCGAACCGAGGAGCAGCACCTGCCCTGGGGCCTGCAGGCGGACCCGGCCGACCCGCTCCCGTCGCTGCTCTCGCTCCTCTCGGGGGGCGGCAACATCGTCGAGTGGCGCCACTGGCCCCACCCGGCGCCGGCCGAACGAGCGCAGCCGTCGGGACGGTGGGCGGAGCTGCCGGAGAGCGCGACGGCGCTCGAGGATCCGCACGGCCTCCACCCGGGAGCGCAGCCCTTGCTGCCGGGGACGGACGACTACGTGGTTCCGCGCTGGAAGGACACCCCCACCTGGATCCCGCCCCTCTCCAACTTGGCGATCCGCTACCGCGAGCGCTTCGGCCCCGGCCGCGTCGTCACCAGCGGACCGCCGCCGGTGGGCTATGAACCCGAGCACCACCTCGGGGCGCTGCGCAGCACCGGTCTGGAGGGAACGACGCGGATCGTCAGGATCGGCGGCGGCGAGTACCGGAGCGTGCCGCGCGGGCAGTGGGAGAAGCTCCCGCCCAACGGCGAGGAGATCGGCTACGCGGAGGCCGCGCCCCTGCCCGGCCTCGACACGCTTGCCCTCGCGGTGCACCGCGATACCCGCCAGCAGCTGCTCGTCACCCTTCCCGGCGACCCGATCCTCGGTGACGTGGACATCGTCGAAGCGCTCGGCTTCATCGACCCGTTCCCGCTGAGGCCGCGGCAGGTTCCCGCTTCGCAGCGCCACGACGGCCTCGTCGGCCTGCTCAAAAGCGCCGACCACGAGGGCCGGCGCTTCCGCTACTCGATCGGCGAGTTCGCGCCAGGTGAGGCGCACGGGGAGCTCGGGGCCCTGGCGGCCTCACATATGCAGGGGCAGATTCCGGTCTGGATCGTCGACGGCTACCTGCTCACCGACCGCCACCGTCCGCCGGCGCACTGGTTCGGCGTCGGCCAGGGGATCCGCTGGGTGGGCGAGCCGGCGGCGTGGCGCGGGCTGGCGCCGCCGCGGGCGCAGGCGAAGTCGATCCTGCGGCGAGCGGCGATCACGGCCCGCCGGGCCAGGGCGCGGACCGGCCCCGAGCTGCAGCCCGAGGGCGAGCCCGCGGCCTGGCTGTTCGAGAAGGCACGCCCGGGAATGAAGCCGCTCTTCGCCGCCTACCACCCGGTCACCGGAGATCAGCTGCTGATGCCCCCAGGCGACGAAGCAGCACAGCTCGGATACGTGGCGCCGGCGCTGCTGGGCTTCGTCCGCGACCTCTCACCCGTCACCGGCGAGGATCGCCAGCAAGCGCTGCCGGTGCCGTGGGCACGACGCTTCGGGGCGGTGCCCCGGTCATGGTGAGCAAGACCGCCGAGACTCCCTGGAAGGGCCTCGAGGGAGAGCTCCCCGAGGATCTGGACACGGGCCGCCTGCTCGAGGTGAGCTCGCCGCGGGAACTGCCCGCGGAGGGAGAGTTCGAGGTTGTCCTCTGCCGGGGCGGGATTGACGCGACGGCGAACCCGATGGCCTTCCTCAACCAGCTCTGGCAGCTCACCGCGCCCGGGGCCACGCTCCTGCTCGAAACCGAGGTCTTGACCGACAGCCGCCACTCCCGCCTCGCCCGCTTCGTTCCCACCGGCGGCTGGGTGCCCGGCCGCCTCACCCTGCGCTGGATGCTCGAAGTCTCCGGCTTCGACGTCGAGAGCTGGCTCGGGGAGGGAAGCGAGCTGCCGGATTCGCGGGCGGCGCTGCGCGCGGTTCGCTCCGCGCGCGAGCCGGCAAGCTCGACCCCGCCATGAGCGCTCGCGCCGTCCGCCTGCGACGGGAACTCGGCGAGCGCCGCCTCGAGCTGAAGCGGGCGCCGCTCTCCCGCGCCGCCTTTGCCGCCCTCGGAGTCGCCTCGGCCGGGGCGCTCCTGCGGCGCCCGAAGGAGGGAGCCCTCGCCGGGCTGGCCGCCGCCGCGGCGGTCCACAGCAACGCCGCCGAGGGCGCCGCCCTGGAGCGCCTGCTCCGCAACGACGAAGACCTGGCCGCGATCGCCCCGCGCCTGGGGCCGCGCCTGGGAGCGCTCGGCAACTGGGCCGTGGATGCCGACTTCGCCCGGCTCGTGCTGGGCGCGGCGGAAGCGTGCACCGGGCCGGTGGTCGAGCTCGGCTCCGGCACCTCCACCCTGCTGATCGCCTCGGTGATCGCGGAGCGCGGCGTCGGCCGCCTCGTCAGCTTCGACCATGATGCCGGCTTCGCGGCGGAGAGCGCCGAGCGGGTACGGCAGCTGGGCTGCGAGCAGGCGCGGGTCGAGGTCACTCCCCTGCGCAGGCAGAGCTTCGGTGATACCGAGATCGACTGGTACGACCGCGAGGCGCTGCTCCCCGCCCTGCCCGAGGAACCGATCGAGCTGCTCGTCGTCGACGGGCCGCCGATGCAGACCACCTGGAGCCGCTGGCCCGCGCTCCACGTCCTCGCCGATCGCCTGGCACCGAACGCGATCGTCCTCCTCGACGACGGCCGCCGCCGCCAGGAACGCGCCTGCGCCCTGCGCTGGGAGCGCGAACACCCAAAGTTGAAGCTCTGCTGGCACGACACCCTCAAGGGCGCCTGGCGCCTGGAAGCCGGCCCGCTCGAGGAGTCCTCCGCCCGCCGCCTCGGCCGCAAAGCGCTCCGCTTCCTCAACCCCAACCCGACCGGCTTCGGCCGCTGGCCCGTCCAGCGCTAGTCGTCGCTTATCCTGCGGCCGATGAGCAGCGACTCCCTGGCGCCCCTGCGCGAAACGGTCGAGCGCCGCTTCGGCAGCTCGCACCTGGCCGCCGCGGGCGAGATCGACCTCAGCCAGCTCCCACGTTTCTCACCCGACCTGCCGCAGCAGCTCGCCGAGGAGGAGAAGCAGCGGCTGCTCGCCCGCGCCGACGAGCTCGACCCCTGGCTGCAGGGCCCGTTCCTCCTCGGCGGCGACCTCATCGTCGGCGGCCTCTGGCGCAATGATCTGCGCTGGCTCAACCTCGCCGAGGAGGTGCCCGAGGACCTGAGCGGCATCCGACTCCTCGACGTCGGCTCCAACGCCGGCTATGACCCCTTCATGTTCAGCCTTCGCAATCCGGACTACGTCCTCGCCTGCGAGCCGTTCGGATTCATCGAGCAAGCCCGCTTCCTCGAGTCGATCTACAACACCGGCGTCGACCTGCAGCAGATCGACTGGCAGAAGCTCAGCCCCGACCAACACGGCCGCTTCGAGCTCGTCCACTGTCACGGCGTCCTCTACCACGAGCTCGACCCCCTCCTCCTACTCGAACGCCTCTACGAGATGACCGCCCCCGGCGGCACCCTCTACTTCGGCTCGATGATGCTCGCCGACCCAACCCTCTCCGAACTCTCCCGCTTCGTCCCCCGCGACTACTACGGCGACCGCACCTGGTGGTGGGTCCCTGGGCCTGTAGTCATGCGCCAGATGCTCGAGTTGGTTGATTTCGACGTGGTTTCGTCCTTCGGCCAGGCCGGCGGCCCCCCGGGGCAGTTCGAGACCATGAACGGCTACTTCAAAGCGATCCGCCGGTAAAGCTCGCCCTCAATACTCGTACGACAGATAAAGCGGTCCTGACGGGAACTTCTCAGCGACCGCGAGGCAACGGGCGCGGTTGCGTGGGTTCGCGCTATCGCCGGTCGCGAGGTTGAGCAAGCGGGCCGTTCCATAGGGCGCCACGGTTTCCGGCGCGCCTTCACCGGAGAGGCCGACACCGTCGGGGCGGCAAGCGAGCTCCGTGCCTTCGATAATCGGAAAGGCATCAAGTTCGTTGTTGTCATATTCGAGCTCCACCATCCCGTCGAGATCCCAGTTCGCCGACATGATCGGCACTCCGGGAGCCTGATAGGCCGGATATCCGGCGACGAAGAGGGTGCTGCCGGGGGGCATGTTCGGGTAGCGATTTCGAAGCTCATTTAGCCCTACGCGCTCAGCTGCATAGGCCGCATTCCAAATGCCAATGTGGCGATGCAGCACGCTCGCGTAAGAAGCTCCTAAGGTGACAGCGAGCAGCAGGGTGACGGCCAGCCCCAGGAGGCCAAGCCGGCTGGTGCGCGTCCGCGCAACCAGACTGCCAACGATCCCGAAGGCTCCGTACGCGGCAATCACCAGACCTAGCCCGGAGAGGCCATTTACGCGATTGGTGACCCCATAGATGCTCGGCGTGTAATACGGATCGGCAGGGATAAACGCGACCCAACCCACCGCCGCAACTATAACGCCGCCTAGGGCCAGGAGAAGCCAGTTTCCCAGTCCCCACCGTGCGCCGGCTTCCGGCTTCTCACTGCGGCGGAGGTAGACCACGGCTCCGGTGAGGAGAACGGAGGCGAAAGCAAGGAGGGCAAGGGTGGTGCGCTGTGGGTCGAGGGGCAGGAGCGAGCGCCCGAACAGAGTTCCCCCATTGGTGATGATCTTCCCGAGGTGACTGACGTCGCCGGAAAGGCCGGAGGCAGTCCGTTCGGTGTGCACAGCTACCCATACTCCAGCCACGAGAGCCACCCCGATGTCCACCGCCCAGTAGACACGAGCCTTCTTCCACCCAGCGCGCAGGACATAGATCAAGCCGATTGCCGCCACCATTGGAAGCGTGATCTCGTACGTGAGGATCGAGAGCAAGTACAAAAGGACCGCCGCGATTTTCCACCTCCACGAATCGCGGTCGAGTCCGGCGAGAGCAACCCAGAGACCAGCGAGGAAGAAACTGATCGAGAGCGAGAGCTGAGTGCCGGTCACCCAGAGGCGAACCGAGTCAAACCAAGGAAAGAGGAGGGTGAGTCCGGCGATTGCAAGCGCATGAATCCATGGGACGCCCAGCATTCGCAGGACGCCGTAGAGGAGGCCAGCTACGCAGACCGCTAAGCAAGCTGCCCAGAGCAGGTGGAGGTGCAGGTGCAGGCCGAAGATGGCGTAGGTCAGCGGCACATAGACGACGAGAATCGGCCTGTAGATGGTCAAGTCGGCGAAGGCTGAGATCGCGTGCCCCAGACCGGGGCCGGTAGGGGGCAGCAGCGAAAGAGCGCCATTAGACCAGTCGTCTGAGTAAAAGCCGCCGTGGCGGATGTGGGGATAGAAGGCTAAGGCAGCCACCCCTGCTAGGACGATCCACGCGAAGACAACCTCCCGCAGAGTCATCTCGCGATCAAGATTCAGTGGAGATCTCCTCCAGAAAGGTGTCGTAGTCGCGTATGTAGTCGTCTGCGTCGTAGGGGTGGGAAGCGAACACCAGCAGCACCGCGTCCTCGTCGTAGCGGTATTGACTTGCCCAGACACCCGCCGGGATGTAGATGCCGAGAGTTGGATCGTCGAGTGAAACTTCTGCCCGCTTACGCCCATCGTCGACGGCTACCTGGACCTTGCCGTGAACGCAGATCAGAAACTGGTCGCAGATGCGATGGGCGTGCTCTCCTCGTACCTCACGCCCTGGAACGTCATAGACGAGGAACCAGCGGTGCGGCATGAACGGAACGCCACCATCGGGCATTTCGCCTGCCGTGAGGCTGCCGCGCAAATCGGCGAAACCAGGGAACCGCTGCAGGTAAACCCCGCGTACGGGGAGAGGAGTTCGGCCCGGGGCCTCACCTGCCTCGACTGGGTCAGCGGTTGCCGTCGGCGAGTCGGCATACCCCTGGATTTGGGCGGGGTTGCCGACTACCACCGCATTGGGCGGAACCGAACGCGTGACGACTGCCCCGGCCCCCACCATCGCGCCGGTGCCGATTTCCAAACCCGGCAGTATCGTCGCATTGGCGCCGATCGAGGCGCCTTTGCGCACAAGCGTCCGCGGGTACTCGTCCAGCCACTGCCGGCTGCGGGGCAGCGGGTCGTTGGTGAAGGTCGCGTTGGGGCCGACGAACACATCGTCCTCGAGCACGACGCCGTCCCAGAGCTGGACTCCGCACTTGACCGTAACTCGGTCGCCAACGACGGCCCCACCCTCGATGAACACGCCATCGCAGATGTTGCAATCAGTCCCCACTCGCGCCCCCTCGAGGACATGAGCGAAAGCCCAGATCCGGGTGCCGTCACCAACCTCGTTGCTCTCGCAGAGGCCCTGCTCGTGCACGAAGACGTCAGCCATCTCTATCCACCGGAGAGAAGATGATCACGTCGTTGACGATCGCGCCGGGTCGCCCCTTCACGATGTCGTAAGCCCGCCACACATAGGAGCCGATTATTCCCAACCCGACCAGGTTGATGCTGCCGAAGAAGACAATCAGGAGCACGGTTGCCGCATAGCCCGGCACCGAGATCGCCCCGGAGGCCTTGGCGATCACGACAGCGACCGCTAGGACCGTGCCCAGAGCCAGACCCAGAAGACCAATCAGCCAGAGCACCCGTACCGGTAGATCAGTGAAGGCGAAAACGCTGTCGGAGAGGTAGCGGAGCTTGCGGCGAAAGGTCCAACCGCTGGGCGCCGCGCTTGGGCGTCGGTCGTAGGGGATCATCTCGCGCCGGAAACCGACCCAGAAGAGCTGCGCCACTAGGGAGGTGTGCACTGACTCCAGGGAGCAGACGACGTCGCGGACGGCAGTGGTGCAGGCGAAGACGTCGACGCCACCAGCCGGAATCTCGCTCATGATGAAGCGGCGGTAGAGATTCCAGTAGATCTTCGAAGCGGTGTCGCCGCGGTCGTCACGACTGGCGCGTTCGCCGGCGACCACGTCCACCTCTCCGGTTGCGAGCCTGCGGAGAAACTCGACCACGAGATCCGGCGGCTCTTGCAGGTCGGCGGCCATCACCGCGATGTACTTACCGCGCGCCTTGCTCATGCCGGTGCGAATGGCAGCGAAGGAGCCGAAGTTGCGAGCGTGGTTGACGACCTGCGCAACGATCGTCCGCTCGGGCAGCGCCGCGAGCAATTTCTCGCGCGAATCATCCGGACTGCCATCGATGACGAAGATCGTCTCGAGACCTCCCTCGACCTGGCGCTCGATGCCTTCGATCGTCTCCAGGAGCGCCTCGATCGAGCGGCTGTTGCCGTAGACGGGCACTACCAGCGAGTTCCGTGGCGGGCTCATCCGCACACCTTCAGACAAGCCTCGATCACGGTCTCGACCTCGTCGTCCTGGAGGTATGGATGGATGGGGAGCGAAAGCTCCCGCTCCGCCAGGCGGCGAGCCACGACCAAGTCCCCATGAGTCACGCCAATACCCCTCACCGCCGCCTGATCGGAACAAACGACGGGGTAATGCCTGCCCACTTGGATCCCCGCCTCCTTCAAGCCAGCTGCAGTAAGGGAAGGGTCGCCCTCCGATACTTCCACCGCGAAGAGATGGCGGGCTGATTCTCCACCAGATGGCACGATCGGCCGCAGGCAACTACCGACAAGCGCCTCTTCATAACGGGCCGCAATCTCCCGGCGCCGATCGATGTACCGATCCAGACGCGGAAGAAGGGCACCGCGCAGGACGGCAGCATGGAGCTCGTCGAGGCGGCTGTTAAGACCAAGCTCGCGGTGCTCGTATCGTTCCCCCTGCCCGTAATTGCGCAGCATCCTGGCCCGTTCAGCCACTTCTGGATCCGCCGTGAGCAGCGCCCCGCCGTCTCCGAGGGCACCCAGGTTCTTGGTGGGGTAGAAGCTCGTAGCTGCCACCGCTCCCACTGCCCCAGTCGGCTTCCCATCCCGCTGCGCTCCTGCGGACTGGGCGCAATCCTCGATCAAAGCCACTTCGTGTTGTTCTGAAAGCCGCCGTAATGCACCAGGGTTGAGCGGGTGCCCGTAGAGATGAACGGGCAGAACCGCCCGGATCCTTTGGTCCTCTTGTAGAGCTGCCTCAGCTTCTGCGAAATCCAATCCCCCCGAAGCGTCAACGTCGCACCAAACAGGCTCCGCACCCGCTCGCAGGATGGCTAGCGTGGTTGCAAACGCCGTCAACGGCGTCGTCAACACCCGATCGCCAGGGCCGATGCCAAGACACCGCAGCGCTATCTCTAGCGCGTCCAAGCCGCTCGCCACCCCAACCACCTGATCCGTTTCCCACCACCCGGCGAGGTCCTCCTCGAAGATCTGCACCTCGCGTCCTAGAACTAACCAGCCGCTTTCGCCGACGCGATCTACCGCCCGCACGGCATCGTCACGGATGTCCCGCCACTGCCGCGCGAAGTCATTCGCGGCGATCATCGAAGCCCGTGGGGTGGCCACCTCCGCAGCCTATTGAGATGGGTTGCGGAGCCACAGCTACGTCGCGACGGGCGGCTGCGCAAGCTATTCCCCAAGGGCCACTTTCCCGAAGATGGCTCCCCAGGTCGGGGCAAACGTCGTCCATTTGCCGTTGATCGAGACGGTCTCCTCGACGTTGGCGTTGGTGCCGCGCCAGAGGAAGGTGATGCCGCTCGAGGTGATCGCCAAGGAGGGGTCGCTGGCGACGGTGACGCCGGCAGGCTTGTTTTCCCAGGTCGGGCTGAAGGTCGTCCATTTGCCGCCCGTGGAGACGGTCTCGTAAACGTTGCCGTCGGAACCGCGCCAGCCGGACGCCAGGCCGTTGGTGGGATCAATGATCGCCGCCGGGTTGCCGGTAACGGTGATGCCGGTGGGCAGGTTCCCCCAGGTCTGCTCGAAGGTGGTCCAGCTGCCGCCGCCGGGGGCGACCGTCGCGTAGAGGTGGTTGTTTGAGCCGCGCCAAACGATCGAGATGCCGTTAACGGGGTCGAGGACTGCGGCAGGATCGCTTGCGACGGTGACTCCCGAGGGCTTGTTGGACCAGGTCGGGCTGAAGGTCGTCCATTTGCCGCCCGGGGCGACGGTCTCATAAATATTTCCGTCCGAGCCCCGCCACTCGATCGTGAGGCCGTTGGCGGGGTCGTAGGCGGCAGACGGGCTGCCGAGAACAGTGATGCCCGGGGGCATGTTGCCCGAGGTCGGGCTGAAGGTTCCCCATTTGCCGCTGACCGGCCTGGTGACGTAAAGGTTGCCGTCGGAGCCGCGCCAGCTCATCGTCAGGCCACTGGTCGGGGTGATGGCTAGGGCGGGGGTCCCGGTCACCGCCACCCCAACTGGCTTGCCTTCCCAGGTCGGGCTGAAGGTGGTCCAGTTGCCATTGGTGAGGAGCGCCTCGTAGAGATTGCCGTCCGACCCACGAGCGACGGCGACCACGCCGTTGGTCGGATCCTTGATCATGGCCGGTTCGCCGACGATCATCACGCCGGTGGGCAACGAAAAGGCGGTGATGCCAACGCTCGTCCAGTAACCGCTCGTCGGATAGGTCTCAAAGAGGTTGCCGTCAGATCCGCGCCAGGCGGTCTTCAGGTTGCCCGAAGAATCAACCGCGGCGGCGGGGCGTCCTGAGGCGGTGACTCCACCCAGGCGGCCAAACGTGGGGCTGAAGGTGTTCCATTTGCCGCCGCCGGGGGCGCCGGTCTGGTAGAGCTGTCCGTCGGAGCCGCGCCAGTTGATCGTGAGTCCGTTGACGGGATCTACAACCACGGCCGGAGCGCCATCTACCGTCACCCCCGCCGGCTTGCCTTCCCACGTGGGGCTGAAGGTAGTCCAGCTGCCGCCGCCCGGGGCGACGGTCTCATAGATGTTTCCGTCCGAGCCTCGCCACTCGATCGAGAGGCCGTTGGTGGGATCGACCACCGCGGCGGG